>Ga0335394_10000555_pt1 | contig 40177 bp, 37 predicted proteins | sample MAT03_FD_205741 | JGI IMG/M metagenome (GOLD analysis project Ga0335394, IMG submission 205741) | Freshwater microbial communities from Lake Fryxell liftoff mats and glacier meltwater in Antarctica - MAT-03 (spades assembly) (version 2) ...
TATACCACTCGTAGTACTCGTTGGCCCAGCGCGGCGTTATTTCGCTTAGTTGCACGTCTTTGCGCTTTAGTTTGTGCTGCACGTATTGGGTCAAGGCCGCCTGGCGGCTTTTCCAGCTTTGTAGGGTGTCGGCACTTACGTTTTTGTGGTGTTGGGCCAAAAACACCCCGTACAGTTGCAACACGCCCGTGGTTATGGCTTGGCTTTTGCCCGTGTACATTTGCTTTATTATTTCGGCAGACACGGGCTTGTTTTGGGCGTTCAGCGCGTTAAAAATTTCGGTAAGGTCGGTGGCCATTTGGCGCAATTGCTGGTTTTTGGCCGCCGTCAGGTCTGCCCGCCCCTTGATGAGCTGTTTTTTGCTGTCCCATTCGGCAAAGCCCACCGCCACGCCCGTGGCTATGTCCGACTTGGCCGCCAGGCCATTTACCCGCAGCCTAATGCTGACGTAGTGGGACAGGGCTTTGGGGGTGTTTTTGCGCTTGCTGCGCAGTTTGAAACGAATGACGAGAGCCATTTTTTTTAAATAAAATCATAGTTGGTTTATCGGTTTTATGTTCCGATTGCCTAACATCAACAATTGAACCTATCTATGCAAGGCTACATTTTTGTTTTGAGTGGGTGCATCAACGGCGGCTCGCCCAGAAAATAGCCCTATTTTAACACACGCAGCATCAAGCAGATAGCCCCAAACGCAGCAAGCCGCCCTGCAAAAGGGCGGCTTAGAATGGCTTAAAAACTATTTTATTAGGGTTTATTGGCGGGTTTGCAGACTTCCCGAAACTTGTACTTGTGATCCCGCTGGGATTCGAACCCAGGACCCATACATTAAAAGTGTATTGCTCTACCAGCTGAGCTACAGAATCATTAATTGGGACAATTTTGGTTAATGCTTCCAAAAATTGTGGTGCAAAAGTAAGGTTATTTGCGCTAATACGCAAGTATTGAAAAGAAAAATATTATTATTTTTGGAAAAACACTTCGTTTTAAGCAGATTGCGGATCTAATTCTGGGTAATTCGTGTAGGTTACAGTTATTCACTCGTTAGAATTTTCAGTAAAAATGCTTATTATGTTGCTCATCTTTTGTTAAGTAATTAACCAAAATCATTTTAGCTTTAAAACGAACGTATCTATTTGATTATGAGCAAAATAAATACCATACTATTGCACATAAAATCACTTTATCACTTAGTATATTTCAATCAACCTCTGTCTTAAAAACGTCCTTTCAATGAAACTCTTTCGATTTGGTAATTTTGAACAAGAAAAACCTGCGGTCATTTTGCCCAATGGCCGTAAAATTGATGTCTCCGCTTTCGGAGAAGACTTCAATGAGGCTTTTTTTAGTAACAATGGCTTAGAGCGGCTGGCCACTTGGCTCCAAAAAAATGCCGATACCTGTCCTGAGGTTTCCGACGGCACGCGGGTGGGGTCGTGCGTGGCGCGGCCTTCCAAGATTATTTGTATTGGCCTCAATTATGCCAAACACGCCGCCGAGTCGGGCGCGGCTATTCCCCAGGAGCCCGTCGTATTTTTTAAATCTACTACTGCCTTGTGCGGCCCTTTCGACAGCGTGATTATTCCCAAAAATTCCGTCAAAACAGACTGGGAAGTAGAACTGGCATTTGTGATTGGCAAAAAAGCAAGCTACATAACCGAAGCTGATGCCATGAATTATGTGGCAGGTTATGTGCTGCACAACGATTACTCCGAGCGGGCGTTTCAGCTCGAGCGCGGTGGGCAATGGGTAAAAGGAAAAAGTGCCGACACATTTGCTCCTTTGGGACCTTTTATGGCTACCAAAGACGAAATACCCGACCCGCACAAGCTACGCCTTTGGCTCAAAGTAAACGGCCAAATGCTGCAAGACTCCAGTACGGACGACATGATTTTTAAAATACCGACCATTGTGAGTTATTTGAGCCAATTTATGACCCTTCTGCCTGGAGATGTTGTCTCGACGGGTACACCTGCGGGCGTGGGGTTGGGCCTCAAACCTCCCCGTTATCTTGCACCAGGCGATGTAGTAGAATTGGGTATTGACCATCTTGGGACCCAAAAACAAGTAGCAGTGGGTTATTGGCGTTAGAATGGCCTCACTGCTTTTACGAAACGATTTTTGAAATAAGCCGAAAACAGATTGTCTTCGCGCACCCCACGCGACGATGAGGCGTGAATAAATGTAATATCGCGTTTGTTTTTTACCGTTGTTACAATGCCTATGTGCGATATGTAGCCTGCTTTACCCGCATCAGGGACGTAGAAAATCCAATCGCCTGGTTGAATGTTTTCGGTGTGCTCTATTTCACGGCCAAACTCGGCTTGTTGCCACGAAATACGTGGCACCTTCAAGCCTACGTTGGCATAAGTTGTATAAATAAGCCCCGAACAATCTAAACCGTTGCGATCGTTGCCACCTGAGCGGTAAGGCGTACCTGTATAGACCCGCGCTGCTTGCACAATTTTTGGAACGTAGTTGCGGTAGGGGCCATTTGGCTTTTCTAATAGCTTTTTTGACCTTGAACTACCCGCATCATTTTTCTTAAAAACAGCGCAAGAACTAAGTACACTCAAAATAAAAGCACAATACAGGACACGAACCATTGAATATATTTTTTTTAAAACAATAAATAATTACAAGTAAGCGGATATTGTTCTTTGTTATGCTGCAATATAAACGCGCTGAAATACCTAATAAATGCCACAAAGTTAAAAAATAGTGGTCAGTAACTTTGACGAACAATAAAAATATCACCGTAACTCCCTATTTTTGCCGCTATGCAATTTCGACAACTTTTTATTTGGGTTCTGTTAATGGGTACAATTGCAGCTTGTGCCCCTGCCAAGCCTGTTTTTACCAATCGCCCCGCCCCGCAGCCTTCCGGCTACAACGGGCGAGACGAAGACCTGTCGGTAGTGCGGCCAAGATACAAAGACACCACCACTCCCGAAGCCAACGCCCCTAAAAAGCCCGAAATTAAAAAAATTACCGACCAGCCTATGCACATCAATCGGCAGTTGGACGCAGTCTTGGACACTATTGCCAATAAAAACCGCGCCATTCGGTTTGCGGCGGGTTATCGCATTCAGATTTATGTGGGCAACACCCGCAATGAGGCCGATGCAGCCAAACTGTACACCTACCAAACTTTCCCCGAGCTCAATCCTTACATGAGTTATTCGGTGCCTACCTACCGCATCAAAGTTGGCGATTTTATGAGCCGCCTCGATGCCGAACGCTACCTGCAACAAATCAGGCAGCAGTATGGGAGCGCGGTTATTTTAGCGGATAAAATAGACTTTCGTAAAAGTTTACAAGTAAAATAAATACTTTTGCTGTTTCAAAAAAAGAGAAAGCGAATTTATAAATTGTTGAAAACCAAAAAGCTGAAAATCAAAAAAATAAACTATTTAACTGGTAACAACACTCAGCATCAAGGCCATATCTTTGATCGCTCGGCTGCTTACTTACAATTTTAGCAAAAATTATGAAAAAACGCGCACTTATTACGGGTGTTACGGGACAAGATGGTGCCTACCTTACTGAACTACTCCTCAAAAAAGGCTATGAAGTGCACGGCATCAAACGCCGTAGTTCGCTTTTTAATACCCAACGCATAGACCACCTCTACGAAGACCCGCACGAGGAAATCGTGCATCTGCACTTGCACTATGGCGACCTTACAGACTCAACCAACGTCATTCGATTGATTCAAGAAATACAACCCGACGAAATTTACAACCTCGGGGCGCAGTCGCACGTGCGGGTGAGTTTTGACGAACCAGAATACACCGCTCAAGTAGATGCCCTCGGCCCAATGCGTATTCTGGAAGCCGTGCGTTTGTTGGGTTTGACAAAAAAAACGCGCGTTTATCAAGCCTCTACTTCCGAGTTATACGGCGGCCTGCAGGGCCACGCCCAGTCTGAAAGCACCCCCTTTTATCCGCGCTCGCCCTATGCGGTAGCCAAATTGTACGGCTACTGGATTACGGTCAATTACCGCGAAGCCTACGATATGTATGCCGTAAATGGCATTTTGTTCAACCACGAGTCGCCTTTACGGGGCGAAACTTTTGTAACCCGCAAGATAACGCGGGCCGTAGCCAGAATTGCTTTGGGTTTGCAAGAAAAGGTGTTTTTGGGCAACTTAGATGCCCAACGCGATTGGGGCCATGCCAAAGATTATGTAGAAGCCATGTGGCTCATGCTGCAACAAGACCAGCCCGAAGATTATGTGGTAGCCACGGGCATTACTACGCACATTCGGGATTTTCTAACGATGGCTTTTGCCGAAGTAGGCATTGAGGTAGGCTTTTCGGGCGAGGGCATCGCAGAAGTGGGGCGAGTAGTGAGTTGCGCCAACCCAGCATACCAGCTACTTGTTGGGCAAGAAATTGTGGGTATTGACCCGCGCTATTTTCGACCTACTGAGGTGGACTTGCTGCTCGGCGACCCTACCAAAATTATGACCAAACTTGGGTGGAAGCCCAAATACGACTTGCCAGCCCTAGTGCGCGAGATGGTTGCTGCCGACGTGGAGCTTTTCAAACGCGACCTTATCTTAGAGCGTGAAGGCCACCGCACGCCCAACTATTTTGAGTAAATGCAAAATAGTTGGGTTTAATTTTACTGGACTGCGCTATACTACCCCTTCTTTCATGCGGTCGGCGTTTTCTGCGATGCGGAGGTTTTCAATAAAATCGCCAATTTCACCGTCCATTACGGTTGGCAAATTATAGACCGTGTAGCCAATTCGGTGGTCGGTTACGCGGCTTTGTGGGTAGTTGTAAGTGCGTATTTTGTCGGAGCGGTCGCCACTACCCACCATGCTTTTGCGGTTGGCACTGATGGCATCGTTGTGCTTTTGCATGGCTATTTCGTACAACCGCGACCGCAATACCGTCAGAGCGCGGTCTTTGTTTTTGTGCTGCGAGCGTTCGTCTTGGCAACTTACCACCAAGCCGCTGGGAATGTGTGTCAAACGTACCGCCGAGTAGGTAGTGTTTACCGACTGCCCGCCCGCCCCAGACGACATGAAGGTGTCCATGCGAATATCGCCCATATTGATTTCTACATCTACTTCTTCGGCCTCGGGTAGCACAGCGACGCTGGCCGCCGAGGTGTGTACCCGCCCCTGCGACTCCGTAACGGGCACCCGCTGCACGCGATGCACCCCCGACTCAAATTTCATTTTGCCGTAAACGTCTTCTCCTTCTACTTGCACAATGATTTCTTTGTAGCCGCCCGTTGAGCCGTCGGTGTGGTCCATGAGGGTCATGCGCCAGCCCATTTTTTCGATAAACCGCTGGTACATTCTAAACAAGTCGCCCGCAAAAATGGAGGCTTCGTCGCCGCCTGTCCCTGCCCGCACCTCCAATATCACATTGCGGCTGTCGTTGGGGTCTTTGGGCATCAGCAATTCGCGCAATTCACTTTCGAGAGAATCTAATTTGGGCTGCAAGTCAGAGAGTTCTTCCTTGGCCATTTCGCGTAGGTCTTCGTCTTTGTCGTTATTAATGAGCTCTTTAGCTCCTCCAATGTCGAGCAAGAGTTTCTGATATACTTGGTATTTTACTACCAGTTTTTCCAAGTCTTTGTATTCTTTGCTTAATTTCGAAAACCGTTTTTGGTCCGAAACTACCTCTGGTTGCACAATTTGCTGCGCTACTTCCTCAAACCGCTCCTTGATGGATTCTAACTGCTCTAACATAATTTTTTGTTTTCCAAAGCAACAGCGTCAACTTTTCATAAATAGCCAACATTTTGTTACTAAATGTATTTTTAAGCCAACAAAGTTACGAAAAAGTGGTAATTTTGGGCAATATTTTGACAATCAATGCCACCATTTGCGCCCACCGAAGGAAAATTGCTCATTGCCGAACCGTTCTTGGGCGACCCCAATTTTGAACGGAGCGTGGTACTGCTTTGCGAACACAACCACGGCGGCTCGTTTGGATTTGTATTAAATCAGCTTTCTGATTTATTGTTAAACGACGTGCTGAGCACCCCAACGGCCACAAATATGCCACTTTACGTGGGCGGCCCCGTGGCCTACAATACGCTGCATTTTGTGCATCGTATTGCGTTTTTGGATGAAGCCGTTGCCTTGGGCCACGGTATTTTTTGGGGTGGCGACTTTGAGCAAATGACCACTTTATTGAATATTGGCAAAATATCGGAGCGCGATGTGCGTTTTTTTATTGGCTACTCGGGCTGGGGCAGTAGCCAATTGGACAACGAGCTGCGGCAAAACTCTTGGATAGTAAGTCAAACCGATGCCGATTTCATTTTTAATACCCCCGCTGAGCATTTTTGGCGCGCCATATTACGGCAAATGGGTGGCGAGTATAGGGTAAAGTCGCACTATCCGACCGACCCAAGATTGAACTAAAAAAAATAGTGGCGGCACAACCCAACATAGCTTTGCCATTGACCAATAACCAACGCACGATAATGAAAACCAGTTACTTTTATGCCCTATTATTGCTGTTTGCCGTGGGTTTTTCGGCTTCGGCGCAGACGCTTTATAGGAAGCCTCACTTTGGCGTACGGGCGGGCATGAACTCCGCCTATACCACCTTTTCGCCCAATTTTATTTATACGCTCCGTATGCAGTCGCACCTTAATTTGGGGGCTTTTTATCGAACTCGGGGCAAGAAATTTGTCTTTCAGCCTGAAGTACAATACCAAGTTAAAGGCGGCACTTTTAAAGGCGAAAGCGAGATTATCCGCAATAATTTCAACTATTTGAGCATCACGCCCGTGGTGGGTTATGTACTCACCGAGGGTTTAACATTGGAGGCTTTTCCGGAGTATAGTTTTGCGCTCAATGGCATTAGCACCAACGGCCCCGAGCAAAAACGCGATGTGGGCATGGGGCTGGGCCTTCGCTACGATGTGCTTGATGCAGGCGAAGACTTTAGCTTAAACCTACGCTACACCCGTGGATTTAGCAACTTAACCACCGTACCCAGCCAAACGCAGTACAACAGTGTGATTCAAATTTCAATTATTTACAATTTTTATCGAAAAAAATAAACAAATACGTAGGTTTATTTTTTATGTTTGCTTTGTTTAGAAATGCTTGAAAAGCAACTCGATTGATTTTTTGGAATAATAAAAAATCACAGTCGTCTTGGTTTGAGAGCGGCCTTAATAGCTTCTTTTTGCACTGCTAATTTAGACACAAAGTTGCTTGATTTACGCTCGCAAATTCAGTAATAAATACCGTACACCTTCACCTGTCCTTTTGAGTTGAATTCCAGGGCAGGAAAGGGCAATTTTATCATAAACATAGATTTGAAAACCTTTTGCAAGAATCGGTTTTTGGTTTTAATCTTGGTCCAATCCACATCTAATGACAGCAAATACTGCCTGTAACGCTCGGTTTCGGGTATGGCCACGCCACGGTAGCGTTTGATGTTTTCAAATTCGCCAAACATACCGTTTGCTCCGTATCCTACCCACACATTGAGCCACTTAGGAATGTTGGACGCAGGAAACAGGCGATGCAAGCCCACGCTAAGCCAAAAGGCGTGTCCGTTGTAGTCTTGAAATACGCGGCTCAAAACGGTGCTTCCCAAGTAGCCATTGGCCTGCGGGGCGTAGATAGAATTGGCTAACTAAATTTGTATTTTACTACTTGCTCGTTGAACAGCAACTCTTGCCCAATGACGAGGCCACTGCCTGCGGCGTTGGCGGCCATGTCGCCCCACGAAAAGCCCCAACCTTCGTACATTCCGTCCAAGATTTCGATGGGTGCTTGCAACATAAAACCCAGCATACCGCCATAAATCAAGGCTTTTTTCTTGGGGACACCACGTTTCGGAGGGCATGATAGCCCACGTAGCTTTCAAAATAAGCACCAAAAGCGTGGCCAAATTTATCAACTTGCAGGTAGCCTTTGGAGTCGTTATAAAATTCAAAAGGAACGCGCGGCTCGTCTTTGTACCAAATAAAACTCAAATACGAAATGCCCCCACTATAAAATGCCGACTCGGCCGCAATAATGGCCGTCAGTTTTTTTTGTTTATTTTAGAAGAAACAACTTGCGCAGTATCGTGCAAAAGGCTGTCGTTGGTTTGGGCAAAGCAAGCAGACACAACAAACAACGATACGAACAAAAGAAAGGCGGTTTTCATGGTTTTTGTGAAGACTAAGCCGTTTTTAGAAAAACCTGGCGGCAATAAAAACCTGCCAGCCCCGCAAAGCCCGCCACAATTCCCGCAAGAATACCCGTAAGGGCAATAAGTGCGGCATCGTAAGGAAATTTTTGAAGAAATAATTGGGTTATTTTGGCGGTCATTACGCCCTGCGTCACGTAGTGTAAAAAGCCCGCGTAGGCCAGCCAAAGGGTAGCAGCTGCCAAAGCGGCAATCAAAAATGCCGATTTTGCCGAGTCAGATTTCCAAAAGCACAGCACAAAACAGACCACCGGCAAACTCCACCACGGACCAAAGAACTGGGCAAAAGCCGATACAACGAGAATTAAAATGTAAAGCATGATTGAAAACGATTAAATGTGAAAACGCTTACTCGATTATTTACTTGGGCTGCTCATTTGAACAGTCGAAACAATTTTAGGGTGTTTCTCGTCTTTTGATTTCAAGAAAACCAGTTCGTTCAGTTCGCCTTTGGCCCATTTGTCAATCATATTGTCATAAAATGGGCTACCTGGACTACCAGACTGCCCCCCTGGGTACAGGCCATACGCCTTGGGCCAGGTTTTGTCGAGCTGCACCACCATGCGCCACGAAGGGCCGTGGCCGCTCTCGGTGGTGGCATTGACAATATTGGCACCGCCGCCGTTTGGCACGTCCATTCTCGAAAAAGGCTTCAACACCGACACCAAGTGCTTGATATCGGTGCTTTTGGCGGCTCCCCACGCCCAAGTTTTGGGGTTGATAGGCCCGTGTTTGAGCGTCAAAGAATCAAAGGCGGCTTTAAAGCTACTTATCACCACGTCGTTCATGGTTTCGATTTTTTGGGTAGTTTTTATGTTATCAAACCACTTGGCGTTGGGCTGTTTTTTTATCATTTCGTACGTGCGGTCGCGGGTAGGATATGCCATCGGCGTGGCTTTTTCGTCCAATACCGCAAACTCGTCTTCCCAGATAGCCGTTCTAAGCTCGCGCGTCCAGCGTTCAAAAATGGTTGCTCCCATTTGGTCAGGGTCGTTTTTGAAGTTCCATTTTGCCAAAGCAAGGTAGGCAGGGTTGGTTCTGGCAGTTGGGCTGGTTGCTATTATTTGCAACAAATCGGGCAAATTCTGGCGGGCTTCGATGTTAAAATTATCGTTTTGCAGCAACCGTAAGCTATCAGCGGTGGCTTTTTCCATTTTGGATAGCCGCTCATTGATGCGCAAGGCTCGGTAGGGCGGGGCAAATTTCCAACCCAAATAATAAGGGTAAGTCTGGTCGGTCGGAAACTGATTGGCCGAACTCACAAAACCACACGGGGGGGTTCTAACCGTTGGATTTTGTGCGTTCGGAATCCAGCCCTGCCAGTCGTTGGCGGGATTGGCGCCGTCCATTACAAACTTGCCTTGTTCTTTCCATTTCAGGGGGAATTTGCCCTGCGATGTAATGGCAATTTCGTTTTGGTTGTTGGCAAACACAATATTAAAGCCAGGTGCTTCCAGGTTACTCAAAAAATCGCGGTATTGGTCGTAGTTTTTGGCGCGGTTGCCTTTATAGAGTGCCAGCAAAGAGTTGCCCACCATCACCTTCGACCACTTTACAGCGTGCCCCACGGGAATTTCTTTGGAAAAAGACGTTTGGCCTTCGTTATACAAAACGGGGCCGTGGTGGGTCGAGAAGATGGTATCGGTTGCGGTTGCGGGCAGTCCTTTTACGTTAAACGTTTCTATTTTTTTGGTGGTGGGTTTCCAGCCGCCGTTGTACCAATATTCTTTTTGGGTTTTGTCTTTAAACTTAATTTGGTACAAATCAAAAACATCAGAGCCTACATTGGTAATACCCCAGGCCATGTCTTTGTTGAAACCAATACCCACGCCAGGCCAGCCAGGCACGCACACGCCATATACATTTACGGTAGGCGATGCCAGCTGCATTTGGTACCAAATAGAAGGCAGCGATAGGCCCAAGTGCGGGTCGTTGGCCAATATGGGCAAGCCCTTAGCCGTGCGTGAGCCATGTACGGCCCAGTTGTTGGAGCCAATGCCTGGGTTTTCAGATTCAATATTTAGGCTGGCTGCCAACGTGGCCTTCATTAGTTCGGGTACTTTCGGCACGGCCAGAGGCGCAAAATCCCACTTTGTACCCAACGGCACCACGGGCGACTCCTCGGCGGGGTAGTTGGGAAACAGCTCATCTACTACGCCTTTGCCGTATTTGGCCAATACGTTGCTCATGCGGTAGTCGTCGGTGCGGCCGTTCATGTCTTTTTTCATAACCATCTCTACCAAAGCCGTTTTTAGCGGACTCCACGCCTCTGGCTCATAGCCCAACAGTTTGTATTCAATGGCCAAATCTTTGTAGGCCAGTTGGGCAATGTACGCATTGACTCCAGCCGCATACGACTCGGCAATCATTTTGGAAGTAGGATTTTCTAAGTACGACTTCACCAATTCGGCGGCACCATCGGGTAGTTGCAATCGGCGGTTGTACTTGTCAAACTCCAAGGCCAGTGGCCCCATGGCTTCGCTTAGGCGGCCCGCCGCCACGCGGCTATAAAAGTCCATTTGCCAAAGGCGATCTTGTGCCACTACGTAGCCTTGCGCAAAATAAAGGTCTTCGTCGTTTTGGGCAAAAATGTGCGGCACGCGGTTTTCGTCGTACAGTATGGTTACTTCTTCTTTCAAACCTTGCAGCTTTAGGTCGGTGGCGGGGATATTTGCGGGCTTTTCGGCGTTTTGCCAAAATCCTGTAAAAGGGCTAAAAAATACCCCCAAAGCAGGTACAGGCCCCAATGGGCGGTTGAGTAAGAACGTAAGCCCACTCGCAAAGAGCAAGCTCAACGCAGCGCGAAAGTATTTCATAGAAATCAAGAAAAAGGTTCGGCAAAAAAAGTCAAGGTTTATTGCTATCTACTTTAATGCGCTGTTCGCGGTTGGCCAGTTCCCAGGCTGTATAAAAAACGAGTTGCACAATTTTAGCTTGTTTGTCAAACATAATTTTGTCCACATCGTCGCCTGGGCGGTGGTAATCTTCGTGAACGCCCGTAAAATAAAAAATAACGGGGATTTTATTTTTGGCAAAATTGTAATGGTCGGAGCGATAATAAAAACGGTTGGGGTCGCTGGGATTGTTGAAAGTATAATCGAGCGCGTAGCCAATGTAGGTTTGGTTGGCATCTTCGCTGATGGCGTGTAGCTCCGACGAAAGCTTGTCAGAGCCAATAAGATACACGTACTTAGGGTCGTTTTTGTGGGCTTCGTCCACGCGGCCAATCATGTCAATGTTCAAATCGCACACCGTCTGTGCAAGCGGAATGACGGGGTTTGAGGTGTAATACTCCGATCCCCAAAGGCCTTTTTCTTCGCCCGTTACGGTCATAAACAAAATGCTGCGGCGGGGGCCGTGGCCTTCGGCTTTGGCTTTGGCAAATGCCTCGGCCAGTTCCATGACCGACACCGTGCCCGAGCCGTCGTCGTCGGCTCCGTTGTTAATTTCGCCGTTGGCCGAAATACCGATGTGGTCCAAGTGCGCCGAAATCACGATTACCTCGTCTTTTTTGTCGCTACCTTCCAAAAACCCCATTACGTTTTCGGTTTCGATGATGTCGTCGCTTCGTTCGGCTTTGATACTTACGGTGTTTTCGGGGAGTTTTTGGACTACACTTTGGCCTTTTTGGCGGGTTTGTTTTCGTAATTTGTTCAACTTGTTTTCGGTAGTGCCCAGCAAGTCGGCAGCCGCCAATCCCGACACCGTAAAGGCCGCGTTGCCGCCGAAAGTTTCTTGGTAGGGTTTCATTTGTTGGCGGTTGAAGCGCAAGCCCATCACGCCCCGTTTTTTAATTTCGTTGGCAAAAGCCTGCCCTGTCAAGTCAGAAACCAAAATGACGTACTTTGCGCCTTTTTGCCGCGCCAAAGCCACTTTGCGACCCCAAGCCAAGTTGTCATTGCTCCACTTTGAAGGCGTTTGGTTTTCAGATACCCAGTAATTTCCGTCGGTTTTTTTTGGTTCACCTTCCCATATTACCACGGCTTTGTGTTGTACGTCTATTTTTTTGTAATCGTCATAACTGGGAGATTCTATGCCATAGCCCGCAAAAATGACCGCCGTTTTTTCTTCAGATAGCACGTTGAGCAAGCCATTTACGTAAAAATCTTCGGCGAGTTGATAGCGTTTTTTTTCGGTTTTCAAATAAACCTCGCCCCATTTTTTGCCGTACAATTTATACGTTTGGAAGTATGATTTTGAACCATCGGCTTGTGGTACAATGGCTTGCAAGCCCAGTTTTTGAAAATGTGCCGCCACGTATTGGGCAGCCTTTTTTTGTCCGCGCGAGCCTGTGTCGCGGCCTTCGAGGCTGTCGTCGGCAAGTACGCGCAGGTGGCGTTCGAGGTCTTGCGTGGTAATGGTCTGGGCAAAAGGCGTGGACACGTTTTGGGCGTTGGCAACGTTAGACAACAACAATAAAAGCCCACAAACCCGCGCGGCGGTGGTGGGCCACTGCAACCGTCGCGGTGGGGGGGGTATTTTTTTGATGCGGACAATAAAATAAAAAAAGGCATTACGAATGTGATTTTTCATAATTTTAGCAAAAATTCAGATTTACTACTTAAAACAACCGATAGGTAGCAATTTGGGCGATAAAATTGGGAATAGCGTCGGGTAAAATCACCGCCATAAACGCCATGCCAAACAAAGCCCCGTAGAGGTGCGCGTCATGGTTGACATATCCCACGCCACGCCGCGACTCGTAGTAAGAATAGGCGATGTACAGCAGTCCGAAGATAAACCCTGGAATACAAATGGCAAAGTAAAGGCAGATTTTTTGCAATGGTGCCAACAGCACAAATCCAAACAAAACTGCCGATACGCCCCCCGAAGCACCCAACGAATTGTAGCTGGCATTGGCGCGGTTTTTCAAAAAACTCGGAATGTCCGAAACTACGATTCCCAAAATATACAGTGCCAAATAGTAAAGCTGGCCACTTGGCCCAAAAATCCCCGTGAGTACGCGCTCCACGGTTTCGCCGACAAAGTACAAACTGAACATATTGAAAATCAAATGGCCAAAATCGGCGTGCACAAAACCCGACGTAACAAAGCGGTAATGCTCATTGTGGCGGGTGATTTTGACAGGATTTAGCAAAAGTTTGTCGAGCAATGCAGGATTTTGGAGGGCATAATAACTGACACCAACGGTCAAGATTAATAATATAACGGTAATTGACATTTTAGAGATGGGTTTGTTGATTTGTCAAAAGTAAGGTTTTTTACAAAGATTTGAGAATGTCGTTAAACTTTTGGGCCATAGTAGCATCAAAACTACGGAATCAGTTAGAAAACAACAACATGGACACGCTTCAACACCAACAAAATGTACAGCATCTTTTTTGGCGGGCGGGCTTTGGGGCATCGCCAGCCGAAATCCAACGGGCAGCCTTGCAACCTATTCCGCAATTGGTGCGTCATCTACTCAAAAGCAGCTCACAACCTACCCGCCTGACTATTGTAGAAACCGAGCCGCAAGCCGAACTGAAAGCCCTCAAAAAAACGTTGCGCAAGCAAGAAATGAGCAAGGAAGAAAAACGCCAAGAGTTCAAAGAATTGGTGCAAGAACGCCGCGAGACCATTGGCCAGCTCAACGATGCGTGGGTAGCACAAATGACCACCAGCGAGGGAATGTTGCGCGAAAAGATGACGCTCTTTTGGCACAATCACTTTGCTTGCCGAAGCAAAATGGCCACGTTTGTGCAACGCCAAAACAATACCCTGCGGCAGCACGCACTCGGCAATTTCGGCGAAATGCTGATGGCCGTTTCCAAAGATGCGGCCATGTTGCAGTTTTTGAACAACCAACAAAACCGCAAACAAAGCCCCAACGAAAACTTTGCCCGCGAGGTCATGGAGCTTTTCACGCTGGGCCGTGGCAACTACACCGAGCGCGATGTCAAAGAAGCCGCGCGGGCTTTTACGGGCTGGGGGTTTAATTTGCAGGGGGAGTTTGTGTTTAGAACAAGCCAGCACGACGACGGCCAAAAAACAATATTTGGTAAAACGGGCTCTTTTGGCGGTGAAGAAGTACTTCAAATGCTGCTTGACTCGCCAAAAACGGCGCAGCACATTGCCCGTAAAGTTTACCGTTTTTTTGTAAACGAACGCCCCAACGAAGCCCACATTGCCGAAATGGCGCAGCGTTTTTATAAATCGGGCTACAATATTGCCAATTTGATGGAGTATGTTTTTGCCGCCGACTGGTTTTACGCCAAAGCAAACGTGGGCGCGCAAATCAAGTCGCCGGTTGAACTTTTGGTGGGTATACAGCGTAACCTTGGTTTGCATTTTGAAGATAAAAAACCCGTTTTGTACGTTCAAAAAATATTGGGCCAAATGTTGTTTTTCCCGCCCAACGTGGCAGGCTGGCTCGGGGGGCAAAATTGGATAGATAGCAGTACACTCTTGGCCCGCCTGCAACTGCCCCGAGTTATCCTGGGCAACGAAAACCTGAATTTGCGCGTAAAAGATAGCGGTGATGTGAATGAAGAAAAACCGCAGCGCAAAGATACTTTTAAGGCAATTGTCAATTGGGAAACATTTGCCGACAATTTTCAACACTACCGCCACGACGAGCTACCCCACATATTGGCATCGTATTTGTTACAAGTTCCCGTAAATAAACAAGCCTTGGCACGCATGTACGCCAAAACAGAAGGCGCAAATCGGGTTGAGTTAATAAAAAAGCTAACCATCAAATTAATGAGTTTTCCAGAATATCAAGTTTGCTAAACGTTAAAAAAAACACCCATGAAACGTCGTGAATTTATAACACGCTCTGCTTTTACTGCTGCTGGCTCGCTGCTGGTGCCGCAGTTTCTGAAAGCCTTTGAAAAAAACGCCCTGGGCCAAAATAGCCTAAATGCCAAAAAACTGGTGGTAGTACAACTCTCTGGTGGCAATGACGGCCTCAATACCGTAGTGCCTTTTGGCAACGATATTTACTACCGCGAGCGGCCCAGTATTGCCATTGCCGCCGATAAAGTGCTGAAAATAAACGATGAAATTGGGTTCAATCCTGCCCTCGAGAAACTCAAAGACCTTTATGACGACGGCCTGGTAACGGTCATTAACAATGTAGGATACCCCAATCCCGACCGGTCGCACTTTCGGTCGATGGACATCTGGCAAACGGGCAGTTCCTCCGACCAGTATTTGTCTTCGGGCTGGGTGGGCCGCTACTTAGACGCACACTGCGCGGGCAAAGCGGGTGCGGCACACGCGGCACTCGAAATAGACGACACGCTTAGTTTGGCCCTAAAAGGTCAAAAAATCAGCGGGCTGGCGTTGCAAAATCCCGAAAAAATATACCAACAAACACAAAGCGAATGGGTGCGCCAAATGACCCAAAACCAACCCGCCAGCGACCACGAAAATGTGGCCTATCTTTACAAAACACTCGCCGAAACCGCATCGTCGGCAGACTATATTTACGGCAAATCGAAAGTGTATCAGTCGCGGTTGCTGTATCCCTCTACCGAACTGGGCAAAAGCCTCAAAACCATCGCCGAACTCATTACATCGGGTGCAAGCACGCGCGTTTATTACGTATCGCTGTCAGGTTTTGATACGCACATTCGCCAAAACGACCAACAAGACCGCCTTTTGCGCCAATATGCCGAGGCCATGCACGTTTTTGTGAACGACCTGAAAGCCAATGGCCAACTCGACGACACCCTCGTGATGACTTTCAGCGAGTTTGGACGGCGGGTCAAACAAAATGCCAGCAATGGCACCGACCACGGCACGGCCAACAACCTGTTTTTGATTGGCGGCCCCCACCGCACCAAACCTATTTTTAACGAATCGTCCGACTTGGTAAATTTGGAAAATGGCGACTTGAAGTTTCAAGTAGATTTTCGCCAAATATACGCTACGCTCTTAGACAACTGGTTAAAAACCAGCTCTGAAGCAGTTTTAGGTCAAAAATTTGCGGGGTTAAATTTGGTATAATTGTTTTCAAAATTAGTATCAAACGAAGTCCATTCGGTAGTTGTATTTTCATGGTGTTGCTTACCTTTGCAACACCATGAAAATTAAGCAAATACTATTTGTTGTTGTTTTTTTATGCTGCTGTTTGCCGCTTATTGGCGCGTCGGTTGCTTTGTTGGCGGGCTTGGGCTTTGCGCTTTTGGTGGGCAATCCGTTTGAAAAACAAGCCTCAATTTGGGGAGGTTATTTGCTCAAAACCTCCGTAGTAGGATTGGGTTTCGGCATTAATATTCAGGTGCTGCTCAAAGCAGGCCAGGCCAACATTGGCACAACAACGCTTTTTGTAATTGGGGTGCTGGCGTTGGGCTATTTTTTAGGAAAATGGTTGCAGATAGATCGCCTTACTTCGTTGTTGATTTCGGTGGGTACGGCTATTTGCGGGGGCAGCGCCATTGCGGCGGTGGGGTCGGTTATGAAAGCCAATGCCAACCAACTTTCGATGGCTACGGGCGTAGTTTTTTTGCTCAACGCATTGGCACTCATTACTTTTCCAATTATTGGCCAGTGGGCGGGGCTGTCGCAAGTACAATTTGGAACGTGGGCCGCCATTGCCATTCACGATACCAGTTCGGTGGTGGGCGCAGCGGCCAAGTACGGCGAGGAAGCCTTGCGGGTGGCATCTATCACCAAAATGCTGCGTATTTTATGGATTATCCCCGTTTCGTTGGGCTTGGTGCTGCGTTTTGCCGAAAACCGCGAGTCGTTCAAAATTCCGACTTTTATCGTCGGTTTCGTTATTGCATCTTGTCTGTTTAGTTTTGTACCAGCAGGGGCGTTTTTTTTTAAGAGCGTATATGCCGCTGCCAAACAACTCATGGTGGTTAGTTTGTTTCTGATTGGTTCGGGTATTTCGCTCAAAGCCGTGCAAGCCGTGGGCCGCAAAGTGTTGTTACAGGCCGTTTTGTTGTGGGTAGTGGTGAGCGTGGTTGCGCTTGTGTTTGTAAAATACAGCAATGGGTAAGTAGTAGCCGCTCAAAATAGCTTCATAATAGCTTCATAATTGGCCGAATCTGCGACTTGGAAGTTTTTTTCGCCAATGGTTTCTTGGTCAATCAACTTTGCCTTTTTTAGGCAAACTGCCAAATTTTCTGGGTTTTCAAAAAGAAGTTCGGCCTGGTGTGCCAGCAATTGCGCCGTGTCGGTGGTTTTGAGCGTAACGACGGGTTTGCTGAAAGACAAAGCCAAATCTACCGAACCCGAGTGGTCTATTCTAACAAAAGGAAGCACTACCACATTGGCGGCGTTGAAAAAAACCTGCACTTCGTAGTCTTCAATAAAACGGTGATACCAGCGCACTTGCGGGTGGTTTAAGGCTTGCAACGACGCAAAATAACTGGCATTGTAGCTCTTGCCGGCAATGAGCAGCACGTCGGCTGGAGCAGCCGTTTTGGCAAAGCACCGGAGCAAGTTGTCCAAACCTTTGTAGGGTTTTAGTTCGCCAAAAAACAAATACACAAAAGCGTTATCGGCTATTTGAAGTTGCTTTCGGCTTTGGGCTGGCGCAATTTGGTTTTGGTAATAAAAATGAAAAGGCAAATCTTGTATCACAAATACCCGCTCGGGATTTATGCCAAATTTCTCGACGGCGGCCTTTTTAGTGGCTTCAGAATAAACCCTTATTTTGGCGCAATTTCGCAGAAAAAAACCATAAATGAGTCGTTCTAAACCCAAGTATAACCCCGCGTGGTTTTGCAAATTGTGCAACGTATGCACGAGTGGTATTTGGCAAAAATACTTGGCGTAAAGTATTTCAAGGACAAAAGCCGACGATTTGAAAACGCTCCAAAGCCACCAACGACCCAGCATAAAACTGTGAACCCAATCAAAATACAAAACAGTAGGCTGCCACTTACCGATGGCCCGAAAAATACTACCTATTGGGTATTTTTTGCCAATTTCGACCCCAAAGCCATGCCCGCGCAGAAAACGTGCTAACTCATACTGAAATGGATTTTCGGGGCCAGCGTCGGGAAGAAAAACGATTTTGGAAGACAAACGAAGCAGAAGTAAAATGAGCCAATCTGGAAAATGAACGGTACAAAAGCGTTAGAACAAAGGCGGCTCGCGCAAAACCAAAAAATAAACCAGCAATGCCAGCACCAGATACATGAGCAGCAGCCATTTTTTGCGCTGTTCAAACACCGCTGGGTGGTGGTGGTAGTCGTAAATCATGGAGGCCGTAAGACCTGCAAGCATCATAAAACCGCACAAAAACGCGCAATGTGTGCGGTAAAGCGCATATTCTTTCAAAAAACTGGCTCCGAGCAAAATATACAGCAACCAAGTGCCAAAACCCATTCGGTATAGGTACATACTGAGGCGACGGTCGTTTTTTATGTCAAAAATATTATCGAACATACTGCTTACGTATAGATATTGAAAGTGAAATTACTTAGATTTGTTTTATTATCCAACTTTTTAGACTTTAGCAGTCCATGCCACTCAAAATTTTGGTTATTCGGTTTTCGTCAATTGGTGATATTGTGCTGACTACGCCCGTGGTTCGCTGCCTCAAAACGCAACGAGCAGACGTACAACTGCACTATTTAACCAAAGCCAGTTACGGAGCTATTTTAGAACACAACCCTTACATTGACCAGTTGCATTTGCTTGATAGAAGCCTTTGGCAGCTCATTGGTAGGCTACGCAAAGAAAAATTTGACCTCGTTATTGACCTCCACAACAACCTCCGCACGCTGCAAATTAAACTGGGATTGGGCGTGCAAGCGTATAGTTTCAACAAGCTAAATTGGGAAAAATGGCTGATGGTTAATCTCAAAATCAACGTATTGCCAAATATTCACCTTGTAAATAGGTATTTGGATACTTTGCACCATTTGGGCGTAGTCAACGACAACCACGGGCTCGATTATTTTATTCCATACCGCGATATTGTCGAAAAAGAATGGCTGCCATCGGCTCACCAGCGCGGCTACGTGGCTTTTGCCATTGGCGGGCAGCACGAAACCAAAAAACTACCCTTGGCGCGGCAAATTGAACTGTGTTACAAAATAAACCACCCGATTGTATTGCTGGGCGGCAAAGAAGATGCCCAAAACGGAGAAATAATAGAAAAAACCCTGGGCAAAGACCTGATTTTCAACGGCTGTGGCAAATATAACCTCAACCAGTCGGCTTCGGTAGTGCAGCAAGCGCAGGTGGTTTTTTGCCATGACACAGGCCTGATGCACATTGCGGCAGCGTTCAAAAAAAAGGTGTACTCCATTTGGGGAAACACCGTACCTGAGTTTGGAATGTATCCCTACCAAACGTCGTTTGTGGTACTTGAAAATCGCCAACTGGACTGCCGTCCCTGCTCCAAAATAGGCCACGAGAAATGTCCAAAAGGGCATTTTAAGTGCATGAAAGATTTGCCCTTTGATTTTGAAATCAGAGAGTTGAACCAAGCCAAAACCAACACTGGATACTAAACCGCCACCATGAAAATTGGCCTTTTAGAGTGCGACCACGTACGCGATGAACTACTACACATCGCGGGCGACTACCGCCAGATGTTTCCTGCCCTGTTTGAAAATACAACGACCAACTGGGAATGGGTCTTTTATGACCTCATAAACGGGCATTTTCCGCAACACCTCGACGAGTGCGATGCGTATCTTTGCACGGGGTCGCGGTTTTCGGTATATGACCACGAGCCGTGGATTATGCGACTCAAAACTTTGGTGCAAAACCTGTACGCTACCAAAAAAACCTTTGTAGGAGTGTGCTTTGGGCACCAAATGCTTGCCGAGGCACTGGGTGGCAAAGTGCAAAAAGCCGACGGGGGCTGGTGCGTGGGCATTCATCGTTTTCAGACATCAAATAGTACTGCACTCGCCATTGACAACCCGCAACTTTTAATGATGTGTCAAGACCAGGTTGTTCAATTGCCGCCCAATGCTATCACACTGGCCAGCTCTCCCGACTGCCCCGTGGCAATATTGCAAGTAGGCGGCAGTATGCTTGGCATACAAGCACACCCAGAGTTCAACAAATTGTACGAAGCCGCGCTAATAAATCTCCGAATTGAGCAAATTGGTGCCCAAAAAGCCAAAAAAGCCTTGGAAAGTTTGACTCAGCCAACAGATGCCCGCGCCGTGGCGGGCTATGTGCTGCAATTTATCGAAAGCAACGCTCGGCATTGAGCACAATCAATGAGGCAAATAGAGCTTGTACATAGAAATGCTGCCAGCTTATCGGCTCGTTGGTAGTTATGTTGCTCAAAATACCCAAACCGCCAGTGGTGTTGATGGCGGCAAAATACCGCTAATTTGCCCCTACCAAATTACTCCAATAGAGAAAGATGAAAATGCGCAAAAAGGCTGATTTACCCACTAAAATTTGTATTACCTGCCAACGGCCTTTTGCGTGGCGCAAAAAATGGGAAAAAGTATGGGAAGAAGTAAAATACTGCTCCGATTCCTGCCACAACAACAAAAAGCCGGTGCCGGCTTAGGTATTGGCCATTTTTTATTGCAATAAAGTTGCTGCCAAGGCTTTCCAGTCGGTGTTTTTGGCTATTTGTTGGGCCAAATCAAACGGAGCCGTGATGGTGATAACGAGGTTTTCTACCAATTTGCCCCCTTTTTTAAAACCATGACGATAGCGTACATCGCCGTTTTTTTCAGTTTGGGGTTTGCCCCAGTTTCCCAATAAAACAACAGTTTCTTGGCGGCCCACTACGCCCTTCAAGTCAGGTTTTAATTGGACTTCTAAAGCCACGGACACACCATTGAGCAGAATATTTTTAGACGATTCCACCAGACGGGCACTTTCGGCTTCTTGGAGGCGATAATTGGCCAGATTCATCTCCACACTAATGGTATAAGTTTGTTTGGAAGGAGCAACTGCCCCACTGGTAGAGTCTTGGTAAATGCTGTCGCGGGGGATAACAAAGGACGTTTGTTGGGTAGTGTCGGCTTTTAATGCGCCCAACTTTGTTTTACGGGCAGCGGCTACGTCGTTTTGTTCAACCACCAAATCGTAGCGGTCGGTGCACAGATGCAGCGGACTCACGTGCTCGTCGGTTACTTCCAAACTCCCCACCGAATGTTTTTCGTCAAATACGCGCCAATCTTTGCTGGGCAATTTTGCCGCAAATTGTCGTTGCAATTCGGTTACTACGCGTTCGTAGGCTTGGTTTTCGGCGGCGGTGGCGGGTCGGCACTGGGCTTGTACGCAACTATTACCCAAAATGAAGCCCAAACTGAGCAGAATTAGTGTATTTTTCATGGTTTTTTTAGTTTGTTTTGTTACAAAAGGTACGAAAAAAAACCGTGCCAGTGTTTTTTACAATGAAGAGGTCAATCGAGCGTATCCAAAATTTCGCACGCTACGCGCTCTCCCGAACGCACCGCACCTTCGATATACCCATTCCAGATGTCGGAGGTTTCGGTGCCAGCCCATTGGATATGCCCCACGGGTTGGCGCAGGGCGTGGCCTACGCTTGTATAGGCGCTATGCGGCATAATGCCCGCGTTATTGTAGGTAGAATCAGCCATTTGGGGTTGTTGGCTTTTGTGTCAATTGGTTAGTTTTGTGGGCTGCTTCGCCAATAAATTTCAAGCCTTCGAGCGTTAGGTTTTTGTTTATTTCGACAAACTCACCGTTGAGCGTTTCGATAATTGACGATAGCCCGCCCGTAGCCAGTGCTACGCAGTCGCCGTCCAGCTCGCGTCTAATTCGGGTAATCATGCCCCTTACCAAACCTTCGTAACCCATCAAAATGCCCGCCTGAATGGCGTGCGTAGTATTTTTTCCAATTGCCGATTCGGGCAAAACGAGCGGCACTTCGGGTAGTTGGGCGGTGTTGGCAAAAAGGGCTTTAACGGCCGTTTTAAGACCTGGGGCAATGGCCACGCCCAGTATTTTGCCATCTGCCGAAACCGTAGTGAAGGTAAGGGCTGTGCCAAAATCTACTATTACGGCGTTGCGTCCATATTTTACAAAAGCAGCTACTGCATTTGCTACCAAGTCGCTGCCTATTTCGTGCGGGTGGTCTATTTGCACCGTTAAGTGTGGATAAACATCGGGGCCAACCACCGTGGGTGTTTTACCAAAAAGACGGGTAAGCATGATGCGGAGCGTTGGCAGCAACGCAGGCACTACACAACTTAGCACAAGGGTTTCGATGTCGTTGAGCGCAATAGCTGCTTCCAATAAGTGCAATCGCAGCTTGTTTTCGTAGTGCGCGGCGGGCTCTTCTGCCAGCGAGCGTGTACGAAGCGGCGCAATCCAGCTTTCTGACTGGTACGAATAAAACCCAAAAACGGTGTCGGTATTGCCCACATCAACGGCTAATAGCATTGGTAAAAATTTAGCGGTGAAAACTTACCGAAATAAACTTTAACACGTCGGGGAGTGCCGTGCGCCAATAGGCCCAAGTGTGGCCGCCGTCGCGCATTCGATACTCGTGCGGAATCTTTCTATCCATCAAAACACTGTGCATTTGGGCATTCCCTTTGTACAGAAAATCGTCGTCGCCGCAGTCAAAATACCATTTTATGCTTTTGAGTTGGTCTTCGGGCATGGTTTTGGCTTGTTCGAGTGTACTGTTTTTTTTCCAGTGGGCGTTGAGGCGTTCGGTGCCTTTGCCAGGGCCATAAATAAATGCGAACGTGGCATTGTAGCGGTCGTCGGGGCTGGTTACTACGTCTTCATCGGGAAAAAAAGCGGCACTCAACGGTGCCGTCGCCACAAAGAGTTGGGGGTTGTGCATGGCCAATATGCAAGCGCCGTAGCCGCCCATTGAGAGCCCCGCAATGGCGCGGTATTCTTTTTTTGACCGAGTGCGGTAGGTAGAGTCAATCAGCGGAATCAGTTCTTTTACAAACATATCCTCGTAGCGTACTTTGCCCTGGTAGTCATTGACGTACCAAGTTACGCCCGCGTCGGGCATGACAATAATAACGGGCGAAATCTCGCCTTTTTCAATGAGTTGGTCGGTAATATAAGGGGCTTCGCCAAACTGCGTCCAGCCTGTTTCGTCGTCGGAGTAGCCGTGGAGCAAATACACTACTGGGTAGCGGCGGTTGGAGGTGTGGTAGTCGGGGGGCAAATACAAATTGTACTTAATGTCTTTTCCCATAATTTTGCTGTTGAGTTTTAGGCTCTCCAAAAGTCGTGATTGGGCTTGGGCAAAGGCCGTGCAGCAAATCACCGTAACAATGGCTACGAGTTGTTTCATTGGGTAAGGATTTTGGTTTGAGGAATTAATTGGGCGATAATGCCTAAATTAATAATGTTACAAAGCTATGAAATTTGGGTGCTGAAAAAAAAATGTTTTTATTTCGGACAAATACGCAATCGCGCCAAACACCATGAATGAGCAACAACTCAAAGCCCTTGTTTCGTTGTTGGATGACGACGACAAAGAGGTAGCTCGGTTGGTAGAGACCGAAATCAGACAACAAGGCGACAAAGTGATTCCTTTTTTAGAAAGCGAATGGGAAAGTGCTGGTTTTAGCCTGAGTGTTCAACGAAAAATAGAAGACCTTATTCATGATTTGCAGTACGAGCTCACCCTGGACCGCCTTGCCAACTGGCGCAATGGGGGCAGCCTCGACTTGCTCGAAGGACTCTGGATAGTGGCCACGTATCAATACCCCGATCTTTCTTTGAATAAATTGCGGGCCGACTTGGAACAATTTTACTACGAAACTTGGCTCGAATTTAAACCCGATATGCACCCTATTGACCAAGTTAGGGCGTTAAACGGTGTTTTTTTTAATAAATTAAAATTTGGGTCTAACACCAAAAACTTTCATTCGGCGGGCAATTCTATGATTAACGTAGTACTCGAAAGCCGGCGGGGCAACCCTATTTCGTTGTGCTGTATTTATATGTTAGTGGCTCAAAAATTGAATATGCCCGTTTATGGGGTCAATCTTCCCAACTTGTTTGTGCTCACCTACAAGCAAGAATCGGCGCAGTTTTATATCAATGCCTTTAACAGGGGGCTGGTATTTATGAAATCTGACATTGACCACTATATTGCGCAACTTAACCTCAAAACCAACGAAACTTTTTACCAGCCTTGCACCAACTTGGACATCATCAAGCGGGTATTGCGCAACCTCATCATGGCATTTGAAAAAACCGGCGATACCGACAAAGTAAAAGAGATTGAACAAATGGCATCGATGCTCAACGAAGACGTACCTTCTTAAAGGGCCAAAACACCGCATAAGTCGGCTACCCAAAAGCGGTGTAAAAGATATTTTTGGGGGGGAGCGTGGTTTATAATATGTCCCGTTAGCAGCTCGGCATCGTCCAAAAAATCGGCAATGGGAATGTCTTCTCTAAAACGCAGTTTTTTGGTGCCGTGCAGTTTGTAGAGGGCTTCTTTGCCGCACCAGTAGGTAGCGAGCCGAGCCAAGTCGTTGTTGGCATGCTGCAACTCTTCCGGCGACATAAATTTCTGAGCCACTCGCCGCAGTTTGTCATTTAAGCGTTCCATGTCTATTCCTACGGGCCGGGTTGGGTGTATAGCCGCCGCCACGTGGGTAGTGGTATGGCTAAACGAAAGCTCCGCGTTGGCCGCCCGCAGGTGTGGTTTGCCAAACACATCTTTTGTCAATCCAGTGTAAATCAAGCCATTGTTTTCTACCAATGCCTGCACCGCTTGCCTTCCTGCCAGCCATTCGCGTTGCTTTTGCGGGTGGGCAATGGCCGCATACTCTGCCCACTCGTCGGGGGTAGCAGTAAAGTTTTGCTGCAATTCGTCGGCGGTTTCGGTAAGTTGCCACAGAACAACCTGGCAATGGTCAAAAACGCACCACTGGCGAACTATGGGCATACAAAAGTGGTTTATGGTTTGGTATTTATTGTGGCAAATCAGCCCCCAAAATTAGCAAATGATTCAACCAAAAATAATGATTCAAAAAATAGACACTTTTTCGGGCCACCGCGATTGTGTTTATACGCTTGTCAATGCCGACGCGCCAAATACTTTTTTTTCGGCAGGAGCCGACGGCATGGTAGTAAAGTGGGATTTGTCGCGGCCCGATTTTGGCAACTTGATTGCCCGCGTACCAGCCTCGGTATATGCCATTGCGTTTGAGGCTACGCGCGGGGCATTGTGGGTTGGACAAAATTTTGAGGGCATTCAAGTGATTGACCCCACTACCAAGCAGCTCGTTGCGTCTTCAAAAATCACCAATGCCTCCATTTTTGATATTCAATTTTTTGACAATCAGGCTTTTGTGGCGCTATCCGACGGCGTGCTAATTGTCATGGACATAGTCCACTTTGCCGTCCGAAAACACCTTAAAACCTCCGACCACAGCGCGCGCTGCGTGGCCATTTGCCCCCATTTGCGCCAAGTAGCCGTGGGCTACAGCGACCACCTCATTCGGATTTTCGATGTTGATACTCTCGAATTGCGCCAAGTGCTACGAGGGCATTCCAACTCGGTTTTTACGTTGCAGTTTTCGCCCGACGGCCGCCATTTGCTTTCGGGCGGGCGCGATGCCCACCTGATGGTTTGGGACACCGCCGAGGAATATGCCTTACGGCACGATATTCCTGCTCATTTGTTTGCCATCAACCACCTGACATACAGCCCCGGCCATCGCTGGTTTGCTACTTGCAGCATGGACAAAGCCATCAAAATTTGGAACGCCGACACCTTCAAACTCATCAAAGTAATAGACCGCGCCCGCCACGCGGGTCATGGTACGTCGGTCAATAAACTCCTGTGGGTCAGTTTTCAGGCCCAACTCTTGTCTTGCAGCGACGACCGCTTGATTTCTGTCTGGTCGGTTCAAGAGGGGATTTAGACCAATCGCCGCTTTTTGGTCTTTTCATTTCCCCGTCTTTACTTTAATTTGGGCGGCATCGCTTTCATTGTGGAGGCGGTCGAGGGCGGTAATGACATACGTGTAGTGTTGTCCGCGTATGGCAGTGCGGTCTTGCAGGCGGGTTTGGGCTTCGTAACAAAACGCAATGACATGGCGCGGGTCGTTCAGGTTGGGGCTTTTATTTTCTTCAAAACGATACACCGCGTAGGTATGCGCCTGATTGCCGTCGCGGGCAGGTGCTGGGGCTTCCCAGCTGAGTTCTATGCCGCTGGACGTGTTTTTGGCGCGCAAATTTTGCGGCGCGCGGGGTGGTACGTTGTCTTTCCAAGCCATTGTGGGGGGCAAAGCAGGATAACGATAAAAATCGCTCCGTAGCGAGTCGGCATGGCCCAATTTGTTGTTTACCAAAGATTTAGAACTAAAAAAAACACTGCCCGTTACTTGCTTTTTTTGCCGTAAGAAGCGCATCTGGTCAGGAAACTCCGACGCGCTCGCCCATTCTTTTTCGCGGTCGGTGCTGCCCACGCGGTATGCGCCCTGCCCCACGTACAAGTGCCGCCCGTAAGTGTGGTTTAACCACCAATTAACCAAGGTTTTAAACGGTATTTTGGCAAATCCAGTGCTGAAATACACCTGCGGAACCAGGTAGTCAATCCAGCCCGCTTTGAGCCACTTTTGGGTGTCGGCGTACAGGTTATCGTAAGAGGTTTGGCCTGCTTGGGTATCCGATCCTGCGGGGTCGTCTTGTTTGTTGCGCCACACCCCAAACGGGCTAATTCCAAATTTGACGTACGATTTTTGGGCCGCAATATCGTCACTTATTTGCTTTATGAGCACGTCCACGTTGTTGCGCCGCCAGTCGTCTTTTGATTTAAACTTTACTCCGTATTTCTTGAAAGCCACTTCGTCTTTAAGTATCTGTCCTGTAACAGTATAAGGATAAAAATAGTCGTCAAAATGAATGCCGTCCACGTCGTAGTTTTTGACAATATTGGTGGTTATAGTGGCAATATAGTCGCGGACTTCAGGCAGCCCAAAATTGAACAAACGGTAGCCGTCGTAGTCAAATACCCAATCGGGGTGTTTGCGCCCGATGTTGTCCGACGAAATACTTTTAGAAGCCCTGTGAGTGGTGCGGTTGAGGTTAAGCCAAGCATGAAATTCAATGCCCCGTTTGTGGCATTCCTCAATCATAAAAGCCATCGGGTCGTAAAAAGGCTCGGGAGCTTTGCCTTGTTTGCCCGTGAGCCACTCCGACCACGGCTCGTCGCTTTTGGCATAAAAAGCGTCGGCGGCGGCCCGCACCTGCACAAATACAGCATTGATACCCAGTTTTTTGTGATAATTGAGCAAGGCAATAAACTCTTGCCGCTGGTCTTCTGAAGCAAGCCCCTTACGGCTCGGCCAGTCGATGTTATCTACTGTGGCTATCCAAACGGCCCTTAGTTCGTATTTGGGCGGTATGTTTTCGGCGACTTTGGTGCGCGAAGGCGGGCGTGGATTTGTACAACTTAATGCAAAAAGTAGCGATAAAACAGACCAAGTACCAACAGATATTCTCATGAAAGTCGATTTAAAAATTGTCCCAACGCCATACGTGCTTCGGGGTAATGCAGTAGTCGAGGCGCACGTCAGACTCGTTTGCATCGCTGATTTGGGCTACGGGGTCAAAAAAAGAAACGCCTACTTTGAGCACATCGGGTTGGCATTGGGTCAAAAAATTATCATAAAAACCCTTTCCATAACCCACCCGCTGCCCCTGCCTGTCGTAGGTCAACAGCGGCACTATCACCAAATTGATGTGCGCTATTTGATATTTGACGTTTAAAACAGGGTCGGGTTCTAAAATATCCCATTCGTTCATTACCAAAGTCATGTTGGGAAGCCATTGGTAATGCTCCATGCTGTTGGTTTGGGGCAAAGCGCGCGGCACCACTACTTGGGTTTTGAGGTATTTTTCTTGAATGGTATAAATAATGGGAAACGTATCTATTTCATTTCTACGTCGAATGGGCAAATAGCAATGAACGGCTTTCATTTTTTCGACCTCAAAAAAAGAAAAAAACTGCTGCGCCACGGCGCGGCTTCCTTCGAACACCTGCGTCGCAGTTAAGGCTTGCCGTTTTTCTTTGAATATTCGACGCAATTCGACTTTCTTCATTGCTATTGACCCCTATTTTGTAGGCTATTTAATGCCGTGCATCACTTTACCCAAACGCCCCGCCAGCAAAAACAATACTACCGATGCAATACCCGATAATCCGATATTTATCAAGAAAAACTCGTACAAGTTATGAATAGGAATTCCCAAGAAATAGGTGACTTTCCCTGCTTCTGGATACAGCCCCGAGATCATACCAGCGGCTTTGTTGGCAATGGCGGGAGCCAAAAACCACACGGCCATCATCAACGAAACGTATTTGGGAGGCGAGAGTTTATTGACCAACGAAAGCCCAATGGGCGACAAGCACAACTCGCCAATGGAGTGCAAAAAATAGAGCGCAACTAAGAAAAACATACTTACTTTGACCCCGGGCACCAGGTTTTTAACACCAAACTCAATAACAACGTAGCCCAGCGTAACCAACAAAAGACCAACGGCCATTTTATAAACCGACGGTGGTTCGGCGTTGCGTTTGCCCAAAAAGCCCCACACAAAAGCCATCAAGGGCGCACAAGTAACAATAAAGAAACCATTGAGATTTTGAAACAAACTGGCAGGAACAGTATATCCCCAAAGGTCGCGGTCGGTTTGTTCGTCGGCAAAAAACGTGAGCGAAGCGGGTGCTTGCTCGAAGGTAGCCCAAAAGAAAATCACAAAAAACGATACGATAAAAATAACGGCTACTTTCTCCCGGTCAATGCGCGAGAGCGATTTGTCGGCAAAAACCAAGTAGGCAATAACAACCGCCGAAAGTATCAAAAATGGGAAAATAATGTTGGTAACAAAAGCATCTATGTACATGATTGCCAGCGAAGTAATGAGCAAAATCGGTAGCCAAAGGTACACTTTTTTCACTCCTGGCGAATTGATTGGCGTGGTACCCAGGGGCGTACCGTCCCAGGAAAGCAGGTATTTGTTTTGACCCCATTGTAGCGTAAAAGTAGCCAGCAACATGGCAAAACCACAGGCCAAAAACGCCCATTTAAAGTCTTCGGGGTTGCCCGTATCGCTCACCAAACTGGTAACGAGATTGCCAAAAATAGAACCCAAATTGATGCCCATATAAAAAATGGTGTAGGCCGCGTCGCGGCGGCGGTCGGTGGGACTGTAAAGTGTACCCACCATCGAAGAAATATTGGGTTTAAAAAAACCGTTGCCCACAATCATCAGACCTAACCCCAAAAACAACGTCAAACTCGCAACAGCACTCATGCCTTCGGTGGCTGTTTGGGGGCGCAAAAGCGCCGAAAAAAACAGTATAAATTGGCCCAAAGCCATCAAAAGCCCGCCCGTAAAAATAGAGCGGCGGTTGCCCCAATAACGGTCGGCAATAAAACCGCCAATGAGCGGGGTCATATAAACCAAACCTACATACCCACCGTAGATATTGGAGGCCAGGGCTTTGTCAAAAAACAAGGCTTTGGTAAGGTACAGCACCAATATAGCCCGCATACCGTAGTAAGAAAATCGCTCCCACATTTCGGTTGCAAACAAAAGAAACAAGCCGTCGGGGTGTCTTGACGTATTTTTTTCGGACATATTAATTGGGTTTTGAAGAGGTTTAAGAAATCGTACTTGGTTATCGTTCAGTCAATAAGCGTAACGGCACTGGGTAAAAGTAAGGTAACATTTTGAAAATGCAAAAATGTTTCGGTTTTATCGGCTTCGTGGTGCTATTTTTGGGCTAAACTTTTTTTTACTGTTATTTATTATGTTTGTCGAAGCCATTGAGCGAGTAAATCTGTTTACCCGTCCTGTTAAGTTTGTAACGCGGTTTTACGGTCAAAAACAACACGGCTTGGTGCCAGGCGCAGCCACTTTGTTTTTTGTGAACCAAGACGGCTGGGCAGTTACCTGCAACCACGTAGCCCAGCAGTTTTTGCAAGAAGCGGACATTAGGAAGCAATACCTGCAATTTGCCGCCGAACGCCGCCGAATAAGCAACGAACCCAATTTTGCGGGCCAACTTCAACGACTTGAGCAGCAATTTGGCTATACCTCGGGGGCAATCATCGGCATCACGTCGGGTTTTGTGGGGTGTTTTGAGCAATTAGAAAACGTACACATCGTTTCGCACCCGCTCTACGACTTGGCGTTGCTCAAACTCACGGGCAAAATACCACAATATCAGCAATCTGCCGTTTTTTTGGCCGACGGCATACCCATCAAACCAGGAAAATCGCTGTGCAGGCTGGGCTATCCGTTTGCCGAATTTAGCAATTTTAGGCTCAATCCAGACCTCGACAATGTAGAATGGACCAAAGAGCAAGACTTTCTCTTGCAGCCTTTTCCCATTGACGGCATCGTAACGCGCCACCTCTACGACGGCCAAGGCAAAGCCTCGGCCCTTGAAATCAGCACGCCAGGGCTGCGCGGACAGAGTGGCGGCCCACTTTTTGACTCGGCAGGATTGGTGTACGGAATGCAATTCGCAACGCGCCACCTGCACCTGGGCTTTGACCTCATCAATCAAGAAGTGCTGCTCAACAACCAGCCCAAGCACGTGTCCAATCACCCTTTTTTGCACGTAGGCATGTGTATCAGTGCCGACGTAATCAAGGCATTTATGCGCGAAAACAACGTGCCGTTTTATCAAGCCAAACCACAGGTGTGATTTATTGGCTACTTCAAGCTCAACAAAAACCCAATTGTAAAATTAGCGTCCCAGTCAAACACAAACTGCTGACAGCCAGTGCCATCAGCGATGGCCTTGTAAATATTTCGGCCTGCTTTTGAGCGGGCTTTGTCGAGTTTGTAGGCACCTGGGGCTTTCAAAACGGTGTAGCGTTCTTTGCCTTTTCTAACTTCGCCCGCCAACTCAAAAGGCACGCCGCCAATAATAAAACACACTTCGCGCTTGTCTGCTGGTATTTGTTTGGCTTGGGTTTTTACTGCGTTATACACCACGTCGTCGGCAATGTTTTTTTCGTAATATTTTGACCCAGAACTCTCAAAACTGGCTACGCTGCCGCCAGTTGTCCAGGATACTTTGGTGTTGCCTGAGCCAATATCCACCACAAACCCACTGTTGGCAAAACGCGCTGGTAGCACGCACCGCAGTGCCAGTTCGCCTTCTTGGGCGGGTGTTACGGTATTGACAAAGTAGTTCATGCTCTTCAAAACGTCAATAATTTTTTGGGTAATCTCGGCTTTCAATGCCCCCGAACTCACCACAAAATGAATATCTTTGCCGCTCACGCCGTGGTCTATCATGTCGCTGATGTATTTTTTGAGTCCTACTCGAATGTCATAATCGGTGGCCATGTTTTCGAGTACCATGCTGTTGCCAAACTCCGCCTTGGCGAGTTTCCAGTTCTTTTTTTGGTCAATATTGACCACAAAAGAGTTAAAACCTTTGGCTCCCAACTCCACCACGCCTTTCAATGTGCCGCCTACTGGCTCGGGAGCGGTGTAAGAAAAAGCTGCTGGTACTGTCGTAGTGGCCTCGGCAGAGTTAGTGCTCGAAGCGGCTGCTTCGGGCATATTGGCCTCAGAAGCACTGGGCAACGTGCCCGACATGGCCGTGCCGTTTTTGGACATTTTCGGGCCTAGCAAATAATACGCTCCGCCCAATAAAGCTACTATCAGCAGTGCTATGGCTATTTTTCCAGTGGTGGTTAAGTTCATGATTTTGAGTGATTTTAATGTGAAATAGCAACAATTATTTAATGCCATAATACAGTAACACAATACGTTCAAATAAACGACTCGGCAGGCGGGGTTTGAGCCAAACCGCAAATCTTTGAAACGGTGACCCTGCTATATAATGCAGCCTGGGCGTGGACGAATTCAATATTTTTTCGATGGTTTTAGCAATGCAAAGCGGGTCGTCGGCATTGGCTACTTCAGCATTTACTTGGGCGCTCATTTGCATTACCAACGCCCGATAAGGCGACGATTCGGCACTGTGGGCCACCAATCGGTTTTGGTTGATGTTGGTCTTTACATCGCCTGGCAACACGCTGCACACCCGTACGCCAAACGCCTTGGCCTCAATGCTAAGGGTTTCGGTCAATATTTCGACGGCGGCTTTGCTGGCGCTATAAATGCCCCGAAACGGCAAGCCCATTGTACCCGCAATGGAACTAATATTGATAATGAGGCCCCTGTCTTGCTGCCGCATGGTGGGCAACACCGCGCGGCACGTACGAAGCAAACCCCACACGTTGGTTTCAAAAATAAGCCGAATCATTTCATCGGGCACTTCTTCAAGGGCCGCAATGATGCCTAATCCTGCATTGTTGATTAGTACGTCCAAACGTCCTTCGTGCCTTATCACAAATTGTATTGCTTCCTGCACCGACTGCTCGCTGGTTACGTCCATAATCAGCGTTTCAAACGCCATATTTTCTACAAACGCCTGTCGGCTCGTACCGTAAACGCGGTGCCCAATTTGCGTGAGATAGTCGGCGGTAGAGCGCCCAATACCCATTGATGCGCCCGTAATTAAAATAACCATTTTTACTTTTTTATGCGGTCAAGTTCTTCTTGAATTTGGCCTACCAAGTGCCGCAGTTGATTGAGCGAAACAGTAGGTTCGGGTAGTGTCATGCTAAAAAACGCCTTGATTTCCCACACCTCTATCACGTCTTTGATGGGCATTTCAAACGTTGGAATACCTGCTTTATCTGAACTCAACAAGAGTGTACCTTTGATTTTAACTTGATTGAACAGCCGCCGATAAACGGCTCCCATTTGGCGTGCTACTACCACGTAGCTTTTTCCGTCGGCAATATCGTACCAATTTCTGACAAATTGGCCAATCAGGTACGCACCTGCGTAGGCAAAATCTTCGCCCGACTCAAAAGCGCGGTAATGTCCATCGGGCAATAGTGGCAACTGAAACACTGGAAGTGTGCTAATGTAGTTGGGATTTTGCAGCTTTTCGACATACTCCAGCAATTGACCTTGGCGCACGTATTGTATCAATTGCGGCGCTACTTTGTCGGGTTTGGGGAGTGGAGTGGCTATTGGCACCGCGCCGCTTTCGTAGGCATTGTTGAAAACCAACGACGGCACTACAACGGCGGGTGGTATGGGTGCCACGGGGCGCGCGGGGGGGCGCGGCGCGGCAGGAGAGTCCCATTTGTCGGGCGCAACCACCATAGGCGCAGGTTTGTGGTATTCGTTAAAAATATTGCCCAAAAGCTGCGGTTCGGGCTCTCTAACGGTCGCAGCAGGGAGTACGGCAGGTCGCGAAGGCGGAGTGATTTCGCGCTCCAAGGGTAGTCGTAAGTCGGGCGTATCGCGGATTTTGCGCAGGTCTTGTTTGAGAATATGATCTACCTGCAAATTGAAAGCCCGCGCCATGGCCATCAAGTTTTCTAAGTTTGGATTGGCCCGCGCCTCTTCATAAGCCCCCAGCAATGACCGCTTGATGCCAATACGCGCCGAAAACTCTTCTTGGGTCAGATTGTGTAGCTTGCGCAAATACCTAATATTGTTGCTGACTATGGTAGATTTTTGGGTGGCCATTGGTTTTTGATAAAATTTTTAGTAAAAGTACGTTTTTTTTGAATTGTTTGAAAATTCGTGAACATTCTGCAAAAAATGGTAATTTTGGATTATAATATTGTTTTTAACCAACAAAAGAAATGAGCAACGCAATAGTGGGAAAAAGCATGGCTGCCCAATTACGACAACTATTTGATAATCAGTACCAAAACACCCTCAACGTAGCCCTCACAACTGCCGAGGAACGTTTGGCAAAACTCAAAAAAATGCAGGCCTATATCGCTGCGCACCTCGAAGAAATTGAGCGCGTAATGTTCGATGATTTTTGTAAGCCCAAAGTAGAGGTATTGATGGGCGAGGTATATGGCGTAAACAGCGAAATAAAGCACACCATCAAGCACTTAAAACAATGGCTGAAACCCCAGCGCGTGCCTACGCCGCTGAGCCTTATCGGTACCTCAGCTTACATAAAGCACGAGCCAAAAGGCAATGTTTTGATTATTTCACCTTGGAACTACCCGTTTTCGCTGGCCATCAAACCGCTGATTTCGGCCATTGCAGCGGGCAATGTTGCCATTGTCAAGCCCTCCGAATTGACCCCGCACACATCGGGATTCTTAAAGCGAATGATTGCCGAGCTGTTTCCAGAAAACGAGGTAACGGTCGTAGAAGGCGATGCCAGCGTGGCTACCGAATTGCTCAAACTGCCTTTCAACCATATTTTTTTCACGGGCGCACCAGCCATTGGCAAAATTGTAATGCGGGCCGCCGCCGACCACCTGGCCTCCGTAACGCTCGAACTGGGCGGCAAATCGCCCAGTATTATTGACGAAACGGCTGATATTCCCAAAATAGCCCGCATGACAGCCTGGGGAAAGTGCCTCAACAACGGCCAAACCTGCATTGCCCCCGACTACATGTTTGTGCACGCCAGCAAGAAAGCAGCGTTTTTGGAAGAATACCAAAAAGCCATTGACCTGTTTTACAAAACCGACGGTCAGGGTGTTGAGCAGTCGGCGAGCTACGCCCGTATTGTCAATGCGCGGCACTTCAATCGCCTCAAAGGCTACCTCGACGATGCCGTAGCGCAGGGCGCACACGTAGAAATGGGCGGCAAAACCATTGCTGACCAAAACTTTATTGAGCCTACCGTTTTGACGAACATAAACGACAATATGAAGGTAATGCAAGAAGAAATTTTTGGGCCACTGCTGCCTGTAATTTCTTACCAAAACCCCCAAGAAGTAATCGAGTACGTAAACCGCCACCAAAAACCGCTCGCGCTCTATATCAACAGCCGCAGCCAAAAAAATGTGGATTACTTTTTGAGCCACACCACCGCCGGCGACACCGTCATCAACGACGTTTTGTTGCAGTTTGGCCACTCTGAGCTGCCCTTTGGCGGGGTAAACAACAGCGGTATTGGCAAATCGAACGGCTTTTTTGGGTTTCAAGAATTTTCCAATCAGCGTGGCGTAATGAAACGGCAGTTTGGTGACATGCGGTTTATTTATCCGCCTTACACGCCCAAAGTCAAAAAAATTGTTGATTTTTTTGTAAAATACTTTTAATCAATACCGCCCATTTTAGGCCTTTTTGGTTGCCAATAACCCGCAAAGTAAGTTTTCAAAAGGCTTGCTTTACGGGCTTACAACAAACTTTGATTGGTGTCGTTATAGATTTTGGTACGATTTTTTCGGTAATTTGCCGAAAATAACCATTTATAACGCAATGAAATGGATATGGATAGTAAGTTTTTGGGGACTCATGCCAATGCTGGCATTGGCTCAAGCTACGCCCGCAAAAGACCCCAAAAGCAAGAAAGAAAAACTGGAAGAAAAAAGCCAAAAGCTCAAAGCGCAATCCGATAGTTTACTAAAAAAATTGCCACCGGGCTTGTCGGGCAATGCGCCAAGTGTAGGTGCTACCATTGGCGGTAAAGAAGTAAAACCCGCCGATGTGGTTGGTTTTTTTACCGAAAAGCTCCCCGATTTGGGTATCAAAATCAAAGAAGTACGCAAACGCGAAAAAGAACGCCGCCGCAAGAAAAAACTCCTGCACACTGAATATGAAGGATTAGACATTGTAAAAATGGTAACCAGTATCGGCAGCGGCGACCGCCTTACCCAGATTGAATTTCACGTACTAAAAGAATACCAGCAGCCCAGCATCTACGCTCCAGAAGTATATTGGTACGACACAGACAATCGAATCGCTACCAAGTCGGCACTAAAAGACAAAGCAACCGCGCGCATTTTTCATGGCCCCTACAAACGCTACGTGGCGGGCAATCTGGTAGAAGAAGGCTACTATTATGCGGGAACCAAAGACGGCCGCTGGGAAGTTTACGACGCAAATTTTAAACTTTTGGATAAATCAAAGTGGCGGCGGGGCTTCCCAGCTGAGTCGGTTGTGAGCTACTACGACGCTGCACACACCAAAGTTAAAGAGGTGATTCCGGTGCAATTTGGCAAAAAACAAGGCGACTATTTTATGTTTTACGAAGCGGGTCAAATGATGGTCAAAGGCCAGTATGACAATGATTTGCCCGTAAAGGCTTGGACTGAATACTATCAGTTTAAGCGACAACGCAAAAGAATTACGCAATATCCCGTCCGCTGGTTTGAAGACAGCGAGCCAATGGTTTTGAGCGAATGGGACGACAAAGGCAAACTCCTGTACGAACGTCCCAAAGACAAAACCGCAACAGGCGAAGACGGTACAAAATGACCAATGGTCTTTGATTTTATACAACTAATTTATCCCAAAATCGCCGCACAGGCCAGTTAAATTCTCAATACGAAAGCCCAAAAATGGACATTCTCAAATTTATAACCGCAGGCTCAGTGGACGACGGCAAGAGCACCTTGATTGGCCGCTTGTTGTTTGACACCAAAAATATTTTGACCGACCAATTGGAGGCCGTAGAGCGAGCCAGCAAAACCCGCGACGGCGGCGAACGGTTTGGCGCACCGATTGACCTGGCACTGCTCACCGACGGTTTGCGCTCAGAACGCGAACAAGGCATCACGATTGACGTGGCTTACAAATATTTCCAAACCGACAAGCGCAAGTTTATCAGCATTGACGCGCCGGGCCACATTCAATATACCCGCAATATGGTAACGGGTGCTTCCAATGCCGATTTGGCCATTGTGCTGGTAGATGCCCGGCACGGTGTGTCTGAACAAACCCGCCGTCATTCGCTCATTGCCTCGCTTTTGGCCATTCCGCACGTGGTGGTGGCCGTGAATAAAATGGATTTGGTGGGCTACTCAAAAGATCGCTTCTTGGAAATTGCCCAAGATTATAAAACATTGGCCAATAAGCTCAATATCAAAGACCTAACCATCATTCCTGTTAGTGCTTTGAGCGGCGACAACATTGCCACGCAATCAATAGAAATGCCTTGGTACACGGGAAATACACTACTCGACACGCTCGAAAATACCCCCGTTCAAAACTATACCAACCTCACCGAAGCGCGCTTCCCAGTGCAGTACGTCATTCGTCCGCAAACCGACGAGCTGCACGACTATCGCGGCTATGCGGGCAAAATTCAGAGCGGTGTTTTCAAAAAAGGCGATGTCATTACCGTTTTGCCGTCGGGCCAAACCACCACTATTTTTAAAATTGAACAATACGGCCAAGAAATAGAAGAAGCCAGTGCGTCTATGTCGGTTACGTTGCTACTTACTGATAACGTGGATATTAGCCGAGGAGACTTGCTTTGTGGTACGGGGAACCTGCCTGTACTAAGTCAGGACGTAGAGGCACTGGTATGCTGGATGGACACCAAAGAACTCAAAGTAGGCAACAAATACACGCTCCAAATTGGTACGCGCCGCACGCGCTGCTCCGTGCGGGCCATTGATTACCGCGTGGATATCAGCAACTACGAACAACTGGCCGATGTAGCGAGCCTGAAGCTTAACGATATTGCCAAAATTACGTTCCGCACGGCGCAACCTGTACCCTACGATTCGTACCAACAAAACCGCAGCAACGGAGCTGCCATCTTGATTGACGAAACCTCCGATATTACGGTAGGGGCTTGTATGTTGGCCTAAAAATTGTTGTTATATTTGCGGCACAGTTAAAAAGTAAGCAGGTGGCGTTTATTCGCCAATTTTAATTTGTAAATAAAAACATTAACTCGATAGATTTTAAGTATTATGTCAAACATTCAATTTTCTTCCAATGTCAGCACCGCAGCCCAGCGCGATATTGAAGACTTGCAGCAAAAAATCGGTATTTTTTCGTCAGGTGCCGTTTCTGACGAAGCCTTTCGGAAATTTCGACTTTCGCGCGGCGTGTATGGGCAGCGGCAACCTGGCGTACAGATGATTCGCATTAAGTTGCCTTATGGCCGCATCACTGCCGACCAACTCATTACCATTGCCAATTGCTCCGACAAATATGCCACGGGCAACCTCCACGCCACCACGCGCCAAGACATTCAGCTGCACTTCGTAAAACTGGCCGAATCGCCGCAATTGTGGGCCGACTTAGAAGCCGCCAACATTACCCTGCGCGAAGCCTGCGGCAACACCGTTCGCAACGTAACGGCCTCGGCCAAGGCGGGCATCGACCCCGACGAGCCGTTTGACGTAACGCCGTACGCGCACGCTATTTTTGCGTATTTTCTGCGAAACCCCATTTGTCAAGACATGGGGCGTAAGTTCAAAATCGCCGTGTCGTCGTCTCAAAAAGACTCGGCTTTTGCCTTTATGCACGACGTAGGACTGATTCCAGTAACAGCCGCCCACGGTGGGGGAGCTGTCAAAAAAGGCTTTAAGGTGCTGGTGGGGGGCGGCTTGGGTGCGCAACCATTTTTGGCGCAAACGGCCTACGAGTTTTTGGAAGAAGAAAAAGTGATTCCGTTTATTGAAGCTGCCCTGCGCGTGTTCGACCGTTACGGCGAGCGCACGCGCCGTAACAAAGCCCGCATGAAGTTTTTGTTGCAAGACATTGGTTTAGAAAGATTTATGGAACTTATAAACCAAGAATGGACAGCCCTGAAAAACAAAGAATGGGCCATAGTCAGCGGTCATGAGTCAGGGGTCATGGGTCAAGAAGAACCAACCGACCCAAACGCCTCATTGCCCACTCACCATTCATCACTTAACACTCCCAATTCAGCATTCAATAACTGGCTAAAAACCAACGTTTTTGAGCAAAAACAAAAAGGATATTTTGGCGTGCAACTGCGGGTTTTGTTGGGCGATATGTCGTCGGATACGGCGCGGGCTTTGGCGGCCATCGTGAAACAATACGCTGCCGACGACATTCGGGTAACGGTCAATCAGGGCTATTTGTTGCGTTTTGTAAAACCCCAAAACCTACCTGTTTTGTACGAAAAACTGAACGAATTGGGCTTGGCCGAACCAGGTTTTGATACCACCTCTGACATCACAACTTGCCCAGGAACAGACACTTGCAACTTGGCCATCACGAGCAGTTATGGCATCACGCGCGAGCTGGAAAAAGTAATGAAAAAAGAATTTCCCAATTTGATTCATAACAACGACATCAAAATCAAGATTTCGGGCTGTATGAACGGCTGCGGGCAGCACAGCATTGCCAACATTGGCTTCCACGGTAGCTCTATCAAAAACGGAGCTTTTGTTTTGCCCGCTTTGCAAGTATTGCTGGGGGGGGGGGTCAACCAAGCCGGCGAGGCGACCGCAGGCGACAAAATTTTGAAGATTCCTACCAAACGCGGTCCCGAATGTCTGCGGGTATTGCTGCACGACTACGACCAAAACGCCCTTGATGGCGAATATTTCAATGACTATTTTGTGCGTCAGGGCGACAAATATTTTTATTACCTATTGAAACCCATTGCCGACCTCAAAACCCTTGACAGCAACGACTACCTAGACTGGGACCACACGGAAGCCTTCAAAACCGAAATCGGCGTGGGGGAGTGTGCGGGCGTAATGATTGACCTCGTGGCCACAACCATCATCGAAGCCGAAGAGAAATTGAGCTGGAGCCAAGAAGCACTCGAAAGTGGTGCCTGGGCCGATTCCATTTACCACGCATACAGCACATTTATAACGGCGGCCAAAGCCGCACTCACTGCCGAAGGCATCAACTGCAACAGTCAGCACGGCATTGTGAGCGATTTTGACCAACAGTTTTTGGACAAAACCGATTTTCAGCACGAAGCAGGTGCCTTTAAGTCGTTGGTTTTTAGCATCAATAAAAACGAGCCTACCGAAGCCTTCGCCCGCTATTTTAACGAACAAGCCGCGCTATTCTTAGAAAACATAAGGGCTTTCCGCGGCCGCAACGTGGCTGAAGCAGGTGCGCCGCAGTTATCGCTATTAGCAATTGCCAAAGACAGTTAAATTGTATCCGCCCCATCAAGTCCGTCTTATGAAACAGCTTTATAAGTAGCTGTTTCATAAGTATTTCGGTATTTTCGATATATTTATTATTGTTGTGAATGACAATACTTCGCTAAAAACTTCAAGCCGCAATCTTTCCAAAATCTAAGAATAGCTTAATTTTCGATTTATTTATTTCAATGTTCGGGGTTTATCCCGAACATTGAAATAAATCGTTTTAAT
>Ga0335394_10000560_pt1 | contig 40042 bp, 54 predicted proteins | sample MAT03_FD_205741 | JGI IMG/M metagenome (GOLD analysis project Ga0335394, IMG submission 205741) | Freshwater microbial communities from Lake Fryxell liftoff mats and glacier meltwater in Antarctica - MAT-03 (spades assembly) (version 2) ...
GTAGTCGTGGATCGCTTGAACGTGGAGCTCACGACTGTTCTCGATGAGCCACGGGAGGATCTCCGACACGGCGACCACTCGGCCGGCCTCGGCGTAGCGTCGGTCGGTCGCCGACCCGTAGCCGTGGGAGCTCGGATCGTGCCCGTCGCGAATGGTGCGCCACTGGTAGCCGCCGAGGTTGGTCATCCCCCATCGCTTCGAGAGCTCGTCGCCGATCGCTGCGAGGTTCGGCGACAAGCTCGCGAACTTCGGATCCGGCGCCGGCCGGTGTCGCTGCCAGTTGTGGAAGTCGGTCTCGATCACGAGGTCGAGGGTACCTCCGGCGGCGATCTCAGCGACGGACCCTTGCGGGGTCTCCTGTTTTACGTGAAAGTCATGGTGTACGCGATCCGCATGGTCTGCGAACCATTTTTGGTGACTGACGCTCCGAGGAGCGAGCGAGTCGCGAATGCTGGGAGCTCCTCGAAGGCGTTTGCATTGCAGAAAGACGGTGAGTTCTGCCCGACGGGGTCGGGGTGCGCCCATATTGAGCCGTCCATTGTGAAGAGGCGCCCGCGGAACGTGGACGGATACGGGTTCGACGGGTTGGCCTGCTGCGCCGACTGGCTGCCGGGCCAGGTTTGCGAGCTGGCTTGGTTCGTTCCGCCGGCGAACTGGACCTGTACCTGATCGACGTCGAGCAGTCCGAGCGATCCCATGCGTAACGCGTTGTGCTGGCCGGAAAGGGTGGCAGCAGTGATCGGGTATTCGTTGGTGGTGTCAGATAGGAGCACACCACCCCACACTCCGGACGTGTCCACATTGAACAGGTAGCCGTCGTTGGTAGTGATCCATAGGCACGAACGGGAGGAGTCCCACTCGATCCCGGCGAAGCCTCGGGCGGCGGTGGTGATCGCCGGAAAATAGAGGGGGAGGCCGGAGACAGTGAGGGTTGCTGAGATCGTCCCGGTCGCCGGGTTGATCCTGTGAATGAACGAGGTTCCGAGGTTGCCGTTTCGGGCGACAACGAAGAGGTCAGTGCCATCGTAGGTCACATCCATAAATGTTGATTCGACGGCGTAGCTTGCGCCGTTCGCGTTGGTGTAGCTCACTACGCCTGCGCCGGTGACGCGCCGGATCTCGGGCCGGCGAGCTGCAGCGCTTCCGCTGTGGCCGACGACGATCCAGTCGCCGGCGCCGAGGCGGGTTATCCCGTGACCGAATCCGGAGCTTGTGGCGTAGCTGTTCCCTCGGAGGCCGGCGGCGAGCGCGTTCGCTGATTCGTCCACGAAGTTGCCGGTCGAATAGTTGCCAGCGGCGTCGATCGTGACGGCCGACGAAAAGAGCTTCGTAAGAAAGCTGGCGGCGACGAGGAGGCCGTAGAACTTGCCGTCCGTGGAGTTGTAAAACAATGCGACAAAGGTCGAGGTAGGGCCGGCGGTCCAACTTTCGGTGGTCGCAGAGACCTGGCCGACGGTGTTCGTTCCGATTGCGGTCATCCGGCGCGAGAGCTGGGGGAGGTCATAGATCGGCGTGTCTCCGCTGTTGGCGAGCATGGCAAGACGGCGCCAGCCGACCGACTGAAAAGTCCCGTTTCCGTTCCCGGTTGCCCACTCCCACACCCATTTCACGGCGGAGTCGGTGAGCGTGCAGAGCGCCGGCTGCACAAGGCCTTGGCGGGTTGAGGGAGAGCCTTGCTGGAAGCGGTGCGCCCACGCGACGACCTCGCCGAGCGCAAACTCGTCGGTCGAATCTTCGGCGGTGGTGTCTGTCCAGCAAGCCACGATGTCGTTGCGGAGCGTCGGAATGGTCCGCGGGTCTCTTGCGTCGGTCGTGCGGTTGGTGACGGTCGTCGAATCCCCTTGGTATCCGTACGTCCATGCAAGCTTTTGGATCGCCTTCGCGAAGCGGGACCACTGGCTCGTGTTGACATAGTTAGGGGCTTCCTCGCGTGCCAACACGCGCCCGGTCCGATCGTCCACGATCTCGACGGAGACGGTCCCTTTGACGCCTAAAACGGAGAGCGCCATCAGTTCCGAGACCAGATCGTGGGCGGCGTGCGGGTTTTCTTGGATAGTGAACGGTTGCATTTTGGTTTGCTCCTTCGACTAGATCAGAGTAACGACGGGTGGGGCGGTGGTGTCGTCGAGGCCGAGCTCGACGAGAGCGAAAGTCTCCGAAGGGGTGAGATCGTCTAGGTCAGCTCCGGCGGTCTGTAGCTCGATGAGCACGGAGTCCGAGAGGCCGAGCTCGACGAGGACGAGCGTCTCCTCGATGGACTGGTTCGGGGAGTTCGACACTCCAATTCCAACGGCGCCGCGGACAAGAATCCAACCACGCGCCTCGCCGATTGCGACGGCGATAGTACCGGCTCCGGAGATTACGCGTCCGCGCCATGTGATCGTCTTTGTCGAGCTTGCGTCGATCCCGGTCGCGAATGTCGGCCACGAGAACTCGACCTGTCCTGCGATGAATGCGAAGTCGAAGGTCGGGAGCTCGTCCACTCCATCAACGGCGAGCGACCATCGCACGGTGCCGGTCCCGGTCGCAGTGCCTTTGATTGTTCCGCCGGCGACAATTGTCGTGGCGCCGGTGCTGGTGATTTGGATACTTGCCAGGACGGTCGAGCTTGCGGCGATCGTCTGTATCGCTGAGTTGGAATCGGCAAGTATTGCGATTTCGCCGTAGTCGATCGATCGCGATGTCTCCGAGTTCTCAACATCGGAGAGGCCGGGCTGCAGGTAGTCGAGCTCGATTTCGTTGTCTTGCGGGCGGAGAGGCCGGGCCACGAGACGGACCACGCGTGTAGCGAGGTCAATACCGAATCCGGCATCTCTCACGCGCACTGTGTCGCCGAGAGCGACGTCGTCGGCGGTCGAGCTGGTGAGCTGAGAGAAGTCCGCTACCGAAAGCTCGTAGGAGAGCACGGGCTGAGCGAGCGAGGCGAGCCGGCGGTTCGCCGCGTCGAAAAGGTTGATTGCAGTTAGGTAGCGGGCATCGACCCACACCTGGTCTTTACGGAAGAGACTTTTTGCTTGGACGAGCGATAATCCTTGCGCGGTGTACCACGAGTAATCTTCGACGAAGGGCAGCCCCGACGGGTTTACTCCGGTGATGTCGAGGTTATTCGCGCCGAACGGGTAGAGCCTCGTGGCGACGGGCGGCCGGTAGCGGCGCTGCACCGAGCGGATATTGCTTCCCCACCGGAAGCCGATTCCCCGATTTTGGCCGATCGCAGTCACGAGGGTGACGGTCTTTGTCGCAGTGTCGAAGCTGATTTCTCGGCCGACGATGCCAGCCCAGCGCCGGACTAGAGAGAGCGAGGAGGCGTCGAGGTCCTCCATGCTGTAGAGGCCTCCGTCCGCCGGGGTGATTGCGCCGGTCCATCCGGTCCCGTCGAGGATCGCAGTCAGCCCCACGAGGGCGGACTTGCCGAGGATCGCGAACGAACCGGCGCGGATGATTTTGCCGAGGTCCATCCAGCGCGCTTCGGCGTAGACCTCGACCATCGCCTGAGCTCCGGCGCGGTACTGGCGGAGTTCTTCGATGCGATAGAAGCGGCCGGCGTATTCGACGGAGCGGTCCGGGAGCACGGCGAAGGCCTTGGAGTCGTCGGCGCGAATCCCCCACGTGAGGGTCTCGATGTCGTTCAGTCGATCCTCGACGGTGAGGTTGTCGAGCTCGTGAAGCGGAAGGGATTTCGCGCCTGAAAGGGTGTAGACCCACACGAGCGGGCGGGCCACTAGCGGGACCTCCGGCGCCAGCGAACGGCGACTCCGAGCGTGATGGCGGTCCCGGTGCGCGTGGCGGTGATCGTGTTTGCGCCTGCCACGATGTAGCCGAAGTCGCCGGAGACGGTGGTCATGTCGAGGTTCGCGGGGATGAAGGCCCCGACGAGGTCCGGGTCGCCGGAGGTCCCACGGGTCGCGACGAAGCCGAGAGAGGAGATCGTCAATGTCTGGCCGGCGGTGAGGCCGGTCCCGGGGATTGCGTAGGTCAGTACGTCTCCGTTGACGTTGAGGACGAGCGAGGTCACGGTCCCGGAGTTCGCCGTGACCTCGATCTCGGGGATGCCGTAGACCTTGTCGGCGGGGGTGAAGAGTTGGGGGACCCCGCTCCCGGCGGCGGCGAAGGTCTGCGTGGTCGGGGTGTTCTGCTGGGCGTAGGGCTCGGCGCTGAGGTCCACTGAGAACGCGCCGTGGTTGAGCCACTCGTCAGGGTCCGGGGAGCTTGCGAGTCTGCAGCGGTGGAAGCGGTCGGGCTCGTCGGAGACGATGAGCTTGCCGAGGGCGATCGGGCGGTCGAGGAGATCGGCGAGGGCGATCACTGCGGCGCGCCGTTCGGCGAAGCTGCCGGCGAGCAAGTCGAGCTCGAGCGTGATGATCCTCGAGCCGGCCTTCTCGGGGAAGAGCCAGAATCCTTCCCGGCCGGGGATCTCGACGTACTCGTCTCGGCGGGCGGCGACGAGCGGCCGGCGGACTCGGGTCACGAGGAGCTCGGGGATCGTGGTCGAGGCCACTCCGTCGAACGTGAAAGTGGTCGAGGTCATGTCGCGTTCACTCCTCCGAGGCGCTTCCCGGCGCCTCTGCTGCGGCGCTCGACCTCGCGGGCCAACTCACGGGAGAGCTCGACAATGTCGCGGTCGTCGCGGATGGTGGCCGAGCCGATGAGCGGGCCGTTCACCGTGAGCCCGGAGGAGCCTCCTCCGCCGGCGGTCGCGATGGCGTCGATCATGGTCTCTCGCATGATGTTCTGCGGGGTGACGATCTCCGGGTTCGAGGCGGCGCCGGCGTACTCGCCGATGTGGGCAAGCATGGGGCCAGTAGCGACTCCGCCGAATGCCATTGATGGGATGCTGAAACTCTTTCCACCGTATCCGCCGGGAATCCACGACGGGAGCGTGAATCCGAAGCCTCCTATGGTCGCGTTCCACATTGTCTTGATCGTGTTGAATGCGGCTGTAAATGGTGCGGAGATGATCCCTGCCAGGGTTCCGAAGGCGCCAGCGATCCGAGAGGGAATGCCAGTGATGAAGCCGACCACGCTCCCGCCGATCCCTGAGACGATCGACCACACGGTGTTCCACGCGGACTGAACAAAACCCACTATTGCGGACATGACTCCGGAGATCTTCGATGAGATCGCATCCCAATTCTGAATGACGACGGCGACGATAAGGCCAATACCGCCGGTAAAGATTCCGAGAAGAAGAGGCCACCACTGGCGGAAGAACTCGGCAAGGCCGTTCCACGCAGCGGAGACTGCAGCGGTAGCGCCGTTCCACAGTCCGACAAAGAAGTCGCCGACCGCTTGGCCGGCGCTGCGCATCCATCCCCACACGGCGGAGAGGGTCTCCTTGACCTTGTCCCAATTCTTGACAATGAGCACGGTTACGGCGACGAGGCCGAGGACCGCAATCATCCACGGGTTCGCTGCGAGAAGCGTCATCACTCCGCCGAGCTTCTGGAAGAGGGCGACACCTTTCATGATCGGGCCGGCGAAGGCGAAGAGGCCGGCGCTGAGGGTTCCGACGAGGAGGATGACGGCCTGCAGCGGGCCGGGAATCTTTGAGAACAGGTCGAGGAGCATGCCGACGGACTCGCCGACGACCGCAATGGTCGGGGCGATCTCCTCGCCGATGTTGAGGAGGGCGACGGAGAACTTCGCTTTGAGCCTGTCAATCGTCGCGCCGAGTCCCTGGTTCATCTGCTCGAAGGCGGCCTCGGTTGCGCCGGCGCTGTCGTTCATGCCGGTGAGAGCGTTCGTGAAGGCCTCGGTTCCTCCGCCGGTGAGGGCCAGCGCTGCGGAGCCGGCCTCCACGCTGCCGAACATGTCAGAGATCGAGAGGCCGGTGTCGGCAGCGCCTTTCTCCATGACCTGCAGCGCCTCTTGGACGTTGCCGCCGGCGGCGATGAAGTCCCGGAAGCTTTTTCCGGAGAGCTGCTTGAACATGTCGGCGGCGCCACTGCCTTCTTTCGACAGTTCCACGAAGAGCTGGCGGAGCTGTGTCGTCGCGACCGACGTCGGCACACCTTGGAGAGTCATCGCTGCGAGAGCGGCGGTCACGTTGCCGAACTCGATTCCGAGGCCGGCCGCGGTCGGCGTGACCTGGAAGAGGGCGGCCGATAGCTCGTCGATGTTCGTCTTGCCGAGCTTCACCGTGGTGAACATGAGGTCGGAGGCCTTGGTGGCCGGGAGAATGTCGGCGCCGTATGCGTTCACGACGGACGAGAGACCATCTACTGCGGTTGTCAGGTCGGTGACTCCGCCCTTCGCTAGCTTCTGTGCTGTTTCAAGGAAGGCGAAGACGTTGTCGGCGGGGACCCCCGCCGAGATCGACTGATAGAGGGCGGGGACTACCTCTTGCGGGAGTACTCCGAACTCGGTCGCGAAGCCTTTGACGTCTTCCGTCATCTTCCCCATAGCGTCGCCGGAGAGGCCGGGTAGCAGCGTGAACACCTCGTTCATCTGCTTCTCGAAGCCGGAGAAGTCGAGGACGGCCTTCCCCATCAGAGCGACTCCGGCGGCGAACGCTCCGGCCGCGGCTCTTGCCATCTTGTCGCCGGAGCGCGACGCGGCCGGCGTGCCTTCTCTGTCCAATCCTTTCTCGAGCTCGTTCCCGAAGCCGTCGGTGTCGGGCTTGATGGGGACGTATCCGGTCCCGACCTTGTCACGTGCCATCGCTCACCTCCTCGTTCACTGTCGCCGGAAGAATCGGCGGATCTGCTCGGGTGTCGAGCCTTTGCGCTTTGTGTGCAGCTCTGACGGACGAGGGTATCGGTACGGTTTCGGAGCTCGGCCTGAGATCTTCTTCGGGTCCGACCATGCTCGGCCGGTGAGGATCACGAGCTCGTCGAGCTTCTGCAGGACGAGAGCGAGGAGCTCGTCTGTGTGCGTCCATCGGTCCCGGTGCGCCCGGGAGAGCTCCTCGAAGAGCTCTCCCGGTGCGTGAAGGACTGAGCACGGGTCTATTCCGAGGTCGGCGGAGACTCTGGCGACGTGTCGGAAGACGGGGTCTCCGCCGGCGTAGGGTCCTCGGGGTCCTGGCCTTCCTCGACGACGAGGCCGAACGTCTCGACGGTGATGAGCCACGCGTCGAACGCTTCCGGATCTTTCGCAGAGGCGGGGCCTTCGAGCTCGACGAAGCAACCGAAGAGAGCGACCTCGGGGTCATCGCTCTTTGTCGCTTCGAGACCGTACCGGCGCTTTGCAGCGATCTGCGAGAAGGCGCCGAGAGTGACCTCGTCGGGTTGGCGGGCGGTGCGGTATGTGATGCTGAGCTTCGCCACTGGTTCAGCTCGCGACGGGCGCGAAGGCCGGATCGTCGGAGTCGATGTTCCACGGGTCGGAGCCTTCGGCCGGCGCGAGGATCTGGAAAGTGATCGGGAGAAGCGCGGGTCCGCTCTTCGCCCACACGCTCTCAGTGTTGCTCGTGACGAAGGCGCGGCCAGCGGAGAACCGATAGTTCTTCGCGCCGTCTGCGAAGTCGATCACGATCGCAACGATCGTGAGCTCCTCCGGGCTCGGGGGGCTGTAGCGGTACTCGCCGGGGCGGGGCTGGGTGATCCCTCCGCCACCGTAGGCGAGGATCATGTTCGCTTCGTTCCACTGCAGGAGCGTCGCCTCGATCATCGCCGACCGCTCGGTGATGTGGGTCCGCACAGGGTAGAAGCTCTGCCACGGGCGAACGTCGTTCGTGCTCTTCTCGTCGGTGAACTTCGCACCGTCGTCGGTCGTGAAGCCGACTCCGAGGAAGTTGGGGTCCAGAGCGTCCGTGAGGTAGCCGGGGAGCGGCGTGCCTTCGGGTGCGTGGTAGATCGTGCCAGTCCCGGCGATGACGATCTCTTCGGGTGCTTGTGTGGGCATGAGGGGCGGCCTCCTGAGCTCTGCGAGCGGAGGCGTTCCGCTCGTCAGCTCGTGACGGTAGCGCCTGGTCGGCCGTAGATGGTGGACGAGAAGAGCCAACGGGGCTTTGCCGGGGTGAAGTCTTCGTCGGGAAGGTCGAGCAACGCGCCTGGTGTGCTGCCGTTCACCACGCCAAAACCGGCGTAGTCGCCGAGGAGGCGGGCGTCGATGAGAGCTCGAGCGGTACTTGCGATCCGCCACGCGTCGGCCTTCGATCCGCCGAACGCTTCGACCTGCATGTCGAAGGCGACGGAGTAGAGCGGGGCGCCGGCCGGGGTGTCGAGGAGCTGTACCACGCGCACGAGCGGGTAGGCAGCATCCTTCGGGATCGCAGTATAGACACGGTCCGCGACGAGGTCCACGAGCTCGGGCTGGTCGCGTAGGAAGGCGCTCACGAGTGCTTCCATGTTCGGCGGGATGAAGAGATCGGACACGAGCTAGTTCCCTTCCTTGAAGTCGAGGCCGGCGAGTTTCACGCCTCGGCGGATCGGGGCGGTCGGCTGGATTGAGCTCGTCCCGTATTCGGGTAGGTGCCACCCGGGAGAGTCAACTTCGACGGCGGCCTCGTACCCGCGACCGACCTTCTTCGCTGCTCGCGCTTTGACACTTTTCCGGTAGTTGAAAAATGCGCCCTTCTTCTTCGGGCCGAGCTGGCGGACCTTTTTCGCTGCATCCTGGGCGCGCTGCGTGAGGATTCCGCGCACTGCCTCGCCGGAGGAGGCCTCGAAGATTCCGTCGGGGTCGGGCTCGAAGCGGAAGCGGGCGGCCACGGTCACGCGCTCCGGTCGAGTTTGGCGGTCACGTACTCGACGAGCTGGGTTCGCGGGTTGAGCACGGGCCACGGCGGGCCGGCGACATTGAACGGTTCGCCCACGTTGGGGACGAGTGCGCCGGCGACAAGCTGGCCGTTTGCGATGATCCGGTCGCCGGCGTCGATCCGGCCGGAGGCGCTGCGCTCGATGGCGAGCTGCCACTGCTCGGTCTCGACCTGCTGGTTTCCGGTGAGCTCATTCGCGGAGGTCTGCCACACGTAGCCGAGAAAGCGGGTCCACGTGGTCTCCTCGGTCGGATCGCCCATCTCGTCGGGCGGCCCGGTTTGCGTGGTGTGCTCGACGATGATCGGTTGGTGGAGGAGGCGGGAAGGGTCCACGCGGTTACCTTCCGCCGGCGGAGATCGTTCCGCCGGTGCGGTTGAGCATCTTACGGAGGCGCTTCCGTTCTGAGCTCGTGACGTGCGAACCGTCGTTCGTGTTGGTCGAAGCGCCATAGCTCACGGAGTAGACGGCGAGGGTTTCCTGTGTGATCTGGCCGACGTTGCCGAAGGTGCGCGCCGCAATGCGCAGCACGAGCGATCGGATGAAGTCGGGGACGGGTGCGGCGAATCCCCACTCGAGCTCGACGGCGACAGTCGCCGCGGGTCCGGACCATCCGCGCCCGGCGCGGCTGTTCGCGCCTTGGTGCCCGGAGTTGTCGTCGTCGCTGTCGTCGAGGAGGTCGAGGGCGTTCATCCCTCGGCGGAGAATCGATCGATCGTTGAAGTAGTAGCCGGCGGCGTCGATCGCAAGGCCGTTGATCGTCACGGCGGTGACGTTGCGGATGGGGCCTGCGGGTAGGACGAGGTCTCTTGACCACGTCCCGGCGAGAACCACGGTCCCGGAGCCGGCCTCGATCGGCACTCCGGCGGCGGCCTCAACGTCGGCGGAGATCATCTCGAGGAGGATCTGAGCTTGCGCGATCCACTCCGGGGAGAGATCGGCAAGGTTCGTGGTCCCGTTGAAATACTGCGCGAGCTCCAATGGGGAGACGAAGGTGGTCATCGCTGGCGCTCCTCTCTGACGATTGCGAAGGTTCGGATCTGCTCGACCTCGTCCGGATCGACGGTTTCGTAGAGAGATCCTCGAAACTTGACGAGGTCCCCGCACGGGAGCCGGAGCGATGTTCGGTTGGCGGTCATCCGGAACCGTACCGGAGCTTCGAGCGGTGGAGCGGGAATCCACTCTTCGCCGGCGACGACTGCGGCCATCCGCCGGCGAACTCCTCGCGCTGCCCGATACCGCGCCACGAGCTCCTCGGAGGCCGGGGAACCTCGAAGGTTCGGCGCTGGGTGAGGGTGCCAGAGATGGACAAGGCGGCCGGCGAGGCGTTGGCCTTCGCCGGCGAGCGTCTGCAGTGCCCATCCGAACGCAACGTCCTCGCCTCCCCATCCGAGGAAGCGGCGATCGATCCCGCCCACGAGCTTGAAGGCGGAGCGCGCGACGACGGTGATTCCTCCGCCGATCGGGCCTTCGTAGACTGGGCGGACGGTGTAGCCGAGGCGCGGGGCGAGCTCGGGGGCGTCGGTGATCCTTGTCGTCTCGTCGGAGCGGAGCCGGTAGACCTTCGAGTGAGGGACGGCGTAGGGGTGGCCGGCGAGGCGGACGAGGTCGATAGCGGTCCGGAGATCGGCGGGGTCGAGCATGAATGAGTCGGCGTCGGCCAGCACGAGGACTTCGGCGGAGGTTCGCTCGAAGGCGGCGGCGATCGCTTCGCCTTTGCTCCACTCGGAGTTGGGCGCGCACGCGCCGGAGATGAGCTCGACATCGGGGAAGTGTCGGTCGTACCACTGTTCGACATAGCCGAGGGCTCGTCCGCGCCACTCGTCGGTGATCCCGGAGGGCATGAGGGCGGCGATCGAGCTCACGAGCCGGGCGCCGGATCGAAGATGAGAGCGGGCTGGATCTCTCCGTCCGGGGTTTCGAGCTGGGCTCGTGGCTCTGCTCGCCAGTACCACGTGTGGTAGAGCTCCTCGATCGCCTGCTCGCCGAGGTCGTCGAGGATCTGTCCCCACTGGCGCCAGTGTGCGCCGAAGGACATCGGGAGAGAGTCGCCCGCAGCGGCGTAGGCGGCCGCGCCGTTGCGAACCTTCCGGATGACCTGCTCCGGCGAGCGATAGGGGAAATGTCTGACCACGAGGAGCTCGTCGAACATGGTCCCGCGCCCGGCGTAGTGCGCGCCGTGGTTCCCCTGCTCGATCACGAGATCGGCGCGCCATCTCGCCGCGACCTTCGGGAGAGGATTCGGTTCGTGCCGGCGCCATCCAAGGCGGGCGATCGGGTCGATCTCGGCGGGGTCGAGCGCAGTCGAGACGTGATCGAAGAGCGGCGCCGGAGTGATGAGCCACTGCGGGGCGACTTCGGCGAGGACGTCGGCGATCCGGCCGAACGGGGAGTACCACCACTCATCAGCGTCGAAGGGGACGACCCACTCGGCGCCGAGGTCGAGGCGGGCGCGCAGAGCGAGGCCGGTCATTTTCTGCGACTGGCGATATGCGGGATCGTTGTCCTCAACCACGAGGAGCCGGCCTTCGGCGCCGGCGGCGAGCTCGTCGAGAATCGCCCTTGTCCCGTCGGTCGAAAGGTTGTCGGCGACGATCACGGCGTCGACCTCGTCGAGCATGTGAGCGACGGTCGAGCGGATCACGTCCTCCTCGTCTCGGGCCATGCACACGGCGACGACTCGCGTCATCAGTAGTCGATCCCAGCGCGCACGTGTCCGATGTGGTGGCACCATTCGCCGGAGTCACGAGATCCCCAATAGCCGGAGCGGGCACCGGGGTCCTCGAAGAGCTGCAGGGAGAATCGACCCTCGCTCTGCTCGCCGGTCGGCCATCCTCGCTCCATCAGTTCGCGCCGGTAGAGGCCGGGGTTCGTCGTGAAAAAGCGGCGGTGCTCGAGCCACTCGTTCCCGTGTTCGTCTGCGGCGGCGATGAAGTCGTCGGGGTGGAGCTCGACGATCCCGCCGGCGGCGAGCTCCTCGGCGTTCCACGGTTGCCGGCGGAGCGCGAGTTGGGCGAGGTACTTCTCGCGCAGAAGGACGGAGGCCATCCGATCGACCTCGATGAGCCGGGGGAACGTGAAGTCGTCCTCGAGATGAAAGACGAACGGGGCGGAGCTTTCGGCGAGCAGCGTCGACCATGCGCTGCGGATCGCGCCTCCGAATCCGGAGCGGCCAGCGGTCGAGACCACGCGCCACGAGGGGAACACTCGCCGAAGTCTGGCGGCGTTGCTTGGATCTCCGGAGTCGTCGTGTATCCACTTCTCCGAGATGGGGCCGTCGAGAAAGGCCTCGGCGCTGGGGATCGTCTGGAAGATGTGGTCTCGTCCGTCGGTCATCACGAGGAGCGCGATCATGGTCGGGCCTTTCTGAGCCACGCCGCGTGGCTGCGGAGGATCTCTCGGTGCAGGGTGTGCGGCCGGTCGACGGTGCTGTTCCGGCCAGCGGTGTTCACGTTCACACGGTAGACGGCGGCGGGGACGTGCTCGATCTTTGCGCCGAGCAACCAGCATCGGCGGAAGAGCGACCAGTCTTCCCACGCCTTCTCGGGCCAGAAGCGGCCGGCCTCCTCGAAGAGCTCCCGGCGGAGGAGGGTTCCGATCACGCACGGGTTCAGGTTCGAGATGTTGCGGCGTTCCAAGGTCTGCGCCGGCGGGAGCGGTTCTCCGCCGGTCACGTAGCGGACGGCCGGAGCGCGGAGATCGCCGGCCGCGGCGAGCAGAGCGGCGAGGTATCCCGGTTCGAGCTCGTCGTCGGCGTCGAGGAAGCATAACCACTCGGAGCTGGCGGCGGCGGCGGCGGCGTTGCGCACCTGGTGCAGCGAGCTCCCGTGGTGGACGATGAGCTCGGTCGGGCGCTCGGCCTCGGCGCTGGGAACTGCGATCGTGCGCGCCAGCTGCGCCCATCGCTCCTCGCCGAAGGTGGCGACGATCACCGCGACAGAGTCAGAGACCATAGTTTGCGGCGGCGGAGGTACACGCGCCGACCATCTTCCATGCGCCGGCGCTGGGCGTTGTAGAGGGCGTCGCGTGGTGCTTTCCCCCACGAGGGGTGAAGGTGCTCGACTACGGAGCCGGCGGCGAAGGTCCACGCGTCCCGCGCCTTGGCGGTCTCGACGAGTTCGTCGTCGACGTATTCGTGCGGGTATCCCTCATGCAGGATCTTCCCGGGCTCGTCGATAGTGCCGAGGTCGTCTGCGTACCGGCGGCGGATCATGCAATGTGTCGCGTGTTCTCCGGCGAGGGAACGGACGGTGGGTGCGAGGTCCTGCGTTCCGACCACTCCGATCGCCGGCGACGAGAAGGGGGCCAGCGCTGCGGGGAGCCACCCGGGGTGGAAGGCGAGATCGTCTGCGGCGAGAAACAGGAACGGGGCTGAGGTCGTGCGGTACGCGTGGTTCACCTTGCGCGCGTAGTCGCCGACATTGCTCGGGGCGAGAACGTGGAGCGAGATCGTCGGGTCGTCCTCGGCGAGACGCAGGATCTCGGCGATTACGGCGGAGTCGCCGGCGGTCGCGACGAAGTCGATCCGATGGGGCTCGGGCGTCGCAGCTTCGAGGGAGTCAAGGAACGGGGCCACCCGGTGAGGCCGGCGAAGGACGGGGACGATCACGGCCACTTCGGCCAGCTCGTCCCCGTCCTCGCTCATGTTGGTAGCTTCGCCCTCGAGGTCAGCTTGCGCCGACGGGTTCCAGCGAGGCGAAGGGGTAGCGGGTTCCCTCGTCCTCGTTGACGAGGTTGATCGGGTTCGGGAGTGCCCAACCCACCCGGAAGACGACGCGCAGCGCGCTCGAATCCTGCTGGGGGAGGTTCATGATGATGTTGTTGGAGGCGTCGGTGATGACGCCTTCGGTGATGACCTTGTAGGTCAGGTCTTGGCGGATGCTCCATACGAGCTGCGACCAGTCGCCGGAGATCAGGAGCGAGCGGGCCGGGTCCATCGCACCATTGCGGGGGAACATGAGCTGTTCCCCATCGAGCGCGTACATGGTCGGGCCGTCGGCCATCTTCGCCGACGTGAAGATCGGCGATCCGGTGGCGTTCCCGTCGACATCCTTCTCGCGAAGGCCGCGAAGCTTGGCGCGCATCCGGAGCGCGGCGACGTGGCCGCTCGGGAAGTAGCCGTCCTCTTCGATCAGCGAGAGCACTCCGCCCTCGCCCATGAGGTCGTCGTACAGGTCGCCGACATCTCCGAGGGTCACGCGGTGGCCGGCCTCTTCGATGCCGATCGAGAGAGCGTCGGGCCACGAGCTCGGGGCGTTGATCCCGTACAGCACCGCCTGATCGAAAACCTTGCCGATGGCCGAGATGATCCCGGGGCGGACCTCGGTCAAGATGTCGTAGTCGGCATCGTCGGCCACCGCGTCGGGGATCACCACGAAACAGGCGATCTCCTCGGCCTCGATGAAGACGTTGTCCCACGCGGCCTTCGTGGACTGCTTCAAGCCGGTGTCGCCGTTCACGAAGTAGGCCTGGGGGAGCTGGGTCCACACGGGCATGCGGCGCTGCTTGCGCGACATGTTGGGGAGCTGGCGGCCGAGGTTCATCACCACGGAGTCGGCGGCGATGTTGCCGAGGATCTCCGTCGCGATGTCTTCGGGCATGAGCGCTTGCCCATCCTCGCGAGTGATCTGATCGTTGTAAGTAGGCATTTTTTGGGGACCTCCTGGTCAGCCGCCGCGGATGCGCCGGCGAATCGTGTCATTGAAACTGGTCCCGGAGCTCTGCGTCGCGCCTCCGCCGGGGAGCGGCCGGGCCTTACCTGCAGCGGCGAGGTAGGGCTTGGCCTTCACGAGCTCGTCGATCGCCGACGTGATCGCCTTTTCGTCCACTTCGCCTTTGACGATGAAGCGGTCGAGGTCGCCGAGCATTGCGGCGGCGTCCTCTGGATCTTGCAACTTACCGCCGGCGGCGCCTCGGATCTCGGATCTCGTGATCCGCCGGTTCGCTTCGAGCGTCGCCTCGTCGCGTCCGGCCTTCTTCGCGGCATCGATCGCCTTCTCCTCGGTGGACTGGTTCTTTGTGCGGAGCTCGTCGCGCTCGGCCTCGGCGGCGAGGCGTGCTCGCTCCGAGGCGTCGGCGCGGTTTCGTTCCGCTCGTAGTGCTTTGAGGCCAGTTTCGCCGAGACCTTCGGGGTCGGTGTCTGCGGGCTTCGGTGGCGTTGCTGGCGGTGTTGCACCTGCGCCGGTCGCCGGCGGTGGTGTTCCTGTTGCCGGCGCTGCCGGTGCTTCTGCTGCTGCTCCCATCGCGGGCGCCTCTTTCTGTCTGGCCGGGCATCGCGCTCCGGCGAGAGGAATCCTACGCGTGCGGAATGCGAGAGAGTGCGGATCTCATCTCGTCGAGGTCTTGCCACGCGTCCTCCGGGAGCTCGTCGTCGATGGGGGTCGAGGCGTCGCGCTGGCGGCGAAGGACAGTAAACGCGCCGGCCTCCCACTCTGCCAGCTTCTGGCGACTGGCGCCGGTGGTCGAGTTTGGGCGTTCATCCCCACGGAATCCGGGCATGATCGGGAACCTCCTCTCCGGCCTTGCGGGCGGTGCTCACGATCCGAGCGTACAGGTCCTCGAAGTCGAGGCCGGGCTCGTCGAGGTACTGCGGGACAAGCTCGGCGTAGCGGCGGCGGGCGGCGGCGCCGGCGTCGTTTTCCCGGATCGCGTATTCAAGATCACGGACCTCCTCCTCCCACGTCTGGAAACTCATACGGTAGGGGCTCGGGCCTTCGACTGCGCCCACGGCATCTCCGAGGAAGTCGAGGGCCTCGCGCTGGACAAGCTGCGCCTCGGTCCCGGCGATATGGCCGGCGGCGGCGAGATCATCTCCGAAAAGCATGCCGATGTCGTAACCCTGATCGGAGAGACCGGGGAGGAGCTGGTCGACGTCGATCTGGCCGGAGTATGCGTCGAGGCTAGGGAGTTTCCCTCGGCGGAGCGCGCCGGCCGACTCGGCCTTCCGGTTCAGCTCGAGCCAGAGGTCTGCGGCCTGCTCGACGTCGAGGTCGCGACCGATCGCGTTTGAGATGTTGAAGGCCATTTGATCGGGGCCTTGTGAGCCTCCGTACCACGAGCGGGAGAGCCGGGCTTTCTCCCGGTTCGATAATTGCTCAAGCCAGTCGTATTCCCCGCCGCGTGCCGTCGAGCCGCTACCGGTCCTCGCTCCGATCCTCGGCGGGGCTTTGAGCTTCACAGAGTCGAGGCGGTCGAGCTCTCGAAGGGCTTCGGTCTGGACGTTGGCGGCCTCCTCCCGGGCGATCTTGCGGACGTCGGCCACCCGGGAGCGGGCGGAGAGGACCTCGTCCGGGGTCACTCCGTTCTGTTTCGCTATCCGGATCACGTCGGGGTCGGTTGCGTCGAGGGCCTTATCTGCAGCTCGGCGGGCTCGGTCTTCGAGGAAGCGGCGCTCGGCCTTCTGCTCTCGCAGCTCGATCACGCGATCGGGGGTGACGTTGCGCCGGCGGGCCTCGGCCAGCACGTCGGGGTCGCTGGTGGTCGAGCGCGTGCGGCGCGCCGGGCCCGGAGCGGAGATATCCGCCGGCGTGGTAGTGGCGTGCTTTGCGTCGGTCAGCATCGGGCCGAGCTCCCCGTGCTCGACCACGTCTACCCGGACCTTGTCGCCGGGGACGGAGATCCGGCGCGCCGTCGATCCGTCCTTCGAGGGGATCGGCTTCCCGGCGGCGTCGGTGACATACTCGGTTTTGCGGTAGCGGATCGCGCCGGTCTCGTCCACCATGTACGGGCCGTTCCAGTAGTCGGGCTGGCCGTCCTCGGCGCCGACCTTTTTGAGCTCCTGCAGGAGATCACGGTTGATGATCTGGCCGGGGTCATCGGTGCCGAAGATCTCGGCCACGTCACAGTCACACGAGGGGTGGAGCGGGAGAAGGTCGGCGCTCTTGTATCGCTGGGTCGAGGCGGTTGCGCAAAACGCGCACGAGCGGCCGGTCAGCACCCGGCGGTAGCCGACGACCCACGGGCGGAGCGCGCCTCCCCGGGCCATCTCGCCTTTGTTCGCCAGACTGACGTCGGTCCGGGCGGCGGTCACAGCGCGAGCTCGACCGGAGGCCATCGCCTCGTCGAAGGTTGCGCCCTTCGCCACCCGGGCCCGCGCTTCGACGATCGAGCGCTGATAGACCTCGGAGGCGGGGACTCCGCCGCGGATCTCCGGGAGCACGGGCACGAGGCCGGAAGCGGGGAAGCCTCCAAGCCGGTCGTTTGCGGACATGTAGGCGACGGCGAGCGTCGAGGTCTGCGCCTTTGCTTGGTCCAGAACCACGGCGGCCGCGGCCGTGAACTGTGAGGCGGCGACGTCGTCGAGGCCTGCAAACGTGTCCCATTGCTGGCCGATGAGCTGAGCGGTTCCGTCCTGCACTCCGAGGAAGCGGAGGTGGTGCGCCTGCTGGATTCGGACGAGATCGGCGGGATCGGCCACGAGCTACGCCTGGTTCGCCGGCGGGAGGCCTCCGGTCGCGGCGAGGGAAGCGGCGGCGAGACGGTCGGCCTCCGAGGTTGCGAGACGAGCTCGCTCGGCGGCGTTCGCTGCCATTCCCTCGAGCTGCATCTGCGCGCGCATCGCGGGGAAGCGGGCGATCTGCTCCGGCGTGTAGCCGAGCTCCTCCCATAGCTGGGGCCCGGGAACGTCGAGATCCTTTTTCTTCGCGACGGCGTCCACGTGCTGCGACTCGGTGCGGGTTTCAGGGTCGCGCCAGATGGTTTCCATCGACGTGGCGCCGGCGAGCTCGGGGAGGTCGGCGATCTTCCCGGCGATCCGCATCACTTCTTCCCACCCGGCGCCCCATCCACGGGTCTTGCGGCGGACCTTCGCGACGAGCCCACTCTCGGCGCTCTTGATTGACTCGCCGGAGAGCCGGTCTGCGGAAGCTCGGAGGTAGTGCGGAGGCGTGGCCGAAATGCTCGCGATGTGCTGCACTATGAGCTCGATCGAAGTCACGCTCGAGGAGAGGTCGGCGGCCTCGAACTGGCCGAACTTTGCGTTCTCCTCTTCGAGCCACCAGAGCTTCCCGGGTCCGCCCTTGAAGTTAGGAGGGAGAGTCTCGCCGGTCGCCTTTCCGTCCGGGCCGATCATGTCGTCGGGCTCGTAGCCGGTGAGCCAGCGTTGCGGGAAGGCGGCGAACTCCGACGCGACGAGCATGTCGGCGACGAGCTTGTTTACTGCGTCCTGCAGCGGCATCACAGAGGAGAGCTCGGAGTGTGCGGCCCATCCGGCGCGACGAGAGACGGTGAGCCGAGGCATGTTCAAGAACTCGACCACGGGAACCACTCCGAGCGGGTTCCGCATCTTGCCGGCGGAGTCAATGTCTTTCGAGACGTCAAGCTGGTCCTCGATCACCCATCGTGAGCGGCCTGGGTCCACCATTCCGCCGGCGGTACGCTTCGCCTGCGAGCGGAAAAGGTAGACGGCCTCGGGGAAGAACAGCTCGGCATGCTCGTAGCCGTCGTCGTCGAGGTAGGAACGGAGGGCCGAGGTCCTCCGCTTGCGGATCTTCGGGTGGCATTCGACGACGGTCATCGTCGAGGAGTCGACGGTGATCTCCGGCGTCGTGTCGTCGTCTCCCTGCCAGCATGTGACGAAGAACGCGCCGGAAATGAGGCCATCGAGATGACCCATCCCGCTCTGCAGGTCGAGCTCGTTCAGCTCCCACAGCCTCTTCGCGCCGGCGTCGGCGGTGGTGCTCCGGTTCACCCGGAAACCTTGTACCTCCATCCGCTCCTCCGGTGCGTTCACCACGACTCCGCACCAGTTGTCGGCGAAGGCGCCGAAGAGACCTCCAAACGCTTCCAAGAACTTCTCGCCCGCAAACGCCAGATTGTGCGCGCCGTCGTAGTAGGCCTCGGCCTTCTCGATCACTGGTCGCCGGCGTACAAGCTCGGCGTGGAGCTTGCGGAGGACCTTCATCGGGTCGCGGGTATCTTCGGCCACTCGGGGACCTCCTCTTACACAGAGCCGCCGGAGCGGCGCTTCTTCTTTGGAACGGTGCGGAGCATCGCTCGGGACATGGCGTTCACCGCGGCAGCGATACCGTCGATCCGCTTCGAGCTTTTCCGGCGGTCGGGCTTTGCGGGCTTGATGTTCCCGGCGGGGTCCTGCATCACTTCGGCGCAATCGGCCATCCACCGGAGGACGGGGTTCCCGCCATGCCTGAACAGCGGAAGCTCCGGGGTCGATCCCATCACGGCGCGCTCGATCTCTTTCGCCGGAGCGTTCAAGCTCAGGTAGCCCTGGCGGGTCGGGATCATGTTGTGCCCTTCGTTCTGCATCTCTTGCACTGTCTCGGTCGCGTTCCACGGATCGTACGCGACCTCCGCGACCGTACAGCCGAGGCGCTCGGTCTCGGCGGACATGTCGGCGCGCACCTTCGCATAATCGACCACGTTCCCTTCGGTCAGCGTCAGCCAGCCGGCCTTCGACCAAGCTCGCAGCGGGACTCCTGTCAGCCGTTCCAGCTCGTCGACGCGTTCCTCGGGAATCCAAAACCGCGCCCACACGAGGTAGGCGAGGACGGTCGAGCGGCGGTACTCGACCTCGAAGGGAGAGATCCACACTGCGGCCGTGAAGTCCGTAGTGGCCGACAGGTCGAAGCCGAGGTAAGCGGTCCGATCCTTGAAGTCCTCGGGCTGGACGGAGCCGGCGGCTGCGTCCCACTTCGCCATCGTGAGCCACGCGATCGTCTGTTTCGTTCGCTTCCCACAGTGAAGCCGGAGGTAACGGTTGAGCTGTGCCGGGGAGTTGCTGGCCTCGCGGGCCTTGCCGCGAAGGTAGTCCTCTGTAACGGTGTACCCGATCCCGGGGTTCGCAGCGGTGAGCGTGCCGATCCCGAACGGGTCGCGCTGCAGTTGCTCGTCGGTCGCTGCGAAAACCACTCCGTAGAAACTCACGTCGACGATCGTCCCGGCGGCGAGGTTCTCGACATAGGTCCGTTTGATGTCGTAGATGGAGCCGGTCTTGCCCTCGTCGGCCGTCGTGATGAAAACGACCAGCGGCTGCTCTCTCGATCCGGTCCCGGTCTCGATCGCGTCGATCGTGTCGGGCGTGCGGTGAACGTGGACCTCGTCAACGATCCCGCCGTGAACATTCAAGCCGTGGAGGTTCCCTCCTATGTCGGCGGCCAGCGGGCGGAAGATGCTTGTGGTCGTCGGGTTCGTGAGGTAGCCCTTCGTGATCCCACGAACTCCGAGCTTCTTCCGGAGCTCCGGCGATCGCTCGGCCATCACCTTTGCCGGCGCAAAAACGATCTGAGCTTGCGCCTTGTCACGAGCTGCGGCGTAGACCTCGGCGCCCTCCTCCCCATCGCCGAACGCGAGGTAGATGCCGAGGCCGGAACACTCGGTGCTCTTCCCGTTCTTACGCGGCTTCTCGAACCAACAGGTCCGGATCATCCGGAAGCCGGTCCGCTCATCGAGTATCCCGAAGACGGGAGCGATCTCGTAGAACACCTGCCAGTCGAAAAGCCGAAGAGGATGCCGCGCCCATCGGCCCTTGATCTGCTGCAGCTTGCCGAGAGCTTTCACCACGCGCTCCACCCGGGAGCGGCAGTAGACCACGTGCGAGCCGGCCGGGAGCGGAGTCACGAGGAGGGGCTCGTTGTCCTCCATCCATCCGGTCTCGATCACGAGGCCGGCGGCGATGAGCTCAGCTACGTGCTCGCCGATCACGCTCCACGCGTCTTCCTCGCGCTCGATCGGGAAGAGCACCTCGATCAGTTCAGTCGAAGGCGTCGTCGTCGGCATCGTCACCCACTCCGGCCGATCCCGGAGCGACGGGAATCCGGAGCCGAGACACGGGCGTAATGTAGAGCTGCACCGCGGCGGCCAACATCGTGCGGTTCGCCTCCCGGTAGATCTGCCAAGCCGGATGTTTCACGGCGCCAGTGTCGCCGCGCTTCGATTCGATCACTACGCCATCCTTGCGGAGTATCGCCTCGGCCTCCATCATGTGCGCCCACGCAGTCACGTACGCGGTCAACACACCGCGATCAACGTCGGCCAGCACTCCTGCCCTTTCCAGCTCCTTCGTCACCCGGCGCCACTCCGCGCCGGCGGCCGGGCTCAATCCCTTCACCATCGCCGGCGCCTTCGGAGCGAGAACGATCCGGCGCGCCTTCTGGCCGTCCGAAGTGCGGAGAGCCTTCATCCCTCGAAGCGATCGCACGTTGTCGGGCGCTGGCACTGGTCCCCGGACTCCCATCACGAGCTCCCGCTCGAGCTCGGCGGCCGAAGCCGAGGCGAAGGCGGCGCGATCCTCGGCCTCGAAGGATCGAACGAAGCCGGCGGCGCCACCTTCGGCGCCTGCTCAGGCAAGCTCGTCAGGTGCCACGCTGCACAATGCTGGCAGAGATAGACACGAACCGGCCGAAGCGGCCGAGAGCTCTCGGCGTAGAGCGCCAGTTTCTCCCGGGCTATCGCCTCAGACCACCCGGCCTTCCCCCTCGGGCAGACAATCGGGGCCGGCGGCCGAGCTCGCCGAGTCCGGTCCTCGAGCTGCGCTTGCTCCTCGACCTCGTTGCGGTGGCGCGCCTCCCGTTCACTACGGGCCCGCGCTGAAAGGTTCCGGCCTGGCCTCCCGTGCGGGGCCTTCCTGTCCTCACGAGGCGAGCGGCGCGGCATGGTCTCAACGGTAGCCGGTAGAGCCGGATCCGAAGCGAAAACGTGTCCTGGCGCAAACGCGCAGCCCCCCTTGACCCTGCTGCTGTTCGCCCACGCGGTGGTACCCCACCCGCTCATGAGCTTGGCCGGCCTCGACGTCGATCGATCGCTCGCCGGCGTTCTGCTGCTGTCTTGCGCTCGTGGCATGGGACGCGGTGGATGGGGCGGAGGTTGGTTTCGTGGTCGGCTCCTCCTTCGGCGAGGGGGATGACGTGGTCGACTTCGTCGGCGAGGGGTTGGCCGCACACGTGGCATGTGTAGCGGTGTGTTCGGAGGATCTTGGTTCGGCGTCTGGCTTCGGCGCTGCTGCTGAGGGTGAGTCCGTTTGTCTTGCGTCGGGCTTTGCTCTCTGCCCACGGTTTGGGGTCGGGGTGGGTGGGGCAGGGGCGGAGGTTGGGGCATCCGGTGATGCGGCATGGATAGGCGGGTGAGTGCGGCACGCTGGCAGTTTTCCACAAGGGCCGGAGGTTTTGTCGGTTGGGTCTTGCGGAGTCCTTGACGACCTGGGTATGCTCCCCGTTCGCGGAGGGGAGCACCCACGGCCGAGAGACTCTGCCGGCGGACCTCACGAGGGTTTCAATGTCCTTGGTTGTCCACAGGTTGTGGGTTATGGTTGGTGGCATGGATTCCGGTCTGGCGGTTGTGACTTTGGACGGTGGCGGCGTGGTGGTGCTGGACGTTGTCGAGGTTGGTGGGGTGTTGGTGGAGGTTGTGTCGGGTCGGCCGGTGGAGCTGGTGTCGTTGGTTGTGGTGACTGGGTTGCCTGAGTTGGTGTCGGTGTGAGTTCGGGCTCGAGGTTTCCGTGGTGTGGCGGGTTCGCTGGTGTGCTGGTGCAGCTCGTGGTGGTGCTCGTGGTGGTGTTGGTGACTGTGCTCGTTACGTGAGGTCACTCGCTGGTCGTGGTGTTGGGGGGTAGCGTCTCGGCTCATGAGTGCTGATGTGCTTCCTTCGGCTGTTGCGGGTGATTCGTACGCGTGGCGGTTGCGGTTTCCGAGTTTGTCGTTTCTTGTTGGGGCGCCTGGCAATGTGTCGGCACAGATTCGGGATGATCGGGATCGTTTGTTCGGTTCGTGGTCGGTTGCGGTTGATGGTGCGGATCTGGTGTTGTCGTTGGCTGAGGTTCCGTTGGTTCCTGGTATCTACTTTTTGGATGTGCAGGTCGGGGCGACGACGTATCTTCGGCGGCTGTCGTGGATCATTGAGCGGCAGGTGTCGAGGCCGTGACTGAGGTCGTGGTTGTGCAGGTTGTTCCGCCGGCGCCGATCGTGGTGGAGGTTGTTCCGCCGGCGCCGATCCTGGTGGAGGTTGTTCCTACTGGTGGTCCTGGGCCTGTCGGGCCAGCTGGCGCGCAGGGAGCGGTCGGCGCTGTCGGCGCGATGGGAGCGGTCGGGGCTGTTGGGCCGACGGGTGCGGCTGGTGCTGTTGGTGGGGTCGGTCCTGGTGGTGCAACGGGTGCTGTCGGTCCTGCTGGGGCGGTCGGTGCGACTGGTGCGGGTTCTGTTGTTCCTGGTCCTGCTGGGCCGACGGGTTCGACGGGTGCTGTCGGTCCTGCTGGGCCGACGGGTCTGGCTGGCGCTGCTGGCGCGACGGGTGCGGCCGGTTCGACGGGTGCTGCAGGTCCTACAGGTTCTTCGGGCGCTGCTGGGCCGACCGGGCCGACCGGGCCGGCTGGGGCGGCTGGTCTGAATGGTTCGACGGGTGCGGCTGGTCTGAATGGTTCGACGGGTGCGGCTGGGCCTGCAGGTCCTATGGGGTCGGCCGGTGCTACCGGTGCTGCAGGTCTCGACGGAGCGCCAGGACTCGACGGTGCTGCTGGTGCTGTCGGTCCTGCTGGTGCTGTCGGTGCGACGGGTTCGACGGGTGCGACGGGTGCGACGGGTGCGACGGGTTCAGTGTTCAAGACGGCGACGGTCACGATCGACAATTTCAATCGGGTGACGGTCGTAGATGCGATGGTGGTTCCGGCCTCGATCATCATGATTTGTCAAGGTGTCCCGGTCGCCGGCGACGAGAACGAGCCGGAGCTCGATCCGGTGGCGTGGTCGGTTGTCTCGGTTGGGACTGGTTCGTTCGTTATGCTCGGAAGTGCGAAAGATCCGATCCGCGGCTCGTTCCGAGTCGCCTACGCAATGGGGTTGTGAAGCATGGCTGTTTTGTACGATTCGCGCGGCAATGAGATCGCCGGGCCTCTTGACGTCATCACCGGTAACTCGGTCGTCGATACCCGGCCTTTGACGGTGCTTCTTGCTTCGCTGAACGCTGAGACGTTGGTGGAGCTGAACGGTCAGACGACGATCTCTATTGATGCTCGTTCGGCGGCGTTCGCCGGCACTTTGGTTGTTGAGGCGTCGATCGACGGGATCAACTTCGTGGCTGTTCCTGTCGTGAACTTGGCGAGTCAAGCGGTGCTCGTGAATGTGGTTCTGTCGGGGGCCTCGGCTCTGCAGTTCGTTGCTCACGTCGGCGGCTTCGCTGCTGTCAGGGTCCGGGTTTTTGCGTGGACGTCGGGGAATATCGACGTCGGTGTCCGTGGCACTGTCGCGGCGTTGCGGCCGTCGCTGGAACGTCCGTACCCGACGACTCTTTGGGTGACGGCGACCGCGGCGGCGAACACTGCGGCGACGGCGTCTCTTCCGGCGGCGGGTGCTGGGCTGTTCCACTACATAACCCATATCGACATCACGAGGAACGCGACGGCGATCCTTGCCGGGACAGCGACGATCGTTCACACCACGACGAATCTTCCGGGGTCGCCGGCGTGGTCGGTTGGCAATGCGATGGCGGCCGGCGGGACGGAAAAGGACGTTTTCATCGACATGGCTCAACCGTTGAAGTCGTCGGCGGCGAACACGATTTCAACGGTCGTGTGTGCTGCTGGTGGTGCGGGTGTGCTCGGTCGTGTGAACGTCGGGTACTTCGTCGCGGCCTAGCTTCGGTAGTGGTTGATGACTTCGAGCCATAGGGCGACGAGGAAGGCGCCGGCGAGGATGGCTCCGGAGTCCCACGCGGCGTTCACTGGTGCTCGCGGAAGGTTTCGAGCCATGCGATGTAGGCAGCGGCGATGATCGGCCACGGCATGCCCAACATGCCGTCGCTGAACGACATCGGTACGCTGTCTTTGAGCTCTTCGATCCAGCGGGCGACGTTTCTTGCGGCTATCGCTGCAGGGATTGAATCGCGCTTGCTCACGGCTTCCTCGCTAGGGGGCTGCTCGGCCTGCGCGGGGGGGTCGGTGTGGCCGAACAGTTCGCGCTCATAGATCCGTCGGTACACCTGGTGCCCGGGAAGGTTCGCGAGGTCTCCTGGGTTGGTGGCGTGTACCTGGTAGGAGTCCGAGCCGTCGCTGTATTGGGTGTGGACGATGTACACGTTCATGTGTGCTCCTCGGTGTTGTTGTGGTGTGGTAGGTCGAGTAGGTCCCGGTCGAGCCATGCGCGGCCGAGGGGTGTTGCTTTGAGTGCTCTCGTGTCGGGGGTGCGGGTGAGGCCGGGTTTCCCGATCCGGTGGAGTGCTCCGAAGGCGACGAGGTCGTAGAGGGTGTTTTCGACGGTTTTCCACGGGTAGCGGTCGGTGGTGAGTTGGCCGAGGAGGTCGAGCCACGGGATCGGTTCCTCGGCCTCATAGACGAGGCCGAGGACGGCGAGCACGAGCTCGGGGGATCGTCTGTAGATGGGGTGGCGGCGGTCAGTCGGCATGGGGAAGGGCGGAGTACTCGGGTTCGTGCTGGCCGAGGTCTGCGGGCCACGGGATGCCGGTGGCCAGCGCGCAGCGCATGAGGATCTCGGTCGGCCGGTTGAGCTCGTCGGGGTCGTAGGCGTCTCGTGCGCATGCGATTGCGATGTTCTCGTTTTGGCAGCATGAGACGAGGGCGGCGCCGGTGATGATGCGGGCGGCGGTGAGGTCGCTGACGAGTCGGGTTGCGGTGTTGTCGGTGGTGCAGAGGATCGGGGTCAGGTCGAGGCCTTCGGTTTGCATCCACACGGTGAAGAGGTTGTCGATCATGTGAGCTCGGTTCCGGAGGAATGGTGGGTGACCCAGTGTTGGTAGGCGAACTGTTCGACGGCGTCGAGGGTGGCGTCGGTGATCTCGTGGAGCTCCTCGTGTTCGGTGATTGCACCGGATTCGATGCAGTCGAGGCAGTGAAGTGCGGCTCCGATGTAGGCGCGGTCGTATCCGATCACGAAGCGTTTTGCGTCGTAGCCGCCGGCGCTCACGCGATGGTCCCGGTCTTGTCGAGGGCGCGTTGTGCGGCTTCGGCGGCGGGCCAGCGGTCGCCGGCGGTGTGCTCGACGATGGCGCGCTGCAGCGCGATGCGGATGACGCGCCAGTCGTCGGGGGTGAGGTCGGCGGTCGAGCTGGGGAACGGTCGGGATGGGGTTCCGAAGCGTGGGGGGCGTGTGAGGCGGTCGAGGAACCGGCGGAGCGGTCCGCGGCGTCGGGCGGGTGTGGTGGTCATGGTGGGGCCTTTCGTGGTTGGGATGAAGCGAGATACCGGATTCGGGACCTCGAAAGAGGCGGCGAGCTCGAGGGCGAGCTGCAGCGGGGCCGGTGGGAGCGGGAAGAGGAGGAGCTGGATCATGTGAGCTGCAGCACGCGGACGGGGATCACGGCGAACGGGATGATGCGGCCGTGGCCGACGGCGATCGCTGCGCCGGGGTGGTGGGGTTGCCATTGGCGGTAGGTGTCGTGCTCGTCGGTGGTGAGCATGAGCTCCCCGTAGGCGATGGCTTGGCAGATGATGCGGGCGAGGAGCTCGGCGGTCATGTCGTGAGGTCCTGCGCGTGGTAGGTGCGGTGTCTCAGGAAGTCCACAACGGGGCGAGCTCCTAGCGCGGGTCCTGCGTGCACGAGGTGCTCGATCACGATCAGTCCGTATGACGTCGAGTCGAGCACACCTAGAACCTCCACCCGGCCTTCGTGATCCCCTCGCTTGAACGCGAGGGAGTGCCAGCGCTGGCCTGCTGCGGGTGTTGGTACCTGAGGTTCCTCGGCGGTCGATGGTTCGGTCATGTGTTGAGGTCCTGACGTGTGAGGCGGGCGATCCGCCCGCGCTGCTCGCCGATACCGCGTGAGCCGGCGAGCGGTGTCACGAGCTCGGGAACGGCGCGTGCGAGCTCGGCGGAGTAGGCGGCCGGGCAGAGGGAGACGACTTGGACGTCCTGGCGGCGGAGGCCGCGGGTGAGGGCCTGGTGGGCCAGCTTGGCCGGGGTCGAAACGATCGAGTCTTTGTCGGTGATCTTCTTCTCGTAGTCCGGGCAGAGGTCGGCGAGGGCGAGGAGGCCGTAGCACGCTGAGAGGACGAGCACGCGGTCGGCGCCGATCCGCTCGGCATGCTGGCGGGCGTAGCGGTGGAACTGGCCGGTGTACCGTTCGCCGGCGGTGAAGAGCTCGCCGGCGGCGTTGTAGAGGCCGGGCGCCTTCTCGCCGGAGCACGGGATAACTATCACGAGCTCCGGCCGGGCGCCGGCGAGGTCGTCGAGGGAGAGCTGGACTCCGCCGGTCACGTGGTCGAGCTCGAAGAGGGGGAGCTGGGCGATCACGGCGCCACGCTCTCGAAGGCGGCGACGAGGATCACGGCGGCGGCGGGGATCGAGCCGAGGAAGGTCGTCACGAGGGCGAGGCGTGCGTGCTCGAAGCGGCGGCGGCGGCGGTTCATGCTGTCACTGTGTCCAGCTCGGCGAACGGGATGAGGCGGCCGGGGCCGACGCGGAGGCCGGTCCGTTTCGCGACGAGCGTCGGGCAGTAGCCGAGGCGGGTGGCGTCTTCGGGGCTGAGGTCGCCGGTGTCGCGGAGATGGTGGGCGGAGAGGCGGGTTGAGTCGCAGTGGGGGCAGGCTGGGGTGGTGTTGCGGGGGTGGGAGCGTCGTTCGGTGTTCATCGTGCGGCCTGCAGCCATGCTTCGTAGTCCTCGGCGGTGTAGCCAGATTCGAGGAGGCGGTCGCGGCAGTCGTCGGCGTCGCTGTCCATCTCTTCGGCAAGATCGCGGATGCGGTTCAGTTCGGCGGCGAAGATCCCGGCGACGGCGTTGGTTCCGCCGGCCTTGATTCGGGCGGAGTTCTCGATGAGTGCGACGAGCTCGGCGTAGCCGGCGGCGGTGGCCTCGGCGCTGCGAAGGCTGCGGAAGAGATGGGCTCGGGCGGGCTGGGTGTTGCGTGTTGCGGTCATGTCTCTAGTATCGACATCTTCTAGTCAGACTTGAAGCGATTTCGGGGATCTTGCCGATCTCTTGCCACTTCACGGGAAGATGTCCGACTGTGCGGGGTCGAGATCGGGCGCAAGATCCTCGGGCTCGGGGTAGTCGAGGTCGAGCGCGCCGGCGGTGAACTTCTCCGGGAAGAGCGTCGGCGCTGCTTCGACGGCGGCCATCCGCCGGCGGGCGACGTCGGCGTAGCTCGCGATCTTCTCCACTCCGATGAATCGGCGGCCTTCCATCAGCGCGCCGACTCCGGTCGTGCCCGATCCGGCGAACGGGTCGAAGATCAGCTCACCCGGTAGGCAGATGTGCGAGAGCTGGCGCATGAGCTCTGTCGGTTTCCCGGTGATGTGATGCTTGTCGGCCTGCGAGACCGGGGCGAATCCATCCGGGAATAATTGTGCTGTCGTCGAGAACGTGGAGCCACCCGGGGAGACACGCGTCGACGTCGTCGCGTACTCCGCCGGCGGTTGCCCACACGACGTATTCGGCCTGCGATCGGAAGCCTCCTCGTCGGGGTCGGGTCCCGTCGCCTTTGTCCCACGGGATGATTCCGCGCCAGACCCAGCCGCCACTCTGGACGGCGTCGGTTGTCGTGGGGAGCTGGCGCCAGTCGGTGAACATGAGGAGCGAGCCTCCGGGTCGGGTGATCCGGAGGCATTCGTCGAGCCACGCGATGCACCATTTCAGGTAGCCGCGCTGGTCGCGGTTGTCGCCGGCGAAGTCCGGGCGGTCGATCTGTGTTCCGGTGAGGACGTACTTGTTGGTGGTCGAGGCCATCCGGTCGCCGCGCGTGAAGCCTCCGGAGGAGTAGGGCGGGTCGGTGATAACGGCGGCGACGGTGGCGTCGGGGATGGCTTGCATCACTCCGAGAGATTCTCCCTCGAAGAGCTGCCAGCGTTCGCCGGCGTCGAGCTCGACGGCGCGAGAGCCGGGTAGGACGATTGAGAGCGGCGGTGTCGGGTCGTTCATGTTGGTTCCTGTTCGGTGAGGGCTGAGCCGTGGACGAGGTCCGGGCGGCCGGCGTAGAGGTCGAGGCCGATCCCGTGGCGGCCGAGCGCGGCGGCGACTCGGGGGACGGTCCCGCTTCCTCCGAAGGGGTCGAGCACGATGTCGCCGGGGAGTGTGGTCGGCAGGATGCAGCGGCGGGCGAGCTCGTCGGGGAACGGGGCGAGATGAGGGTCGCCGGAACTTCCGGGCGGGAAGTGCCAGACGGAGCCGGTTTCGACGAGGCCGGAGGGGTACCACTTCGGGCGGAGGTCACGGGCCCGGCGCGCTCGTTCCCACGGGACGAGGAGGTAGATCATCTCGTGTGACCATCGCGGCCGGCGAACGTGCTGCAGGGATTCGGGGGACTCGCGGCCTTTGTCCCACACGATCGGGAGCCGGAGGCGCCATCCTCGGCGGAGCAACTCGTGCAGGACGTGGCCGGGGACGTCCACGAACGATCCCTCGGCGAAGGCGGGGTCTCGGAAGCGGCCGGGGCCTCCGCCGGCGTTGCTCCTGGGTTTCTTTGCGGTGGCCCAGTCTCCGCCGGCGCCTCCGGAGTTGTTGGCCTTGTCGCCGAGGTTCAGCCAGCACGAGCTCGTGTCGGGTTTCATCACGCGCCGGATCTCGTCGAAGACGTCGGCGATCATCGTCACGTACTCGGCGACGGTCTCCTCGCGCCCGACCTCGCGCTCGTCGTCGGTCCCGTAGGTGCGCTGCTTCAAGTAGGGCGGTGAAGTCACCACGCAATCGACGGAGCCGGAGGCGAGAGGGATCGTCCGGGCGTCTCCTCGAATCATCATCGGTCGGGCCACCCGTCGCGCACCCGCTGGCGAGCTGCAGCGCGCGCCTGCGGTTCCGGGTCGCCGGTGCACGCTCCGAGCTCGCACGGGTTGTAAGAGCTGCAGACGATGTCGGGCGGGAGCACGAACGGCGGGCCGGGTCGCTGGGTGAACTGTTCGACTGTTTCGCCGGCGAGAGCTCCGAGCCATATCGGGCACCCGGTCGGGTCGCCGGTTCCGTCGGGGTGGTAGGCGTGGTCGGCGGTGCATGACGCGCACCACGCGGACGACCACGCGCCACCCTCGGTTCCGTTTGCGAAGTAGGTCGGGTCGGGCATGCTGTTCTCACCCACGAGAGCCTCCCCATCGGGCCTCACATACGGCCACTTTTGCGGTCATCTCTGCGAGGAGGTCGATCGAGTTCTCGGCGGCGAAGACGAAAGCCTCGGCGAGAAGCCGGCCGACCTTGTCCTCCATCTGTTCGGTCGCGATCGTGTCGCCGCGGTTGACTTTCTTTGTGAGGTTGCACACGAGGCCGGCGGCGATCACGAGGTCGGGCCAGCGGCCTGTGGCGTAGAGGGCGCCATGCCGATAAGCGAGGTCGAGGTCGAGGCCGAGGACGGCGCCGAGGTCGAGGGCGTAGATCGTCACGTCGGCCAGCTCCTCGCCGGTGCGGGGGTCGGTGGGCTGGCCGGGCTCGGCAAACGCGAGGATTTCCACGAGCTCCCCCACTTCACCGGCGAGACCGAGCGCAAAGTGAACGGCGGCGCTCCCGTCGTAGTCGTGGAGATGCGGGAACCATCGGGCGCTGTTCGTGAGATATTGGCGAGCGAGGCGATCGAGGTCGGGCGGGGTGGGCATGGTGGTCTCCTTGGTTGTTGGGTTAGAACTCGGGGTGCTGGTAGAAGCCGCGCTGACGGTCGATCTCGGCAAGGTCGGCGTCTGAGGGGTGATAGTCGTGATCCTCGAAGAGCTCGGGCGGCGGTTCCTCGCGCCACGCTGGCGCGGCAAGCTGAGGGGCGTCGGTGTAGGGCTTGACGATCCGCAACGTCTTGGGCCTCTTCCCGGTCTCGGCGATGAAGCCTTCGGCGATCAGTCTCGTGATCGCTTCCTTCACCAGTCGCGGCTTGTCGGAATGGACGAGCGACGAGAGAGCGGAGGCGGTCAGCGGTGCGGTCGAACCGTCGAGGGCCTGCCACACCTTGCCCATGATGACGGTCGGTTTCCACGAGTCGGTAGGTGCGGCCTGCTCGTTGGTGTGCGGTTCCACGCGCACCGTCACGAGCTCGCCGGCGGCGTGAGGGGTGACGTGAACGGTTGCGACGATCTCGCCGATCGCGCCGACTCCGCCGGGCCGGTCTTTGGCGACGACCAGGTCGAAGCGGCCTGGCCGGTGGCGGGAGAAAGGAACGCGCACCTTGATCTGATACGACGCGCCATCTACGGCGGCCAGCTTCGCGCCGGAACCGCGCGCCCAGCGGCCGCGCTGCTCCGGGTCTTTCGCGACGTGGTCGAGCATCAGCACCGCGGCGCCGGTCCGGGCGATCGGCCGCGGAAGGAGATCGGTCCAGCGGATCACGTCGTCGGCCTTGTCTTCCGAGAGGCCTTCCCGGGAGAGCGACTCGCCGACTCCGTCGATCACCACGAGGTCAAGGTTCATCCGGTCGAGCGCGTTCCATAGCGAGAGCTTTTCGGCCGGGCCGAAGCGGCCGGTGGGGTTGGCGTAGTAGAAGCGGGCGGCCATCACTGCGTCGGTCACGCCGAGGGTTCGGAGGCGGCCGAGGATCGCGGGGCCGGTGTCTTCGTAGTCGAGGTACCCGGCGCTCCCTCCCATCGCTAGGACCTCGGCCACCGCGACGAGAGCGAGCCAGCTCTTCCCGGAGCTGGGTTCGGCCTGGAAGACGTGCATCTTCCCGGGGTAGAGGAGAGCTCCTCCGTCGGTGCGTGCAAGGAGGGCCGGTTGCTCGGCCTGCAGGTTCCCGGCGAGGAGCGCGCCGACGTCGGCCACGTCTAGCGTCGAAAGGGTCTCGGCGTCCGAGATTCCCATACGGCCGAGGAGCTCGCCGGCGCGCACTACGGCGGTGCTCACGTCGTCGTGGGCGTCGTAGCCGAGCTCGGCGATCTCTGCAGCGGTCCCGATCAGCCGGCGGAGCACCGCAGCGTCTTTCACGATCCGGGCGTAGCGGTGGGCGTTCGAGATCGCCGGCGTCGAGTTCTGCAGCTCGAGCAGGTACTGCGCGCCTCCGCAATCGTCGAGCATCCCGGTACGGCGGAGCTCCTCGGCCACGGTCACAACGTCGACGTGCGGGTTCTCCTCGGCCATGAGCCGGCCGATCGCGCCGGCGATGAACTGGTGCGAGGACTTGTAGTAGTCGCCGGGCTGGGCGATCGACACGATCGCAGCGGCCGCGCCAGAGTTGAGGAGAGCAGCACCGAGGGCGGAGGCCTCGGCGTCAAGGTTGTGAGGCGGGACGCGTGCGTCTCCGCTACTCTTCCGGGCGCGGTGTTCGGTCATGGTCTACCGCCGAGGACGGCGTCGGCGTGTCGGTTGTTGGGTCCGTTCGATAGCGGGCTTTTCTGGCCGGCGCCGGCGCTGTCCCTCGTGGAGCTGGGAAGTCACCACGAGGCAACCACGGCGATCGCGTCGATCTCGTGCGGGAGGAGCGATCCCTCGAGCCCGTGCGCTGCTCGGCCCATCCGTCGAAGGTGGAACGCGTCGGCCTCGTCGTCGTTCACGTTGCCACGGGCGCCAAGCTCGATCGCACGGGCCATCATCGCGTCCTTCGTTGCGTTGCCGTTCCCGGTCGCGAATCGTTTGAGGGTACCCGGGGGGACGAGCGCTATCCGGAAGTCCTGCTCGAAGAGCCAGGTGCGCACGATCCCGCCGATCTCGCCGAGACGGACAAGCGAGAGCCGACCAGGTGCGCCGAGGGCGTAGTCCTCCACCACCACAAGGTCCGGGGCCGGCGGGTTCAGCGTGAAGGCGCGCACGAGATCCCGGGTCAGTTCGTGGAGCCGACGGTAGGGGTCGTCGGCCTTCGCGTGGCCGGAGATGGAGAGCAGGTGGCCGGCGGGTGTGGCGTAGCCAATCCGTTTTGTCGAGAGGTCAAGGCCGGCGACGTTCATGACAGGGACTCTTTGAGGAGGCGGGCGGTTCCTCCGGCCATTTCCGACAGTCGCACAATGGCGCCGTCGGCTGCAGGGCCGCGCCCTAGGATCACGGTCGAAAAGTGGACAGATCCCGATGGTGCGCCGAGACCGTTCACGAACTGGATTCGGCGCGCTGCGACGTAGATGGATGTCGCTGCGGTGAACGCTGCAAACGGTCCGCTGCTGCTGAGGTCGGCTCGAAGGAGGATGCACCCGGCCGGGTGCTGCGCCCATTTGCGACACCATTGCGTCGGTGCGCTGTAAGGCGGGTTGCACCACACGACACCCGACCACGGCTGCAGTAGCCCGTCGTCGGCCACGGTGAAACGGTTTCGGGCGGGGATCCATGATGGTGCAATGTCGGGGGAAGCGACATCAAGATCAAACACGAGGCCGAGACCTAGAAAAATCCACGGTGGGGTATACCAATCATCGGTGTCTAGGACGTTGTCGATTCCGAAGAGTCTTCCGCTCATCGCATGCCCATGCGACGGTCGGCCTCGTCGGCATGGTGCCAGAGCATCGCGGCGAGCTCTCGCGCCTCGGGGCTCGTGAACGTGCGCGCCATCTGGCGGTCTTCGAGAGCCTCGGTCGGGAGCGGGTCGAGGGTGATCGTCACTCCGGGACCGTCCTCCTCCTGCTCGACGGTGATCTCCGGGCCGGTAGCGGCGGAGTACCCGTCGGGGGCTCTTCCGTGCTGGTAGTCGTCGCGGTGGTAGCTGGGTCGGATGTGCATGTGCTGGGGTCCTTGTCTTCGGTGGTGGTCTGGCGTTTCCGGACGATCGAGTCGAGCCGGCGAGCTCCCTCCGTTGCGGAGTAGCTGGCGGCGCGGAGCCATCGGGCGGCGTTCACGAGCTCGTCAGTCGAGCACGTGGCGAAGTCTTCGTGGTGCATGAAGCGGACGGCGCGGAGGAGCTCGGTCCCGGCGGGGATCGCTTCGAGCTCCTCGCGTGTCATCGGTTGCGGCGGAAAGGTCGCCAATGTTCGTTTGGGGTGTGCTGCCACGAGCTCTTGAACTGTGAGCACTGACGACAAACCCTCACAGACTCATCCCATGAGAGCCTCGGTTCGAACGCGTGGCGGACGCGGTTACGTTCTCGTCGGGTCATGCCTCTCATTTGGCGCGCCGGTCGAGCGAGAGGTCTTCAACCCATCCGAGGAGCTCTTCGGCGAGGCCGGAGCCGGCGAGGCTGTCGAGGAGCGGGATCGAGACCACGGGGTCCCGGGTTCCGCCGAGGCGTTGCGCTTCCCGGAGGAGCTCGGTCACCTTCACTTTGCGTTCGGCGAGAAGCTCGCGCCACTGCTCGCCGGTCCACTGGTCAGGGTGAACGGGTACCGGCGCCGGCGGCGCTGGCTGAGCGGGTGCGCTTGGCCTCCGCCGGGGTGTTGCAGTCTGCTCTGTGGGCGCTGGGGGGTCGGGCGGCGTTTCCGGGTCCTGCGGTGCCACCTTGTCGGCGCTGGCGGTCTCCTCGGCGTACAGCGGTCGGTCTGCGGGCCATCCGTCGATCCGTTCGATCACGGTCTGGATCTCCGCCGGCGTGAGGTCTTTCGAGCTTTCGATCTCGCGGCCGAGGATCTGGCGGATCGCAGCGATCCGTTCCGCTCGGGCGTCCGTGCCGTTCCCCTTGATCCCGAAGCGGTCGCCGAGGCGGATCGCGACGAGCTGCGGGCCGGTGAAGCGGCGAGCGTCGGCCGGGGTGGGCTCGGTCGGGAAGTCGCCGGAGTCCCATTCCTCGGAGGGCCAATCCTCGTCGGCGACGGGCGCCGGTGGTCGAGGCGCGGCCTCGGGCAGGAGCGGCGGTGGCGTGGGCTCGACCACGTCGGCGTCGATCACGTCGGCGGAGGAAGCCGGACTCGAGCTGTCATCCTCCTCCACGAGCTCGGCCTCGATGATCTCGCCGGGGAGCTCGGGGATCTCTCCGGGCGCCGGCGGTTCGATCACGTCGATCTCGGCCGGCGCGCTCTGTCGCGTCACGGCGCGAGCGGCCTTCGCACGGTTCGCTGGCGGCGCTGCGGGGATCATCGTCGCTATCTCGGCCGGACCGAAGTCCACGAGGTCGCCGGAGATGTCTCCGTCTGAGAGTTCTTCGACGGTGTAGGAGATCCCGGCGAGGACGTCCGGGAAAACCATTCGGCAGAGCTCGGCGGTAGCGCGGGCAATGAGCATGGCGCGAGGCCAGCGGCGCCAGTTCTGCTTCCCGTCGAGGCCTCCTCGCCGTGCGTCGTCCATAGTCCATGTGACTTTCGTCCATCGCTCCGAGCCGTTGCGCCGGCCGGAGGCGGTGACGGAAGTAGTCGAGACGTCGTCGTAGTTGAGCTCGTGCCCATGTTGGAAGACGAGGGCGCGCATCATCTCGGCGGCCATCGCCGGTCGGCCTTCGATGATGTGGATCTTCGCTAGGGCCTGCATCGGAGGGATCCCGACCTCGTGGCCGGCGAGGATGCACGCGAGGACGGCCTCGGGGCGGCCTCGTAGGGCGGTCGGCACGAAGTCGGTCCCGGCGATCTTCTCGGCGAGCTTCCACGCTTGCGGGGCGAGATCGAGCGAGCTTGTCGGGGGTTGGTAGCGGACGATGTCGGTCATCGGTTCGGCCTTTCGTGCGGGCGGTGGTAGGTGCGTGAGGGGAGACGGGTCGCGATGATGATCGTCGGTTCTTCGCCTCCGATGATGTCGAGCTGGGTTTGCATGATCGCGACGGCGTGCGTCCCGAAGACTCGTTCGATCAATGCGAGACCTTCGGCCGGTGTGTGAAGCTGCACCGTGACGCTCGTGTGGCGGACGGGTGCGAGCTCCTCGTGGGCCTGGCGCATCGCCATCTCGATCGAGGCCTCGGTACGGTCGGGGATCACCCCGGGGATCACGGGGACCATGTCGTTCGCTCGCCGGCGTTGCGTGGCGCGTCTGCTCGTCACGGCTGCTCCCGGTGGCCACCGCGCAGTGCCGGGCTCTTGATCGTCGAGCTCGGTCCGCTCTTCCAGTCGAGCCAGTCGCCGACCTGCTTTGCGTACAGGAAGATGTCGAACGTCGTTGGCCGGCGCTCGGTTTCAATGTCGAAGGCGTACACGTCGTATCCGTCGGCGCGGACGTGGATCGCGGCGACGAAGTCGATAGCGGGCATCGGGACTTCGTCGCGACCTTCGAGCATGGTTTCGCCGCGCCGGTACGCCTCAAGCTGCAGAGCGACATCGGAGAAGATCCCGGATCTGCTGGTCTTGATATCGAGGAGGCCGGTCCCGCTCGTGGAGCCGATCCGCTCGGCGAGCCAGTCGGGAAGGTTGTCGAAGCGGGCGATCATGTCGAGCTTCCCCATGTACCGCCACCTCCGGTTCACGATGACTCGCTCGGTCAGAGCGTCGAAGGGCTGCCACTCTTCAAGGAAGCGGAGGTAGCTCCTCACGTGGCCGGCGAGCTCCTCGGGGACTTCGATCTCCTCCCCGTTCGCGAGGCGCTCGGCGAGCTTGTGGACTTCGGTCCCCTTGTTCGCTGCTGCGTCGAGGTCCCGGAAGCGGAGCGATGCGATCGCGTCGGCCACCGCGGAGCGAGGTAGCGGGGTGTGGTCTCCCCATTTCACGACATCTTTCCCGGTGCGTGAGTCCTGCCATTGCCTGAGCTCGGCCATGAGCTCGTCGGCGACGATGTGCGTCTTCCCGGTGGATTCGCTCTTCGCCACGGTGAGGCCGTTCGCGACGACCTCGGCGGGGATCTTGCTTGCCCATCCGATGAGGCCTCCCTTCGGAATCCCGTTCGAGAGAACGGTCGTCACTCCCGGGCACCATTCGCCGTCGAGAAAGTAGGTGTGGCCTCTCCCGCTCTTCTGCATGCGGGTCTTCGGTGCTGTCTCGCGCGCCATCAGAACGGGCTCCCGTTGTCGAGATAGCCGGCCTGGTGGGCTTTCCAGTACCACGGGGCCGGCGTGCGGGCGTCCTTGCGCCGGCGCTTCATCCTTGCGTCCTCGTCGTCGGCGGCGAGCTGGAGGAGGCGTTGCGCTTCGTTGCGGATCTCTCGGAGCTCGTCCATCGCGGCGGCGTGCTGCGTGCGGAGGTTCATCACGTAGCGGTCGACAAGGTCACGGGCGAGCTCGTGCTGGTCGAGCGACGCGTAGAAGGCCTCCCGGAGCTCCTCGGCGGCGTCGCTGATCGGCCGGGCGACGTCCTCGCCGAACAGTCCCTCGAGTCCTACGATCCGGCGCTGCAGGTCCATCGTTGCTCGCTGGGCGAGCTCCCGGTACTTGTCGGCCATCTGGACTGCTGTCACCTTCTGCGCGGCTTCGAGGGCCTTCCCGGAGCGGTTGTCGTCCGGGCGTTGGCGGTGGAGGGCGCGGGCGGCCTCGCGGATTCGGGCGGTCTCACTCATTGCGCCACCGCGCTTTGTGCGCTGAGCTCGGCGATCCTCTTGCCGATCGCGGTCATCGCGCCAGCGCGGGGCTTCAAGCTGCGGCCGCGACCTTGGCGCTCGGCGAGCTCGATCCGGGCGGCGGTCACGACGTCGGTCACGGCGGCGAGCTTGCCGAGGAGCTCGGGGATCTGGCAATCGACGAACGCGAAGTCGTCGGCGGTCGGGAGGGTGGCCTCGATCCGGGCGGTCTCCATGTCGTCGGCGTGCTCTGCTGCGGCCTCGGCCGGGGTGCGCCGGTCGGGGGTTTCCCATCCTTCGGCGTTGTCGCCGAGGTCGCCGGCGTAGGGATCGTCGGCCTCCGGTGGGAGATCGGGAACGGCGGCCAGCGGCGAGCGCGACACGGGCTCGAGCGGGGCTTCGGTGCGGGACTGTTCGACTTCGTCGACGGCGTCGGCGGTGTTGCCGCTGCGCTTACCGGCGGCGGCCTTCTCGCGGGCGGCCTGGTCGGAGATCTCCGCTTCCGTCGGTATCCCGTCGAGGAGCGCGATCGTCTCGCCAGTCTCGTGGTGGAGCAGCTCGACTACGAGCGCTTCTCCGTTTTCGGTGAGGTAGCGGTCGCCGACCTTCGGGCGGGGATCGTGCCGCGGGTAGTCGTCGGGCCAGAGATCCCGGGCGCCGTCGTCATAGACGACCACGGCCGGCGTGAGCTCGGGCTCGAGGAGCGTCCGGATCGGATCGCCTCGGAGGTCGGCAACCTCGGCGGCGGTGAGGACCACTCCGGAGGCGTCGGTGTACCCGGTGTCTCCGAGGTCGGGGATCGGGCGGCGGCCCTTGATCGCGTCTTCGCCGGTGCGGTACAAACTCCGGATCGTCGAGATCAGTCGGGAGCCTTGCGCCTGGTCGAGCTCGAAGAGGTCGAGGACCTTCAACTTTTCCGAGTAGACGAGACCGTCGTCGGTGTCTTCATGGCTGGCGCTCTTCACTCGGGCTTCGATGACGAGGACGATCCGGTCGCCGATCGTGTGCGGGCGGGTGACTCGGGTCCCGGCGCCGGCGAGCGAGGTCTTCATACCGACGGGCTTGCGCCCGTGGTAGTCCGGGAGCTCCATCGTCGGGAGGGTTGGCTGGTGGATCACGCCTTCGATCTCGTCGGCGTGCTGGTCGGTGGTTTCTTCGGTGGTCATGTTGGTGTCTTTCTGTTGGTGGTCTGCAGGTGTTCGGCGGCGAGCTGGTAGGCGCGCTGCTGGGAGACGTTGAGGAGGTCGCCGATCTCGGCCCACGTGGCCGGGGTGTCGAGTGCGCGGAGCTCCAATATCGAATCACGGAGGAGGGAATCGAATCGCTCGTCGTGCTGCGCGAGTTCGGCTCTCACGGCGCGGATAGCGCCGATCCGTTCCCGTGGATCAGAGACGCGGGCGAGCATGGACAGGACGGCGCCGACGGCGTCGAGCCGGGACGTTGGCATGGTTCCTTCAATCTCTCGGCCGGAGTCGGGTCATGGTCGCCGGGCGAGGAGAGGGAACCTACACGGCGCCGCGCCGCGTTACAAGCGCCACTAGAAGATTCCTTGAAAGAATGTCGGCGGCTATTGCGGAAGGATGCCGCGCCGCGCCGGGAGGACCGGGGACACGCGTCGAATGATCCCGACGGCGGCGCCGATGATCCCGACGGCGGCGCCGGCGAGCTGCGCGGCGTTGTCCTGCCATCCGCTCGGCAGGACCTTCGAGACTTCGTCGGCGACGATCGTCACCACGGCGCCAGCGGCCACGAGGTACGTCGGGGCGGCGGTAAAGATCACACGAGCACGAGCGAGGAACTTGGTCATGTAGCCGAGGCTATTCGCCGGCGGCCGCGCTTTTGGGGATCTCGCCGGAGGGAGTCCCGTCGAGGTCGTCGAGCCTTGAAGTGTTCGACGCGCCTGCTGAACGGATCTCACCGATCATGTCTTCGAGCCGGGCTACCCGGCGCTGACATTCTCTCTCTGCCAACCGGGCGTCTCGCGCTTCGCTCCGGGCTGCTGAGGCGTCCGCCCGGGCTGCTGCAGAATCTTCTCGAGCGACTTTCGCATCGGAGCGGGAGGAGTCGAGCACGGCGCGCCATCCGCCTTCCTGGCGCCAGAGGGTCCGGAAGACAAGAGCGAGGAGGACTGCGCCGATCCCGACTCCTGTCAGGTTCGCGAAGTCGATCGAGTCGGCGGCGGTCATCGGCCTTCGATCGTGATCGACCACGGGAGGACGTACTCGCGCCACACAACATAGGAGAGAAGAGCAACGATCGCCCATGTCGTCGAGGCGACGACGAGCGGAGCCGAGGCGCCATTGTCGCCGACGCGAAGGAGCTCGATCACGAATGCAAGACAACGGGCGGCCGAGCTAGTCACAACGGTCGCGCCGGAGAGCGCGACGTAAAGCCGGCGCGGTTTCACCGCAGCGGCCAGACACGAGAACGACGCTAGGAACGTCGTCGCTGACCACACGGGCCAGAACGCCAGGAAGCTCGGCCGGTAGATGAGCGTCTGGATTCCGATCACTGCTAGCGCAATTGCGAGAGCGGCGAGAAGCTGGCGGGGTGTCTGCATCACGTGTGGCCTTTCGGTTCGCGCGATGGTTCCCTGTTCGTCACTGGTTGACACTCCCCCGGCCTAGCTGTTCGCGAGGCTGTCGAGGATCGCCCACGTCTTCCCACCGACGACTCCGTCGACGGTGAGACCGCAGAACGCTTGCACGTTGCGGATCGCCTGGTCGGTCGCTCCGCCGAACTGGCCGTCGGCGATGACTTGAGTCTGGCCGGCGCGGTGTCGGACGATGACCTGAGCGGCGAAAACGTCGGCGTTGACGTCTCCACGTCGAATGGTGGCATGCACGAAAGGACCTCCGGGAGCTGGGATCGGGACGGGAACGGGAAGCGGGATCGGGTTCATGTCGTCGTCGAGACGGTTCGGGATCGGCGTGTTGTCGGACCATCCGGCGAGCGTGGTCTCGATGTGGAAGTAGATCGCCCACGATTGCCCCATCCCGTTACGCGGGTTTGCGTTCTGTTGCTGCCATCCGGCGAGGCCGTTGCGGTTGCTGTGCCAGATCTTCGAGCCGAAGTAGTCGTGGATCGCTTGAACGTGGAGCTCACGACTGTTCTCGATGAGCCACGGGAGGATCTCCGACACGGCGACCACTCGGCCGGCCTCGGCGTAGCGTCGGTCGGTCGCCGACCCGTAGCCGTGAGAGCTCGGATCGTGCCCGTCGCGAATGGTGC
>Ga0335394_10000565_pt1 | contig 39871 bp, 36 predicted proteins | sample MAT03_FD_205741 | JGI IMG/M metagenome (GOLD analysis project Ga0335394, IMG submission 205741) | Freshwater microbial communities from Lake Fryxell liftoff mats and glacier meltwater in Antarctica - MAT-03 (spades assembly) (version 2) ...
AGTCCAGCGTGACGCCTTCGGTCGCCAGCAGCGCGCTGTACTGCGTCACCAGGCTGGCCTGCGTGCCGGTCAGGATGGCCTCGAAGTCGTCGACCGAGAGCGAGGCCAGTTCGACGCGGATCGGGAAACGGCCCTGCAACTCCGGAATCAGGTCGCTGGGCTTGGCCATATGAAAGGCGCCTGAGGCGATGAAGAGGATGTGGTCGGTCTTCACCATGCCGTACTTGGTGTTGACGGTCGTGCCTTCCACCAGTGGCAGCAGATCGCGCTGCACGCCTTGCCGGCTGACGTCGGCGCCGCCGTGCTCCGAGCGCGACACCACCTTGTCGATCTCGTCGATGAAGACGATGCCGTTGGCCTCGGCGTGGGCCAGCGCCGAGGCGCGCATCTCTTCTTCATTCACCAGCTTGCCGGCTTCCTCGTCGATCATCAGGCGCAGCGCCTCGGCAATTGTCAGCGTGCGCTTCTTGCGCTTGCCCTGGCCGGCCTGGGCGAACAGGCCTTTCAGCTGTTCGGCCATTTCCTCCATGCCTTGCGGGCCCATGATCTCCAGCGCCGGCTTGTGGTCGGCGACTTCGATCTCGATTTCCTTGTCGTTCAGGCTGCCTTCGCGCAGGCGCTTGCGCATGACCTGGCGCGCCGTGCTGTCGGCCGCCGGCGGCTGCGGCACCAGGCCGAACTCGGGCCGGCTGTCGCGCGCAGGCGGCACCAGGATGTCGAGCACCCGGTCTTCGGCGGCGTCTTCGGCCATCGCACGCTTGCCACGCATCTGGCGCTCGCGCTCCTGCTTGACGGCCACTTCAATGAGGTCGCGCACGATACTGTCGACGTCCTTGCCGACATAACCCACCTCGGTGAACTTGGTTGCTTCGACCTTGATGAAGGGCGCGTCGGCCAACCGCGCCAACCGACGCGCGATTTCGGTCTTGCCGACGCCGGTCGGCCCGATCATCAGGATGTTCTTCGGCGTGATCTCACCGCGCAGGCTGACGTCGACCTGCTGGCGGCGCCAGCGGTTGCGCAACGCGATGGCCACGGCGCGCTTTGCAGCGTGCTGACCGACGATGTGGCGGTCGAGTTCCGACACAATTTCTTGCGGAGTCATGGAGTGGGTCGTCATGCAGTTGACAAGGCCGCTTCGGGGGGGGTTGACATCATCCGAGCGTCTCGATCGTGTGGTTCTGGTTCGTGTAGATGCACAGGTCGCCGGCAATTTCCAGCGAGCGCTTGACGATCTGCTCGGGCGTCATGCTTGTGTGGTCGAGCAGCGCGCGTGCCGCCGCCTGCGCGAAAGCGCCGCCGGAGCCGATGGACACGATGCCGTGCTCGGGCTCGAGCACGTCGCCGTTGCCGGTGATGATCAGCGAGGTTTCGCGATCGGCCACCGCCAGCATCGCCTCCAGACGGCGCAAAACGCGGTCGGTGCGCCAGTCCTTGGTCAGCTCGATGGCCGAGCGCACCAGGTGGCCCTGGTGTTTTTCGAGCTTGGCCTCGAAACGCTCGAAGAGCGTGAAGGCGTCGGCGGTGGCGCCCGCGAAGCCGGCCAGCACCTGGTCACGGTGCAATTTGCGCACCTTGCGCGCGCTGCCCTTGACGACGATGTTGCCGAGCGTGACCTGCCCATCTCCGCCTATGGCCACGAGCGGGCCGCGACGCACGCTGACGATGGTGGTGCCGTGATAACTTTCCATGGGGAATTCAGGTGGGGGTGAAGAGATGCCGATCAAGCCGTTGTGCGCTTGAGTCCCGGCGAAATCAAAATCGTGTGCGGTTCCTGCTCCGCTGGCCCGCTGCTTTCGCCCGCAAAGGGGGCAAGGGCGAGGGGCGAGGGGTCAAACTTTGCGCACTTGAACGACAGCGTGTTCGTTGATGCCCATCGCGCCGAAGAACAGCGCCACCAGGCGGTGCGAGTCGTCGAAATGCACGCTGCGATTCTCGTTGCGCTTGGACAGCACCCAGTTCAGCAAGTCGCCGGCGGCGATGAAGTCGACCCGGATCAGCCGGGTGCACGACACGCTGATCACGGGCGCGGCGTTCAGCTCGCTGTTGATGCGGGTCAGCGTGGCGCTGATGTCGCCGACCAGTTGACCCGACAACTCGACATGCGCCACTTCCACGCGCCCGGGCTGCTCGTCGGCCAGGCCCGACTCCATGAAGCTGGTCGACACCCCGCTGACCATCGACATCGGCGGCGTGCGCGTCGAGAGGCTGGAGCCGCTCAGCCGCACCTGGCAGCGCGCCGGCTCCCACGACGGCGGCGAGACCTCGTAGGTGACGCAATAGTCGATGGCGGCCTCGTCGAACTGGTCTGCGCGGTTGCACAGGCGCAGGCCTTCGAGCCGGGTGAGCCAGAAGGCGGGGTCGGCGTCGCGCACGCCGGTCGGCGCGGCTTCCTGCAGCACGGCGAAGAGTCGCTCGCCGGACAGCCAGCGCATCTCCAGCGGCTGCGCGGCCCACAGGCGGAACAGCGTCGAGAGTTGCATCGCGGCCTCGGCGTCGATGCTCTGAAGCGTGGCCCAGTCGAACACCCAGGGCAAAGGCATCTGCAGCGTTTGCGAGCGCAGGCGCGCCACGGCGTCGATGTCCAACACTTCCGGGCAGACCCAGCCGACTTCACCGAGCACACGCGGCGCGCTGCTCGGCCGCTCTTCGGCCACCGCCTCGGCCACCAGCTTGGGCAGTGAATACCACTGCGGCGCCGACCAGCCGAACTGCTGTGCGTAGTCGACCGCCAGGCTCTCGAAACGCTGCTGCTGGCCGATGGCGCGGTACAGGTCGAACAGCACCAGCCAGGTTTCGGCATGCTGGGCGCGTGCGCCGCCAGGGCCGGTGATCTGCTGCAGCGCGTGTTCGCACTGCGCGAAGTCGGCATTGGCAAAGGCGATGACGGCCTCGTCGAGTTCGGGGTCGTGTTCGACCTCGCTCACCTCGACCGCGAAGGCGTTGCCAAAATCGCCCAGGTCCTCACCGGGCTGGACCAGCGGCAGTGGCGCCAGCGGAGCCAGCGGCGGCAGCCCGCCGGCCACCTGCATGGGCGCCGGCGCGGCGGCCGGTGCCAGGTCGAAAGCGGGCAGGGGCGGCAGCGCGGGCAGGCGGTCGTTGTCCTGCAGCAAACGGCCTTCGAGATTGCGGCCGGTCGGCGGCGTGCTGCGGAACGCGGCCGCCACCGTCGGCGCCTCGTATTGCGCAGGCGGGCGGCGGGTGCTCGGCGAGAAGCCGTCGCCGACCATCTGCTGCTCGATCTCGTCGATCTTCGCCTTCACGCCGCTGTCGGCGCGCGCGGACTTGCTGTCCGACATCCGGGCCTCGGAATCGTCGAGCCGTGACGAGCCGCCCAAAGCCGCGAGTTGTTCGGGCGACAGCCCTTCCCGGCGCACCTTGCGCAGCATGTCGAATTCACGCTTGCGGACGAAATCGTTGCGCCGTTTGCGCTCGATCATCGCCTTCAGTTCGGACTTTTCAAGTTCGAGCTCGCGGGTGTCTTCCTGGCGAGAGTTGAGATCGCTCCAGTCGGTCGCCGGATTGGCGACGAAACGAACGACCTTGCGAAAGAAACTCTCGTTCTCTGCCATGGGCGGTAAATGTACTCGGGGGGCCGGATCAGCCGCGAACGAGGTGGCTGCCGCAGGGCCTGCCAGCCGGCATCGTGCCGCATGCTGCGAAGGCAGTGGCGTGGCTGCCTTCAACAGGCGGGGACCCAGATACTGCTGGCCCCCGCACGTTCAGTCGCCAAACATCTTCTGCTTCATCTCGCGTCGCTGCTGTGCTTCCAGCGACAGCGTGGCCGTGGGCCGCGCCAGCAGTCGTGCCAGGCCGATCGGCTCGCCGGTTTCGTCGCAGAAACCGTACTCTCCGGTGTCGAGGCGGGTCAGTGCCTGCGCGATCTTCTTCAGCAGTTTGCGTTCGCGGTCCCGGGTGCGCAGTTCCAGCGCGTGTTCTTCCTCGATCGTCGCGCGGTCGGCCGGGTCGGGCACGATGGAGGTGTCTTCCCGCAGATGCTCGGTGGTTTCGCCTGCGTTCGACAACAGATCGTCCCTCTGTACCCTCAGGCGGGCGCGGAAGAATTCGGTCTGCTTGTCTCCCAGGTACTCGGTGTCGGGCATGGCCAGCAGTTCGGCGTCGGTCAGGTCACGGCCGGCCTTGGTCTTCCAGGCGTTGGCGATCTTCGGGTCCACCTTCGCGGCGGGCTTGAAGTAGTCCATCGGCTCGGGTTCGACCTTGGCGGTGCGGCGGGCCGGTGCAAAACGGTCGGTGAACCGGTTCGAAACGGGCGCCGTCGCCGCTGCCGGTGCATCGGATTTCGCCGCACCTTTCGGGGCGGCGGCCGGCGCCTTGTTGGCGGCGGCTTTTGCCAGCGTCTTGCTGGCAACAGGTGTTTTTGCCGGAGGCTTGTTCACTGTGGATCTCCTCGCCTCAAGGGTCGCGTCGTCGGTGGGGTTGCCGGATGGGTTGGCGGCTGGTTTGCCGGTTGACTTGCCGGTTCATCGGGCATCGTTCGAATCTCGCTGCCAAGCTCGCCGGGCGCGCGATTGTAGCCACGCTGCCCGGCAGTTGAAGGGCGCTCGTGCAGACTCACACCAGACATTGCTCCAAACCCTGCAAAAGTACGTCTTTCGGCATGTCGATGCCGATAAAGACCATCTTGCTGCCTCTTTCCTCGCCGGGCGCCCACTTCGGGCCGAGGTCGCTGCCCATCAACTGGTGCACGCCCTGGAAGACGACCTTGCGGTCGCTGCCCTTCATATAGAGCACGCCCTTGTAGCGCAGCATCTTCGGGCCGTAGACCTGCACGATGGCGCCGAGAAAGTCCTCCAGCTTGGCAGGGTTGAACGCTCGCTTGCTGCGGAAGACGAATGACTTGACGTCGTCGTCGTGCGCGTGGTGCGCCGGGTGGTCGCAGTGTTCGTCGTGTTCATGGGCATGATCATGGACATGCCCATGATCGTGATGGGCATGTCCGCCGTCTTCGGTCAGGAAATCGGGGTCTATCTCCAGCTTGCTGTTGAGATTGAAGCCCTTCAGGTCGAAGACGTCCTTGATCGGCACGACGCCGAAATTGGCCGCCTGCTGCGGCGCGCGCGGGTTCATGTGCTTGATGCGGTGCATCAGCGCGGCCACGTCGTCGGGTTTTGCGAGGTCGGTCTTGCTGATGAAGATCTGGTCGGCGAAGCCAATCTGCCTGCGTGCTTCCTGGCGGGCGTCGAGCTGTGCCTCGGCGTGCACGGCGTCGACCAGCGTCAGTATCGAGTCGAGCAGGTAGCTGCTGGCGATCTCGTCGTCCATGAAGAAGGTCTGCGCCACCGGGCCGGGGTCGGCCAGGCCGGTGGTCTCGATGACGACGCGCTCGAAGTCCAGTTCGCCTTTGCGACGCTTTTCGGCGAGATCTGCCAGCGTGGAGCGCAGATCTTCACGGATCGTGCAGCAGACGCAGCCATTGTTCATCTGGATGATCTGCTCCTGGGTGTCGGCGACCAGGATCTCGTTGTCGATGTTTTCTTCACCGAATTCGTTCTCGATGACGGCGATCTTCTGGCCATGCGACTCGGAGAGCACACGCTTGAGCAGCGTGGTCTTGCCCGAGCCCAGGAAGCCGGTGAGGATGGTGACGGGAATCAAGCCTTGCGTCATGGTCGGTTCGCTGAAAACACAGTCGGAAGATATGGGGGCGGGGAACTGTGTTGCAAGGCTCCGGCGCTGTCAAGCGTCTGCGGTATTCTCGGCGTCCCGACACTTCCGACACCCTTTGTGTCCGAACCCCAGTCTCCCCGGTCTGCGCGGGCGCAAGCAATCGCCAACGCCAGCGCAGACAAAAGAAGCCTGTTCGAACGCCTGATCGAGTTTGTCTCGCCGGGCCCCGACAGCCGCGCCGAACTGATCCGCCTGCTGGCCGACGCCGAACAGCGCGAACTGATCGAGCCCGAATCCCGCCTCATGCTCGAAGGCGTGCTGCGCATGGCCGACCTGACCGCAGGCGACGTGATGGTGGCAGCGCCGCGCATGGACCTGCTCGCCATCGACGCCGACTATCACGAACTGCTGGAAGTGGTGATCGACACCGGGCACTCCCGATTCCCGGTCTACGAGGGCCAGCGCGAGAACGTGATCGGCATCCTGATGGCCAAGGACCTGCTGAAACTGCAGCGCGCTCCGCAACTGAACCTGCGCACGCTGTTGCGGCCGGCGGTCTTCGTGCCCGAATCGAAGCGGCTGAACGAGTTGCTGCGCGACTTTCGCTCCAACCGCAACCATCTGGCCATCGTCATCGACGAGTTCGGCAACACCGCCGGGCTGATCACCATCGAAGACGTGCTCGAAGAGATCGTCGGCGAGATCGAGGACGAGTTCGACGAGCACGAAAGCGAAAACGGCATCTACACGCTGGCCGACGGCAGCCACCGGGTGGCCGGCGACGTCACCATCACCGCAGTCAACCAGGCCTTCGCGGTGGACCTGCCGGTCGACGCCTTCGACACCATCGGCGGCCTGGTGGCGCATGAGTACGGCCATGTGCCGCAGCGCGGCGAGGTGGTCGAGTTCGGCGGCCTGCGCCTGACGGTGATGCTGACGCGCGGCGGCGCGGTGCGCTGGTTCCGCGTCTCCCGCCTGCCTGAATCGGCGGGCGGGTTGGCCGGCTCAGGCGCGCCTTGAAGCTCGCCGCAGCCCGCAGGCCGGGATGACGTCGCCCTGGCTGCGCCGGGCCGAGCCGCTTGCGCTGGCCGCGCTAGGCGCGCTGCAGACGCTGGCCTTCGTCGCCACCGCCGCGTGGTGGCTTCCGGTCATGGGTGCGGCCTCGCTGGTCTGGCGCCTCAATCACACCGGCAGCGCGCGCCGCGCCGCCTTGCTGGCCTGGTGTTACGGCACGGCGTGGCTGCTGGCCGGCGTCTGGTGGCTCTTCATCAGCCTGCACCGCTACGGCGGGCTGCCGGCCTGGCTGGCGGCGCTGGCGGTGTTTGTGCTGGCTGCGGCGCTGTCGCTCTACATGGCGCTGGCTGGCGGCTTGTACCGGCGCTGGCGGCAAGGCCACGCCGGCCTCGACGCGCTGCTGTTCGCCGCGCTCTGGCTGCTGGCCGAACTGGCGCGCACCCTCATCTTCACCGGTTTCCCGTGGGTGGCCAGCGGCTACGCACTGGTCGACGCGCCGCTGGTGGCGCTGGCGCCCTGGGTCGGCGTCTACGGCATGGGCGCGCTGCTGGCCTTCGCCGCCGCCGTGCTGGGCAGCCTGGCGCAGGTGCCGCCAGGGCGGCGCTGGCTGGTGGCCGCCGCCGTCGTGTCGGGCCTCGTACTGCCGAGGCTGTCCGGGCCGGTGGGTTTCACGGCGCCGGCCGGCACGATCAGCGTGTCGCTGCTGCAGAGCAATGTGGCGCAGGACGAGAAGTTCGCCGTCGCGCGCATGCCCGAGGCGCTGGAATGGGTGGCGCGCGCGCTCACTGAAGCGCGCGGCGAACTGGTCGTGGCGCCCGAGACGGCGGTGCCGCTGCTGCCCGGCCAACTGGCCGATTTTGCGCCCGGCTACTGGGATGCGCTGCGCGCGCACTTCGCCCGCGAATCGCAGTCGGCGCTGATCGGCGTGCCCTTCGGCGATTTCGACCGTGGCTACACCAACTCGGTGGCCGGGTTGTCGAAGGGCGCCGACTACCGCTACGACAAGATGCATCTGGTGCCCTTCGGCGAATTCATACCGACCGGCTTTCGCTGGTTCACCGAGCTGATGAACATCCCGCTCGGCGACTTCACGCGCGGCGTGCCGAACCCGCCTTCATTCGCCGTGCGGGGCCAGCGCGTGGCGCCTAACATCTGCTATGAAGACCTGTTCGGCGACGAACTGGCACGCCGGTTCGGCGACGCGGCTACCGCGCCCACGCTGTTCGCCAACGTGTCGAACATCGGCTGGTTCGGCAACACCATCGCCATCGCGCAGCACCTGAACATCTCGCGCCTGCGCGCGCTTGAATTCCAGCGGCCGATGCTGCGCGCCACCAACACCGGCGCCACCGCCGTCATCGACCACCGCGGCGTGGTGACGGCGCAACTGCCGCCGCACACCCGTGGCGTGCTCGAAGGCCGGGTGGAAGGGCGCACGGGCATCACGCCCTTTGCGTGGTGGAGCGCGCGCTTCGGGCTCTGGCCGCTGGTGCTGCTTGCCGTGACCTTGACCGCCACGCTGGCCTTGACCGCCGGACGCCGCCGCCCGGCCTGAACCGGCCTGGACTTCAGGCGCTGTTCGACGGCGCGCCGGCCGGGCAGGCCGGCCCGTAAACTCCGGCCTTTGCACTGCACCCATGCGCCCATGCTGACCTTCCAGCAGATCATCCTCAAGCTGCAGTCTTACTGGGACGCGCAAGGCTGCGCCCTGCTGCAGCCCTACGACATGGAAGTGGGCGCCGGCACCAGCCACACCGCCACCTTCCTGCGCGCGCTCGGCCCCGAGCCCTGGAAGGCAGCCTACGTGCAGCCGAGCCGGCGGCCGAAAGACGGCCGATATGGCAACAACCCGAACCGTCTGCAGCACTATTACCAGTACCAGGTGGTGCTCAAGCCTGCGCCGGCCAACATCCTGGAGCTGTACCTGGGCTCGTTGGAAGCGCTGGGCTTCGACTTGAAGGCCAATGACGTGCGTTTCGTCGAGGACGACTGGGAGAACCCGACGCTGGGCGCCTGGGGCCTGGGCTGGGAGGTCTGGCTGAACGGCATGGAAGTCACCCAGTTCACCTATTTCCAGCAGGTCGGCGGCATCGACTGCAAGCCGATCACCGGCGAGATCACCTACGGCCTGGAACGGCTGGCGATGTACCTGCAGGGTGTCGACAGCGTTTACGACCTGGCCTGGACCGACACGCTGAAGTACCGCGACGTCTATCACCAGAACGAGGTCGAACAGAGCACCTACAACTTCGAGCACAGCGATGTCGAGTTCCTGCTCGAAGCCTTCGGTGCCCACGAGAAACAGGCAAGGTATCTGATGGAGCAGCAACTCGCCTTGCCGGGGTACGAGCAGGTTCTGAAAGCCGCGCACACCTTCAACCTGCTCGATGCGCGCGGCGCCATCAGCGTGACCGAGCGGGCCGCATACATCGGCCGCATCCGCAACCTGGCGCGCAGCGTGGCGCAAAGTTACCTCGACAGCCGGGCCCGGCTCGGCTTCCCGATGGCGCCCAGAGCCTGGGCCGATGAAGTGCTTGCCCAGATCGTAAAGAAGGCCGCATGAGCCTGCAAGCCGCAAAGAATCTGCTCGTCGAACTCTTCGTCGAAGAACTGCCGCCGAAAGCGCTGAAGAAGCTCGGCGATGCCTTCGGGGCCGCGCTGCTGCACAGCCTGCGCGCCCAGGGCCTGGCCGGCGAGCAGTCGGCGCTGAACGTCTTCGCCACACCGCGCCGGCTGGCCGCGCATGTCAGCCATGTGCTGCGTTGCGCGGCCGACAAGGCGGTGGCGCAGAAGTTGATGCCGGTCAGCGTGGGCCTCGACGCTGCCGGCCTGGCCACGCCCGCCCTGCTGAAGAAGCTGGCCGCACTCGGCGCCGACGCCAGCGCCTTGGCCGGCCTGCGCCGCCAGCCCGACGGCAAGGCGGAGGCACTGTTCCTCGACGCACGGGTGACGGGCGCCACGCTTGCCGCCGGCCTGCAGAAGGCGCTGCTGGAGGCCATCGACAAGCTGCCGATCCCCAAATTGATGCAATACCAGCTGGAAACGGGCGATGGCGCCGATTTCCAGCCCGGCTGGACCAGCGTGTCCTTCGTTCGCCCGGCGCACGGCCTGGTGGCGCTGCACGGCGCCGACGTGGTCCCGGTGACTGCCCTCGGCCTGCATGCCGGCCGGCAGACCCGCGGCCACCGATTCGAAGCCATGATGGACCCGGTGGTGCTTCAGGACGCCGACCACTACGAGCGGCAGCTCGCCGACCAGGGCGCGGTGATCGCCAGCTTTGCGGCGCGCCGCAGCGAGATTGCGCGCCAGCTGGCGGCCGCGGCGGCCCGGGAAGGCCTGAGCCCGATCGACGACGATGCCCTGCTCGACGAGGTGACCGCGCTGGTCGAACGGCCGAACGTGCTGCTCTGCCGCTTCGAGCCCGAGTTTCTGGCGGTGCCGCAGGAATGCCTGATTCTCACGATGAAGGCCAACCAGAAGTACTTTCCGCTGCTCGACGCGGCGGGCCGGCTGACCGAGCGTTTCCTGATCGTCAGCAACATCAGCCCGGCCGACCCCGGCCGCGTCATCCAGGGCAACGAACGTGTGGTGCGGCCCCGGCTGGCCGACGCCAAGTTCTTCTACGACCAGGACCGCAAGCGCACGCTGACTTCCCGCGTGCCGGGGCTGGCGCGCGTCGTCTATCACAGCAAGCTCGGCACGCTGGGCGAGCGCATGGAGCGCGTACGGCTGATCGCGCGCGGCATCGGCCAACAACTCGGCGGCTTGACTCTGGCCGATCAGGCAGACGTTGCCGCCACGCTGGCCAAGGCCGACCTGCTGACCGACATGGTGGGCGAATTTCCCGAACTGCAGGGCACGATGGGCGGCTATTACGCACGTCACGACGGCCTGGCCGACGCGGTGGCCGAGGCCATCGAGGATCACTACAAACCGCGTTTTGCCGGAGACACCCTGCCGCGCGGCGAGGTCGGCCTCTGCGTGGCGCTGGCAGACAAGCTGGAGACGCTGGCCGGCCTGTTCGGCATCGGCCAGCTGCCGACCGGCGACAAGGACCCGTTCGCGCTGCGCCGCCATGCGCTGGGCCTGATTCGCATGCTGGTGGAACGTCGGCTGCCGCTCGACGTGCACGACCTGGTGGGCATCGCTTTCGCCGCCTTCCCTGCGGGCCACGGCGCTGCGCAGGCCGAGGTGGGTTTCTTCCTGCGCGAGCGGCTGGTCGGCTACCTGCGCGAGCTGGGTTACGGCGCGCTCGAGGTCGACGCCGTGCTCGAGGCGCGGGTGGCGCGCTGGGCGGAACTGCCCGACCGCCTGGCGGCCGTGCGCGCGTTCACCGCGTTGCCCGAAGCGGCCGCGCTGGCCGCGGCCAACAAGCGGGTCGGCAACATACTGAAGAAGTCCGACGCCGTGGCGGGCGACGCGCTGGCCGCCGGGGTCGACGCCGCCCTGCTGCAAGAGCCCACCGAGGTCGCGCTGCATGCCGCGCTGGCATTGGCCGCGCCGCGCGCCGAAGCAGCCTTCGCGGCCGGCGACTACACGGCATCGCTGCTGGCGCTGGCGGTGTTGCGGGGCCCCGTCGACAGCTTCTTCGACAGCGTGATGGTGAACGCCGAAGACCCGTTGCTACGTTCCAATCGGCTGGCCTTGCTCGGGCAATTGCACCGCGCGATGAACCGGGTCGCCGACCTTTCCCGCCTCGCCGCCTGAAACCATGCCACTCCGGGGACAGGGAATGCACACGACCAAGCTGGTGATCTACGGCCGCGACGGCATCCTCAACCAGTTCCGCGACGACCATGTCAAGGTGCCCGAGGAATGGCAGCCGATCAAGGGCGCGCTGGAGGCCGTGGCGCGGCTCAACCACGCCGGCTGGCATGCCGTGGTGGCCACGAACCAGTCGGGCATCGGCCGCGGCATGATCGACATGGCCCAGGTCAACGCCATCCACGCCCGGATGAACCAGATGCTGCAAGCCCTGGGCGGCCGGCTCGACGCTGTCTTCTTCTGCCCGCACACCCCCGAAGACCATTGCGAATGCCGCAAGCCGCTGCCCGGCCTGCCGCAGGAAATCGGCCGCCGCTACGCCATCGATCTGGCCCTCGTGCCGATGGTCGGCGACACCCTGCGCGACCTGCTGGCCGCGCAGGCGGCGGGCTGCGAGCCGCACCTTGTGCTGAGCGGCCGCGCCAGGGGTATCGGCGACGAGCAGGTCCACCACATGCTGGCGCAGGTGCCGCAGGCGCGCGCGCATGCCGACCTGGCCGCCTTCGCCGAGTTTCTGCTGCAGCGCGACAACGTGCTGGATTCCGGACCGGGGGGGCTGGCCTGATGCGCGCGGTCTGGGCGCTGCGCTCGGCGCTGTACCTGCTGTTCCTCGCGGTCACGGTGATGCCCTGGGCGCTGGCGGTGCTGGTCATCGCGTTGTTTGCCAGCAGCAACACGGTGTACTGGTCGTGCGCCGGTTGGCTGAAGGTGGCGATCTGGGGTGCCCGCGCCATCTGCGGCGTGCGCTACCGCATCCACGGCATGGAAAACGTGCCCACCGCGGCGGACGAGAAATCGGCCGTGCTGCTGGCGGCCAAGCACCAGTCGACCTGGGAGACCTTCGCCTACCCGGCGCTGATGCCGCACCCGCTGGCCTATGTCTTCAAGCGCGAATTGCTCTACATCCCGTTCTTCGGCTGGGCGATGGCCAGGATGGACATGATCCACATCGACCGCAGCAAGCGCGCCGAGGCCTGGAACCTGGTGGCCAAGCAGGGCAGTCGGCTTTTCGGCCTGGGCATCTGGGTGATCATGTTTCCCGAGGGCACGCGCACGCCGCGCGGTGGCCAGGGCACCTACAAGAACGGCGCCTCGCGGCTGGCCATCAGCGCCGGCGTGCCGATCGTGCCGATCGCGGCCAGCTCGGCCAAATGCTGGCCGCGCAAGAGTTTCCTGCTGCGGCCGGGGTTGATCGATGTCTCCATCGGCAAGCCCATCGCCTCGGTGGACCGTCAGCCCGACGAACTGATGCGCGAGGTCGAGGCCTGGATCGAGACCGAGATGCGCCGGCTCGATCCAGAGGCCTACCGCTGAATCTGCGGCGCGCCGCGGCAGCGCCTGTCGCTTCGTAGAATCGCCATCCATGACTGTACCGAGCGCGCTGGCCGCACTGATCCAGCTCTCGCTGTTCGACGTCGAGCCGGCCGACTTGGCGCCGGCCTCGCCGCCCGCGTCACCGACAGGACCAGTGCCAGCGCCGCCGATGGCCTTCGATCACCCGCGCGCCCAGCGCGACATCGTGATCGGTGAACACCGCATCGCTTATGAACTGCGGCGGGCGCGCCGGCGAAGCATCGGTTTCATCGTCGGCGCCGACGGCCTGAGCGTCAGCGCACCGCGCTGGGTGGGCGTGGTGGAGATCGAGACCGCGCTTCGTGAAAAGGCGCCCTGGATCCTGCGCAAGCTGCACGAGCAGCGTGAGCGCGCGCGCCGCCTCGCCGAGACACGGGTGGACTGGCGGGACGGCACCTCAGTGCCCTTTCTGGGCGAGACCGTCATCATCGTGCTCGACCCGCGCACCACCGGCGCCGTGCTCAACAGCGCCGCCGAGGCCTTGCCCGGTGTGGCGCGGCTGACGCTGCACCTCGGGCTGCCGCAGGAAGCCGCGCCGGCGCAGATGCGCGACGCCGTGCAGAGTTGGCTGCAGCGTCAGGCCCGGCGACTCTTCGAGGAGCGCATCGCCCTCTACGCGCCGCGCCTGGGCGTGCGCCCGAAGCGCCTGTCTCTCAGTTCAGCCTCCACGCGCTGGGGCAGCGCCAGCGCTGACGGCTCAGTGCGCCTGAACTGGCGGCTGGTGCATTTCGCGCTGCCGGTCATCGACTACGTGGTCATCCATGAACTGGCCCACCTGCGCGAGATGAACCACAGCGCCGCGTTCTGGGAGGTGGTGCGCTCGGTGCTGCCCGACTACGAGGCGGCGCGCCACTCTCTGCGGCACGAACTGCTGCCGGTGCTGGACTGAGAGGCCGAGCCTGGGAGCCACCCACGCTCCTGGAGGCGGCCTAATTCCTCGGCAGTTCCTCTGCAAGTCCCTTTGAGAGCGCTGCTCCCGCATCCTCACTCATCTCGACCGGCAAAACCGTGCCGTTTTCGAACATGAGCTGAACGCGAACCATGCCTGCGACTTGTGATGGCGAGGCTCCGGCCGCCAGACATTCGAGCGCTGGCGCCTGAGCGCCCGGAAGCTGTTCGGTTTTTTCCAGCAAGGCAATGGCCACTGCAGGCGCAAGTTCAGTCGTGATTGCAATGTTCGTTGCAGCATTGCTGGCGCGCGCGCTGCCGCTAACCTTTGATCGTCCTTTGGATGCCTTGGATGGCGCTTTTCCTGCCCGTTTCGAGGGAGCGGCTGCGGTTCTGGGCGGGGTGGTCATCGTTCGCGTTCCTGATTCTGATATCCAACTATAGCGGCTCCCTGCCGCGGCTGTTGATGAACTCGGAAGCGCGCCAGGAGGGCTTTATCCCCCAAAAGAGGGATGCCACCATCCCCCGAAAGAATAACGTCCGGACTGCCCACATCCAGGACACTCTTTAACGCTGTCATGACGGTAGCGCAGGGAAAGGCGGGTGACACCAGTCGCTCGCGGACCGCGGCGGGGCGACACAGCCCCGCCGTCGGATCCAATTTCCGCCCGCCGCGCCGTCAATCTCGCATTCTGTCTCGCACTCAGTCGGCCACCGTGCGATAGCGCTGGACGCCGTCAGCCCCCAGCGCGGGCCGCAATCGGCCCATCGACGCCAACGCATGCAGATGGGCGACTGCCTCGCCCATCGCGAAGGTGGTCTGGTGCAGATCCAGCATCCGCCTGAAGATGACCTGCAGCAACTCGGCCGCGCTCTTCGGCCCCTGCGCGCAGGCCGTCAGCACATCGGCAAATCGTACGTCGTGGTGGGTCGTCAGCTGCTCGATGCGTTCGTGCAGGCCGCTGAACGGCTTGCCGTGCGAGGGCAGCACGCGCGTGTCGACCGGCAAGGCCAGCAGGCGCGCGATGGAATTCAGGTACAGCGGCAGCGGGTTCGCCTCGGGTTCGGCGTCGTAGACGCTGACATTGGTGCTGATGCGCGGCAGCACCATGTCGCCGGAGATCAGCACACTCGCCGGGCAGGAGGCGATGTCCACTCCGGCAGCCGTGTCGCCATGGATGTCGGCGCAGTGCAGGGCGATGTGCTCGGGCGCGTGGCCGTAGCCGCTGATGCAGGTCCAGTCGCGGCTGCCGATGCGCAACACCATGCCGTCCATCAGACGCCTGAAGCGGGCGGGTACCTGCGGCACCAGGTTGGCGTAGTAATTGCCGCGCCTGCGCACTTGCGCCAGCGTGTCGACGTCGGTCAGGCCGTGGCGGGCAAAGAACAGCGCCGTGCCCTCGCCGCCGAACCCGGTGGTCGCCTGGCTGGCAAGGTGGCCGGCGTGCCAGTCCGTCGAACTGATCCAGAGTCTGCAGTCTTCTTGTGTTGCCACGCTTGCGGCTAGGCACCCGCCCGTGCTCCACCTCTCGCAAAGCCAGTGCGCCAGCCCCAGGTGGTCGGGGTGCATGTGGGTGCAGATCACGCGCAATACCGGCAGGCCTTGCAACTCGTGCTGGAAGATCTGTTCCCAATGCGCCCGTGTGGCCGCGTTGTCGATGCCGCAGTCGACGATGGACCAGCCGTCGCGGCCATCTTCATCATGGTCGCGCAGCAGCCACAGGTTGACGTGGTCGAGCGCGAAGGGCAGTCCCATGCGCAGCCAGCGCACGCCGGGCGCCACGTCCAGCGTCGTGCCGGGCGCCGGCAGGCTGTCGCCGAAAGGGTAGTGGAGCGCGTTCTCTTGCGGGTTGGCCATCTGGGGTGTCGCCGGGTTCAGGTTACATTGACGTTTACGTCAAAGTCAGTCTAACCATGCTCGCCGTTTCCCGCCCCGAGGCCCGCGCCCGCGACCCACGCACCTACACCATCGGCGAGCTGGCTCTCGAGTTCGACATCATCGCGCGCGCCATCCGCTTCTATGAAGACATGGGTCTGCTGGCACCCGTGCGCGCCGGCCGAAACCGGGTGTACGCGCAGCGCGACCGCACCCGCCTCCGGCTCACTCTGCGCGGCAAGCGGCTCGGCCTCTCGCTGCAGGAGATCAGGCATCTGGTCGATCTCTACGAATCTCCCAGCGACACCAAGCCGCAGTTGCAGGCCTTCCTGGGTGTGCTCGGCGAGCACCGCCGCTTGCTGGAACGGCAGCGCGAGGACATCGATGTCACTCTGGACGAAATCAGCCAGCACGAAGAGCGATGCCGCAGCGTGCTGGCGCCCGAGCCCGTAAAGGTGGCGAAAGCGCTGAAAGCGGCCGGGTCGGCCCGGCCGGCGGCCTGACCTCAGGGCGCGCCACCCAGGCTTTCCGCCCGGATCCAGAAAACTTCAAGCCTGCGCATGACGACTCCTACGACCCCGTTCGACGCCGCTGCCGCTGATCGCGTGCGCGCCTCCTTCGCCCAGCAACCAGCAATGGCCACGCTGGGCGCCCGCCTGGCCGAGGTGGCGCCGGGCCGCGCGACGGTGCTGCTGGAGCACCGGCCGGCGCTGACCCAGCAGCACGGTTTCCTGCACGCCGGCATCGTCGCCACCGCGCTCGACTCGGCCTGCGGTTACGCCGCGTTCTCGCTGATGCCTGGCGACGCCGCGGTGCTCACAATCGAGTTCAAGATCAACCTGCTGGCGCCGGCGCGCGGGCCGCACTTTCGCTTCGAAGGCCAGGTGACCAAGGCCGGCCGTACCATCAGCGTGGTCGACGGCCGCGCCTTCCAGTCTGCCGCAGACGGTGCCGAGCCCACGCTCTGCGCCACCATGACCGCGACCGTGATGACCGTGCTCGGCCGCGGCATCAGCGGTTGATCCGCGGTTGAAAAAGTCCTCACAAGGAGACCCGCCATGAACCTGCCCGGCCTGAACTTCCAGCTCGGCGAAGACATCGACGCGCTGCGCGACGCGGTGCATGACTTTGCACAGGCCGAGATCGCGCCGCGCGCCGCCGAGATCGACCGCAGCGACCAGTTCCCGATGGACCTGTGGCGCAAGATGGGGGACCTGGGCGTGCTCGGCATCACCGTGCCCGAGGAAGACGGCGGCGCCGGCATGGGCTACCTGGCGCACATGATCGCGATGGAAGAGATCAGCCGCGCCAGCGCCAGCGTGGGCCTGAGCTATGGTGCGCACAGCAACCTGTGCGTCAACCAGATCAAGCGCAACGGCACGGCCGCGCAGAAGGCAAAGTTCCTGCCGGGGCTGATCAGCGGCGAGCACGTGGGCGCACTGGCGATGAGCGAGTCGGGCGCCGGCAGCGACGTCATCAGCATGAAGCTGAAGGCCGTGGAGCACGGCGGCGTCTATGTGCTGAACGGCACCAAGATGTGGATCACCAACGGCCCCGACGCCGATACCATGGTGGTCTACGCCAAAACTGAGCCCGAGCTGGGTGCCAGGGGCGTGACTGCCTTCATCGTCGAGAAGGGCATGAAGGGTTTCAGCACCGCGCAGAAGCTCGACAAGCTGGGCATGCGCGGCAGCCATACCGGCGAGATGCTGTTCAGCAATGTCGAGGTGCCGGCCGCCAACGTGCTGGGCACGCTGAACGGCGGCGCCAGGGTGCTGATGAGCGGGCTGGACTACGAGCGTGCGGTGCTGGCGGCCGGCCCCATCGGCATCATGCAGGCGGTGATGGACAACGTCGTGCCCTACATTCACGACAGGAAGCAATTCGGGCAATCGATCGGCGAGTTCCAGCTCATCCAGGGCAAGGTGGCCGACATGTACACCGTGCTGCAGGCGGCGCGGGCGTTCTGCTACACGGTGGGCAAGAACCTCGACATGCTGGGTCTCGAACACGTGCGCCAGGTGCGCAAGGACTGCGCCAGCGTCATCCTCTGGTGCGCCGAAAAGGCCACCTGGATGGCCGGCGAGGGCATCCAGGTCTTCGGCGGCAACGGCTACATCAACGACTACCCGCTGGGCCGCCTGTGGCGCGACGCCAAGCTGTATGAAATTGGGGCCGGGACATCCGAAATCCGACGGATGTTGATTGGCCGTGAGTTGTTCGCGGAAACGATGTAACCCAAACTCCGATCTGCACCACCATGCCCTATCGTCTCCCCGACCTGCTGCAACGCAACCGCGACTGGGCGCGCGACGTCGAGCAGCGCACGCCCGGCTTCTTCACCAGGCTGCTGGAACAGCAGACGCCGCAATACCTGTGGATCGGCTGCGCCGACAGCCGGGTGCCGGCCAACGAGATCCTCGGCCTGTTGCCGGGCGACGTGTTCGTGCACCGCAACGTTGCCAACGTCGTCGTGCACAGCGACCTCAACGCGCTGAGCGTGATGCAGTACGCCATCGATCAATTGCACGTCGGACACGTGATGGTGGTCGGCCATTACGGTTGCGGCGGTGTGACGGCGGCGCTGCAGAACCTGCGCATCGGCCTGGCCGACAACTGGCTGCGCCATGTGCAGGACGTGCGCAACAAACACCGCGACTTCATCGACAGCTTGCCGGGCGGCGACGTGCAACTGCAGGCGCTGTGCGAACTGAACGTGCTCGAGCAGAGCCTGAACGTCTGCGAGACCACCGTGGTGCAGGACGCCTGGTCGCGCGGCCAGACGCTGGTCGTGCACGGCTGGGTCTACGGGCTGCACAACGGCCTGCTCGAAGACCTGCAGATGACGGCGCGCGACGCCGGCGAAGTGATGCCGGCCTACCGGCGCGCGCTCGATGCGATTCGCGGCCGCCACACGGTCAGCCCGTTCTTGGCGGCGTGATGTTCCCGCACCGCCTGAACGACAGCCGCGCGTTCGACATCGCGCGCACCCTGCTCGATGGTTTCAACCGCCATTACCGGCCCTTTCGCGAAACCAGTGCGGCCGCCAAGCAGCGCTTCGAACGCGCTGACTGGCACGACCAGCAACGCGCCCAGCGCGAGCGCATCGAGTTCTACGACAAGCGCGTGAATGAGGCCGTGCTGCGACTGCGCGACGAATTCCATGTCGACGAGTTGTCGATGGACTCCTGGCAGCAGGTCAAGCTGCACTACATCGGCCTGCTCACCGACCACCACCAGCCCGAACTGGCCGAGACCTTCTTCAATTCGGTGACCGCCAAGCTGCTGCACCGCAGCTACTTCCGCAACGATTTCATCTTCGTGCGCCCGGCGATCAGCACCGAGTACATCGAAGACGACGAGCCGGCCGCGCTGCCGACCTACCGCGCCTACTACCCGAGCAAGGACTCGCTGTTCGACACCTGGCAGCGCATCGTCACCAACTTCCAGCTCGCCGTGCCGTTCGAAGACCTGGCGCGCGACATCGACAACGTGGTGCAGGCGATGGCCTCCGAGCTGGGTGGCTTCAGGCCGCGCGCCAATTTCCAGATCCAGGTGCTGTCGAGCCTGTTCTACCGCAACAAGGGCGCCTACCTGGTCGGCAAGATCATCAACGGCTTCAACGAGACGCCGTTCGCGCTGCCGATCCTGCACCGCGAAGACGCCGACGGCGTTGCAGTGCTGCCGCCAGCGCTGGTGATCGACGCGGCGCTGTTCGGCGAAGACGATTTGCTGATGATCTTCAGCTACGCCCGCGCCTACTTCATGGTCGAGATGGAGATCCCTTCGGCCTACGTGCAGTTCTTGCGCACGATGATGCCGCGCAAGCCGCGCGCCGAGATCTACAACTCGCTGGGTCTGCAAAAGCACGGCAAGAACCTGTTCTACCGCGACCTGCTGGCCCACCTGCGGCACAGCAGCGACCGCATCCGCATCGCGCCGGGCATCAAGGGCATGGTGATGCTGGTCTTCGATCTGCCGTCGTTTCCTTATGTCTTCAAGGTCATCAAGGACTTCTACCCGCCGCAGAAGGAGACCACGCGCGAACAGATCAAGGGCAAGTACCTGCTGGTCAAGCAGCACGACCGCGTCGGCCGCATGGCCGACACGCTGGAGTACAGCAACGTGGCCTTCCCGCGCGCGCGCTTCGAGGACGAACTGGTCGCCGAACTGCAGCACTTCTGCCCCAGCCTGCTCGAAGAGGACGGCGACATGCTGGTCATCAAGCACCTCTACATCGAGCGGCGCATGATCCCGCTGAACATCTACCTGCAGGAAAGCACGCCCGAACAACTGGCGCATGCGGTTATCGAGTACGGCAACGCGATCAAGGACCTGGTGGCCGCCAACATCTTCCCCGGCGACATGCTGTGGAAGAACTTCGGCGTCACGCGCCACGGCAAGGTGGTGTTCTACGACTACGACGAGATCGAATACATCACCGACTGCAACTTCCGCAAGGTGCCCACGCCGCGCAACGAGGAAGAAGAGATGTCGGGCGAGATCTGGTACAGCGTCGGCCCGAAAGACGTCTTCCCCGAAACCTTCGAGCCCTTCCTGCTGGGCAACCCGGCGGTGCGCGAGGTCTTCATGGCGCATCACGCCGACCTGCTCGACGCCGGCTTCTGGCAGAAGCACAAGCAACGCATTCTGGCCGGCCACGTGCATGATGTGTTCCCCTATGAGCCGGCAAAGCGTTTCGAGCTCGGCCGGCCCGTCCGAGCCACCCCACCGCAAGCGGCAGTTGCCGCCTCCTGAAGGAGCCCGCCATGACCGACCCCATCGTCATCGTTTCCGCCGCCCGCACGCCGATCGCCGGCCTGCTGGGAGACTTTTCATCGCTGGCCGCCTGGGAGCTCGGCGCGGTGGCGATCCGCGCCGCCGTCGAACGCGCCGGCGTGCCCGGCGACAGCATCGACGAGGTGCTGATGGGCAACTGCCTGATGGCCGGCCAGGGCCAGGCGCCCGCGCGCCAAGCCATGCGCAGGGCCGGCCTGCCCGACAGCACCGGCGCCGTCACGCTGACCAAGATGTGCGGCTCGGGCATGCGCGCGATGATGTTCGCGCACGACATGCTGGCCGCCGGCAGCGCCGACGTTTTGCTGGCCGGCGGCATGGAAAGCATGAGCAACGCGCCGCACCTGATGTTCGCGCGCAAGGGCGTGCGCTACGGCAGCGCGCAGCTCTTCGACCACATGGCGATGGACGGCCTGGAAGACGCCTACGAACGGCTGCCGGGCGGCGCAGGCAAGGCGATGGGTGTGTTCGCCGAGGCCTGCGTGGCGAAGTACGGCTTCACGCGCGAGGCGCAGGACGCCTTCGCCATCGCGTCCACCCGGCGCAGCCGGCTGGCCAACGAAGACGGCAGCTTCGACTGGGAGATGGCGCCGGTGACAGTGTCCGGCAAGGGCGGCGAAACCGTAGTGAAGTTCGACGAACAGCCCTTCAAGGCCAAGCTCGACAAGATCCCCGGCCTGAAGCCTGCGTTCAAGAAAGACGGCACCATCACCGCCGCTAACGCGTCCAGCATTTCCGACGGCGCCGCCGCGCTGGTGCTGATGCGTGAAAGCACAGCGGTGCAGCGCGGCATCCAGCCCATTGCGCGCATCGCCGCGCATGCGGGGCATGCGCAGGCGCCCGACTGGTTCGCCACCGCGCCGGCCGGCGCCATCCGCAAGGCATTGGCCAAAGCCGGCTGGTTGGCCGGGCAGGTGGATCTGTGGGAGGTCAACGAAGCCTTCGCGGCGGTGACGATGGCTGCGATGGCCGACTTCGAACTGCCGCACGACATCGTCAACGTGCATGGCGGCGCCTGCGCGCTCGGCCACCCCATCGGCGCCTCTGGCGCGCGCATCGTCGTCACCCTGCTCGGCGCGCTGCGCAGGCAGGGCAAGCGGCGCGGCATGGCGGCGCTATGCATCGGCGGCGGCGAGGCCACGGCGCTGGCGCTGGAAATGTTGTGACGTTGGCCTGGCTGTCGCTGCTGCCTGCGACCGATCAGTTGTGGCTGTTCATGGCGGCGGTGGCGGTGCTCAATGCGACGCCGGGCGTCGACCTGCTTCTGACCATCACGCGCACGCTGCAAGGCGGCCAACGCGCCGGGGTGGCCGCAGCGCTGGGCATCAGCGCCGGTTGTATCGTGCATGCGCTGGCGGCGGCGTTCGGGCTGGCTGCGTTGCTGGCCTTGCATCCGCAGGCGTTCGCCCTGATCCAGTGGATGGGCGCCGGCTTCCTGCTGTGGCTGGGGCTGGGCCAGTTGCGGCGGGCCTGGCGCAGCAGCGCCGACGGCGGAGCGCCGGCCGTCGGCGGGCGGGCGATGAGCTTTGGCGCGGACTTCCGCGGTGGCCTGCTGACCAACGTCCTGAACCCGAAGGTGGCGCTGTTCTTCCTGGCTTTCCTGCCGCAGTTCGTGCCGGCTGCGGCCGCACACAAGACGGCGTCGTTCGTTCTGCTCGGCAGTGTTTTCGTGCTGCAGGGCACACTGTTTCTTCTTGTCACAGTCGCGCTCGTGGCGCGCCTGAGGCGCTGGCAAACTTCCGCCGTGGCACGGCGTGTGCTGGGCGGCCTGAGCGGGCTGCTGTTCATCGCGCTGGCCTGGCGCCTGCTCAGCGGGCGTGTCACCCCTGCCTGAGTTCAGACCGATGCCCGCAGTACTCGTCATGCCTGTTGCCATCGACACCCCGCTGATCCGTGTCGGCGAAGAGTTCGGCTGCCAGCACCGCTTCACACGCGAGCAGATCGCCGATTTCGCCCGCCTCAGCGGCGACGCCAATCCGTTGCACCACGACCGCCACGCCGCCGAGCGCGCCAGCTTCGGGGAAATCATCGCCAGCGGCCAGCAGACGGCATCGCAGTTGATGGGCCTGGTGGCGACACATTTCTCGCGCGACGACGACGGCATCCATCGCGAGATGCTCTGCCTGAATTTCAACTTCGCCTTCAAGCTGCCGGTGTTCGCCGAGCAGGAGATCACGCTGCTCTGGCGGGTGTCGGAGATCGCCCGCAGCACGCGGCGCGGCGGTTTCATCGGCCATGTCGACGGCGCGGCCAGCGTGGCCGGGCGCGTCTGCGTGGTCGGGCGCGGCACCGTGCTGGTCAAACGCCCGGCGATCCACCTCGTCTAGAGGCTGAGAGTCTTCGCGCGGAGTAGAAGACTCCGCGCCGGCCAAGGCCACAATGGCGGCTCGACACACTCAGGCGGCAGGCCGTCGCCGCCCCACCATCATGCTGCTGAGCGAAGACCATCGTGCCGTGCAGGACGCCGTGCGAGCCTACGTGCAAGACCGCATCGCACCGTTCGCTGCCGAGTGGGACAAGAGCCACCGATTCCCGAAAGAGGAACTTGCCGGCCTGGCGGCGCTGGGCTGCTACGGCGTGACGGTGCCGACCGAATGGGACGGCGCCGGGCTCGACTACCTGGCGCTGGCCATCATCCTGGAAGAAGTGGCGGCCGGTGACGGCGCCACCAGCACCGTGGTCAGCGTCAACAACTGCCCTGTCTGCTCGATCCTGATGGCCTTCGGCAACGCCGACCAGAAAGAACGCTTCCTGAAGCCGCTGGCGCGCGGCGACATGCTGGGCGCGTTCTGCCTGACCGAGCCTCACGTCGGCTCGGAAGCCGGCGGCTTGAAGACCACGGCCTTGCTCGAAGGCGATCACTATGTGCTGAACGGCGTCAAGCAGTTCATCACCAGCGGCAAGAACGGGGACGTCGCCATCGTGATGGCGGTCACCGACAGGGTTGCCGGGAAGAAAGGAATTTCCGCCTTCATCGTGCCGACCGCCACGCCCGGCTACAACGTCGCGCGCATCGAAGACAAGATGGGCCAGCACGCCAGCGACACCGCGCAGATCAACTTCGACGACTGCCGGGTGCCGGCTGCCAACCTGATCGGCGATGAAGGCCAGGGGCTGAAGATCGCGCTTTCGGGGCTGGAGGGCGGGCGCATCGGGATTGCGTCACAGGCGCTGGGCATGGCGCGCGCTGCCTTCGATGCCGCGCTGGCCTACAGCAAGGACCGCCAGAGTTTCGGCCAGCCGATCTTCAGACACCAGGCCATCCACTTCAAGCTGGCCGACATGGCCACGCAGATCGAGGCCGCGCGCCAGCTGATCTGGCACGCCGCCAGCCTGAAGGACGCCGGCCAGCCCTGCCTGAAGGAAGCCGCGATGGCCAAGCTCTTCGCCAGCGAGATGGCCGAGCGCGTCTGCAGCGAGGCCATCCAGGTCTTCGGCGGTTATGGCTACGTGAGCGATTTCCCAGTCGAGCGCATCTACCGGGACGTGCGTGTCTGCCAGATCTACGAGGGCACGTCGGAAGTGCAGAAGATACTGATCGGGCGGGCGCTGGCGTAGCGGCCCCGGTCATGGCTGCCCGGCTGCCGATACCCGTGAACTCGCCCGTGAACTCGCCCGCGAAGTCTCTGCCCAGCACCACTTTCGACGAGGCCGAGGCGCGTCGCGTGCTGCTGGTGCAGGCCTTCGAGACCAATGCCGCCGACAACCCGTTGTGGACGGCGGAAGACCGCGCCTGGGCCAGCCGGCTGGCCCGGCAAACCGTGGGTGCTGATGCCGGCCCGGCGCCATTCCTTGCCGATCGGGCCTCGCATGCGCTGCAGCGCCTGGGTCCGCGTGACCCTGCTGCGCTGCGCTGGCTGGCGCGCCGCGGCTGGCGGCCGGCGTGGCTGGCCGCGGCACTCAGCATCGGCCTGCTGCTGGGTGCGCTGGCCGACAGCCTGGGCAGCGCGCAGCGCATCAACATGCTGGCGCCACCGGTCTGGGGCGTGATCGTCTGGAACCTTGCGGTCTACCTGGGACTGCTGCTGCAGGTCGGGCGCGGGCTGCCGGCCCGGGGCCTTCGGCGCTGGGCGCAGCGCTGGCTCGATGGCCAGGGCGCCGGCACGCCGGCCGTGCAATCAGCAGCATTGGCCTGGGCGCGGCACGGCGCGCCGCTGGCGCTGGCGCGCGCCGGCGCCTTGCTGCACGTCGCGGCGGCCGCGCTGGCGCTCGGACTGATGGGCGGGCTTTATGTGCGCGGGCTGGTGCTCGACATCCGCGCCGGCTGGCAAAGCACCTTTCTCGACGCCGGCACGGTGCAGCCGCTCATGTCGGCGCTGCTCGCCCCGGCACGCTGGCTGACCGGCATCGAACTGCCCGACGCCGCTGCGCTGGCGGCGCTGCGGCTGCAGCCCGGCGTGGAAGCCACGGCCAGCGCGGCGCCGTGGATCCACCTCTATGCCGCGATGCTGCTGATCTTCGTCATCGTGCCGCGCGGCCTGTTGGCTGCTGTAGCGTTGTGGCGGGCGCGGCGTGGCGCAGCGCGGATCGAGTTGCCGCTGGCCGAACCGTACTTCCAGCGCCTTCTGTTCGAGCAGCGCGGCGGCGCGGCGCGCGTGCAGGTGCTGCCACACGCCGCCGCGCCGGGCGCGCAGGCGGCGCTGGGCCTGCGCGCGGTGCTCGCGCAATCCTTCGGCGAGACGCTGGAATTGCGTGTCGCCGCGGCCACCGCCTTCGGTGACGAAGACGAGACTGCCTCGTTGCCGACCGAGCCCGACACCACGCTGCGCGTGGCGCTGTTCGACCTGGCTGCCACGCCCGAGGCCGACAGCCAAGGCCGCTTCGTGCGGGCGCTGCTGGCCGCCAGGCCCGTGCTGCCGCTGCTGATGGTGGTCGACGAAGCGGCCTTCCGCCGCCGCTTCGGCGCGCTGGCCGACCGCCTTGCCGAACGGCGCGCGGGCTGGCGGCGGCTCGCCGATGAACTGGGCTGCGGCTTGCTGTGCGCCGATCTCGATCAGCCCGACCTCGCCACTGCCGAAGCGGCGCTGGCGCTGGCGTTGCGGCACGCGCCCTTCACGCCGACGGCTGAAGCTTCGCGATGAGCACGCTTTCTCTCAGCCTGCTTTCGCACACCAACGTCGGCAAGACCGCGCTGGCGCGCACCCTGCTGGGCCGCGACATCGGAGAGGTGCGCGACGCCGCCCACGTCACCGAATTCGCCGACGCCCACGTGCTGGTCGAAACCGCCGCTGGCGACCGCCTGTTGCTCTGGGACACGCCCGGTTTCGGCGACAGCGTGCGGCTGGCTCGCCGTATGCGCCAGCAGGGCCAGCCGCTGGGCTGGCTGCTCAGCGAGGTCTGGGACCGCTGGCGCGACCGCGCCTTCTGGGCCAGCCAGCAGGCGCTGCGCCATGTGCAGGCCGACAGCGACGTCGTGCTCTACCTCGTGAATGCCGCCGAGGCGCCGGCCGCCGCCGGCTACGTGGCGCCCGAGATGGAACTGCTGGGCTGGGTCGGCAAGCCGGTGCTGGTGCTGCTGAACCAGCTCGGCGCGCCGCGCGCGGCGAGTGAAGAGGCGGCCGACATCGAAGCCTGGCGTGCCCACCTGGCGCCGTACCCGCAGGTTCGCGGCGTGCTGCCGATGGACGCCTTCGCGCGCTGCTGGGTGCAGGAGCTGACTCTGCTGCGTCACATCGAAGCCTTGCTGGCGGACGACGCCGCCGCCGCGATGGCGCGCCTGCGCGCGGCCTGGGCGGCGCAGCGTCTGATCACGTTCGACACCGCGATGCAGACGCTGGCCGACAGCCTGGGCCGCACTGCGGCCGCGCGCGTGGCGGTGGCCGATGCCGTCGGCCTGCAGAAAGAACTGCAGCAGCGGCTGCGCCAACTGGGCAACCGGCTTGCGCCGCTGATCGGTGCCGGGCGCAGCAACGAAGCGGGCGACGCCACCGCGCTGGCCCAGCAACTGCTGGCCGCCACGCTGGCCGCCGAGCAGCGTGACAGCAGCGGCCGCCTGCTCGCGCTGCACGGCCTGGCCGGACAAGCCCAGGGCGAGGTGCTGGACCGGCTGGCCAGCCTGGTCGACCTGCGGCAGCGGCTTCCCGAAGGCAGATCGGCGCTGATCGGCGGCGCGGTCGCCGGCGCCCTGGTCGGGCTGAAGGCCGACGTGCTGAGCGGCGGCCTCACGCTGGGCGGCGGCCTGCTGGCCGGCGGCCTGCTCGGCGCGCTGGGTGCGGCCGGGTTGGCGCGTGGCGTCAACCTGGTGCGCGGCACCGGGCAGAGCTGGGTGGCCTGGGATGCCGAGGCGATGACGCTGCTGGTGGATGCCGCCATGCTGCGTTACCTGGCGGTGGCGCACTTCGGCCGCGGCCGTGGCGCCTGGGCCGAAGGCGAAGTTCCGGCGCACTGGAGCCTGGCCGTGGCGTCTGCGCTGGCGCCGCGGCAGGAGGCTTTGGCGGCCGTCTGGCGCAGCCGAGGCACGCGACAGGACGTTGCGCCCGATGAAGCGGTTCGACTGTCCGCCGAACTGCTGCCGCTGCTGAATGGCGCCGCGCGCGACACATTGCTGCAGCTCTACCCGGGCGCCTGGCCCGGCACAGCCGAGAATCCGTCAACATGAAAATCCTCATCCTGGGTGCCGGCCGTGTCGGCGAGAGTGTGGCCGAGAGCCTGGTGTCGGAGAAGAACGACATCACCGTCATCGACACCGACCCGGCGCGCTTGCGCGTGCTGCAGGACCGGCTCGACCTGCGCGGCGTGGTCGGCAACGGCATCCAGCCCAGCGTGCTGCGCGAGGCCGGCATCGAAGACGCCGACATGCTGATCTCCTGCGCACCGATGGACGAGACCAACCTGGTGGTCTGCAAGGTCGGGAAAGACCTTTTCAACGTGCCGACGACCATCGCGCGCATCCGCAGTCCCGAGTTCGAGAACGGCAGCCTGCTGCTCGGCAGGGCCGGCTTCGCGGTCGACCAGGTCATCTGCCCCGAACAGAGCGTCACCGCCTACATCAGGAAGCTGATCGAATATCCCGAGGCGCTGCAGGTGCTGGAGTTCGCGCATGGCCTGGTGAGCCTGATCGCGGTGCGCGCAGTGGCCGGCGGGCCGCTGGTGCAGCACAGCCTGGCCGAGATTCCGAAGCTGGTGCCTGGCGTGGACATGCGCATCGTGGCGATCTACCGGCAGAACAAGGTGGTGACCGCGCTGGATGGCGACACCCGCGTCGAGCCGGGCGACGAGGTCTTCGTGCTGGCCGCCACCGAACACATCCGCACCGTGCTGGGCACGCTGCGCAAGATGGACCGGCCAGTCAAGCGGCTGATGATGGCCGGCGGCGGCAAGGTCGGTCTGCGCCTTGCCCGCGGGTTGCACGACAGCTACCAAATCAAGATCATCGAGACCGACCGCAAGCGCTGCGACTACCTGGCCACGCAGCTGCCGTCCAGCGTGCTGGTGCTGCACGGCGACTCGACCGACGAAGACCTGATGGAAGACGAGAACGTCCGCGACATGGACCTTTTCCTGGCCATGACCAGCGACGACGAAGACAACATCATGGCCTGCCTTCTGGCCAAGCGCATGGGCGCGCGGCGTGTCTTCGCGCTCATCAACCGCAAGGCCTACGCCGATCTGGTGCAGGGCACGCAGATCGACATTGCGATCTCGCCGGCACACGCCGTCATCGGCGAGTTGCTGGCCTACGTCCGGCGCGGCGACATCGAGGCCGTGCACAGCCTGCGCCGCGGTGCGGCCGAGGCGCTGGAAGCCATCGTGCGCGGCGACGCCCGCAGTTGCCGCCTGGCCGGGCGCCGGCTGGAGCAGATCGAGCTGCCCGACGGTGCGCAGATCGGCGCCCTGGTGCGTGGTCTGCACCGGCCCGACGGCAGCGACGTGCCCGAAGGTCAGGCGCAGCCGCGCGTCATCATCGCCCACCACGACACCGTCATCGAGACCGGCGACCACGTCATCGTCTTCATCCCGCGCAAGCGCGGCATCCCGGCGGTGGAAAAGCTGTTCCAGGTCAGCGCCACGTTTTTCGGATGAAGCACTACTTTCCGGTGTTCGCCGTGCTCGGCGGCGTGCTGATGCTGTTCGCGCTGACGATGGGCGTGCCGCTGGCCTTCGCCCTCTTCGGGTCTGACGCCGCGCTGCCGGCCTATGGCGAGTCCATCGCCGCCACCTTCACGGCCGGCGCGGCGCTCTTTTTCGGCTGCCGCCGGCCGCGCCGAGAACTGCAGCCGCGTGACGGCTTCCTGCTCGTCACCCTGGTGTGGACCGTGCTGCCGGCCTTCGGCACGCTGCCCTTGCTGCTGGCCATACCCGGGCTGACTTTTACCGACGCCTACTTCGAGGCCGTCTCCGGCCTGACCACCACCGGCGCCACCGTGCTGACCGGTCTGGAGCACTTGCCGACCTCGATCAACGTCTGGCGCTGTTTCATGGTCTTCATGGGCGGCATGGGCATCATCGTGCTGGCGGTGGCTATCCTGCCGCTGCTCGGCGTGGGCGGCAGCCAGATCTTCAAGGCCGAGACGCCCGGCCCGATGAAGGACGACAAGCTGACGCCGCGCATCGCCGAGACTGCGCGTGGCCTCTGGGCCGTGTACTTCGCCTTCGCGCTGTGCTGTTTCTTCGCCTATCGTCTGGCCGGCATGGGCTGGGCCGATGCGTTCATGCACATGTGCTCGACGATGGGGCTGGGCGGCTTCTCGTCCTACGACGCGAGCTTCGGGCATTTCGACTCACCGGCCATCGAGTCCGTGGCCATCGTCTTCATGCTGCTGTCCGGGGTGAACTTCGCGCTCTACTTCATGGTCTGGAAGCGGCGCTCGGTGGCCGCGTTGTGGCAGGACGCCGAGGCGCGCATGTTCTTCCTGGTGATGGGCGGGGCCGTGTTGCTGGTGGCCTTGTTCCTCACCGCGCACGGCGTCTACGCGGGTTTTGGCGAGTCGTTGCGGCGCGCCGCGTTCAATGTGGTCTCGGTGGCCACCACCACCGGTTTCGCCACGGTTGACTACGCCCTGTGGCCGGCGTTTGCGCCAGTGCTGATGCTCTTCCTGTGCTGCTTCGCCACCAGCGCGGGCAGCACCGGCGGCGGCATCAAGATGATCCGCGCGATCCTGCTCGTCAAGCAGGCCCGGCGCGAGCTGACGCGCATCGTGCACCCGCGCGCGGTGGTTCCGGTCACGCTGCGTGGCGGCATCGTCGACAACCAGGTTCTGTTCTCGGTGCTCGCCTTCATGCTGGTGTACGGCGCGGTGATGGTGGGCGCCACGCTGCTGCTGCTGTTCAGTGGCCTGGACATGGTCAGCGCCTTCACCGCGGTGATCGCCTGCATCAACAACACCGGGCCGGGCCTCGGCCAGGTCGGGCCGTCAGGCAACTTCCAGGGCCTGAGCGATTTCCAGACCTGGGTCTGCACGGCCACCATGCTGCTGGGCCGGCTGGAACTGTTCGCCGTGCTGGTGCTCTTCACGCCCGCTTTCTGGCGCAAGTGACATGGGGTCCGCTCGCTTGGCATCGGCGGCATGAAGGACATGCTGGAACTGTCGGCCCATCTGCCACAAGCCGCCTTTGCCACCGGCGCCACCGTGGCAAAGGGGGGCGGCGCGCCCGGCGGGCTGTGGGTGCTGGTGCCCGGCGCGCTGGAGGTGCGCAAGGGCGGCGTGCTGGTGAACACCATCACCCGGCCGAACGCCTCAACTTCGTCACCACCTACCTTGCCGACCTGAAACACCAGTACGGCGACGCGCCCGGACTGGCGATGGTGTCCGACGTGCGTCCGAATTGGCGCAGCGCCAGGGCCCGGCGGCGCGCAGCGGTTCGGCGCGCGATCCGGCGCCAGACTTGTGAACGGTGCGACTCATTTCGTCAACACCCGCTCATACCGATCGGTGTTCAGTCGAACAGGTTCGGGGCTCGGCTGACGCCACTTTCAGGCGCTGGCGAAGGGCAGCTTCGCGATCATTCATCTGGCCCGACCTGCCGGCCGCTGTTGTGTCAATTATGGCTTGCGGCAATTGCTCGATCATCCACCGGGAAGCGCCGTGAAGCCAGGCACGGCACGGTGAATCCCGCTCAGCGAGATGGCGCTGCGCTGCGGCCTCCGAGACGATGGACGACCGCAGGCTTGAGGTGAGCAACGCGGGCAGGCCATCGATTGGCAATTCCAATTGGGGTTCGTCGGCATCGTCCAGCACAGGTGCCAACGGCCCGCACAGACCGCGCTTTGGCGGCTGGTGCAGGAGCTTGCCGACTGCCGAGGGCTTCTTCGGCCGGGTAGAGTTCGCCGTCGGTGCGAGCCTGTAGCGCTTCATCAAGACAGAGTTCGACACCATCCTCGAGCGCAGCACTGTTGCGCCCGGTTCCCTGCGCCTGCGCTTCAGCCATTCCGACCGCGGCAAGCTCGCCGCCTGCAGTTTCAGACGGCGAGTGTTTTGGGTCAGACTGCGCAAGAGAGTCGTCGAGATCGACCTTGAGCGGCGCCCGAGCTGCGGCAGCAAGCCAGCCGCCGCAAGAACCCGACAAGACGCCGAAAAAGCATCGGGCCCGTCCGCTTTTCCGCTGATCGCCCGGCCGCGGCGCGGCCTACCCTCTGTCACTTGGCCGCGGATGAAGGTGCGTCGCGGCGGCAAGCCTCGAAGGGCGCCAGTTTCCGTGTCCGAGCATCTGATCCTGAAAGTGTTGGAACAGTGCGTAGCGTGCCAATCGCCAGAAGTGAGCCTCATACCGATGTCTGACGCTATCGCCCTCGGGAAGTTATCGGCGGCGATTGCCGGACTGACAGGATTCCGAGGCTTCGCAGATGCCAACCAAGACCGCGGGGAACTGCCTTTGCTGTCCCACCTTCCGCATGCGTTGGCCATGGTCACCTGTGTGCGCGAGTACTTGCATGATCAGCGGCTCTCGGTCGCTTCAGAAATCTCCAGGCTCTGCCTGCCGATTGACGCACATTGAAATTCCGGACATCTCATGAACGCATGGAAGAAAACCGTCAAACGGCTGCGCGCCAACCCGCGCGGCGTCATGGCCGGGTTGCTGGCGGCCACCCTGCTGGCCGGCGTGGTCATGCTCGACGCCGTGGCCGAGCGGCAGACCGACGCGCGCAAGGGAGTCGAGACCCTGCAATTCGAGAAAGACCCCGACGCCTGGCTGGCGCACCAGCACAACGCCTCTGACTTTCGGCAGGCGCTGACCGCGCGCAGCGTGGCCGCTGTGGGGTTGGCCACCGCCCACCCTGGCCTGGTGCTCTACACCCTGAAGAGCGGCGAACGCGGCAGCACTCTTGTACCCGGCTGCACGGCCAGCGGCTGCGCCGGCACGGACCTCGATCACATCGGCGACAAGAGCGCCGAGGCAGGCTTCGCACTCGTCGCCATCGATATCGACCCGCGGCCCGCCAGCCGCCGCTGGTGGGAGGCGATCCAGAGCATGGGCGCGCCTTTGCTGCTGGTCGCCGGGATGCTCGGCGCCATGTGGCTGGCCACCCGGTTGCAGACCGGCATGGGTGCGGCAACTGACCGCCTGTCGGTGCGCCCCGAGACACGCTTTGCCGACGTCATCGGCAATGCCGAGGCGAAGGCGGCACTGCAGCGGGTCAAGGCCTTCATTCACGACCCCGGCCGTTTCGCCAAGCTGGGCGCCGTGGCGCCACGCGGCGTGCTGCTGGTCGGCCCACCCGGTGTCGGCAAGACTTTGCTCGCCAAGGCGTTGGCCGGCGAGAGCAAGGCCAGCTTCATCGCCGTCGACGGGTCGTACTTCACGGCCACTTTCTACGGCGCCGGCGTCAACAAGGTCAAGGCACTGTTCAAGCTGGCACGCCGGCACGCGCCCTGCGTGCTCTTCATCGACGAAATCGACGGCATCGGCAAGCGCACCCGCGGCGGCGATGGTGGTGCCGAGTCTGAGCTGAACCGCATCATCAACCGCGTGCTCGTTGAAATGGACGGCTTCGACGCGCTCGACAACGTCGTCGTGGTAGCGGCCACCAACCACGAAAGCAGCATCGACGACGCCATGCTGCGGCCGGGCCGCTTCGACATGCTGGTGCGCCTGGCATTGCCGACCCTCCCAGACCGCCAACGTCTGTTCGAGCTTTGTCTCGGCAGGGTGCAGCACGACGGCTCGGCCGACACCGCCGCGCTGGCGCGCATGACGGCGGGAGCGTCACCCGCAGCCATCGCCAACATCGTCAACAAGGCGACCACCAAGGCTGCCGAAAATGCGGCCACCCAGGTCTCGGCCGATGACCTGCTGCGCGCGGTCGAGACGCACCAGCTCGGCGGCGATGTCTCGCCGATCAAGGACCTCTTCACGCAGGATCTGCGCACCCGGCTGGCCTATCACGAGGCGGGCCACGCCCTGGTCGGCCATTGGCTCGGCGCCGGGCGGGTGGAGCGCGTCACCATCGAGCCTCGGGGCCAGGCCCTCGGCGTCACGTACATCACACGCGCACACGAGGACCCGCTGTATGAGCAGGCCGAACTGACCAGCCGCCTCGCGATGACGCTGGCCGGGCGCGAAGCTGAACTGCTGGTCTTCGGCGGTGTCTCGACCGGCGCCTCCGAGGACCTCAAGCAAGCCTCCGAGTTGGCCATCAAGATGGTCGGATCGCTGGGCTTCTCGGATGTTTTCGGACTGTTGAGCGTGGCCGGCGTGCCGAAGGAGCTGCTGGGCCCGGACATTCAGCGCGCCGTGCTGGCCGAAGCACGCATGCTGCTCGAAACGAGCCAGGTGAGCTGCCGGCAGATCCTGACCTCCCAGCGCCTCCGGCTCGACGCGATGGCAACCCATCTGCTCGAATGCGACGTGCTGTCCGGCGAGGCGCTAGAGCAGTTGCTGGGGGACGGTTGCCCCGCAACGCGGTCGTCGCCGCCCATCCCGATACCGGTTGCCGCAAACGTGCGCCAGCGCACAGAAGCTTTGCCGGCCACTGCCTAGACTGGCGCAAGCGAAAAGGGCCGCAGTGCGCCAGCCAGGCTCGCGTCTCAAATCTCAGCGCACTCAGAGGATCACAATCATGAACAGTCTCATCTGGCTCGTCGGTGCCGTCGTCATCATCCTTTTCATCCTCGGGTACTTCGGGCTGCGCTGATCATCCGTCGTTTTGGCGGGCGCTGCACAGCGCGGGTGAATTGACGGACCTCCATCCTCGCCCCGGCCATTCCTCGGCCCTGGCAAAGGGCAGTTGGTCCGCCGCTCCGAACGCGGTCCTCCCTGCTTTTCGATTCGCGACAACGGACATTTGAACGAGGCAGGCAGCGCACCTCTGGGTGGACAGCAATGAAGACGCGTTGGCGGAAACCGTCAACAGGCTGCACCTGGCCGGGATGATCCACCGACAAACGCGCGGGAGAAGCCAGGAGGCGGTCGACCCGGCAACCCTGGAACGGGTGTCCGGGTTCATTTACCACCGGCTTCTCGATCCCACAGGGCACGTCCCGCGCGCGCAGTTCGCGGCCAACCACTGTCGTCAGCCTGCAGACTCCTCCATATCGGCCTGACTCAAGCAAAAGAACCTCTACGAATCCCGGGGCGGTTCGATCGACGGCTGTTCTTGTTCGTTTGAACGCCAGCGGGTATCAGAACGCCGTGCGCGGCGGTGCGGCGGCTTCGCTCAGTCACATGGTTTCGCGGCTCACCAGCGACGACCAGCACGCCTTGCCGGCGGCGAAGTCGAGTTCGGCATGACAAGAGCACCCAGGAGCTGCCGATGCAGTCGGCCCGATGTCGCGCGGGCTTGAAGGGCGATTCATGCACGTGGCCGGTGAGCACCACATCGGGCCGGTGCTCGGCGATCCAGCCGACCAGGTCGGCGTCACTGTAGTGGCGCTTGCCGGTCCGGCAGGTGGGCGAGCCCAGCGGTGGCCCAGTGGTACACCCAGACCCAGCGCACCGGACGGCGCGCCGCCGCGGCGACAAGTTGACGTTCCACCGTGGCGCGGCCGTCTGGGCCGTCCCACTAGAGACACAGTGTGAACAGCGTGTCGCCTTTCAGAAGAGAGTCGACGTCGCTGGCCAGGCCGGCCGCGCGGGCGCCGGCCAGCCACAGCGCGGCTTGTTCGCCCTGGGCGTCGGGTCCGGTGAGGTCGTGGTTGCCGGAGGCCACCGCCAACCGGCCGGCCGCCTTCAGCAGCAACAGGTAGCGCAGGATGACGAGCGACTGTGCGTCCGGCGAGACGGCCGAGTTGATGTCGGGGTGGTCGCCGGCCAGCACCACCAGATCGAACTTCGGCGCCGCGCGAACCACCCAGTCGAGCTGGGGCAGGGTGCAGTGGAGGTCAGAAACCAGCAGGATGCGCACGAGACCCGATGACCGTGGACAGGGGCCAAAATTCCAGGCAGGAGACGTTCAAGGCGCCGGCCCGGGCGGAAGGTAGAGCCGGTCGGTGTAGGTGGCAAGCCACTCGGGCCGGAAGGCGACGAAGATCGCCACCAGCATGCCGCTGAGCCAGGCGTCGCCCCAGGCGGCCAGCCAGCGTCCCAGCGCCAGGTCATCGGCGGCCAGCCCGCCCGGCAGCGCAGGCAGGACGTCCAGCCAGGCCGACAGCGCCCCGGCCAGCGCGGTGGCCAGCGCGGTGGCGAAGAAGCCACGGCCCAGGATGTAGACGAACAGGTGGTGCGGCAGCCAACGGCGCAGCGCCGCACCCATCGCCATGGCCAGCGAGGCCGGCACGAGGCCCAGCCACACCAGCCGGTGCAGGCCTTCCACCCAGTCCAGCCCTGCCAGCAGCGCGGTGGCGAGCGCCACTGGCAGCAGCGCCAGCACGGCCAGCGGCCAGCCCATCATCAGCATCAGCAGGCAGGCGCCCGACAAGGGCTGCGCCGCCGGCATGGCAAGGTAGTGGTCGGCGCCCCAGAAGGCCGGCAGCAGCATCCACCACGCCAGCCAGGGCCAGGGCGGGCCGGCGGCGGGCAGGGCGCGCCAGGGGCGCAGCGCGAGCGCGGTGGCCAGAGCGACGACGGTAAAAGCGAGTTCCAGTCCCCAAAGCATCGGATGATCGTAAGCGGCAGAGGCAAAGCGGGTATTGCTCCGCGCGTGCACTTGGCCGTAAGCTGGTACCGGAGGACAAAGCCTTGTCACAGACCGAACGCAATGAACAGGTCCGCCAGCGCTTGCTGGTGATACGCGACGAGTTTCGACGGCGGCTCGATGCCTGCCCACCGCGAGCCCATCAGGCGGTGTTCTATTCCGGCACCGAAACGTCGCTGGTCGACTTCATCGCCTACCTGGGCAAGCTCAATCCCGCATTTGCTGGCGCCAGGAACCTCGAACGATTGCCGGCTGGCCAGTATCTGGTGAGCGTCATGCCCGAACTCAAAAGTCTGTTCCCGGCCGACTACAACAAACGCGCGCGTTTCGAACTGCCGGCAGGGCTGGCGTTCAGCGCCTCCATCAACGGTTTCTGGCGTGAACTGTCGGCCCGCTATGCGCGCGCCTGCTCAGGCATCGTCCATGTGCTGGTGGCCCATGACCGCACGCGCCTGCACCACAAGGCACTGACGTTCTGGTCGCAGAACAAGCGCCCGCCGGGTTTTCTGGACGAGTTGAAGGTGTTTGGATTCGTCGAGTTTCCGATCCTCGTCGGTGCTTTGTCCGACAACGCCGGTGTGACGGCGGTCAAGCTCTACGTCGAGCCCAGGGCAGGCCACTTCGAACTGCTGACGGACAGCCCGCTTGCGATCGGCCCGTCGCGCGGTTCAGCCTGAGGCGGGCCCCCAGGCGGCCCACCCCGCTGGACGCGCATGCCGGCCGCGTCTATCGTCCGCGCATGCCGGCCTCCACCGTCTCTTTGATCGATCCTCCGTCGCCCCGCGCGCCGTTCCGGGTCCGCCGCCGGTGAGCGCCACGCGGACTGCCCGCATGCTGGTCGATGAGGCGCTTGCCGTCGTGCGCACGTGCGCCGTGGCCGAGGCGCTGGCGCTGCACGGGCGTGACGGCGTGCTCTTCGTCGACCTGCGTGAAGCCGCCGAACTGGAGCGCGCCGGCACCATTCCCGGCGCCCTGCACACGCCGCGCGGCGTGCTCGAGTTTCGCGCCGACCCGTCCAGCGAGTGGCACCAGCCGGTGTTTTCGCGGCCGGGCACGCAGTTGCTGCTGTTCTGTGCGGTGGGATGGCGTTCCGCGCTGGCCGCTCGTGCGCTGCAGGAGATGGGGCTGCAGGACATCAGCCACATCGGCGGCGGCTTCGAAGCCTGGCGGGGCGCCGGCGGGCCGGTAACGCCGGTGCCCCGCTCCTACAATTGACGCTGATGTCATGGTCAACCGCCGGCGGCGAGACCGGCCGCACCCCGTCCGAGGAGAACCGATGCCCGTCCTGACGTCGAAGCTGAACCCACGTTCCGAGGAGTTCAAAGCCAGCGTGCTGCAGATGCGCGAGCTGGTGGGCGATCTGAATTCGAAGCTGGCGGCCATCGCCCATGGCGGCGGCGAGAAAGCCCGGGCCAAACACATCGCGCGCGGCAAACTGCTGCCGCGCGAGCGGGTCGAGATGTTGCTCGACCCCGACACGCCGTTCCTGGAAATCGGCGCGCTGGCCGGCCTGGATCTGTACGACAACGCCGCGCCCGGCGGCGGCCTGATCGCCGGCATCGGGCGCGTCAGCGGTGTCGAATGCCTGGTGATCTGCAACGACGCCACCGTCAAGGGCGGCACTTATTACCCGATCACCGTCAAGAAACACCTGCGCGCTCAGGAAGTGGCTCAGCAGAACCGCCTGCCCTGCATCTACCTGGTCGACAGCGGCGGCGCCAACCTGCCGCAGCAGGACGAGGTCTTCCCCGACCGCGACCATTTCGGCCGCATTTTCTACAACCAGGCGCAGATGTCGGCGCTGGGAATTCCGCAGATCGCCGTGGTGATGGGTTCCTGCACCGCCGGCGGCGCCTACATGCCGGCGATGAGCGACGAGACCATCATCGTGAAGAACCAGGGCACGATCTTCCTTGCCGGCCCGCCGCTGGTGAAAGCCGCCATCGGCGAGATCGTCAGCGCGGAAGACCTGGGCGGCGGCGACGTGCACACGCGGCTGTCGGGCGTGGCCGACCATCTGGCGGAAAACGACCTGCACGCACTCGCCATCGCACGCACGGCGGTCGGCCACCTGAACTGGCAAAAGCCGGAGCAGATGGCCCAGCGGCCGCCGCGGACGCCACTGTTCGACGCCGCAGAACTGCACGGCATCATCCCCACCGACCCCAGAAAACCATTCGATGTGCGCGAGATCATCGCCCGCATCGTCGACGGCTCTGAATTCGAGGAGTTCAAGGCGCGTTACGGTGCCACGCTGGTGACCGGCTTTGCCCATATCGAGGGCTTGCCGGTCGGCATCATCGCCAACAACGGCGTGCTGTTCTCCGAGAGCGCCATGAAAGGCGCGCACTTCATCGAACTCTGCTGCCAGCGCCGCATTCCGCTGGTCTTCCTGCAGAACATCACCGGCTTCATGGTCGGCCGCAAGTACGAGGCCGAGGGCATCGCCAAACACGGCGCCAAGATGGTGACGGCGGTGGCCACCGCCACGGTGCCCAAATTCACGGTGATCATCGGCGGCAGTTTCGGCGCCGGCAACTACGGCATGTGCGGCCGGGCCTACAGTCCGCGCCTGCTGTGGATGTGGCCGAACGCGCGCATCAGCGTGATGGGCGGCGAGCAGGCCGCCAGCGTGCTTGCCACTGTCAAACGCGACGGCATCGAGGGGCGTGGCGGCGAGTGGAGCAGCGCCGAAGAGGCGGCCTTCAAGCAGCCTGTGCTCGACCAGTTCGAGCGGCAGGCGCACCCGTATTACGCCAGCGCCAGGCTGTGGGACGACGGCATCATCGACCCCGCGGACACCCGCCGCGTGCTGGCGCTGGGCCTGAGCGCGAGCCTGAACGCGCCGATTCCCGACACGCCGCGCTTCGGTATTTTTCGCATGTGATGTACGATGTGCTCATATTTTTGCGGTCATACACATCATGCGCACCAACATCGACATCGATGACGAGTTGATGGCTCAGGCCTTGAAGGCCGGACCGTTCAAGACGAAGAAGGACGCGGTCGAGGCCGGCTTGAAGCTGCTGGCGCGGCAGGCGGCGTACCGCGAGATCCTGAAGTGGGAGGGCAAGCTGCACTGGGATGGTGACGACGATGTGGTCACCGTGGTCACCACCGGGCAGACCACGGCGGCCGCAGGGGTGCAGGAGCCTGCAGCCGGGAGTCCCCGTGCTCGTCGTTGATTCCAGCGTCTGGATCGACTATTTCAACGGCACGCCGAACCCGGCAGGCGACGCGCTGCGCCAGTTGCTGGCCGACGGCGAGGTGCGCCTTGTCGTGCCCGACCTGGTGATGTTCGAGGTGTTGCGCGGCTTTCGCCACGAACGCGACTTCCGCCAGGCGCGGCTGCTGTTCGGCACCCTGGGCGTCGAAGATTCGGGCGGCGCCGAATCGGCGCTGGCCGCTGCGCAGCACTACCGCAGCCTTCGTGCGGCAGGTGTGTCTCCGCGCAGCGGCATCGACGTGCTGGTGGCCTCCTTCTGCATCGAGAACGACTACCTGCTGCTGCACCGCGACCGCGACTTCGACGCTTTCGAAACCCATCGCGGGCTGCGCGCATGGCAGCATTGAATGACCGTCGGAGTGATGCCGTGATGGACCGGCCCGTGGAAATCCGCCAGTTGGCCGCACGCGATTCCATGGACGCGCTGACGGCGCTGCTGCACCGTGCCTACGCACCGTTGGCCGCCGCCGGCATGAATTTCACCGCCGCCGGGCAGGCCCCCGACGTGACCGCGCGCCGCGCCGCCGAGGGCCAGTGTTTCGTCGCTGCGAGCGGGGCCAGGATCGTCGGCACCGTCACCGTCTGCGGCCCCTACGAAGTCGCGGCGGCGCCATGGGCGATGGACGTGCGATGGTTTCGCGACCGCGACACAGCGCATTTCCACCAGTTCGCCGTGGCGCCCGAACAGCAGGGGCAGGGTCTCGGCCGCCGACTCGTCACGCAGTGCGAGCACTGGGCGCTGCATCATGGTTATCGCCGCATGGCGCTCGACACCGCTGAAGCTGCCACCGTCCTGCGCGCGCTCTATGCGCGGCTCGGTTACGGCGATGTGGGCTACGTGCAGTGGGAGGGCAAGGCCTACCGCAGCGTGATCATGCAGAAGGCGCTCGACCTCTCGCCGCTGCGCGGGCATCTGCAGACGCTGGCGCGCTACCACCTGTGGGCGACGCGCCGGTTGCTGCTGGCGGTGGACGCCTTGCCCGAGGCCGACTACCGGCGTGACGCAGGCCTCCACTTCCGCAGCGTGCACGGCACGCTGAACCACCTGCTGGTGGCCGAGCGGCAACTCTGGTTGCCCCGGTTCGCTGAAGGCCGGTCGCCGCAGGTCGACCTGGCCGCGGAGATCGAACCCGACCGCGCCGCGTTGCGCGCCCGCCTTGAAGAAGCCGCGCTGATCTGGATTCCGATGATCGAGGGCTGGCCCGAGACCCGGCTGCACGGCTTGCTTGGTTATCAGCGGCTCGGCGGCGAGGCGGTGTCGCTGCCCTTCGCCGCCACCCTGGCGCATGTCTTCAACCATGGCACGCACCAACGG
>Ga0335394_10000568_pt1 | contig 39783 bp, 40 predicted proteins | sample MAT03_FD_205741 | JGI IMG/M metagenome (GOLD analysis project Ga0335394, IMG submission 205741) | Freshwater microbial communities from Lake Fryxell liftoff mats and glacier meltwater in Antarctica - MAT-03 (spades assembly) (version 2) ...
CGTGGGCGAGGCCCGATCCGGTGAAGCCCACGAGATCCCACAGGACCGGAAACCGCTTGCCCCTGCCGCCGCGACTGCCCCGCGCGGTGCCTTCGTCGTAGCCGGGCGGCAACCAGACGGCGACCTTACGCACATGGGGATCGGAGAGCGGGTTGTCGGCCAGCACGTGCGACGTGTGCTCGACGATCACGGTGGTACCGGCAGCGGCGGAGCGGAGTTTGCGGGCCATGGTCTCGGAGGGGAACGTCGTGATGGCGCGCGGACGATGGTCCTTCTGCCTCCACCGATTGTGCCCGCGCGTCACCCGTGAGGCAACGCATCGCTGCTTGTCGTGGTGTCAGCGTCCGCCTACAGCCCGGCGGGCCTCTTCCATGGTCGCGACGGGATCGATCGGATTGTTGCGATTCATGAGCTTCCAGCCCACGAGGTCGAACGTGTCCGGCATGGCTTTGCGCCGGTTGCCGTAGTTCACGGTGCCGACCAGGTCGACGACGTCGCGCTTGCCGGCCTGCAGGCGTCCGCGGCCATCCACCGGCCGGTGCGACAGCCGCAGCCGGAACGCCAGTTCGCCGTTCTCGCCGGGGCGCACCGAGCCCGTCATTGCCCACGGCGGCCCGAACAGCGCGGCCATGCCGGGGGCCTCGGTGCGCAGGTACTGCGTGATGCTGCGTGCCGAGATGTCGAGCGGTTTCGTGATTTCCGCGGGCCCGACCAGCGCACCCAGGTCGAGCAGCAATCCGGCGAGTTGGGTGACGAGGATGGGGGACGACATCAATTCGTCCAGCATGGTCTCGTTCGAGGCGAACTTGTCCCGGGACCGGTAGGCGAACGTGTCATCGTTGACGAACACCACTTCACCGCCCCGGCGGGTCTTGCCGTGCGTCTCGCTGTACGTGGTGTGCACGTCCCGGTTGACGGGCTGGTCCATGCTGTAGACGCCGACGAAGCCCGGCGCCTTCATCTCGACCCGCATCAGCGCGAAATCCGACCAGCGTCCTTCGGCACACAGTGCCGAGAACTTGGTGCTGCCGCACTGGCGCGGATCGGGTCCGGGCAGGCGGTGGTCGGTGGGCAGGTCCGGCAACGTCGCGGCGCCGGGCAGGCCGGACGTGGCGGCCGATGACGAGGGCGGCAGGCCCTGGGCCAGCGTGGCCCCCGTGGAGGCCAGTGCCAGCAGGCCGATCATTGCGCCGCCGAGCAATTGCCGTCCGTCTGGCAGGAAATTGAAGTTCATCCGCGTCATTGTAATGGCGCAGGCAAGGACACCCCGGGGGGAGCGGACTTGCGGGCACTGCCGACCGACGAGCCGCAGGTTTGGCCCATGCAGACCGCATCAACTGCGGCGCATCCGCCACGACGTCCTCAGGAATCGAGCAGCAGCGAACCGCGGCAACGCTTGGCGCCACAGCGGCAGGCAAAGGCGGCGCGTTCCTTCTTGGTCAACTTGGCGTCGATCGACAGGCGATAGTCGTAGTTCAGTTCCACGCCGACCCGGATCTTGCGCTTGGCCTCGATGAACACGCGGCCCTTCTCGTCTTCCTGCGTGGTGCAGTTGGGCTTGCAAGAGTGATTGATCCAGCGCGCCGCGTTGCCGCGCACCCGGGCATCGATGACGCGGCCGTCATCGAGCTCGAACAGGAAGGTATGCGCGGAATCATCCGGGTCGCTGTCCGGACGTTCCATCGCCTCGTCCCACGACGAGCGCTTGCCCTTGTATTCGATGACCTGCTCGCCGCGGCGGATCTCCTCGATTGCGAAAACGCCGCGACCGTGGATGACCGAGTTGCGCACTGCGTAAGACTTGGCGGGTTTGGAGCGCTTTGCTGACTTGGCTTTAGGCATCACGTGCATCAAGAGGAGGGGAAGCGCATTTTCGCACGAGCGACCGCTGCGATGTTCACGGTGTGGTGCCGGCTCACCATGTCCGGTCGATGACGGCGGCGTCGCGTATCAACCGCCGTGCACGCTGATGGGGATCAGCTGCAGCGCGGCTGTCGTGGTTTCCGAAGCCAGCCACAATGCCCCTTCCTGGCGCGTGAAATGCAATTGCATGTTGCGTTCGGCCAGCGTGCCGAGCGCGGTTACGGCGTCCGGCGACACCGCATGAATGGTCAGGTTGCGCACCTTGGCCAGTGTCTCCGCGCTGCGCTGCCACCAGAGGTCGACGGCGCGGCCGCCATAGGCGTACACGATCACCTGGTCGGCGCGTCCGGCCGCGCGTCGCAACACGCGTTCGTCGGGCAATCCGACTTCGATCCAGGTGCGGATGCGGCCGGTGTCGTCGCGCTCCCACAACGTGGGTTCGTCGTCGGTGGCGATGCCGCGTCCGAACTCCATGCGGTCGCTGGCGTGCAGCGCGAAGGCCAGCACGCGCACCATCATCCGCTCGGCCGTTTCCGACGGATGCAGTGCGAGCGTCAACGCATGGGTGCCGTAATACGCACGGTCCATGTCCGCTACGCCGAGCGTGGCCTTGCAGATGGTGGCCTTCTGCGCCATGTCAGCGCAGGAAGGCGAGGAGCAACGGCGTGGTGAAGGCTGCCACCAACGTGGACCAGACGAGACTGGCTGCGACGGGACCTTCCATGGCCCTGAACTGCCGCGCCATCAGATAGACGTTGGCGCCGATCGGCAACGACGCCAGCACGACGATCGTGCGCAACTCGCGCAGCGGCAGGTCCATCGCGCGCCCCAGCCCATAGACCGTGAGCGGCAGCAGTGTCAGCTTCATCGCGGTGATCGCGAGACTGGGTCGCCAACCGTCACGCACGCCGTATTCGGCGAGGCCCATGCCCAGCACGATCAGCGACATCGGCACGGCGGCCTGACCCATCAGCTGCAGTGTCTGGTCGATGGGTGCGGGCAAGGTCAGTCCAGTGAAACCGAATGCGGTACCGAGGAGGATGCCCGCCACCACCGGATTGCTGATGACCTCCCGCGCGGTACGGCCGATGCCGCGCACCGAGAGGTCGCGGTTGCGGGCCCATTCCACCGAGATCGTGACCAGCGTCCACAGCAGCAGCGAGTTGAAGATGAGGATCAGCGACACCACGGGCAACGAATCGTCGCCGAGCGTGACCTTGACCAGTGGAATTCCCAGCAGCACGCTGTTCGAGAAAATGGTGCCCATCCCGAACAGCGATTGCTGCGTGCCGTCCATCTTGAAGGCGCGCGCGGCCACCAGGCGCGCGAGTACATAGGTGATCGCGCAGCCGCCGAAGTAGGCGAACAGGATCCGCGCATCCACCGGGGGCAACCGCGGAAACTCGCTCATCAACCGGAACAGCAGCGCCGGAATGGCCACTGCGAACACGAAACGGGTAAGCGCATCGGACGCTGTCTTGGGCCAGTCGCCCCAGCGCGACAGCGCATACCCGACCAGAACCAGCAGGAACAGCGGCGCCGTCAGGCCGACGACGCCAAGGAACATGGGCAGCGATGGCAGCATCAGGCGGCCACCACTGACCAAGGGTCATGCAGGGCGGTGTCAGCGACCCTTGGTGCTGGCTTTCGTGCGCACGGCCACGCGCGGCACGGCGACCGCGGGGCGCCGGACGGCGGTGGGTGCCAACGGCGCACCCTGCTTGCCTTTGGGAACCGGAAAATGGATGCCACTCTTGCTCTTCGTCATGCGGGCCGCTCCTCGCTGGCGCGGGCGGGGTCGCCCACGCAACCCGATGTTAGATCAAATCACGCAGGATCAGCGTGCGTTCTCCGGCTGGACCCGCTTGCAGCCGCACCTTCGTGCCCGAGGCGCCGCGCAATGCGGCGCGCGCGGTGGCCAGAGACATGGTGCCGGCGCCCTTGCCGTTGATGGCGGTGATCGCGTCGCCAGCTTTCAATCCGGCCGCCGCCGCGGGGCCCCCGGCGACGACATCGACGACGATGAATCCCTTGGGTCCGCGTTCGAGCCAGAGGCCCGCGCGTTCAAACGCGTCGGCTTCGGCCATCTCGACCGCGGGTTCGAGGTACACGACGCTGCGCCCGTAGTCGAAGGTGGGCGTGAAGCGGCGCAGCACGCCGTAACCGATACTGCCCGCATCCGCTTCCGCGCCCGGCTCGGCATCGGGTGCGGTGACCAGCACCACCACTGGCTTGCCGACCGAAACGCCACCGATATCGAGTTCCCCCGCGCGTGCCAACAGACCCCGCACCGGACCCTTGGGCGTGGCGCCGGCGATCACGGCCTGCTTCGCGCCATACTTGGTCGCGAGATCGTGCACGGTGACGAAAGGCACGGCCAGCGTCAAGGAGCCGCGGGCGCCGGTGCCGATGTCGAAGACGCCGTCGATGCCATCGATCCGGCCCTTGACCTGCGGCATCGTGCCGCGGAACGTGATCGGCACGCTGTGCGCCTTGCCGGCAAACTTGAACGTGGCCGGATCGTGCAGCGTCAGCTTGCCCGCGGCATAGTCGATCGTCGCCGGCATCCGCTTCAAGACTTCGAAGCCGATGACACCCGCGACTTCGTCGACGCCTTCGACGCGGCGCAGGAATTCCTTGAGGTCGAACGTCGCCAAGACCGGCTTGTCGATGACCACGCCCCCGATGTCCATCCGGCCCGCGCGCACCACGCCCACGCTGCCGTCGCCGCGGCCAGGTGTTGCCGGTTCGGCCTGCAGCTTCAGCGTGCGGGCGACATCGGGCAGCAGCACGTTGATGCTGCTGGTGTCGAGCAGCATGCGCAACGGCCCCTTGCCGTCGATGCGCACGCGCACGAAGAGATGGCCATCCACGATCTCGATGGGCACGGTGACGGATGCCTTCCCGGCCGGAAACTCAAAGTCCGGCTTCGGGGGCGGCGGCTGCGTGAACGTGACGCCGGTCAGCGGCCGGTTGAACTGCATCGCGTCGACGACGAACACTTCGTCCTGCCGCGGGTCTTCGCGCGTGGCGCGCACGCGATGGGGAATCTTCACGCCCTGGACGTCGCGGAGATCCATGTAGATTTCGGTGCGCATCGCCTGCGCCTCGCGCTCGACCAGGCGCTCGATCAGGAGCGTCTCCACGTTGATCCACAGTTCGAAGGCGCGTCCGCCCTCCGGCGTAATCCGGATCACGTGGAAATCGGCACCATCGGCGCTCGTACGTTCCTTGTAGGACACGAGCGCCGTGCCGCGGTCGGGATACCAGAAAGCAAGCCGATCGCGGAACGAGGCGTTGTTTGCCAGTTCGCGCGCTGTCGGGTCTGTTTCGGCGCGCGAAACGCCGGCCTCGTCCTGCGTCCACGCGTTCTGGCCATCGAATCCGCCAGCGCCCTTCAGCGGTCCGATACTGAAGTTGAGCCGCGACCGTCCGCTCAAGGTGTCACTCCAGCGCTCGGCGGCGCCCGTCAGGCCCGCGGCCTGGATCGTCACCTTGCTGTGCTGGTTGCGCAACGCGTCCCAGGCCTTGCCACCGCTCGCTTCCTTCGACATCTGCAGGATCTCGCGCGGATCAGGCGGCGGCGGTCCTCCCAACTGGGCGAAGGCTGCATTGGCAACGGTGATGGACGCAAGCAGGAACATCTGCAGCAGGCGCAACGGCATGAAGACTCCGGGTGAAGCGGAAACGCCGACAGCGGACGTGACGCGATTATCGCCTGCGCGCCGGATGCGGTCCGCGCGATCCGCAAGTTCAGTGCGTAGCGGTGCCTGCAGGCGCCGGCTGGCGCGAGGCCAGCGTATCGAGCGCGGCGCTGACCGCGCGATCGAATAGGGGCACCGGCTCGACCACGAGGTTGACCTTGCCGGCACCGAACTCGTAGGCAAGCTCCTCCGGCGTGTAGACGAAGGCACGCGCCTTCGACCGGCTGGTGAAGAGATATTTGGTGCGCAGCGGACTCACCCACGTCAACCGCGCATTGATCGTGCCGGCTTCCCTGCTGAAGGCAAGCCAGGTCCCCACTGCCATTTCGCTGACGAAGTCGTGGACATTGGTGACGGCGGCAACGGGCGCCGCAGGCGGCGGTGACGCGGCAGGTTCCGCCCCCATCACGGCTGTCACGCCCGCCGGCGGCTTGATCGCCGCGATGTGCAACTGGTAGAGCGCCTCGAAAAAGGCCTTGGCGCGCTCGGGTGGTACCTGTTGCGCGACGCAGGCGCGGCGCAGCGCGCCGATCAGCGCGGGAATCATCTTTGTCAGCCGGGCCTTCTGCGCCGAGCGTTCCTTGGCAACGATGCTCCACAGCATTTCGTCGAGCGTATGCACGCCGGCGATCCAGGCCTCGCTGTCCGGGCCGTGCTGCAGCCGGACGGAGGTCAGGTGTTCCGCCCAGGTGGTCTCGACGAATGTACGCACGTCGAAAGGCACCTCGATCCCGGCCAGGCGATCGCGCAGAAACGCGCGCACGTGCGAGCGGTCGAGTTCCTTCTCCTCGGCAGTGAGGGCCTCGGCCATGTCGACCGCCGCCGCATCGGTGACGCGCTGGCGTTCGGAGTGGATGAACGCAAGCAACCGCATGTTGGCGACACGGAAGACCTCGACATCGATCTCGAAGTCCTTGCAGAGGTCGTCGACGACTTCGGTGGCGAGTGCCGTGAACGCGAGGCGATAACTCTCGTCGTGCGTCGAGCCGACGGCGGCATCGGCCAGGTTGTCCAGCAGCTGCCGTGCCGCATGGCGCCGGTCGCTGAAGAACGAGCGGTCGAGCAGCGCGGCCTTGACGATGGGGACCTGCAGCCGTCCAAACAGGCTGCGTAACGGGTCGGGGATGGAGCGGTCGCGGAAGATGTAGTCGAAGAGCAGCGCGATCACATCCAACGTGATCCGGTCGGTGTCGTTCGAGAACTGGCCCTCGATCGCCGCGCGGATATGCGGAATGAGATTGAGCGGCACCACAGTGCCTTCCTGCACGCCAGCCGCAGGCGGCGGCGCCGCGCGCGCAATGGCGGCCGGCAGGTCGAGGCGTTGCCACTGCGCGAGCGTGGCGAAGAGCGGCGACGACGTGCCGAGCGCCATCAGCGGGTCGAGCGACGGGAATCCCCCAGGCGTCGCCGGTGCGGCGGCGGCAGGGCCTGGCGCGGTATAGCCCACCGGCGCCAGTTCGCCGTCGACGATGGCTCCGCCACTGGCATAACCGACGGGCGTGGTGTCGCCGGCCGGGGTAGGCACACCTCGCGCAGGCCCGCCGATTGCGCCGCCACGCGCGCCCACCGCTGCCAGCGCGGCCAGGCCCGCGAGGATCTTGCTCGCCGACATTTGATTGGGGTCGTGCTCCCCGTCGCGCATCGACGCGAACGGTTTTTCGGCGAAGGTGAAGCCCGCCGGCTTGCCGGGCTCGGATAACGATTCAGGCACGACGATGTCGACCGGCACCGCGCCGCCGCCGTCCTCGAGCAGCTTCGAGAACGTGGGCAGGAGATCGCGGTCGTCCACCGGTCGCAACGCGCTGCGCGCCCGTAACGCGGCCTTGATTTCCGGCAGCACGCCGCGATCGGCGAGAAACCGGTTGATCGAAATGTAGAGCTTGTTGATGTCGGGCGTCAGGTCCTCGAGCACGCGCTCCATGAACGGCCGCCACACGCGTGGATTGGGGTAGACGGTACGCGCGGAGGACCCCACCGCGTCGAGGATGTAGGTGACGGCGAAGGGATTGTCGATCTCGCGTGACGCGTCGGGCGGCAGCAGTGCGTCGACGCGCAGGTCGAGTGCCGCCAGTTCGCGCTGCGTGAACCGGTCGAGGAAACGGGTGACATCCTTCAGCGCAGTCTGCCGCTCATGGTCGAAGGCGGTCAACACCCGCAGCGTGGCGAGCGAGGCATCGGCGTCGGGCCGACGGCCACGGCGGCGCTCGCCGCGCAGCCGGCGATCGAACATGTCGATGAGTGTCTTGTCGAGTTGCTCGAGCCAGGCGCCGCGCTTGGTGCGGAAGATCTCGACGTCACCATTCGGGATGTGGCTGTTGCTTTCGAAGAGGTCGTCGGTCTCCGCCAGCGAAGCGCGCACCATGTCGAGGAGCTTCAGCCGGTATTGCGCGAACGAGGCGCGCAGCATGCGCTGAGCTTCGGCGGCCGGAATGCGCGATACGGCGTCGGGGGCCTTGCCGAGCGGCGGCCGCGCGGTGGGAAAAAGGGAAGCCATCCCTCGATTCTACTTCCGCGCCGAAATGCGGCGACTGCGATGATCGGCTCGTTGCCGCATTCCATCGGAATCTGCATCAGCGTTGCGCGTCCCCGCCGGCACGGGGTGGACTGGCGGCGCCGATGTTGGTGGTCTACAAGGCGCGGCGGCGCACGCCGTACAATGCCCGCCTCTCTGTATTTTTTTGTCCAACCTGCCGGGACGTCCATGGATGTTGCGCTGTACACGCTGATTGCCACTGTTTCGGCCTACTGGCTGGGCGTGGGCGTCATGATCGTCCGGGTGCGGCGGCATGCGCGCCGGGTGGTCGGCGTGGTACCCGAGCAGCCGCTGGAGCGCCTGATGGGGCTGGCCTGGATCCCCATCGTGGCGGCGTGGATCGCACTACCCTGGCTTGCTTCCTGGCGCCCGCAGTCGGGGTTAGCGGTGCCAGAGTGGGCGCGCGCGGCCGAATGGTATGCGGTCTTCCGCGCCGTGGCCGCGGTCGTGGCGGTCTTGTGCCTCGCCGCAACCATCAAATGCTGGGCCCGCATGGGCAAGGATTGGCGGATGGCCGTGACGGGCGAGCCATCGCAGCCGCTCATCACCGATGGTCTCTTTGCGCGCATCCGGCACCCCATCTACGCGTTTTCCGTCCTGCTGATGCTGTGCACGATGGCAATCCTGCCCACGCCGCCCATGCTGGTCGCCGGCGCAGCGCATATCGTTTTGATGGTGTTGAAGGCGCGCAACGAGGAACGCCACCTGCTGGCCCACCACGGCGAGGCTTATGCGCGCTACCTGGCGCGGACCGGGCGATTCGTGCCGCGCCGCCAGTAGCCAATTCCCGCGTGTCGATGCTGCGATAATGCGCGGCGTCGACCGATCCCAAGCGTCCTCAATCCAAGGTTTCGCACTGCATGTTTCCCGGTCTTCCCGGCGCCGGCCGGCGCCTGCTCGCAGCTCTTGTCGTGGCCGTTGGCACGGTGTCGTCGATGTCGGTCGCGTCCGCCGCCGTGCCGGCGGCGGCGCTCGACTGCGGGCAGCTTGCGAGCCCGGGCGCCATGCAAGTCCTGGCCACCATGCCGGCGCCACGCGTGATCGGTCTCAACGGCAGCGTGCCTATCGTGACGATGGAGTCCTTCGCGCACTTCCTGAAGGCGATGGGCTATCCCGAGGCGTCGCTGCGCGATCCGCGCGACGGGGCGCTGTCGATGAGCAGCTACACATCAAGCACGACGCTGGCGGGCATCGTGGCCTGGCACTACGAGCAGTCGGGATTGCGGCCGATGCTGGTGGGCCACAGCCGCGGCGGCATGCTGGTCGTGCGCACGTTGCACGAACTCGACGGCGCCTTTGCGGAATCGATTCCGGTCCACGACCCGGTAGCGGACGTCGCATTGCCGCGCACCACGATCATCGACCCGTACACGCACGTTGCGCGTCCGGTGGTCGGCCTGCAGGTGGCATTTGCCGCCGCCATTGCCACCGGCACGTGGCCGCGGGTGCTGCAGGGGCAGTGGTCGATGCTGTCGCGGTTGCGGCGCATCCCGGACACCACCGAAGCATTCACCGGTTTCACGATCGCCTGGGACCCCATCGCGGGCAACGGCGGCGAGGCGGAGGTCTACGCGGCGACCGGACACGCAGCGGTTCGCAACGTGCTGCTCCCCGCCGCCACCAGCCACATCGGCGCGCCGCTGGTCGAGCACCTGGCCGCGGACCCGGTGACGCGTCAGGCGATCATCGACTGGCGCCCCGGTGACGGCATGCCGCCGCGGCCGGCAGGCGCAAGCGACGACCGCAACCTGCTGCAGGCGGCCGAATTGTGGTTCTCGATCCGCCAGCACTGGTGCGTCGAGGCGCAGCGCCGGCAGCGCGCCCGGGGAACGAGCTGAGATGCTGGGACGGCTCAACCTGTTCCAGGCGGCGATGCTCCGCTGGCGAGAGATACATCCTTACAACGCGGTACACGTGGCCGAGCTGCCGCAGCCATTCGAGGCGGAGCGGCTGCGGCGCGCGATCGCCGACCATATGACCGCCCTGGGCCTGACGGGTCTCACGCTCGATGCGGCCGCGCGCAAGTTCGAATATCGCGGCGGCCCGGCGCAGCCGGACTTCACGGTGCTGGCGCCGGGTCCCGATCCCGATGCGACACTCGATGCCGAGATGGCGCGGCAACTCAACCGGCCGTTTCCCGTCGACGGGGCCTTCGACCCGTTCCGATTCTTCGCGATGCCGACGGCTTCCTCGTTTCACCTGGGCATTGCCTACGACCACTTCGTGGCGGGTGGCGACTCGATGGTGGTGCTGTTGAAGGGCATCGCCGCGCGCTACGCGGGAATCGGCGAGGAGCTGCCGGCACCGGAAGTTCACCCGCGCGGCTATGCGCGACTCTTCCTGCGCAATGCGGCGGCGTTCTACCTCGGCCAGTTCTCGTTGCCCTGGATGATCCTGCGGGCGCGGCGCTCGATTCGCCCGCGCTACCCGTACGGGGACGCCGCGGAAAACGCGTACCTGTCATTGGCCGTGCCGCCTCCGGTGCACGCGGCCATCGCGCGTACCGCCCGCGAATGGGGCGTCACGCAGAACGACCTGATGGTGGCGATGCTGCTGAAGGCCGTGGCGCCCGAGATCGAGGGGCGTGACCTGAACAAGCGGCGGCATGAGATCGCGATCGCCTCCGTATTCAATATCCGGCGCGAGGTGGCGCCCGGCCCCGAACGCGCCTTCGGCCAGTTCCTGAGTTCATTCCTCGTCTCGCATCCGGTACCGCCCGGCGTGTCGCTGCGCGACTTGGCTATCGACATCCAGGCGCAGACCCAGCGGATCAAGCGCGGCAAGCTGTACCTGCAGACGCTCTATGCGATTGCCTTCGGCGGCCTGGCGTGGCGCTACATGCAGCCCCACCAGCGCAAGCACATGTACGCTAAGAACTATCCCGTCTGGGCAGGCATGACAATGCTGAATGTCGACGCCCTGTGGCGCGATGCGCCGGGCACGGCGGCGATCACGCGGTATCGGCGCGCCGGCTCGACCGGGCCGTTCTCGCCACTGGTGGTCACGCCCGCCGCGGTCGGCGACTGCCTGCAGATCGGCATCAGCTATCGTACTGCGGCATTCCGCCGCGAGGATGTGACTAGAATAGGGTCAGCCTTGGTCGCCTGCGCTGAATCCCTTTAGCGTAACTGCCTTTGCCAATGTCGTGATCGGATCGCGTTTCCGGTGGTTGCCTTTGATGCTGCTTCCGGCACTGGTTGCCGGTGGCTGCGGCTGGGTGCCGCTGCGCGGGCCCGAAGCCGAGGTCCAATTGCCGCCGGCGCCGGTGGTGGACCGGGCGCTGTCCGCGCGCATCATGGCGCTGGACCCTGAACGCATCTCCGAAGCCGACGTGATGGACGTGCTGCGCCGCGGCCCCACGCCACGGATCATGCTGCTGCATGGCGGCATCTTTCCCGTCCACCTGTCGATGACATCCTTCGCCAACTTCCTGGTCGGCATGGGCTATCCGGAGGACAAGATCCGCGACCCGCGCTCGGGCGACTGGTCGTACAGCCCGTATGCCGATGCCGAGCGCCTCGCGGGGATCATCGCGTGGTTCTACGAGAAGGACGGCATGCCGCCGATGCTGATCGGCCATAGCCAGGGCGGCATGCAGGCCATCAAGGTGCTGCATGTGTTCGCCGGCGGCTACGCGCCCCAAGTCCCGGTCTGGAATCCGCTGACCGATTTTCCTGAGGGTCGGACGACGATCCGCGATCCGCTGACCGGCATGGAACGCCCGGTGGTGGGGCTGAAGGTCGCCTACGTGTCGGCGGTCGCGGCGGGTGGGGCGGCGTTCCTGCTGCCCAACCAATGGACGCTGCTGGGCCGGCTGCACACGATTCCCGATTCGGTCCACGACTTCACCGGCTACGTGATTGGCGTCGACCTGTGGGCGTGGACGCTGCCGGGGGGCGATTCGCACCGATTTGTCAGCGCCGGGAAGGCGCAGGTGCGCAACGTGACGTTGCCGGCGGGGATCGGCCATGTATTTGTAACGGTCACCGCGGATTTTGCGACCGACCCTGCCGCCCGTGCCTGGATCAATGCCTTTCAGCCCGGCGTGCCGCCAGCGCGGCTGCCGCTGTCGGCCGGCGACAACTTGCTGTGGGCGGCCGACGTCTGGTGGAGTGTGAAGAAACACTGGACCGAGGAGGCCCAACGCCTGCTTCGCGCTACTGCGCCTGCGGTCCGGTCTGGGGGGGCGGGGACGGTAGAATAGCGGCTTTGCCCGACCCCGGCCGCGTTTCGCCCGGTGGTGTCCGGGCGCGAACGCGATACGGGTCCTCGAACATGGCGGGTGCGTTGGCAGGGAAGGTGGCGCTGGTCTCAGGTGGCGCGCGCGGTATCGGCCGCGCGATCGTCACCAAGCTCGCCCATGCGGGCTGCGACGTTGCGGTCAACTACTACAACAGCGCCGACGAAGCCGAGGCCCTTTGCGGCACATTGCGCGCCGGCGGCCGCAAGGCCGTGGCCATCCAGGGCAGCGTGGGCATCCCCGACAGCGTGGACGAGGTCTTCACCGAGTTCCGCAAGCACTTCGATCACCTCGACATCCTGGTGTCCAACGCCGCCAGCGGCGTGTTGAAACCCACGGTCGAGATGACGCTGAAGCACTGGCGCTGGTGCATGGAAACCAACGCGCTGGCGCTGAACCTGCTGACGCAACGCGCGCTGCCGCTGATGCAGGCGGGCGGCCGCGTGATCGCGCTGTCGAGCCTGGGCGCTCAGCGGGCGATGCCGGGCTACGGTTTCATCGGCGCCTCCAAGGCGGCGCTCGAGGCGCTGGCACGTGCGCTGGCGCAGGAGCTGGGGCCGCGCGGGATTCGCGTCAATGTCGTCAGTGCCGGTGTCGTCGATACGGATGCGCTGGCCTACTTTCCCAATCGCGAGGAACTGCTGGCCAACTTCGCCGCACGCACGCCCGCCGGTCCGGTGCTCTCGACCACCGATGTCGCCGACGCCGTCTACTTGCTGTGCCTGCCGGAGGCCGCGATGATCAACGGCCACACGCTCGTCGTCGACGGCGGCTTCTCCATTTCGGGCTGACCATGGCGGTGGCGCAACCTTCCGGGCTTTCGGGCCGCACCGCCCTCGTCACCGGCGGCAGCCGCGGCATCGGTCGCGCTGTCGTGCTAAGGCTGGCCGGGGACGGCGCGGATGTCACGTTCTTCTACCGCGACAACAGCGACGCGGCCAACGACGTCGTGGCCGCCGTCAAGGCCATGGGCCAGATGGCCACCGCGGTGCAGCTCGACATCCGCGATTCCGCCGCTTGCGCGCAGGCGGTCGAGGCCGTGGCCGAGCGGCGCGAGCGGATCGACCTGCTCGTCAACAATGCGGGCGTCATCCGCGACAATCCGCTGGCGGGATTCTCGGACGCCGACGTGCAGGATGTGCTCGACACCAACGTCACGGGCGTGTTCAACATGACGCGCGCCGTGGCGCCGTACATGATTTCGCAACGCGGCGGCAAGATCGTCAACATCAGCTCGGTGTCGGGCGAGAAGGGCGGCCGCGGACAGACCAACTATGCAGCCAGCAAGGGTGCGATCAATGCGCTGACCCGCGCGCTGGCGGTGGAACTGGCCCCGCGCCGCATAACCGTCAATGCGGTGGCGCCGGGCGTGATCGATACCGAGATGTCGGCGGCCGTGCGCGACATGGCGGGCGACGAGGTGAAGGCGCGCATCCTGCTGAAACGCTACGGCACGCCGGAGGAAATCGCCAACGCCGTGTGGTTCCTGGCGTCCGATTACGCGAGCTATGTCACCGGGCAGGTCCTGACGGTGGATGGCGGCTTCAAGATGGATTGATGGATGCAACCTGATTGGCAATTGAGTGCAACATGAAGGAGTCAGAATAATGAGCACAGAAATCACGCAGGACGAGATCAACGCGGTATTTCCGACGGTGTCGGCGACGATGGCCGATGCGTTGGGATGCGACGTCGAGGACATCAAGCCCAACGTATCGCTGATCGAAGGCCTCGACGCCGAGTCGATCGACTTTCTCGACATGGTGTTCAGGCTCGAACGCGCGTTCAAGATCAAGATCCCGCGCGGCAAGATCGTCGAGAACGCGCGCGGCACGCTGACGGAAGCCCTGTTCGAGCAGAAGGGCATCGTCACCGACGTCGGCATGGCGCAATTGAAGTCGTACCTGTCGGAGGTGCCGGCGGACCGCTTCAAGTCGCCGATGAAAGTGGCCGACATTCCGCGGCTCTTCACGCCCGAGACGTTCTGCAAGCTCGTGCTGCAGGCGCAGCGCGACGCCAAGGCGGCCGCCTGACGCACGGGATGTCCGGGCACTTCAGCGCGTTCTCCTTCGTCGACCGGATCACCGCATTCGAGCCGGGCGTCCGCGCGTGCGGCTCGTTTGCGATTCCTGCGCCTATCGCGCATTTCCCGGCATGCCTCGTCGCCGAGGCGGTGGGCCAGCTGGCGGCCTGGACCGCGATGGCGCATATCGAATTTCGCGGGCGGCCGGTGGCGGCGCTGGCCAGCGAGACGCGCTTTGCGCGTGACGTGAAGCCCGGGCAGGTCCTGGACCTCACTGTCGAGATCGACGATTGCGATGACACGGCCGTGGCGTATCACGGGGAGGCGTCGGTAGCTGGCGTGCGCGTCATCGAATTGCGTGATTGCCTGGGTCCGATGCTGCCCGTGGCCGACTTCGACGATCCAGTGGCGATGGCAGCGCGGCTCGCGCTGCTGCGGGCTGAAGGCCCCCCGCCCGGGCGCTTTCACGGCGTGCCCACGCTGCGTGTATTGCGCACCGCGGTGCCGGAATCGGGCGTGGCCGAAGGTACGCTGCAGGTGCCGGCGCAGGCTGCGTTCTTCGCCGATCATTTTCCGCGGCGCCCGGTATTTCCGGCCACGCTGCTGCTCGACGCGCAATTGGCACTCGCACAGGCCATGCTGGCCGAATCCGGACATGGTCGCGCTGGCGCGCTTCTCGCTCCCACGCGCATGATGCGCGTCAAGGTTCGCTCGTTCACGGCGCCCGGTGCCGCGCTGCAGTTGCGTGCGGCGTTGCGGCCCGACAATTCGCAAGGTGAAACAATGATGGTCGATCTCACCGCAAGTGCGGACGGCAAGCCGGTCGCCACGGCCCGGGCGGAATTCTCGGCGCGGGTGCAGGCATGAGCCCGCCGGGCCGCCCCAAGGGCGAATACCGGAGCGCGCAGCGCGAAGGTGAAAACCAATGAGCCCGCCGGGCCGCCCCAAGGGCGAATACCGGAGCGCGCAGCGCGAAGGTGAAAACCAATGAGCCCGCCGGGCCGCCCCAAGGGCGAATACCGGAGCGCGCAGCGCGAAGGTGAAATCCATTCAACGCGCGGCCTGCGGCGCGTTGCGGTCACGGGTGTGGGCCTCGTCACCCCGGTGGGTAACGATGTTGCCACCACGTGGGACGCGTTGCTGGCCGGACGCAGTGGCGGCGCGCCGATCACGCTGTTCGATGCCAGCGGCTTCTCCACGCATATCGCCGCCGAAGTGAAGGGTTTCCGCGCGACGCTGGTCGATGACCGCAAGCTCCTCAAGTTCGCCAACCGCTCGCACCGCTTCGCTCTGGAAGCGGCCGAGCAGGCGATGCGCGATGCCGGCATCCGCCCGACGGCCGCCGACGCCACGCGCTGGGGTTGCGCCGTAGGCACCGGCATGATGACCGCGGACTACGATGATCTCGCGCAAACGCATGCACATTGCGGCATGTCGGGCGAACTCGACCCGGTGGGCCTGCTCGATGACGGTCCGGCCAACGATCCGCTGGTGTTCTGCCGCGGCCAGGCCGCGGAAGGGCTGGCGTTGCTCACGCGGCGCTTCGGCATCCACGGTTACGCCACGTCGGTGCACACTGCATGCGCGTCGGGAGGACAGGCCTTCGGCACGGCGATGAAGCTGATTCGCCGCGGCCGCGTGGATCGCGTGCTGGCCGGCGGCTTCGATTCGATGATCAGTCCGATCGGCATTTCCGGGTTCTGCCTGCTGTCGGCGTTGTCGGCGGATAACGAGACGCCGCAACGCGCCAGCCGACCCTTCGACGCCACGCGCAATGGTTTCCTATTGGGCGAGGGCGCAGGCTTCGTCGTGCTCGAGGAATGGGACATGGCGCGGGCGCGCGGCGCGCGCATCTACGCCGAGCTGGCGGGCGACGGCAATTCACTGTCGAGCTACCGGATCACCGACTCGCCGCCCGATGGCGACGGCCCGATCCAGGCGATGCACCAGGCACTGGGCGATGCTGGCGCCACGCCTGCGGACATCGACTACATTAACGCGCATGGCACTTCCACGCCGATGAACGACCGCAGCGAAAGCGCGGCCATCCGCGCGGTTTTCGGCGCCGACGTCGCGCGGGTGGCCGTGAGCTCCACGAAGAGCACGATGGGCCACCTGATCGCCGCCGCCGGCGCGGTCGAGGGCGTAGTCTGCGCATTGGCCATTGCCCGCGGCGAAATTCCGATCAACGCCAACTACCGCGATCCCGATCCCGACTGTGATTTGAACCTGGTCGTCGATGCGCCACGCCGGCAGCGCGTGCGGATGACGATGTCCAATTCCTTCGGCTTCGGCGGCTCGAACAGCTGCATCGTGATGCGCCACCCGGAAGAAGTCGATGGCCGCGACGCTTTGGGAGCATCGCGATGAGCGCGCCGGGTAGTCCATTGAGCGTCGCCGGGCCGCCCCAAGCGCGAATGGCCCCGCAGCGCGACAGCGCGGAGGGTAGTCCATTGAACGTCACCAAGGTCGTCATCACCGGTACCGGCGCCGTGTGCGCGGCCGGCATGCAGCCACAGGCGATCCTTGACACGATCCTCTCGGGCCAAAGTGCGATCGGTCCCATTCGCCAATGGGATACGACGCAGTGGCCTGCCACGCAGGCCGGCGAGATCGCCGATCTCGATCCGCGCAAGCTGGTGCCCGACCGCAAGCTGCACAAACTGATTCGCCGCACTGATCTCGTGGGCCTCTATGCCGCCAGCAGCGCGATCGCAGCTTCGGGTTTCGTCGCGTACCGTGATGCGCTGGCGCCGGACGAGGTCGCGCCGTACAACGATCGCACCGGCGCCATCGTCGGTTCCGGCGGCGGCAATTTCCAGAACCAGTACGATTTCTTTCCGCTGATGAGCGTGGCCCGCGGCGACTTGCCGGCATTCGGTCGCGAGCTTGCCGACAACGTGAATCCGATGTGGCTGCTGCGCACGTTGCCCAACAACGTGCTGGGCCATGTGGGCATCCAGTACGACCTGAAGGGCACCAACGCCTGCATCACCAATCACAGCGTGGGCGGCACGCTGGCGGTGATCGAGGCCATGGAGGCATTGCGCGCCGGCGAAGCCGATCGCGTCGTGGCCGTGGGGCACGAGACGCCGATCGAGCCGCAGATGGTGCTCTACTACCATCGCGTGGGCTTGCTGGCGAAGAACACATTGCGGCCTTTCGACGCAGCTGGTGACGGCAGCCTGTTCGGCGAAGGCGCGGGGGCATTGATGCTCGAGACCGAAGCGTCCGCCAACGCGCGCGGCGCGACGGTTGTCGGCGAAGTGCTTGGTGGCGGTTACGCGAGCGAAGGTCAAGGCCTGCTTGCGATTCGCGCCGATGGCGACGGTCTCGTACGGGCGATCGGCATGGCACTCGAGGACGCCGGCCTCGCGCCCGCCGACGTGGGCATGATCGTTGCACACGCCAACGGCACGCGGCAATCCGATGCGTCGGAGGCCGCGGCGTTGCGCACGGTGTTCGGCAGCGCGATGCCGCCGGTCACCGGGTTCAAGTGGGCTTTCGGGCATCTGATTGCCGCCGCGGGCATCATTGAAACGGTAGTGGCGTTGGCGGCGCTCAAGGCCAACGTGGTGCCGGGCATCGCCACGCTGGCCAAACTCGACGATGCCTGCGCAGGACTCGCGGTGTCCGCGCAGCCGCGCCCGCCGCGCAGCAACGTCGCGCTGGTGCTGTGCCGCGGCTTTGCGGGTACGAACGCGGCGTTGCTGGTGCGGACCGCATGACCACGGGCGAGCCTGCCAGCACGGCGCCACGGCCGGCGCAACGCTGCGGCATCGACTCGGTCGAGATCGCGCGTATCGAGCGACTGCTCCGCGAACATGAACCGGCCGACCTGCTGCGCTTCTTCACTGCGCAGGAAATAGCCGACGCTGGCGAGGGCGAGGGCCGTGCGGCGAGTCTCGCCGCGCGCTTTGCCGCCAAGGAAGCCTGCGTCAAGCTGTTCCCGCGCGAAGCGGCGCTGATGCAGATCGAGCCCCATGACTTTTCCGTCGTGCGCGATGCGTATGGCGCGCCGCAGGCAGTGCTGGGTCCGCGCGCGGAGTTGCTGGCCGGACGGCATCGGTTGGGGCCGATCGGTATTTCATTGACACACGACCGCACCAGTGCATCGGCGGTGGCGATCGCGCAACCCGCAGTAACCCCGGTTCCGCTGGCCGGCAAGGTGATCTACCACCTGCTGCCGCTGCGGCGGCGGGTGATCCTCGACAATCTGCGCCGTGTCTATGGCCAGACGGTGGACGAGCCTGGCATCGTCGCGCTGGCGCAAGCGCATTACGGTCATTTGCGCCAGCTCTTCGGCGAGTTCCTGCGCTTCCAGTGGCTGTCGCTCGACCAGCAGCGCGCGATGGTCCGCATCGAAAACCTCGAGGCTTTCGTCGCGGCCTACGAACAGGGCAAGGGCGTGCTGCTGCTGACCGGTCACTTCGGCAACTGGGAGGTGGCCACCGTCGCCGGGATTGGCGGCTTCCCCCAGATGCGCGGCCGCTTTCACTTCGTGCGCCGTGCACTGAAACCCGAGTGGTTCGACCGGCTCGTCACGCGCCGCTTCCAGAAGGCGGGCTTCGGCGTGCTGCCGAAGCGCGGTTCGCTCGACCTGATGCTCGACCGGCTGGCGCAGGGCGACGCGATCGTGTTCGCGTTCGACCAGCACGCCAACCCGCCCGATGGCATCGCCGTCGATTTCTTCGGCACCCCGGCATGGACGTTCAAGAGTCTTGCCATCATTGCGCTGGCCACCGGTGCACCGGTGCTCCCGGCGACCAGCTGGCGCGAGGCCAACGGACACCACGTGCTGCGCTTCGAGGAGCCGATTCCCGCCGTGGATGACGCCAGCACCAACGAGGCCATCCGGCTGACCACGCGCGCCTACAACGCGGCGATCGAACGGCTGGTGCTGCGCAGGCCCGAGCAATGGTACTGGGTGCACCGGCGCTGGAAGAACGTGGCGGTCAGCGCGCGCCGCCGCAAACTGCACGCGGCGAACGCATGATGGAAATGCCCTCCTCGGCGGCGGTGTTCGACGCGATGTTCTCGTGGAAGGCGACGTTCGTCTACGGCTATCTCGCGTGGGCGCTCTTCGTGCACTACCGCGGCCGCGAGCGCCACAAGTTCCACCGGCAGTTGACCGATCACTCGACAGTGATCGCCCCGTATAACGCGATCATGTACGCGTTCTCCGCGGTCCCCAATCGTCCTTTCATCGACGTCGCGAGGTTTCCGGAACTGGCGCCGCTGCGCGACAACTGGCAGATGATCCGCGACGAGGCGCTGAAGCTCTTCGACGAGGGCCACATCCGCGCGGCTGCAGGATACAACGACCTCGGCTTCAATTCGTTCTTCCGGCGCGGCTGGAAGCGGTTCTACTTGAAGTGGTACGACGCCCCGCTTGCCTCCGCACGCGCGCTTTGTCCGCGCACCGTGGCGCTGGTCGAGAGCATCCCTTCGATCAACGGTGCGATGTTTGCGATGCTGCCGGCCGGCGGCGATCTCGGCCGGCACCGCGATCCCTTCGCCGGGTCGCTGCGTTATCACCTGGGCCTCGTCACGCCCAACAGCGAGAGCTGCCGGATCTTCGTCGACGGGCAGCCGTATCACTGGCGCGACGGCGAGGCGGTGATCTTCGACGAAACTTTCATCCACTGGGCCGAGAACCGCAGCGACCAGGACCGCCTGATCCTGTTCTGCGACGTCGAGCGGCCGCTGACCAGCCGCGTGGTGGCGCGCCTCAATCACTGGATCAAGGGCACGCTGGTGCGCGCCAGCCAGTCGGAGAACGAGGCCGGTGACAAGGTGGGATTCCTCAACCGCGCGTTCGGCTGGGCGTACTACCTGCGGTATCCGGGCAAGGCGTTGAAGCGCTGGAACAAGTATGTGTACTACGCGACGAAATGGCTGGTCCTGATTCTCATCCTCTACGTGGTGTTCTTCAGGCGTAGTTGATCGTGCGCGCTGGTCAACCCCGCGCTCCGACGCCCGTATCTTAAAATTCCCGCTTCAACCGACAGGATGTACCGATGCTTGAACTTCTGACCAGCCCCGAAGCCTGGATTGCGTTCGCGACGCTGACTGCACTGGAGCTGGTGCTCGGCATCGACAACGTGATCTTCATTTCGATCCTCGTCGACAAGCTGCCGGTGCAGCAACGCGAGTTCGCGCGGCGCCTCGGTCTCTTCTTCGCGATGTTCATGCGCATCGGGCTGCTGCTGGTGCTGTCATGGCTGGTGGGGCTGACCGCGCCGCTCTTCACCGTGCTGAAGCAGGGCATCTCCGGGCGCGACCTGATCCTGATCCTGGGCGGACTCTTCCTGCTGTGGAAGAGCACGATGGAAATCCATCAGCTGATGGAAGGCACGGAGGGCCATTCCTCCAGTGTCGTGAAGGCCGCGTTCGGCGCCGTCATCTTCCAGATCATCATCATCGACCTCGTGTTCTCGTTCGACTCGATCATCACCGCCGTGGGCATGGTCAATGAAATACCGATCATGGTGGCGGCGGTGGTGGTGTCCGTCGCGCTGATGATGCTGTTTGCCGGCCCGATCGGCCGCTTCGTGTCCGCGCATCCGACGGTCAAGATGCTCGCACTGACGTTCCTGTTCGTGATCGGCGTCGCGCTGATCGGCGAAGGCTTCGACAAGGCGGTGCCAAAGGGCTACATCTACTTCGCGATGGCGTTCTCGGTCTGCGTCGAGATGCTGAACCTGCGCGCGCGCCGCAACGCGGGCAAGCCGGTGCATCTCAATCAGCCCTACGTCGCGGATACGACGCCGCCAGCCGATGCGCCCGCCGTGGCGGCGGGCGAGCGGACTACTTGACCTCGATGTTGCGCTCGGCCACCACGCGCGACAGCGGCGCGGCCATGGCCATCAGCAGGAGCGAGCAACGCAGCAACGCGTTTAACCGCGCCCGACGAATGGCATCTTCGTCGCCATCACCGTCATGAACTGCACGTTGGCATCGAGCGACAGGCTCGCCATGTAGACCACGGCGCTGGCGACATTGGCCACGTCCATCAACGGCTCGATGGCGATCTCGCCATTGGCCTGGGGCACGCCGCTCGCCATCTTGGCGGCCATCTCGGTGGCAGCATTGCCGATGTCGATCTGGCCGCACGCGATGTCGTACTTGCGGCCGTCGAGGGAGGTCGAGCGGGTGAGCCCCGTGACCGCATGCTTCGTGGCCGTGTACGGCGCGGAGTTGGGACGCGGCGCATGGGCCGAGATCGAGCCATTGTTGATGATGCGCCCGCCACGCGGCGACTGCGACTTCATCAGCAGGATGGCCTGCTGCGTGCACAGGAAGACGCCGGTGAGGTTGATGTCGACGACATTGCGCCATTGCTCGATCGTCAGTTCCTCGAGGCCCACCGGCGGCGCACCCACGCCCGCGTTGTTGAATAGCAGGTCGAGGCGGCCGAATTGGGCCTTGGTCCGGGCGAACAAGGCGGCGACCGACGCGGGGTCGGCCACGTTGGTGGGGATGGCGCACGCATGGGTGGCCAAGTCGCCCGCGCTGGCAATGGCGGCGTCCAGCGCGTCACCGCGGCGGCCAGCGAACACGACCTTGTATCCGGCCTTCAACAAGCCGATGGCGGCGGCCTTGCCGATGCCGGAGCCGGCGCCGGTGACGATGGCAATCTTGTGCTGCGAACTCATGCGGTATCCAATCGATCGAGGGACTAAGGGGACGGTGCTTCAGCAAAGGGTGCCTCCGCGCACCACGGCGTGCATTTTGCGGGTGGCTGCCCTGTTGCACAACGGTCGGCGTGGTTTCGAACCTGAAACGCGGGGGCGGCGCGCGGCATGGCTAAGCCCGCAACAACGCGTGCAATGCAAAGTGCGAGAGATAGGTGGCGACCCGCGCGGACGCAGTCGCGCGCTCAGCGGCCGGGAGTGCTGCCGCCATCAGCGCATCGAGTTCGTCATGCGTGCGCGTGCCATCGAGCGCCGCCAGCAGGCCGCGCGCCAGCGGATCGTCGATGCGCAGTGTTTCGTGGCGGAGGTTCGTCACGCCCGGTTGGCGCGCGATCTGCCAGCGCACCAGCGCGCTGGCCTCGGGCCGCGTGGACGCCTGCGCGGCAAGCTCCGGTGGATGGACATGCAAGTCCACCATTCCCGCGTAGCAGGCATCGACCAGGATGGTGGCGGCGGATCGCGGCACGCCGGGTGACGTGCGGGCAATCCATGCCGTTGCGTCGGCCATCGTGATGGCACGCGGCGACTGCGCCACCAGCCGCTGCAGCAGCGCGCGCACGGCGCGAACCTCGGGCGATCCTGCCGCCGGCTCGCCGCCGAACGCCGTGCCTTCGGCCGCCGCGCGTACCAGCGCGATCGACGCCGCCGCATGCATGCCGGCGACGCGGGTTGCAATGTTGTCCGTGTTCACCGGGGCGTCAGCGCGTCCCACGATCGACTGCCGGAAGCGGCGCAGCCGGGCGTAGTCGAGATACTGCTCGCGCGCCAGCAGGTCCATGCCCGCGACCCACTGGGCAATGCGCGGCGAGAGACCCGCTGGCGTCATCATCGACAACTTGGTTTCCGCGACGAAGGCCAAGCCATGCCGTGCAAGCGAAGCGGTGAACTCGCGGAAATGGAACGGTTGATTCGGTACGGCGAGATCGTCGTGATAGAGCGCACTGTCGGACTTGGTGGCGAGCTTGCCGAATTCCGCGCGCAGCAGGCCGTCGGTTTCGTTCTGGGCCATGCCTGGTTCCGCCAGCAGCGCAGCCAGGTTGCGGGCGGCGTCGAGCCGTTCGGCCGCTGTTGGCAGTGCGTCGACATGCGCATGCAGGATTTCCCACGTGGCCTGCCGCACATGGCAGCCCGGAAACGTGTTGAAGCTGACGTACATCAGGCCGTGCGGCGACAGCCGCTCCGCCGCGAGCGTCAGCAGCGCTTCGCGGACCGGCTCGGGTACCCACGAGTAGACGCCGTGCGCGATGATGTAGTCGAAGGTGTCAGGCGCATCGGGCAGCGTCCGCAGGTCCTGCTGCAGCAGCGTGACGTTGGTCAGCCCGAGGTCGGCGGACGCGCGCGTGGCAGCCGCGATGGCCTGCCCGGACAGGTCGCATCCCGTGAATTGCGCACGCGGCAGCGTGGCCGCCATCGGCAACAGGTTCGCCCCGTCGGCGCACCCGATTTCAAGCACCTTGCAGGTGGCCACGGGCGGCGGGGTGCGACCCAGCAACGTGGCGATCATCGCCAGGTGCGCAGGGTGGGTCTGCGCGTGGGCCTGGGCCGCGTAGGCGATTGTGTCGTAGCGGCGGGCCAGGTCCGCGGCGGGATCGGGAACGGCAGGCTGGGCGGGATCGGCGGGCATGGATGGCGGACGAGGGGGCCGGGCGGCTGGGAGGGGCAGGAACACGGGAGCCGCGATTGTAGTGGAGACACGAGGGGGGACCCCGCACCAGTTGCCGCCGGACGCCGCGTGCTGGTACGATCGGGACTATGACGTTGGCATATAAAGTCAGGCGCATGGCACCGTCCCGCCGATCGGACGTGGCGGGCCTGTTGTCGTGGATCGGCCCGGCATGAAGTGCACCATCTGCGGCGCGGCGACGATGCCCGGTGCCATGTTGTGCCGGCCGTGTCGCGCGGCGCTGAAGCGTGCGCGCTACGTCAGCGTGGTGGACGTGCCGCCGCCATCGGTCATGCAGGCGCATAGGGCACGCGCGCGTCGCGGTGCATCGAAGGGGCCCGGTGCCGCGAAGGCAGACTCGGAACGGTCCGGCCGCCCGTCGCCGTCCCCGGTCCGGCACGCGTGGGTACGCTCCCTGGTGCTGGGCGGTGGCGCCATCGTCGCGCTGGGAACGATCGCGTGGTTTGGACAAGCCAAGGATTCGCCCGCGTCCACGGCGGAAGCACCTGCAGTGGTCCTCCGGCCCGCGATGCCGCCAGTGCTGAACGCGCCGACACCGGCGTCCGCTACCGCCAATCTCCCCAGCGACACGCCGGCGCCGCCGACATCTTCCGCGACTACCGTGGGCACCACCGTGAGTACGGAGCGCTCCGTCGTGCCCCTTGCAGCCGGGCCTGCTGGTGCGGCAGCCAACCTCCGCAGGACGGAGTCGCGGGCCGCCACCGCGCGTTCTGCGCCACCCACCGCGCCGAACGCCGCCAACGCGCTGCTGAGCACATTCCCGGGCGCCGAGGGTTTCGGCCTCGATGCGCCGCCGTTGCCGCCAGTGGTGGTGCCCGCCCCGCGCGTCGTGGCAGCGCTGCCTCCATCGCGTGACCGGTGGCAGACGATGGGCGATGACCTTGCGCGCTGCGATCGCGAAGGCGGCATCTCCGGTTTCATCTGCGACCAGAGGGTGCGCATCACGTCATGCGAAGGCCATTGGGGCCGCGTGCCGCAATGCCCGCTGCCGCCGGAAAATCCGCGCTAGCGGGTGGCCGCGCGCACGAGGTGTTCCGCCAGCGGTTCGAGGTAGTCGGGATGCCGGTGGATGTCGTGGTGGGTGGCGCCATCGATCGTCAGCATCGCGGTCGGCGCGCGTGCCAGAGCGCGCAACTGATGGCTGTCCCCGATCGGTATCACCTGGTCCCCGGTGCCATGCGCGAACAGGATCGGGCGCTTCACGTCACTGATGATCGCGTCGGTGCGCAGTGGATACTTGACCAGCATCGAAGGCACGAACGGATATCGCCGCTGCGCGGCCTCGACGATGCTGGCGTACGGCGACACCAGCTGCGCCGCCTGTCATGTCGTTCCGCGATGCAGGATTACCGGAAGCCGGTCACCATGCCAGGATTGCGGAGTGCGCCCAGGTTGGGGGCAATCGCCGGCTTCAGCTGCATGACGATTTCGTCCACGGTGGCCGTGGTTTGGCCGGTGGTTGCCGAGATGTAGCCCACGGGGCGGCAGTTCTCGAATTCGGCGAACAGCAGCAGTTGGCCGCGCTGGCGCAACGCCGCGCGTTCCGGCGATTGCACGGGTCCCAAGTCGAAAGGAGGCGTCAGGTCGCGGTAGACCACGACGTCATTCTTGTCGATGACGAGGAAACAGGGCGCCGCCACCGCCGGACCGGCGATGGCAAGGAACGCGGCAGTGACCAACAATGCTACGGCAGGGGTATGCATGCAGCCTCCGGCAGGGGTGGTGGCCATGCGCTTGCGCGCGGGCCAGCCGAAGCCGCATGGTAGCCGCCGGGTCGGGAATTGGCTAGGGCCTGTGACCAGGCCCGGGCGTCACGCGGGCCCGAACGCCCGCGTCAGGGCGTACCCGGCGGTCGCGGAGGCCGCGGTGATCACGATCCCCCACAGGATATCGACCACGGCCATCGGCACGGTCCAGCCCTTCAGCGTGGCCAGGTTGGTGAGATCGTAGGTGGCGTAGCAGAAAAACCCGAACAGGCCGCCCAGCAGCACCGCCCGCAGCCACGACCCGGTGTCGAGCGCCGGCTGCACCACGAACACCACGATGCCGACCACGTAAAGCGCATAGAACATGACGGCAACGCCCCACTTGGGCTCTGCCAGCAGCAGCGCACCCACCTGCGCCTGGTAGAAGCCGCGGGCGACGAAGCCCAGCCAGACGAAATCGAGCACGCAGAAGGTGGCGAGCGTGGCGAGATAGGCGAAGACGAGACGGCTCATGATGAAGGCGCGCGAGCGGCGACAACGAGGAGCAACGATGGTACACCGCGCTGCAGGCGGCGCTGCCTTGACACCGGGGCTTCTTGGCCCCGCCCATCCCGGGTCGCGGCGTGCGTGGTTCAATGACGTACCGCCACATCGGTGCGCGGGCGTGAATCGGGAGAGTCGACGGATGCGGCGGCGATGGACGAAGATGCTGGCCAGCGTGGTGCTGGTGGTGATGGTGCCGTGCGCGCTGGCGCAGACGGGCCCCGCGCGCTCCGGCGTCACGATGGGGCCAAAGGGCGGCAGCCCGGCGCGGCCGGACGAGGAGAAGGTGCCGGCGCAGAACCTGGCGGAGATCGTCGCGTTGCGGATGAGTCAACTCGAGGAAGACCTGCGGCTGCAGCCGGGCCAGATGCCGGCGTGGAACGCCTATCAGGAACGCGTGCAGCGCTTGCTCGAGGACCGGCGCCGGACCGTGCGCGAGGCGAACACGGCCACGACCGGGCCACAACGCCTCGATGCGCTGGCCGATGGCGCGCGCAACCGGCTGACCGCCGTCGAGGATGTCGTCGACGCCGGCAAGGCGCTGTATGCGGTGCTGACGCCCGAGCAACGCAACGTGGCCGACCGGCGCCTCGCGTTGCCGCTGGCCGCGCTGACCACGCAGGAGGTCAGTCGCGCGTCGCGGTGATGGGCGTGGCCCGGTCGACGAAGTTCATCGCGCCGCTGGCGCGCGCCCCAGCGATACGCAGGCGCGCATTGCGTACGCCGCCATCGCTGCCGGCGAACGTGAAGCCCATCGTCGCACCCTGCACGAACGCGCCCAGCAGCGGTTGTACCGGACCATCGGCGGCGATGGTGCCCCCGATGCGCTGGAAGCGCTGCGTCACCGTCAGCGTGGCGGCAACGCGACCGTTGCCATCGCGTACCGTCCAAAGGCCGTTGACGGGTGCAGGCACCGTCCACAGGAACGCCTGGTCGCCATCCTGCGTGATCGTTTCATCCGGCTCCCATTCCCCCATGTCCCACATGTAGCTGACGACGCGCGTGCCCGGCTTCAACGCCAGGATCTGCGGGCGCAACTGCTGATTGAGATCGGGCAGCAGGTAGAGCGTCACCACGCTGGCCTGCGTGAAGTCTTCCTTGAAGACGTCGCCGGCAATGATCCGCACGCGATTCTCCACGCCGGCGCGGGCGACGTTACGCGTGGCCAGCGCGGCCAGTTGCGGGTCGTACTCGATGCCGACTGCGCGCGCGCCGAAGTCACGCGCGGCGGCGATCGGAATGCGGCCTTCACCCGCACCCAGGTCGTACACGATGTCGCGCGACGACGTGCGCGCGGCGGCCAGCATGCGCGCCACCATCGCGTCCGGCGTGGGCAGCCACATCACATCCTTGCCGGCCTGGCGCAACTTGGGTTCGTACATCGCGTCGCCATAGGCGGGCGCCGACTGCGCCGAGGCGAGCGATGCCCCGGCGCTGGCGCACAGCGCAAGTAACAGGGAGACCGCGGCGTGACGCTGCCGCGCGAATTGACGGACCCTGCGCACGTCAGGCCAGCGTCTTGCGAATGGCATCCACGCTGCGCAGCGCCAGCGCGGCGATCGTCAGCGTCGGATTGGCCGCGCCGCCAGTGGGGAACACTGCGCTGCCTTCGATGAAAAGATTCGGATGATCGAACGTGCGGAGGTCGCCGTCGACCACCGCAGCCTTCGCGTCCTTGCCCATGCGCGTCGTGCCCATCACATGGCCCGCGCCTTGGAACTGGTCGTCGGGGTTATGCATGATCGACGTGGCGCCCATCTTCACGAAGGCCTCTTCGTGAACGCGGCGGGCCTCGGCCAGCCCGGCCTTCGTATAGTCATCGAGCCGGTACGTGAGGCGCGGCCGCGGGATGCCCAATGGGTCGCGCTTGCCGTAGTCGGGAACGATGCGGTTGGCGGGATCGGGCAGTTGTTCGGTGAGGGTGCCAAAGCGGATCTCGCGCGACGTGCGATCGAGCAGCGCCTTCTGCAGCGCGACCCCGCGCAAGCCCGAGGCGGCCAGCGCCTTCGCGTCGGCCATCGGCGCGCCGGTGGGCCACGACCAGCCATCATTGCCCACCTCGATGCGGAACGACGGGCGCGTGGCGCGCCAGTCGCCCAGCCGTGTGTTCTCGACGCCGGACGTGGACAGCGGACCGCGATAGGGCCACACGGGCTTCGCCGACAGTGCATACGAAAGCTGCACCGGATGATCCATCAGGTGCCGGCCGACCTGGTCGCTGCTGTTGGCAACCCCATTGGGGGCGCGCGGTCCCTTCGACATCAACAGCAGTTTGGGAATTTCAATCGCATGCGCCGCCAGCACGAAGACCTTGGCGGTGACCTGTGCCGTCGAGCCATCGGGACGTTTGTAGCGCACGCCGGTGATGCGCCCGTCGGCGCCGACATCGATGCGATCGACCACGGCCTGAGCAATCAACTTGGCACCCGCGGCTTCGGCGCGCGCGATGTGCACGGTGGCGTCGTACTTCGCCTGGATCGGGCAGATCGGAATGCAGCTGTTGTTGCCGCAGCATGGCGGGCGGCCGTCGCGCACCATCGCATTGCGGCCCTGCGGCGTGCTGCGCACCTGGTAGGGCGTGCCGGCGAAGGCCTTGGTGATCTCGAGGTCGAGATACGACTGCGGAATCATCGGCATCGGATAGGGCTTGGTGCGCGGCGAGCCCAGGTCGTCGGCCGAATCCCCCGAGACCCCGATTTCATTTTCGGCTTCGTTGTACCACGACTCGATCGTGTCGTACCCGATGGGCCAATCGACGCCGCGGCGAAAACGCGTGGCCAGCTGGAAGTCGTCGGGGACGAGGCGCAGGCACGTGCCGAGCCAGTGCCAGGTGGTGCCGCCTACCTGGCGCAGGTAGGTGCTGGCGAATTTCTGCGGTCCCGCCTGCACGTAATAGCCATCCGGCTGGTCGGAGCGCGGATGCGGCGCGTACGCGGTGTTGGGGTACGCGCACTCCGGCACCTTGACCACGGCGTTGTAGTACTGCGTGACCGCGGTGCCGCGATCGATGCGCGGACCGGCTTCGAGGATCAGCACCTTGACGCCGGTGGCAGCCAGTTTCGAGGCGACGAGGCCGCCGGCGATGCCGGCTCCGATGATCAATACATCTGCGTCCAATGCGGCCATCGGGGCTCCCTGTACGGCGTGAGTGTGGATGAATCGAAGGCGTGTTACGCGGGTGGCGTGGCCCAGTAGCCGAGCGCGCCCCCACACTGGCCCATCGGCTTGCTGAACGTCATCGACGTCCACACGTATGCGTCGAGGTAGAGCACCACCTGTTGACCCTTGGGACCGTTGACAATGCCGGAGAACCACGCGCCCGTCAGTTCGTTGGCCAGTGTCGTGAGGCCACCCGAATTCAACGCGGCATTGAGATCCGCCGGCGGCGTCGTGGCCACGACCCGGGCCAGCGCGGCGAGTTGCGCCCGCCGCGCTGGTGTCGCGAACGCGCGATACATCTTCGCGGCGACATCCGGGGACGGCGGGGGAAAGCCGGTGAGTCCGCTGGCCAGCGTGGCGAACTCGCGTTCCGCGGCCGTAACGGCAGGCGCGCCCGTGGCGGCGAGGCTGCCACCGGCGAGCCCCAATGCGCTAGCACCTGCAAGTGCCCGTAACAACTGGCGCCGCAGTTCCGAAGGTGGGGCAGAAACGGTGGTCATTGATGTTACGCCTTGGATGGAAAGCACGAAAATCGGAGGCACGGCAGGATGGCAGCGTAGGGTGCGCGCGGCCATCGCGTCAAGCGCTAGGAATTTCCCGCCCGCAACGCGGTGAACGCATCCTCGACGACGTTGAGCGTATGGTCGATGTCGGCGTCGCTGTGCATGATCGAGATGTAGAACTTCTCGTTCGGATTCACCAGCAATCCGCGGCGCAGCAGTTCGAGTGACCAGCGGTAGCCGAGATCCTTGTCGGCGGTCGTCAGGTCCATCCACGTGCGCAGCGGCCGCCGGGACGTGAAGCGTACGCCGAACACTGCGTCGTCGCCTGGCGTCTGCACGTCGAAGCCGTGCCGCTTGGCAGAGGCGACGATGCCATCGCGCAAACGCTTGCCGATCACGGCCAGACGCGGATAGACGCCGGGCTGGCCCAGCACGTCGAGCGCCGCGCAACCGGCCGCGGCGCACACCGGATTTCCGTTGAGCGTGTTGGTGGCCCACACCACTTCGGCACGCGGCCGCGATCGCGCGTCGAGCACCGCCATCACATCCTCGCGCCCGGCGATGGCCGCCAGCGGATAGCCGCCACTGACGGCCTTGCCGTAGCACGCAAGGTCCGGGATGACACCATATTTTTCCTGTGCGCCGCCCCACGCGATGCGAAAGCCGGTGACGATCTCGTCGAAGATCAGCACGATGCCATGCCGCGATGTGACCTCGCGCAGTGCCGCCAGGAAGCCGGGGTCGGGTTGCAGCACGCGCTGCAGCGGCTCGACGATCACCGCCGCCAGTTCACCTGCATGCGCCTCGATCATCGCGACCGCGCGCGCCGCATCGTTGAAGGGCGCGACCAGCACCGTCTCGCCGGCCTGCGGCGGCACGCCCACCGAGTCCGGCAATGAACGCGGATAGTCCGACGGCGTGACCGGCACGGTGCCCCACAGTCCGTAGTCGTGCATGCCGTGCCACGCGCCTTCGAACTTCATGACCTTGTTGCGGCCGGTGCGGGCCCGCGCGATGCGCAATGCATAGAACGTGGCCTCGGTGCCGGACCCGACGTAATGGACGACGTCGGCACATGGAATGGCCTCCACCATCCGGCGCGCGAGTTCGATCTCCGGCTCGTTGAGGAAATAGAACGTGGTGCCCTTGACGATCTGCGCGGCCACCGCCGCAGTGACCGCGGGATGCGCATGGCCGAGCAGCGCGGGCCCCGAACCCAAGTGGTAGTCGAGATACTCGCGGCCCGCCACATCCCACACCCGGCTGCCTTCGCCGCGTGCCACCACCAGGTTCAAATCGGCGGGCAGCACGAAGAGGCCGAGTCCCCCGCCGGCAAGGTAGCGCGAGGCGGAGGTCAGCAACTGTTGCTGATGGCGGGCGGCGGCATCGGTCATGGCGGGGCGTCTTTGCGGGAGGGGGGAAGGGAAAGGGCAGGCGTTCACGGCGACAGCGGCGACCACGTCACGACATGCGGGCAATGGTCGGAAGGCAAGGCAAGATCAGGCGTGGCGCGTAGCGCCGCACCATGCGTGTCGGCGAAATTCACCACGCGCATCGACAGCGCACCCGCCGCCAGCCGTTGCTTGAGCGAGGCGCTGATCAGGATGTGATCGATGCCTTCATGGGCAAGATTGCCACGCGGACCGGTGATACGGCAACCGCTGCCGGCAGCGGCGTCCTCGCGCGCAATGCGGGCGCGCCACAGGACCGATCCGCGCGGCGCGCCATCATTGATTTCCGGGAAGAGCGCAGCGATGCGCGCCGGGCATTGCGCAACGAAGCGCTGGCCCTCGCGCCGCATCGTGCACGGGCCGACCGGCGACGACGTCGGCGAAGCATCGAGGCGCGAGCGGAACGTTGCCGTGTCCTGCACCGGTTCGCGCAGCAAGGTCCGGTTGAAATCGCCCAGCAACGCGAAATCGGCGCCGGCATGGCGATCGATCCAGGCCTCGAGGGCCGGTATCTGGTAGCGCAGCATCGCGCAGTCGGTGGCAATCTGGTCCTGCCGGTCCGGATCGAGGCGCGCATCGCGCGACGTGAGGGGCGCATCGATGGCGCGGCTGCGACAGCCAGCCTTCAGGTGCACGACCAGTATCCGCACGGGCTTGCCCGCGATGCCGAGCGTAAACGCAAGGCCGGGACGCAGCGGCCGTTCCGCGAGGCCACCATCGGCCAACTGCGGCACGGCGGCGATCGCGGTGAGCGCCACGCCGGGGGCCCACGCCACGCCGACATGCTGCGCGATGCGCGGCGACTCCGGAAACTCATGCGTGGTGGCCACCTTCCAGCCGGGCGGCACCACCGCCGCAACCGCGGCGGCCGAAGACACTTCCTGCACCGCGACGACCTGGACGCCTCCCAGCGCAAGTTCCTTGAAGATCGCACGCTGCGCGCTGAGCTTGCGTTCGTAGTGCGGCCACGCCGCCAGGTCGGCCGTGTCGCGGCACGGATGCGCGGCCGGGTAGCGCGCGGCCTGCGGCCAGTCGTCGGCCTGCGACGCGCAGCTAACCGGCGGAAATCGCATGCCGTTGTGCACGTTGCAATAGGGCAGTTGGGCGAGTTCGGCGCGCGCGGCGGCAGGCAATGCAGCCGTGTCGCGCGGCCAGCCGTGGCGCGTGCACGCCTCGGTCCACCGCGCGTGCGTCGCGGCGTCCATCAGCCAATTGAGGTTCCAGGTGGCGAGGCCGATGGCCGCGCGCGCCGCGAATGCCGGCATCGTTGCGCAGCCAAGCACGAGCAGTATGCACAACGCGCAGCGTCGGGTTGCGCGGGCAGCCGTATTCATCCACGCATGATACAAAATGGCGCATCGTTGCGCCGCTATGCATTACGGTCAGTCCTGCGGTGGCGTGGACGCCTGGAAGACGAGGCTGAACGGTCGCGGCAGCGATTGCAAGTCGGTGACGAGGCGCACCCGGACGAACGACGACAGTTCCCGCAGCGCAAGGCGGATGGCTTCCGCGCCCTCGGCCTTGCTCTGCATCCGGCCGAAGCGCGTGCGCCGGGAGGGCGTGCGCAACTGCACCTCTACACCGAACTGCAACTCTTCGAGCTGGTGCGCGCGGCTCATGAAATCCCCGTAGACCGCGAAGGCGGCGATTTCGAGCGGGTTGTGTACGGCATCCTCGTTGACGCGCTCGGCCAGTGTGCAGGCCTCGGTCAGCAGCAACTTGGCCCGTGAGCGATGCAACGGCTCCACGACGCGCGCCGCCGCCAGCGAATAGAACCCCTTGGTGAGCCGGTAACCGGCCTGCCCGGCATCCGGCGGTTCGAGGAGGCCGCCATTGACCAATTCGTTCACCAGCGCCTTGCCGCGAACGGTGTCAACCGCGAAGTCCTGCCGCAAATGGGTGGCGGAAAGCCGCGCGCGCGCCGGGGTCAGTCCGACGACCCGGGCCAGCGCACGGCCGGTCGCCGCCCGCAGGCGCATGGCATCGAGACCGAAGTACAGGCGATCGGTGACCAGCGTGCGAACCTTCATTGAGTGTCGTCTCCGGGCTTCGGGAAATATGACGATAGCATGGGCGCAGGGAGCCGTGCAGGCGAGGCGGGTGCAGGTCACCGCCCGAGGGGCGAACCGTGGCGTCGCCGCAACAGCCTGAACGTCAGAGGGAGAACGGGACGACGCGGACGCCGAAGAGGACGCGGTGGGCGGCCATGAAGACCAACGCCAGCAGGATGCCGCCGCCAATGCTCATCGCGTCGTACTTGGCGCGAGGCGTGAATCGCCGCGTGGCGCCGCGCGCGATCGCGGAGACGAGGTCGAGCGCCGCCCAGACGAAGAATGCGCCGAAGAGTACGCTGGCGCGCAGGCTGCCGTTGGCGAGCAAGTGCACGCCGGACCACAGCAGCACGCCGAGCAGCATCGGGTGGCGCAGCGTGGCGCGGATGTAACTGGGCATGTTCGCCGCCGCGATCAGGATCAACGCCACCATGACGACCAATGGCGCGATCTTCCAGGCCGCGGCGATGGGCGCGAACAACTGCGGGCCGCGGTCGGACAGCGCGTACCCCGCGACGATCAGCAGCAATCCCACGCCGGACGCCAGCGAGAAGGCGCCCTTGTAGCGCTGCTCGCCCCAGCGCGTCACGGCCGCATTGCGCCATGCGGGAATGGTCGGCACGAAGTGAATGCCGAGGAACAGCACGAGGCCGGCGATCAGCAGCGCCATGGGTTTGGCTACGATGCCAACCGCATGATTAGCCCGCAGCGGATCATGTGGGCCGGTACGTTTGCGTGCAGGCCGGCGGGCACGCATGCAGGCAGCAGCAACGCGAGGGGCCGATGCCGACGACCGTGCCGGCCGGCCGGATGCAAGGCACTTTCAAATTGGCCGCAGTCACGATAACGTCTCCATGGCCCATCTTAGCGTACCCTGCAGCGCTTTCGCGCCCGAAGTCATTCCAACGTCGATGTCGTTTTTCAACACTTCCGCCATCCGGGTCCTTATGCGCACCGTCGCCGCGCTGGCTGCCGCGGTGCCGCTGGCCGCGTTCGGGTTCACGTTCTCCGACGGCACATCGACGACCTGCATCGCACGCGGGGTTCCGGTGCCCGAATTCTTCGCGGGCCCGGACGATCCGTTCAGCAAGCTGGGTCGCATCGGCCTCGCGGAGAAATCAGCGGACGGGTACCGGATCACCTGGAATGCGGCGCGCCTCAAGTCCCTGCCGGCACCCTTGCACGACTTCGTGTTCTTTCACGAGTGCGCGCATGTGACGGTGCCCACACAGGTCGAGCTCGAGGCCAACTGCGCCGGATTGAAAGCCATGCGGGCCGCGGGCCGCGCCGGTCCCGCCGTCGAGAATCGGCTGAAAGCCATGTTTCCGAACAACCCGTACTGGACTGACACCTTCGCCTGCGCGGATCGGCCGGCCCCGTAGTGGGCCGCGCGCCACGATGCGCACGTCGATCGAAGTGAGTGAGGAAGAGGGTGTGCGCTACCTGCATTTCGGATCGCGCTGGATCCAGGGAGCGATGCGGATCGCGCGACCCTACGCGCTGGAGCTCGAATACACGCGCGACATGATGATGCCGCTCTTGCTGCGTCGCGGCGATGGGTGGCCGCGCACGGTACTGCAGGTCGGTCTCGGCGCCGCGTCGCTCACGCGCTTCCTGCATCGCCACCGGCCGCGCGCTGCGCACACGGTCATCGAGATCGAGCCCAAGGTGATCGCGGCCGCGATGCAGTCGTTCAAGCTGCCGCCGGAGGATGCGCGCCTGCGCATCGAAGTGGCCGACGGCACCGACTTCATGGCCGCATCCGAGCGGCAGTTCGACCTCATCCTGGTGGATGGCTACGATGCGGGCGGCCGTACCGGCGCACTGGACACGCTGCCGTTCTACTGCAACTGCGCCGCTCGGCTGTCTGCGCGCGGCGTGTTCGCGGCCAACCTGCTCACCCGCAACCACGGCGCGCGCGCCAGCCTCGAGCGCATCGCCGCTGCCTTCGGCGGCCGCAGTGCCGCGCTGCCGACGTGCGCCAGCGGCAATGTTGTGGCGCTGGGCGCCGGCGGCGCGATGATCGAGGAAAGCTTCAAGGACATCACGCGCGCGGCGGCGCGATTGAAGCGCGACACGGGTCTCAACCTCGCGCCCACGGTGGCGCGCTGGCAGGAGGCGCACGGGGGCCGCGACGCGGGAATTGCCATCTGAGCGCGATGCATGCGCGACCGCTCCGCGGCTTTCCTCTTGACGGCCGCGGGCGGCGGGCGCTCAATGCTGGATTGCGAAACCCACGCCCGGAGGCCGCCATGTCCATGCGCTCGCTGCGTTCCATTGTCGCCGGCCAAGCGCCGATTTCCGCCGGTCGCTCCAGTACCGTGATCGAGGCGGCGCGCACGATGAAGGCCCACGATGTGGGTGCGCTGCTGGTGTTGGACGGCACGCGCCTTTGCGGCATCTTCACCGAGCGCGACGCGCTGTTCCGCGTGCTGGCCGCCGGCCGCGACCCGGCCAACACGCGCCTGGCCGACGTCATGACCCCGCAACCGCAGACGATCCACCCGGACGAGCCGTTCCTGCATGCGCTGCGCGTAATGCACAAGTGCCGCTTCCGTCACCTGCCGGTCGTGGAGTTCGACCGCCCACTCGGCATGGTCTCCGTGCGCGACGCGCTCGACGAGGATCTCTACGCATTGCGCACCGACCTCAATCAGCGCGAGCACATGTTGTTCTGATTCGGCTGGTTCGGGCGGCGGCTTGTCGTCCTGTTCAGCTTCGCCCCGTCGTCCGGCGGGCCATGAGGCGCGGGCTTAACTCGCCGATGGCATCGCCCGGGCGCGTGACCGCAAAAAAAAGAGTGTGACGATGAAGCCGTCCACATTTTTTTGCCCGCACGCGCGTCGGGGTATCGGCTCCATGCGCCCGCACCTCACGGCCCGCCGGACGACGGGGCGGTAGACAGGATTGCCGGATGCGGAATTGCCAATGTCCCGAACCATGCCGGATGGGGGATTGCCAATGCCCCGATCCGTGAAGCGGCGTGGGGCGAGGGGCCTCCAGGCGGGCGCATTGGAGCCGTTCCGACCGGTGCGTGAGAGCGAAAATGGGTCGCGAAACGGCCCTGAGCTTCGGACCATTGGCGAACCGCTGACGCCGTTTTGCATCCCGAATTTTCGCTCTCACGCGCCCGAGGGATAGCCTTCGGCGACCTAAGCCCGCCTGGAGGCGCCTCGCCCCGCGCCGTGCCACGAGGAACAGTAGGAGCAAACCCCTCGGGCATACTGTTAGTTTCCCCGCCAGGTTCTAAAAGCCGATGCGCACCCACGTCCTGCCCAGTACCGATCTCGATGTCTCCGAAGTGTGCCTCGGCACGATGACGTGGGGCGAACAGAACAACCGCGATGAAGCCCATGCCCAGCTCGACTACGCCGTCGCGCAAGGCATCAACTTCATCGACACCGCCGAGATGTATCCGGTGCCGCCCAATGGTGCCACGCAGGGCCGCACCGAAACCATCCTCGGCGAGTGGCTCGCCAAGCGCGGCACCAAGGGCCTCGTGATCGCATCGAAAGTCGCCGGTCCGGGTCGCCGCGACTGGATCCGCAACGGCCGGACCGATCTCACCCGCGACGTCATCCTCGAAGCCGCCGACACCAGCCTCGCGCGCCTGCAGATCGATTGCATCGACCTCTTCCAGATCCACTGGCCGCAACGCAATGTGCCGATGTTCGGCGCCACCGAGTTCGATCCGACCAAGGAGATGACCGGCGGCCCCGACATCGCCGAGCAGGTCAATGCGATGGCCGCGCTCGTTAATGCCGGCAAGATCCGCTACTACGGTCTTTCCAACGAAACCGCATGGGGCACGCACGAGTTCACGCGCGTCGCCGAGGCGATGGGCGTGCCGGGGCCCGTCACCGTCCAGAACAGCTACAGCCTCGTGTCGCGCACCGTCGACAACGATCTCGCCGAAGTCCTGCATCGCGACCGGATGTCGCTGCTCGCGTACAGTCCGCTCGCCGGCGGCATGCTCACCGGCAAGTATCTCGGCGGCAAGAAGCCACCCAATACCCGCTACGTGCTGTTCGATGGTCTGGGCGCGCGCTTTCGCAAGCCGATCGTGGCCGAGGCCATCGAGGAATACGCGAAGGTGGCCAAGGCGTGCAACCTGACGCTCGGCCAGCTCGCGCTGGGATTTGTGAAGAGCCGGTGGTTCCTCGGCTCGTCGATCATCGGCGCGACATCGATGGAACAACTCACCGCCAACATCGCCGACGCGCAGCTCGTGCTGCCTGCCGATGTGCTCGCCGCCATTGCCGCCGTGCAGGTGCGCTACCCCAATCCTTCCGGCAACTAGGACCGCGTCGCCGCGCATTCAATCGTTGCCGCAGCGCCTAGCCGCTGCGGCGCCACTATCCAGAAGGAGAGCCCTTGGACGTTCGTGCCGCCGTTGCCCATCAAGCCAAAGCCCCGCTCGTCATCGAAACCGTGCAGCTTGCCGGCCCGCGTGCCGGTGAGGTGCTCGTCGAGGTCAAGGCCACGGGCATCTGCCACACCGATGAATTCACACGTTCAGGTGCCGACCCCGAGGGCCTCTTCCCGGCCATCCTCGGGCACGAAGGCGCGGGCGTGGTCGTGGAGATTGGTGCCGGTGTGACCAGCGTTGCGGTGGGCGACCATGTGATCCCGCTGTACACGCCTGAATGCCGGCAATGCAAGTCGTGCCTGTCGCGCAAGACCAACCTGTGCACGGCGATTCGCGCCACGCAGGGCAAGGGCATGATGCCCGACGGCACCAGCCGCTTTTCTTTGAACGGACAGCCGCTGCATCACTACATGGGCTGCTCCACGTTCTCCAATTTCACCGTGCTGCCGGAGATCGCGCTGGCCAAGATCCGCAAGGACGCGCCATTCGACAAGGTCTGCTACATCGGATGCGGGGTGACGACCGGCATCGGCGCCGTCATCAACACGGCGAAGGTTGAGCCAGGCGCCAATGTCGTCGTGTTCGGTTTGGGCGGCATCGGCCTCAACGTCGTGCAGGGCGCGCGGATGGTCGGCGCCAACATGATCGTCGGCGTCGACCTCAATCCGGCGCGCGAAGCGCTGGCGCGCAAGTTCGGCCTCACGCATTTCGTGAACCCGAAGGATGTCGGCGGCGATCTTGTCGCGCATCTCGTCGAGTTGACCGGTGGCGGCGCCGACTACAGCTTCGAATGCGTCGGTAACGTCGACCTGATGCGGCAGGCGCTCGAGTGCTGCCATCGAGGGTGGGGTGTTTCCGTGGTGATCGGCGTAGCCGGCGCAGGGCAGGAAATCCGCACGCGGCCGTTCCAGCTCGTCACCGGCCGCGAGTGGAAAGGCAGTGCGTTCGGCGGTGCGCGCGGGCGCACCGACGTGCCGAAGATCGTGGATTGGTACATGGATGGCAAGATCAACATCGACGACCTGATCACCCATGTGCTGCCGCTCGATCGCATCAACGAAGGCTTTGACCTGATGCATGCCGGTACGTCGATCCGCGCAGTTGTCACGTACTGAAGGCATCCCGATGACGTTTGAAGTCGTCTCGGAGGTGCGCGTATTCGATGGCGTGCAAGGCGTGTACCGCCACCGGGCGCGCGAGACCGATTGCGCGATGCGCTTTGCCGTGTTCATGCCGCCGGCCGCGGAGCGCGGGCGCGTTCCCGCGTTGTACTGGCTGTCGGGCCTCACGTGCACGGAAGAGAATTTCATCGTGAAGGCGGGTGCGCAGCGCGTGGCGTCCGAACTCGGCATGGCGCTGGTCGTGCCGGACACAAGTCCGCGCGGCGTGACGCTGCCGGGGGACCGCGACGCGTATGACCTCGGTGTTGGCGCCGGTTTCTATCTCGACGCGACGCAGGCGCCGTGGTCCGCGCACTACCGGATGCGCTCGTATGTCAGTACCGAGCTGCCGGCGCTCGTCACATCACAATTCGCAATCGATCCGGCGCGCGTCGGCATCTTCGGACACTCGATGGGGGGGCATGGCGCGCTGACGCTGGGCATCCGGTATCCGGAGCGCTTTCGCACGATCAGCGCGTTCGCGCCGATTGCCTCGACGATGCGCTGCTCGTGGGGCGTGAAGGCGCTGACGGCCTACCTCGGCGCCGATCCGGCGCTGTGGCAAAGCGACGACGCGACCGCGATGATCAAGGACCAGGGCTGGCGCGGCCCCGCGATCCTGGTGGACCAGGGCACGACCGATCCGTTTCTCGCGTCGCAGCTTCGCCCCGATCTGCTCGAAGCCGCATGCCGCGAGGCCGGCGTGCCGCTCGAACTGCGGCTGCACGAGGGTTACGACCACAGCTATTACTTCATCGCGTCCTTCATCGAGGATCACCTGCGCTATCACGCGTCGTTGTTGTAGATCGCCGATGCATCTGCAGGCGAGGCGCTGAACCAGCGAGGCTGAAGCCTCGCCTACAATCGCGATTGCGGCGAACGATCATGCCGACATCGATTGCGGCGAACGATCATGCCGACATCGATTGCGGCGAACGATCACGCCGACATCGATTGCGGCGAACGATCACGCCGACATCGATTGCGGCGATCAATCAGGCAGAGGTGAGCCCGAGCAGCGCCGACCCGTAGCGCTCGAGCTTGCGGGCACCGATGCCGCTGATGCTGCCCAATGCATCGACGTCGCGCGGCCGCTG
>Ga0335394_10000571_pt1 | contig 39705 bp, 31 predicted proteins | sample MAT03_FD_205741 | JGI IMG/M metagenome (GOLD analysis project Ga0335394, IMG submission 205741) | Freshwater microbial communities from Lake Fryxell liftoff mats and glacier meltwater in Antarctica - MAT-03 (spades assembly) (version 2) ...
CAGGTCAGGATCTCGACGTTGGTGCCGCCCTGATCTTCGACCTTGTACATCTTCCAGACGTCGGGCCGGCCGTCGCGGTTGAGGTCGTACGACATCACGTTCTTGCCGGCGGTCTCGCACAGCGTCGGATCGACCTTGCCGACCTCGCTCGAGGCGTCGCCGCCCTGGTTGGCGACGGTGTCGTTCTTCTTGTTCTTGTTGCACCCCGCCGCGATCGCGAGCGCCGCCACAAGCAAGACCGCAGATATGCGTGACATCCAGCGAGGGTAGTCGGCCGCACCGGGTCGCGCAAGCCGCCGCACCCCCGGCGGGCGTTGACCGGTGACGTGGCGCAACGTATGGTGCGCCGCCGTGGCCCGCCGCACGATCTCGACGACGGTCCAGTTGTCCACCGACGACGTCGAGCGACTGCGCTTACTCGCCGCGCGGACCCATCGGACCTTCGACGATTGCGTGCAGGAGGCGGTCGCGCTCGTGCTCGAGCGCCACCGCGACAGCTTGCCTGAACAACTCACGATTGCCGTGCCGTAGATGTCCACGCCTCCCGACCGTATCCGCAACTTCTCCATCATCGCGCACATCGATCACGGCAAGACCACGCTCGCCGATCGCATCCTCGAACACTGCGGCGCGCTGACTCAGCGCGAGAGCAAGGCGCAGTACCTCGACTCCATGGATCTCGAAAAGGAGCGTGGCATCACGATCAAGGCGCAGTCGGTGCGCCTGACCTACCGCGCCAACGACGGCATCGACTACCAGCTGAACCTCATCGACACCCCCGGCCACGTCGACTTCCACTACGAGGTCTCGCGCAGCCTGGCCGCCTGCGAGGGCGCGCTCCTCGTCGTCGACGCCGCCCAGGGCGTCGAGGCCCAGACCCTGGCCAACGTCTACGTCGCGCTCGACAACAACCTCGAGATCGTCCCGGTCCTCAACAAGATCGACCTGCCGGTCGCGCGCCCCGACTGGGTCAAGAACCAGATCGAGGAGACCATCGGCATCCCAGCTCAAGACGCCTGCCTGGTCAGCGCCAAGACCGGCGTCGGCATCGGCGAGATGCTCGAGACCCTGGTGGCGCGCATCCCGCCGCCCACCGGCAGCAAGGACGACCCGCTCGAGGCCCTGATCTTCGACAGCTGGTACGATCAGTTCCGCGGCGTCGTCGTGCTGGTGCGGGTCTTCAAGGGCACGGTCAAGCGCGGCCAGAAGCTGCGGTTCTGGGCCACCAATCAGGTCTACGACTGCACGATGTTGGCGGTGCGCCAGCCTCACCTGCTTGAGGTCGACGAGCTGGTCGCCGGCGAGGTCGGCATCGTCGCTGCCTCGATCAAGGACATCGCCCACGCCCGCGTTGGCGACACCATGACCGACGACACCCGGCCGTGCCCGGGCCAGCTGCCCGGCTTCAAGCAGGTCCAGCCGATGGTGTTCGCCGGCATGTTCCCCGTCGACGCCGCCGACTACCAGGACCTGCGCGACGCGCTGGGCAAGCTGGTGCTCAACGACGCCGCGGTGACCTACGAGCCCGAGTCGTCGGCCGCCCTCGGCTTCGGCTTCCGCTGCGGCTTCCTCGGCCTGCTGCACATGGAGATCATCCAGGAGCGGCTCGAGCGCGAGTTCGACCTCAACCTGATCACCACCGCGCCGAGCGTGCAGTACCGCATCTACCTCAACGGCAGCGAGACGCCGGTCGTCATCGACAACCCGGCCAAGGTCCCCGACAGCGGCAAGTTCGACAAGATCGAGGAGCCGATCATCACCGCGACGGTGCACCTGCCGCAGGAGTACGTCGGACCGATCATGCAGCTGTGCGAGGAGCGCCGCGGCATCCAGCAGGGCCTGCACTACGATCCCAACGGCCGGGTCCGCGTGGTCTACGAGATCCCGCTGGCCGAGGTGGTGTTCGGATTCTACGATCGTCTCAAGACGATGAGCCGCGGCTACGCGTCCCTCGACTACGAGCCGGCCGGCCACCGCGACAGCGACCTGGTCCGCATCGACGTGCTCATCAACGGCGAGCGCGTCGACGCGCTGTCGATCGTCTCGCACAAGGACAACGCGTATCACCGCGGCGTCGAGCTGTGTTCGAAGATGAAGGACGTGGTGCCGCGCCAGATGTTCGACGTGGCCATCCAGGCCGCGATCGGCAGCAAGATCATCTCGCGCACGACCGTGAAGGCGATGCGCAAGGACGTCACCGCCAAGTGTTACGGCGGTGACATCTCGCGCAAAAAGAAGCTGCTCAACAAGCAGAAAGAGGGCAAGCGGCGCATGAAGTCGGTCGGCTCGGTCGAGCTCCCGCAGGAGGCGTTCTTGACCGTGCTGAAGGTCGACAACTGATGGCGGTCGCGGGCGGGATCGCGGCCAAGCGCCTCGATCGGCGCGTGCGCGAAGAGGCCCGCTCGGCCCTGCGCGACGTGGCCGGCGCGATCGCGCGCAAGAGTCAGGTCGGCGCGGACGACCGCGCGATGCTGACCCGGGTCGCGACGCCGCTGCGGGACGCCGTCGTGAAGCGGGACCCGGCGGCGATGCGGCGCGCGCTGCCCGCCGTCGACGCCGGCGTCGACAAGGTGGTCGCCGCGGTCAAGAAGTCGCCGGCCCGCGAGTACGGCGAGTCGATCGGCGTGGCCCTGCTGATCGCGCTGGGCCTGCGCGCGTTCATGGTCGAGGCCTTCAAGATCCCGTCGGCGTCGATGGTGCCGACCATGGAGATCGGCGACTTCATCTTCGTCAACAAGGTGTTGTACGGGGTCCACATCCCCTACACCGACGTGAAGCTGTTCGAGGTGCGCAAGCCCCGCCGCGGCGAGGTCATCGTCTTCAAGCAGCCGTGCACCCCCGAGCGCGACTTCATCAAGCGCATCGTCGCGGTGGGCGGCGACACCGTCGAGGTGCGCTGCGACGTGCTGTACGTCAACGGCCTCGAGGTGAAGGAGACGCTGACCGATCCCGACTGCACGTTCTGGAACGTGCCCGAGGGCTCGGCGGCCTGGCACACCGACAAGTGCAGCCACTACACCACCGGGCTCGGCGACGAGGCGTTCTCGGTCTTCCACGATCGCGAGCGGCCCGACGCGGCGGCCGCGCAGCAGCTGGGCTGGCCCGCGTACTGGGAGCAGTACAAGGCGCGCCGCATCGCCGATGGCGCGACCGCCGAGGACGTCGACTTCGAGCGAGCCTCGCAGCTGGCCGACGTGTACCCGGGCTTTGGCGCGTCGAGTGCCGAGGGCAACGCGCAGTCCCACGAGTTTCCGCTCAGCGGCGTCGACGAGCGCTCGGCCACGCCGGGCTGTAGTGGTCGCATGTACAACGAGCACGCGGTCGGCACGCTGGTGCGCACCGCGCCCGATCCGGATCGGCTCAACCCGACCTGCAAGCCGCGGATGCACTACCTCGTCCCCGACGGCTACGTCTTCGCGATGGGCGACAACCGCAACAACTCCAACGACTCGCGCTGGTGGGGCCCGGTGCCCCTCGAGAACATCAAGGGCAAGGCGATCTTCATCTGGCTCTCGATGGGTCCGCCGCTGCTCAACGGCTTTGGCGAGAGGATCCTGCACTTGAATCCGCTCAACATGCGCTACGAGCGCATGGGCAACTTCGTCCACTGAGCTGCCCGCGGCAGCTGCAGGCCGCGCGACCAACCGGGCCGCTCGAAATCGCGCGGCAGCTCGGGGACGAGGCCGGCCGCCCATCCTCCAGCTCCGCGCGCTTGCCCTCCGCGACCGTTGGGCCGACGCCATGGACCTCACCCTCCGACCGCTGCGGAAGTCGATCCGGGTGGCCGCGTGATCAGCATGAGAGCCACACCCGGCTCGCCCCTGTCGTCAGAAGCGCGCACCATCACCGCCCGCAGCGGCAGCTCGGCCTTCTTCTCGCAAGCCGGTTTCTGGTCGCCCAACGGACCCACGGTAACCAACAGCTCCAGCAGCGCCGCATTCTGGCACATCCCGCTGGTCACCGATGGCAGCGTCTCCGGCTGGTACTATCTGACGGTAACAGCGCAAGGCGCCAGTGTCGCGAGTGACGTCCGCTGCAACGCCATGAGCTCCAACAGCGGAGGGACATCGTTCGTCTTCGGCGGTCAGTCCGCGGGTAACGCCGCCCCCGGCGGCCTACCGTTCTTCGGTCCGCCCGCCGACATCTTCCTCAACGTGTGGGCGCCGTCGGGGGGCTCGATCATGATCGACTGCCTGGTGCTTCCAGGCGGTCGGGTGCACACGGTGAATTACTAGCCGACTGACCAGGAGCGGCACCCATGAAGCCATGGATCTTCGTCATTGCCTTTGCCGTGCTCGGCAGCGGCATGTATCTCCTGGTAGCGACCAGGGAGGTCGAACCGTCATCCACCGTTCGGACGGAGTTCGGGGTGCCGGCGAAACCGAGGGTCGCGCCGGCGCCGGTCGCGTGGACTCGGCCGGCGCGCCCGAGCCCGGCCAATCCCGTCGAGGACGAGCCGGTTGGTGCCGCTGGCGTCGCGGTCGCCGAAGCTCCATCGCAGAATGGATCGGCGGTCACGTCCGAGGAGATGCGCGATCAGATGCAAGCATCCTTCGTTGCGGCGCCCCTGACCGCGTCGAGAGATCGGGCCCAAAGCCTTGAAAATGGTGTGCGTGCTGCGCTGCCCAAGGGATCGTCGGTTCTCAGCGTCGAGTGCCGCGACTCGTTGTGCCGCATCGAGACCGTGCACGCCAGCGGCGACGAGTTTCGCGACTTCGTTCGGCACGCGTTCCAGGACGCGACCCGGATCTCGAGCGGACCTGCCTTCGTGAGCCTGCTCGACGAGTCCCAGCCCGGGCAACCCATGACCGCCATCGCCTACGTCGGTCCGGAGGGCTCGACGCTGCCCATGCCAGGTTCGGCGGCTTCGACGGGGCAACGGTGAGCACCGGGTGCAGCCGCAAGCCGCGTTGACCGGCGAGCCGGGCTGATGATGGAGCGTCGGGCGCGGCGCGGATGAAATCAGAGGTCAGATTCGGCGGAGGCGGGGCGGGGCGGGGCGGTGTCGGCGGGGACGTGCTCGGCGGCGATGACGCCGCGGCGGTCGGTGAAGGTCGCGTAGGCGGGCCCGGTGGCGCCCAGGAGGACGAAGTAAGGTTCCTCGCGGACCGGGCGATCGTCGTCGGGCTCGACCACGTCGAAGAGCCGCCACTGGTCGCGAGGCGACGGCGCGGTGGTCGCGGCGGCCGCGGCGCGCACCGCCTCGCTGCGATCGTCGGCCGCGCCGGCCAGGGCGGCGGCGACGGCTGGACGCATGCGGCCAGCACCGAGGGCGCGGGCCGCGACCGCGCGCACCCGGGGCGCAAGATCGTCGGCGAGCAGGTGGAGCAGCGCGGCCACGCTGGCGTCGGTGAGCGGGCGCTCGCCCAGGGCCCAGGCCGCGTTGGCGCGGACCAGCGGCGAGCGGTGCGCGGTGAGCACGACCAGATCGGCCGCGGCGTCGGGGCCGCCGGCGCGGGCCAGCGCCGCGGTGGCGTTGATCGTCGAGGCCCAGCCGCCGTGAAGGGCGAGGCGGCGCAGCGGTGCATCGGCGGACGGCACCGGCTGCTGGCCCAGGGCCCAGGCCGCGGCCGACGACACCCGGTCGTCCTTCGAGCCCAGCGCGTCGACCAGCGCGGTCGCCACCGCGGCCGGCGGCGGCTGGTCGTCGGCGAGCTCGCCCAGGGCCCAGGCCGCGGCGCGCTGGCGCTCGGCCGAGGCGCCGGCCACCAGCAGCGCCAGCGTGGGGCGCGCGCCGCGGTCGCCCATCGCGGCCAGCGCGCCGATCGCGGCCAACGCCGTCGACGGCGCGGCGCGGGTGGCCAGGTCCTCGAGCGTGGCACGGGCGCCGGGCACCGCCCGATCGCGCAGCGCGGCACCCCAGGCCCGGATCACGAAAGGCCGGGTCGCGTCGTCCTTGCGGGCGGCGGCGGCCAGGGCGCGCTCGGTGGCGGGGTCGCCGAGGTACGCCAGCGCGTCGGCCGCGGCGCGGGCCAGGATCGGATCGGGATCGCCGAGCGCCGTGATGAGCGCCGGGCCGGCCTTGGCATCACCGATCGCGCCGAGCGCGTCGATGGCGGCGTGGCGCAGCCGGGCCGAGCGCGGCGCGCCGGTGAGGCCGATGAGCGCCGGCACCGCGGTGGTCGCGCCGATCTGGGCGAGGTAGTCGGCCGCCAGCACGCGCACGCTCTCCTCGTCGTCGCCCAGCCGCTCGATCAGCGCGTCGGCGGCCCGCAGATCGTGGCCGAGCAGCGGCCCGGTCGCGGTCATGGCGGCGATGCGGATCGCCGGATCGGGCGCGGCGATGAGCCCGAGCACCGGCACCAGCGCGCGCGGATCGCCGGTGCGCGCGAGGGCCGCCACCACGCGGGCCACGCCCATGCGGCCGCGATCGAGCTCGGCGATCAGCGCGTTGGTGGCGCGAGCGTCGCCGAAGTCGGCCAGGAGATCGACCGCGGACGCCGGGTCGCCGGGCAGCCGACCGTCGAGGTGATCGACCAGCGCCGGCACCGCGGTCGGGCCGGCGCGCCGCAGCGCCTCGAGCACCGCTGGGCGTCCAGCCGGATCGGCGAGCGCGGCGACCAGCGCACGCACCGCGACCGGCGTGGCCTCGCGGTCGCCGGCCGCCGCGACCTGACCCAAGGCGTAGGCCGCGCTGGCTGACGCGTCGCCGCCGCGGCCCAGCACCGCGATCAGATCGTCGACGGCCTCGGCCGCGCCCAGATCGCCGAGCGACGCGATCGCCAGGTTGCGCAGCTCGGGCTGGGGGTCGCCGATGACGCGGATGAGCGCGGGGATCGCGGCGCGATCGCCGAGCTTGCCGACGCCGCCGACCGCGACCTTGCGGACCTCGAGGTTGGGATCGCCGAAGGCCGAGACCATCGCGACCACGGCGCGGCGATCGCCGATGACCTTCAAGCCCTCGACCGCGGCCCGACGCACCTCGGTCTTGTCGTCCGAGACCCGCGAGATGAGCGGCACGACCACGGAGTGATCGCCACGCTGGCCGATCTTGGCGAGGGCCTGCACCGCACCCAGGCGGACGTCGCCGTCGAGATCGCCGAGCGTGCGGATGAGCGCCTTGGTGCTGGCCTCGTCGCCGATGGCGCCCAGCGCGTCGGTGGCGACCCGGCGTACGACCTTGTCGGGATCGCTGAGCCAGGTGACCAGCCGCTCGACCGCGGCGACCATGCGGCCCTGGCCGGCGACCCGCGCAGCCTCGAGTCGGACCTCGTCGTCGTCGTCATCGAGCGCGATCAGGATGTACGGCTGGGTGAGCGTCGGATCGTAGGCGCGGAGCGCGCTGACCGCCGCGCGCTGCTGGGCGGGGTCGGCGTTGTGATCCTTGATCGGCGCGCCGTCAGCCTCGATGCGCCCCGACCACGCGAAGCCCCAGGTGTCGGCGCGGGCCGCGAGCGGCGCGGCGGTCGCGGTCAGCGCACCGAGGACGAGAGCGAGGCGCGGCAGCATCGCGGCGAGTATGCCATCGTCACGGCGCGGGCGCCGCGAGTGTCGCGATCGCCCACACCACCTTGGCGCGCACGGGCTCGGGCAGGTCGAGCTCGAGGAGCGCCTGGTACTCGCGGTCAGCGGCCGCACGATCGCCGCTCGCCCACAGCAGCGCTGCCAACGCCAGGCGAGGGCGGGCATCGTCGGGCGCGAGGGTCTTGGCCTGGTAGAGCGCATCCCGGGCGCCGGCGCGGTCGCCTTGGTTGGCGCGGACGATGCCGAGGTCGTGCCAGGCCGCCGGATCGCGCGGCGCCAGCTCGGTGAGGCGGGCTAGATCGCCAGCCGCGCCGTCGAGGTCGCCGAGGAAGAGTCGGGCGTCGGCGCGCTCGCGCACCGCGAGGCGCGCGCTGGTCGCATCGGGCGCCGTGTCGACGGCGCGATCGTAGGCCGCGCGCGCGGCGTCGTAGTCCTTGACGGCGAGCGCAGCCTCGGCGTCGCGGAGGTGGGCCTGGGTCGACGCGCTGGGCGCGGTGCGCGCGGCGCAGCCCAAGGTCGCGAGCGCGAGCGCGGCCAGCAGCACCAGCGCCGCGACTGGCCGATCGGTCAGGCCAGAGCGCCGTCGACGCGGTGGTATGGTCGGCCGATGCAGAACGCCAGCGCGATCAACGTCCTCACCCGTCACAAGCTCCGCCGCGACGGCGACAAGTTCTACGCCGAGCCCAAGACGGTGGTGTCGGTGTACCTCGCCAACGGCACGCAGACGCTCATCCTCGATCGCATCGTGTCGGTCGAGATCCACGGCGACGTCGCGATGATCGAGACCGCGCGCCACGAGCTGTACGGCGTGGAGCTGGCCGACCTGCGCGCGGTCCGCGTCACGCCCGAGTCGAGCGGCCCCGGGTACCGGTAGCGCGCCGCCGCTCACGGATCGGATTTGGTGCGCGAGCGCGGCGGCAGCTGTCCGCCGCTCGGACGCGGGCGCACCACGGTGGGGCCGTCGCTGCCATGGTCGGGCTCGGCGACCAGCGGCAGCGTGCGGACGCGACCGGTGCTCGGCGGCGGGCCCAAGATGAGCCCGCTCGGCTCGGGCCGGGTGGCCGGCGACAGGTCGAGCGTCGCCTCGACGTCCTCGGCGCCGACGTTCTCGGTGATGCGACGGCGCGGCGGGGGCGGCGGCTTGCGCATCGTCGGGGTCGAGGCGAAGGCCTCCTCGTCGTCGGCGTCGAGCATCGCGTCGAGCCGGTTGGCCAAGGCGCTGGCCCAGCTCGGCTTGCCCGCCCCCTCGGCCCCGGTCACGCCGTCGGCCACCGCTACGGGCTCGGTCACGGGCTCGGTCACGGGCTCGGTCACGGGCTCGGTCACGGGCTCGGTCACGGGCTCGGGCTCGGTCACGGGCTCGGTCACGGGCTCGGTCACGGGCTCGGTCACGGTCACGGCTTCGGCCGCCGGTGCCACTTCAGTGACGACGATCGAATCTGGCACGAAGACCGCGCCGGGCTCCACGTTGGCCTCCACGACCGACAAGATCTCGGCCTCGCCGACCGCGACCGGCGGCACGGTCGGTGGCGCGAACATCGGCGGCACCATCACGCCATCGATCGGCGGCATCGTCGGCGCCGCCGCGATCGCGTCGCGCTGCGCGGTGTTGCGCGAGCCCGCGCCAATCGGCCCCGAGTCGTCGACGACCAGCGCGCTCGCCCGCACTCGCACCGGCACTGGACCCGAGTCGCTCGGGCTCGGGGTGGCCGGCGGCGGCCCCCCGATCGCCGCGTCGCTCACGGCGATCGGCACCAACGCGATCGGCGCGGCCGGCGCCTTGATCGACACCGTCGAGACCGGGATCGCCGCGAGCGGCAGCTGCGTGGTCTCGGCGATCGGCAGCGGCGACACCATCGGCTGGGTCTCCGCGATGCCTTGCTCGGTCGCGGCGCGCGGGCGACCGCTGAGGTCCTCCCACTGGATCGGCCTCGGCACGTCGAGCGAGTCGAGCCGCGGCTGGTGCATGATCTGCTGGGTCGCCGTCGCGGCCCGGCCCTTCACGGTCGGCGCGGTCGCCGGCTCGTTCGCGGCCGCCTGTGCGGCGGCGGCCGCCGCCTCGCGCTGCCAGGGGTACTCGATGCGGCCGTGGTGCGCGGCGCGGATCGCCTCGCGGAGCGAGTCGCTGATCTTGCGCAGGTCGGCCATCGACAGCCCCGACTCGTCGAGCTGGCCGAGGTGCAGCTTGCCGTAGACGATGCGCTGGACCAGGGTCTCGACCGCCCGGTCATCGGGCCGCTTGAGCGTTCGCGACGCCGCCTCGACCGCGTCGCAGATCGCCAGGATCGCGGTCTCCCGGCTCTGGGGCCGCACGCCAGGATAGCGAAAATCTTCGACGGTGAGCCGGCGCGGATTGCCCTGCTCTTGGCACTTGGCCCAGAAGTACTCGAGCACCCCGTCACCGTGGTGCATGTGCATGAAGTCGATGATCCGCTCGGGGACGCGCATGCGGCGGGCGTGGGCGATGCCCTCGGTGACGTGGGCGAAGATCGCGTCGCACGACACCTCGGGGGCGAGCTGGTCGTGGGGGCTGGCCTCGCCGGCCCGCAGGTTCTCGATGAAGTAGCTCGGCTGCAGCGACTTGCCGACGTCGTGGAAGTACGCGCCGACCCGGACCAGGCGACCGTTGGCGCCGATCGCCTGCGCCGCGACCTCGGCGAGATTCGCCATCGCGAGGCTGTGCTGCCAGGTGCCGGGCGCCTTGTCGGCGATCTGCTTGAGCACGGGGTTCGACAGATCCTCGAGGGCGACCAGGCGGCCATGGGTGATCTCGCCGCACGCGCGCTCGAACAGGGGCAGGAGCGGCATCGTCAGCACGCCCGCGATGGCGCCCCCGAAGGCTGCCGCCAGCCAGGCCGAGCGCTGCGGGTCGGCCAGCTCGTGGACCGGCACCACGCCATCGGACAGGTAGAAGAACCCGAGGTAGGTGAGCGCAGCGCCGAGCATCGCGACCGCGCCGGCGCCCAGCGCGACGTTCCAGCGCGACCGCGCGCGGTCGGGCAGCACGATCGACGCGGCCACCGCTTGCACCACCAGCACCGTCGAGACGCCGACGTCGAACGGCACCAGCAAGCCCATGGTCACCGCCGACAGCACGCCCGCGGCCAGGCCGACCGTGCGGTCAAAGACCAAGGTCGGCACCAGGGCGCCCAGCGCGACCGGCACCGCCAGCACCGAGACCGGATAGGCCAGTAGCAGGCCCTTGGTCACCACCGCACCCAGCGCGACCGCCCCCAGGATGCAGGCCTGCACCCGCAAGAGCCGCCCGCGATTCGAGCGCCGCAGCTGGTGGGTCACGCCGGCCGCGAGCAGGAACAGCACCGCGGCGTAGGCGGCGAAGCGGGCCCCGCTCGACGGCGCGTTGGCGCGCATCCGCTCGGCGACAGCGGCCTGGCGCGCGGTCGCGATCTCGCCGCGCGCGACGACGACGCTGCCGCCTTGGCCCGAGACCTGATCGTCGTTCCAGCCCTCGAAGGCGGGGACCCGCACGGTCACCGGCGCCGCCTCGCCAGCGACCACGTGGGGCTCGAACAACCAGCTGTCGATGAGCGCGATGGGCGCGACCACCAGCGCGAAGCCGAGCGCGAGCAGCACCCCGATGAGGGGCGTGACCCGCGCGCGCTTGCGGATCACCTCGGACAGCCGGGCCCGGCTATTGGTCGTGGTCGGTAGCATCAGATCGCGATCTCGAAGTCGGCGCGGGTGCGCGGACCGTCGACGCTGGGGAACTTCATCGCGCGCAGCACGCCCGACAGGCAGCCGTGCAGCGCGCCCGACTGGGTGCCGTTGACCTTGACCCAGCTCACGCGCCCGGTCGGGCCGTCGATGATGATGTTGATTTCGGCACTACGCGTGCCGGTCTTCTGCAGGCAGCCGCCGAGCTTGCCGCCGTAGCGGCCGTAGACCCCATAGACGGTGCCCATGTCGAGCGTCTCGCTGCCGCCGTCGCGGTCGTCGGACATGTCGAAGGCGAGGTTCTCGCCGCCGCCGCCGGCGCCGCCCGTGCTGCCCGCGCCGCCGTGGCGCGCGCCGCTGCCACCGGTGCGGGCCTTGGGCGGCGGAGGCTTGGGCGCCGACACCGTCACCGCCAGCGAGGCCTCGGCCATCGAGGCGACGCCCTCGACGTCCTTGCGCTTGGCCGCGGTGAGCGTGGTGACGACGAGGTAGGCCGCGCCGACCGCAGCCAGCACGCCGGCGCCGATGACGCCGTAGAGCGTGACGCCGCGCGTGCGCTCCGAGGCTTGGTGCTTGACCTCGGCGTGGGCGCGCCGGTGATCGTCGCGTGACTGCTTGGCGGCGTCGACCAGCGGCCCGAGCAGCGGGTGCTCGTCGACCTTGGCGCGCCCGCCCTCGTCCTTGTCCATGAGGACGTGGCCGTGGGTGATCTGGCCGTGGAGGATCTGCTCGACGACCTGCTTCATCGAGAACGGACCGAAGTCGAAGCGACCCTTGCTGACCAGCCAGCGCTCGTGGCCGTCCTGCATCGTGGCCTCGAGGGCGGGCGGGATCGCGATCGCGGGCGCGACGTCGTCGGCCGCGTCCTCGTCGGCCGCGAGCAGGATGTCGACCACCAGCTCGCGCAGCGCCACCACCGAGGCGAAGCGGCGCTCGGCCCGCTCGGCGCAGGCCCGGGCGACCAGCTCGTCGACCTCGGGTGCGATCCCGGGCGCGGCGTCGCTGGGGCGGGGGCCGCCGCGGGCCAGCGGCAGGCCGACGATGGCGTCGTAGAGCAGGGCGCCCAGCGCGTAGACATCCGACGCCGACGACGGCGGATCGCCAGCGGCAACCTCGGGCGCGAGCCAACCCGGGGCGGCCACCAGGCCGTGGCCGACCGCGACCGCGAGGGCCGGGCCCAGGGCGAGATCGGCGATCGAGATACGGCCAGTGCGAGCCAGCGTGATCGACTCGGCCGACAGCCCGCCGTGGACGACGCCGGCGGCCAGGAGGGCCTGGGCCACGGTCGCGATCACGTTGGCCGCGCCGCGCGGCGGCAGCCCGGCGCCCGAGCCGGCGCGCTTGCGGTCCAGCACGTCGCGCAAGGTAGGGCCGCCCTCAGCCTCGGTCACGACGTAGAGCAGCCCGTCCTCGAAGCCGGCGCCCAGCGTGGCGGCGATGTGCGCGAGGTCGGTGACCGCAGCGGCCTTGACCGCCTGGGCCTGGACCGCGCGCACCACCTCGGGGCGGGCCGACAACGCGGCGTGGACCAGGTACACGGTGGCCTCGCCGTCGGCGCCGGCGCCGCGGGTGGCCCGGTACACGTCGGCACATGGGGTGCGGCGCAAGAGCGCACCGAGGGCGTAGCCACCGACGTGGCGGGCCCCGGTATCGCTCGCGCCCGTGCTGGACGACTGCGCGGACTCAGCGGTCGACATCCGCGACGAGGATACCGAATTCTGCCGGTCGCGGGGGATTCAGCGACAGCCGGCGGCGTCGGCCCGCGCGGTGGCGACCCCGGCCCCGGCCCGGCGCAGGAAACGACAGCCCTGCGCCAGGTCACCGGCAGCCACCAGGGCATCGCCGATCAGGAAGCGGGCGCGGCGGTTGCCGGGCGCGAGGGTGAGCGCGGCGTCGGCCTCGGCCAGCTGGCGCAGCCGGTTGCCGCTGCGGTGCGCCGACTCGGCGGCGCTCAGGTGGGCTGCGAGCCGCTCGGCAGCGGCAGCGGCGGCAGCGGCGGCGGCGCGCCCGGCGGTCGGCTCGCGCGGCGCCGCGTCGACCGCGGGCCTGCCGGCATCGCGGGCCGGCGCGTCGAGGACCCCGGCGTCGACCGGCAGGGCCGGCGGTGCGCCGGCGGCTGCGACGACCAGCGCCGGGGTGGGCCGCGCGCGGGGACGGGTCGCGATCGCCACCAGCGCGGCAGCGGCGAGCACCGCGGCCCCGACGATGATCATCGGTGCGCGCGAGCGGCGGCGCGGCAGCTCGTCGGCGCTGAACCCGGCCGACGCGCCGCGCGTCGTCGCTGCCGCCGACTCGCCGAGGCCGAGCCCACCCGACTCGCCGCGGTCGGCGGCTTGGCCCGGCCCCGTCGCCAGCGGCCTGGTCGCCACCACGTCGGCCCGGAGCGCCGGCACCGGCATCGTCTCGGCCAGCGCGCTGCGCCGCCCGCCCGCCAGCTGGGCCTCGATCGCCTGCAGCGCGACGCCCAGCTCGACCGCCGAGGTCGGCCGCCGCTCGACCGGCTTGGCCAGGCAGCTCGCCACCAGCTGCTCGAGCTGGTCCGGGATCGCCAGCTCGGCCCGCACCGTGCGCAGCCGCGGCGGCAGCTCGCGCACGTGGGCCGCCAGCACCTCGAGCGGGCTGGCCGCGACGAAGGGCGGGCGCCCGGTCAGCATCTCGAACAGCGTCGCGCCCAGCGCGTACAGGTCGCACCGGGCGTCGAGGGCCTGCCCCAGCGCCTGCTCGGGCGCCATGTAATCGGGCGTGCCGAACACCAGGCCGCCTTGGGTGAGCGCCGCCATCGACAGCGCGTGCTCGCCGGCGCCCTCCATGACCTTGGCCAAGCCGAAGTCGAGCACCTTGGCGAAGTCGGGATCGCCGGCGCGCCGCACCAGCATGACGTTGTCGGGCTTGAGATCGCGGTGGATGAAGCCGACCCGATGCGCCGCGGCCAGCGCGTCGCAGACCTGGCGGGCGACCCGCACCGCGCGGCGCGGCGCCATCGGGCCGTCATCGGTCAGCTCGGCGCCGACGGTGCGGCCTTCGAGCAGCTCGAGCACCATGTAGAGCAGCCCGTCGTCGGTGATCGCAAAGTCGAGCACCTTGACCGCGTGCTCGCTGTCGACCTTGAGCGTGCCCCGGGCCTCGCGCACGAAGCGCCGGGCCGCGCTGGGATCGCTAGCGAGAGTGGGCCGCAGGACCTTGATCGCGACCGCCTGGTCCATGAACTTGTGATGACCGCGGAAGACCGCGCCCATCCCACCGGCGCCGATCAGCTCGTCGATCCGATAGCGCCCGTCGAGGTCGGTGCCGATCAGGCGCTCGGCGGTGCGCCGCAGCTCTGCGGATCCGCTCGCCGACGAGTCGGACATCGCCCCGCCCCCAGACCTGTCGGTCATTCCCAGGAGTATCCCCAGGAGCTCAGAGGCGAAGGCCGTTCTTGATCCGGAAGCTCAGCCAGTCCCATCCCAGATACGCGGCGCCGGCCAGTCCGACGACTCCGACGATCGGGTTGATCACGACCAGCACCACCGCGGCACCGACGCCCGCGGCTGTCGCCAGGGCTCCCTTGCGCCGTGCGACCGCTTTGTTGCGTTGGATGAGGGATGAGGCCACTGCTGAGCAAGCTGCCTCATGCAACCTCGGGTGTCAAACCCAGCGGCGTGTCGGGCCGGACCCGGCGCGCGTGGGCGGACGGACACCCGGACCACCCGCTCGCGACAAGCTACCGGAGTTGCAGGATGCCGATCTGGCCCACGTGCTGCACTGCTACCCCAGACGAAACTCCAGCTCCCGCAGTCGCCCGTGATAAGAGGAACCTATGGCCCGTACTTCTGATCGTCGTCGCGGATCGATCTATCTCGGTCTCGCCGCCGGCCTGTTCACGATGAGCGGCGCGCTGGTGGGCGGTTACGTCGTCACTGGCGAGCGTAGCCCGTCGCCGCGGGTCGCCGCTGCCGACGCCGCGATGCCCACCACCGGCGTCGACGGTGCGCTGGCCACCGCGGTCGACCAAGCCCTAGACGGCAAGGTCATCGTCAGCGCCGCGGGCCGTGAGCGCACGCTCACCTGGCGCGAGCTGGCGGTGTCGGTCGATCCCGCCGAGCTGCCCTACGCCGCGCGCCGCAGCGACGTGGTCGCGACGCTGGCCAGCGCCGGCGCGCTGCCGATCCGCATCGACCGCCTGGCCGCCGCCAAGGCCCTCAGCGGCCTCAAGGCCACCGTCGACCGCGCGCCGACCAACGCGTACCTCGACCTCGAGACCAAGACCATCCACGACGACACGGCCGGCTTCGCCATCGACGTCTTCGCCTCGCTCGACCGGATCGAGGCCGCGGCCAAGAGCGGCGCGCCCCGGGTCGAGCTGGTCGGTCTGGCGGTCCCGTCCGCGATCACCCGCGCCAAGCTCGGCATCGACGACATCTCCCATGTGCTCGGCACCTTCCGAACCACCTTCCCGGTCGGCGACAAGGACCGCAACTTCAACCTGAAGCTGGCGGCCTCGAAGCTCAACGGCAAGGTCCTCGCGCCCGGCGTCGAGTTCTCGTTCAACGAGACCGTCGGCGACCGCACCGAGAAGGAAGGCTACAAGATCGCCCACGTCATCACGGCGGGCGAGATGGTCGACGGCCTGGCCGGCGGCACCTGCCAGATCTCGACGACGCTGTTTGGCGCGTCGTTCTTCGCCGGCCTCGAGATCGTCAAGACCACGAACCACTCGCGGCCCTCGACGTACGTGACGATGGGGCTCGACGCGACCGTGGTGTGGCCCAACACCGACCTCAAGATGAAGAACCCCTACGACTTCCCGGTCGTGGTTCACTACCGGGTCGCGCGCGGCGAGGCGGTGGTCGAGATCCTCGGCCAAGCCCGCCCGTGGGACGAGATCGCCTTCGAGCGCAAGGTCATCGATTCGACGCCGTACACCACCGAGGAGCGCCTCGACGAGGCGCTGCCGGTCGGCTTCGAGGCCCAGGACCAAAGCGGCTTCGACGGCTACAAGCTCGTGCGTTACCGCAAGTACTACAAGGGCGGCGTCGAGGTGAAGCAGGACAAGTGGACGGTCACGTACCGTCCCGTCACCGAGTACCTCCGCAAGGGCACCAACCCCGATCCCGACCTGATCGCGCCCACGGTCAAGCCGCCTCATACGCCCAAGGCGCCGGGCGGCGGCAGCGGTCGCATCGTGCAGTAGGGCCCCGCACCGGGTGCGTGAAGCGGCACCCGAGGACCGGAACCGGCAACGCAGCCAGTCGGCATGGATCGGCCGCGAGAACGGTCGACTTGTTCGTTCGCGGGCCCTTAAGTGAGTCGGTAAGCGCGCTAGCCCTTCGCCGGGTCAGGCGACTCGGCGACGGTGCCCTCGGCCTTGGCGGCCTTGGGGACGCCGCCGGGGTTGATGTCGATGGCCGAGCCCTTGAGGGCGACCATGTTGCCGTTGACCTTGAGCGCGCCGGCCGACGACATGTTGACGCCGCCCGACTTGCCCATGAGGTCGAGGCTGCCCTTGGCGGTGATCGCGATCTCACCGGCCAGGATCGTCAGGTCTTCCTTGCACTGGATCGCGACGTCGCCCTGCTTGGCGGTGAACTCGATCTTGTTGTTCTTGCCGTCGATCTTGACGCTGCCGATGCCGCCGCCGTCCTCGATGAGGATGAACTTCTCGACGTCCTCGAACGTGATGGTGTGGCCGGATGACGACTTGAACTTGCGGCGGGCGTTCGCGCCGTCGGCGTTGTTGTCGATCGCCTTGTCCTTGCCATTCCACAGCGCGCCGATGATGAGCGGGCGGGCGAAGTCACCGTGCTCGAACATCACCAGCACCTCGTCATCGACCTGAGGAATCGAGAACCAGCCGCGGTCCTTGCTGCCGCCCACCGAGATCCAGTTGCACCAGGTGCTGTTGTCGGTGATGGGCAGCGACGGGATCTTCACCTTGAGCCGGCACAGCTTCCCCTCATCCTTGATGTCGGTGACCACGCCCACGACCGGGTCGTAGAGCTTCCCCGACTCTTCCTCGGCGACGCGGGTCTGGGCGAAGAGCAGGCTGGAGAGGTCGTTGAACATGGGCCTACATCGTATACGGACCGGCTTGCGAAAACCTGCCCGGGCTCACGGACCGGCGTCTAGCGGCGACACCAGCACCGGCGGCGGAACGATCGCGACGGTCGCTGGCCCCAGCGTCATGCACGACGGATCGTTGGACGGCTGCGGGCCGTTGAAGTCGGGGCGGCTGTTGTCGGGCGTGCCGACCACCAGACCGACCAGCACCTGGTTGGCGTGCCAGGTCGGTGGCAGGGTCACCACCAGCTCTTCACGGAGGTATTCGCCGGGGCGCCAGTGGTCGCTGGGCAGGAGGCCATCGAGGGTCACCCGGGCGCCGACCCGGGCCTGCTCGGGACCCATCGGCGCGGTCGTGGCGGTGACAGCGAGGCCGCCGTCGGCGATCGTGAGGTCGGCCGGGAGGCCCCACAGCACCGCGCCGATGCGGAACGCGCGCGAGGGCCGCCGCACCGCGTGCAGGTAGATGGCGACCGTGGCCTTGCCGCCAGCGACCGCGTCGAGGACGTCGTAGCCGAGCACCTCGATGGCGCCCTTGTCGAAGGACAGCCCCGGCGTCGGGTGGGCCGGGGTCGGCGGGGCGGTGAGCAGCACCTTCTGCATGCGGAGCGCGACCTGGTTCATGTTGACGTCGCGCGAGAACACGACCCGGTCGAGCCAGCTGTCCATGATGCCGCGCATGGTCGCCAGCTCACCGGGGTTGCTCGAGGCCACGTTGGCCTTCTCCAGCGGGTCACGGGTCAGGTCGTAGAGCTCGTAGAAGTTGCTCTTCATGTTGAAGATCAGCTTCCAGGTCGCCGACACCGCGGCGCGGATCGGCACCGGGTAGTTGGTCTCGGCGAAGACCACGCGCTCGGGATCCTCCTGGCCGTAGAAGATCTGCGGCACCAGGTTGTGGCCCTCGAAGGCGGCGCTGCCGGTGTCGAGGTTACACAGCGCGGCGAGGGTGGGGAGGATGTCGAGGTTCGACACCGCGCCGCCCACCCGACGCGGCGGGTTGTTGGGCACGAAGAACAGCAGCGGGACGTGGAGGATCTCGCGGTAGAGCGCGATCGCGTGGCCCGAGAAGCCGTGCTCGTTGAAGGCGTCGCCATGGTCGCTGGTGACCACCACGATCGTACGATCGCCACCGGGCAGCCGGATCAGCTCGTCGAGGAGCCGCCCGATGTGCTTGTCGGTGAAGTGGAGCTCGCCCTCGTACAGGTCCTCGGGGGTGTCGCCCCAGGCGGTGTCGCCGGGGTGCGGGACGTACTGGCTGTGCGGGTCGAGGTAGTGGATCCACAGGAACCACTTGCCGGTCGGGTGACGGGCGATCCAAGCCAGGGCGCGATCGGTCAGGCGATCGGACGACACCCGGTTGGCATCGTGGGTCTTGCCGATCTCGTTGTCGTAGCTGTCGACGCCCTGCTCCATGCCCCAGTCGTTGAAGTACTCGTGGGACAGGATCGCGCCCGTCGTGTAACCGCCCTGTTTCATGACCTCGGGCAGCGTGAGGTTCTCGGGCTTGAGGCGCGGCGGCATGCCGGGCTTGTTGGTCTCGTCGAGGGCGATGCCGGAGTGGAAGAACTTCGAGGTCAGGATCGCCGGGACCGAGGCCATCGTCCCGGCCGACGGCGCCTGCGCGAACGTGAAGTCGGTGGCGCGCTCGGCAAACTGGGCCAGGCGAGGCGTGGTGTCGCGCTTGCGCGGGCTGTCGGCGCCGCGGCCAAACGTCGTGTAGTCGTAGCGGACGGTGTCGATCGTGACCAGCAGGACGTTCCACGGCTTCTGGAAGGCCGGCGGCACCGGGCGGCTGGGCCCGGCCGGCACCGCGAGATCGCGCATCGAAAAGTCGCGACCGTCGCAGTTCTCGTCGATGCCGTTGTCGGGATAGTCGCGGGCGCCCGGGTGGATCTTTCGGTTGCGGGGCGCGCAGTCGTTCTCGCCCAGCAGCGAGCCGAAACCGTCGCGGTCGAGGTCGTTGGCGACCCGCAAGAGCTCGATGACCCGGGCCAGGCTGGGCGACGACGACACCACGATGAACTTCACCTGGGGCGCGGCGCCGACGCGGATGAGCGTGAGCGGCACCAGCACCGCCGCGAGGCCGGCGGCGGCCAACCCGACCCGGCGGTTGGCCGGGCCGGCGACCCGGCGCGCCGACCACTCGCGGGTCAGCCCGACGCCGACGACGAAGGCGACCAGCGTGATCGCGCGTCGCCAGGGCCACACCGGCCGCAGGTGGTGGTGGAAGTGGCCGGCCATCACCAGCGCGGCGACCGCGGCCCCGACCGCGAGGGCGAGGCCGAGCCAGGGCGAGGCCAACCCGCGGGCGACCCAACCCCGGGGCGGGGCGGCGCCGCGTCCGACCGGGTCGACCACGCGCAGGAGCGCGGTCGCGAGCGCGCGGCTGGCCAGCACCGCGGCCCCGCCGAGCAGGAGCGACGCCACCGCCATCACCAGCGCGGTGAGCGTGGGCTCCTTGAACGACACGATGAGCTTGCCGCCGAGCCAGGTCATGACGACGGCGTACGCGATCACCGCGAGGCCGCCGATCGAGGCCCGCACCGCGGTGGCCAGCGGCCAGCGGCTGGGCGCCGGCCAGGGCTGGGGCCGGGCCAGCGCGGCGTCGGGCCCGTCGACCACGCGCGTCCACAGCCGGGGCGCGGCGGCCAGGGCGCCGGCCAGCGGCCCGACGACGAGCCAGACCAGGCCCATGAGGGTGGCGATCAGGCACCCCAGGCGCACGTCGACCAGGAGCGAGGTCGGCCCCGGGTGGCGCCACAGGGTGACGATCAGCTCGACCAGGCCGGCGAAGGCGGCGCCACCGGCGGTGGCCGCAGCGCCGATGCGCACGTCGCCGACGACCGCACGTCGCAGCGAAGTGGCGGGGCGGGTCATGGCGCTCGGCGGAGCCGGTGCTTCACGAGCACCCACATCGCCTCGACGCCGTCGGTCCAGCGGACCTTCTTGCCCTCGGCGATCGCGCGCGCGGTGTACGCGATCGGGACCTCGACGATCGGGATCTTCTTCTTGCCAACCTTCGCGGTCACCTCGGGGCAGAACTCGAAGCCGGTGCAGGTGAGGTGCAGGTCGCGCAGCAGGTCGGTGCGGAACAGCTTGAAGCAGGTCGCTTCGTCGGTGATCTGCAGGCCGTAGAGCAGGTTCGCGGTCACCGTGAGCATGCGGTTCGCGACGTAGTTCGCGGTGCGCATGCCGGTCGGGCGCGGGTTGGCCAGGAAGCGCGAGCCGTAGACTACCTCGGCGCCCTTGGCGGCCTCGGCGAGCAACGCCGGGTAGTCGGTGACCTCGTACTCCAGGTCGGCGTCTTGAATCAGGCAGTAATCGCCGGTGGCGGCGGCGAGGGCGGTGCGGATCGCCGCGCCCTTGCCCTGGTTGCGCTCGTGACGGACGACGCGGATGGTCGGATCGGCGGCGGCCAGCTCGCTGGCGATCGCGAAGGTGCGGTCGCGCGAGCCGTCGTCGCACACCACGATCTCCTTGGCGAAGCCGAGGGCGACGGTGTCGATCGCGGCAACCCGCCGCAGGATCTCGCCGATGGTGGCCTCTTCCTGGTAGGCCGGGATCAGGATGGACAGCAGCACGCCCCGGGCGTGTACCACAGCCGCGGGGCCGCGCGCAGCGCCGGGCGGGCGGGCGGGCGCGACGAGAGGCTGGCGCGACCCGCTGGGCCGCGGCCCCCGGCTCCGGCCAGCGGTCACCACCCGGGCCGGCTCCGCAAAACCCGAGCCGGTGGGCGGTCGGCGGCGCGGATCCTGACCGCCTCGTGATACACGACCGCGTGCCTCCGACGGAGCCGCTCCCCGCGACCCGAGCGCGCCGCCTCGGGGCCTGGCTGGCCCGGCACCGCTGGTGGCTCGGGCTGGCGCTGGCGTTCCTGTACGTCTTCCCGTACTTCCCGGCCATCCAGTCGGCCAACGAGCTGCCGCGGATCTACCTGACCCAGGCCATGGTCGATCACGGGACCTTCGCGATCGATCACGGCGTGAAGCAGTGGGGTGCCACCGCGGACGTCTCGCCCCACGCCGGCCACCAGTACTCCAACAAGGCGCCGGGCTCGTCGATGCTGGCGATCCCCGCCTACCTGCTGCTCGAGCGCACCACCCAGCTGGTCGCCGGGCGTCCGCCGACCTTGGGCGAGACCTTCTGGACCTTCCGGGTCTGGACCGGCGCCATCCCGACGCTGCTGTTCCTGCTGCTGCTCGCGCGCTTCTTGCGCCGCTTCAGCGAGCGCGACGCCGCGCGTCGGCTCACGCTGGTCGGCTACGGCCTGGGCTCGATGGCGCTGGTCTACTCGGTGTTGTTCATCGCGCATCAGCTGTCGGCCGCGTGCGTCGGCACCGCGTGGATCCTCGCGGTGGAGGTCGTCGACGATCGCCGCCGCGATCGCTGGATGCTGGCGGCCGGGTTGGCGGCCGGGGCCGCGCCGCTGGTCGATTACCAGGCGCTCTTCGCGGTGGTGCCGATCGCAATCTGGGTCGCGGCCCGCTTCGTCCACGAGCGGCGCGGCGGTCGCGCGGTCCTGTGGGCCACCGTCGGCGCCGCCCTCCCGATCGTGGTCATGCTCGCCTACCACCACGCCTGCTTCGGCTCGCCGTGGAAGACTGGCTACGACGCGTCGGAGACCTTCGCGTTCCACCACCAGCATGGCTTCCTCGGCCTCGACAAGCTGCGCTGGGTGGCCTTCACCGGCTCGACGATCGCGCCCGACAACGGCCTGGTCTTGTTCTGCCCGATGCTGCTGCTCGCGTTGCCCGGCTGGTGGCTGATGGTGCGGCGCGGCCAGCTCGGCCACGCGCTGGTGTCGCTGTCGATCGCGCTCATCTACCTGCTGTTCATCTCGGGCCTCAACTTCTGGCGCGGCGGGTGGCAGTTCGGCCCGCGCTACATCACCGTGATGTTGCCGTTCCTGCTGCCACCGATCGTCACGGTCCTCGACGCCGTCGACGGTCGGCGCGGCTGGCGCGCGCTGCCGTGGGCGATGATCGCGGTCGGCCTCGCCATCTACGGGCTCGGCGTGGCGACGTTCCCGCACTTCCCCGAGAAGTTTCACAACCCGCTCTACGAGGTGGTGTTTCGGTTGCTCGGCGACGGCCTGGTCGCGCCCAACCTCGGCGGCGCGCTGGGCCTGCCGCGGGTGTGGAGCATCGTGCCGTGGCTCGGGCTCCTGGCCGGGCTGTGGGTCGCGGCGGCGGCGCCCCGACACGATCGCGCGCGCTGGATCGACGTGGGGCTCGCGGTGGTCATCGCCGGGGCGGTCATCATCGGGTACCGCGGGTTCCACCACGGCGGGCCGGTCGCCGAGGACGCCTACGTCCACTTCGTTCGTCCCACCGTGGCGGCCCAGGCTCCGCGCTGACCGCCGCGCGCCGCGCTACCGCGGGGCCGGCTGGGGCGTGAGCGCGACGATCGCCGCGTCGGCGGCCGCCTTCAGGCAGCTGTTCGAGTTCGACTGGCCGATGCCATGGAAGCCGCCGCGCATGCGGTAGCGCGCCTTCCTGAGTGGCCCGATCGCCCGGGCGTCGCCGTGGGCGCGCAGCTTGGCCACCGCGGTCTTGCGGGCCGGGCAGGTCTTGCCGTCCTGCAGCGCGGTGACCAGCGCGTCGTAGGGCGCGTCGGCGGCGGCGACCACCGCGGCGGCCAGGGGCTCGAGGCCGGCGGCGGGTGCGGCGGCGCTCGCCAGGGCCGGCTTGCCCGCGTCGGCCTCGGTCGCCGCCACGCCGGCATCGCCGTCGCGCGGCGCCGCGACGTGGCCGGGCGCGCCGAGCCGCTCGACCGACGACGACGGTCCCACCACGCCCGCGATGGCCGCCACCAGCCCGACCGCGAGCACGCCGCCGCCCAGGATCAGCCCGAGGCGCTGACGGCGCGAGCGATCGCGTAGCCACGGCAAGGTCTCGTAGAGCCATCCGACCATGCCGGTCGCGGCGGCCCGGGCCGGGGCCGCGGCCAGCGAGACGGTGGCGAGCGCGGGCTGCGGCGTCATCGCGCCGACCGCGGGCCGCTCCTGCGACAGCTGGGCCGCCTCGGCGGTGCTCCAGGTCGACGACGGCGTGCGCAGCGCATCGAGCTCCGCGGCCAGCGCCGCCGCGTCGTCGAACCGGTCCTCCTTGGCCTTGGCGAGCCCGCGCCGCACGATGGCCTCGAGCCCGTCGGGCAGCACCAGCGTCGGCGCGATCTCGGCGAAGGTCGGCGGCTCGACGACCGCGTGGGCGGTGAGCATCGCGATCGGCTCGCGCCCACTGAAGGGCGTCTGGCCGGTGAGCATCTCGTACAGGACGATCGCCAGCCCGTAGATGTCGCTGCGGCCGTCGAGGGCGCCGCCCAGCGCCTGCTCGGGCGACAGGTAGGCCGGCGTCCCCACCACCAGGCCGGCCTGAGTCACCGTCGCGTCGGTGCCGTCGAGGGAGCGCGCGATGCCAAAGTCGAGCACCTTGGCGAAGTCGGGGTCGTCCTCGTCGTCGACCAGGAAGATGTTGTCGGGCTTGATGTCGCGGTGGATGACGCCGTGGCCGTGGGCGTGGGCCAGCCCGCGCGCGACGTGACGCGCGATCGCGACCGCGCGCGGCCACGGCAGCGGCCCGTGGCTGAGCAGCTCGCCCAGCGACTGCCCGCGCAGCAGCTCCATGGCCAGGTACAGCGAGCCGTCGCTGCGCATGCCGAAGTCCGACACCGCGACCAGGTTCTTGTGGGACAGCTTGGCGGTGGCCTGGGCCTCGCGCTCGAAGCGGCGCAGCGCGTCGGCGTGCTGGCCCAGCTCGGGCCGCAGCACCTTGATCGCGACCTCGCGGCCCATGCCGACGTGGATGGCCTTGTAGACCGCGCCCATCCCGCCCTGGCCGATCCGCGCGACGAGCTGGTAGCGCTCGTCGATGATGGCCCCCAGGTCGGGGTCGTCGCTGGACATCGCCCCGCAGGATATACCTTGCCGGTTCGTGGCGTGTCGACGCGCTGCGCTACTGCTCGGTCGAGGCCTCGGCCTCGTCGGCGGTGGCGGCCACGCCGGGGCCGTGATCGCGGGGCAGCAGCAGGCGACCCGCCACCAGCCCCAGCGCGATCGCGACCGCGCTGGCGCCCAGGATGCCCAGCTTGGCCGCGCCCAGGAGCGCCGGCTCGGTGAAGGCCAGCTGCGCGACGAACAGCGCCATCGTGAAGCCGATGCCAGCGACCACGCCCAGGACGATCAGGTGGCGGATCCCCAGCCCGCGCGGCAGGGTCGCGACGCCGAGCTTGAGCACCAGCGCGCACGCCGCCAGCACGCCCAGGGGCTTGCCGATCACCAGGCCGACCGCGACCGCGATCGCGACGACCGACGAGGTGCCGTCGAGGTGCAGCCCGTCGAGCGCGACGCCGGCGTTGGCCAGCGCGAAGATCGGCATGATCACGAATGACACCCACGGGTGCATGGCGTCGATGAGGTCCTCGGCCGGCGACTCGACCTCGTGGCCGTCGGGATCGAGCCAGGGCGCGACCGGCGTGCACAGGCCGATGATCACGCCGGCGATCGTCGGATGGATGCCGGCCGCGTAGGTGCCGCCCCAGGCCACCAGCGCGGGCAGCGCGTAGATCAACGGGCGTCGCACGCCCAGGGCGCGCAGCACGAACACGCCGGCGACGCCGAGGACGGCCACGCCGAGCCCGGCGAGCACGAGCCCCGACGAGTAGAACAGCGCGATCACCACGATCGCGCCCAGGTCGTCGATGACCGCCAGCGCCAGCAACAGCACGCGCATCGCCGCCGGCACCCGCGGCCCGAGCAGCATCAGCACGCCGACCGCGAAGGCGATGTCGGTCGCCATCGGCACGCCCCAGCCGTGGCGGGTCGCCGCGCCGCCGGCCAGCGCCAGGTACAGCAGCGCGGGTGCCGCCATGCCGCCTACCGCCGCTGCGAAGGGCAAGGTGGCGCGCCGCCAGGTCGACAGCTCGCCGTGGTGCAGCTCGCGCTTGATCTCGAGCCCGACCACGAAGAAGAAGATCACCATCAGGCCGTCGTTGACGACCCACTCGAGCGGCCGCTCGAAGCTGAAGCTGCCCAGCCGCACGCCCACCGCGGTGTGCCACAGCGCGACGTAGTCATCGGCCCAGCGCGAGTTGGCCCACACCAGCGCCACGCCCGCCGCGATCAGCAGCACGATGCCGCTGGCCGCCTCGATGAGCAAGAACTGCTCGAGGGGCCGCTTGGCCCACCGGGCCAGTCGCAGGAGAGGGCGGGTCACGCGCCCAGCTCGGACCAGCGGGGCGACGCCGCGAAGGCGGCATGGATGAGCCCGACGTGGCTGTAGGCCTGGGGAAAGTTGCCCCACATCCGGCCGGTCAACGGATCGACGTCCTCGGCGTAGAGCCCGAGCGGCGCGTCGATGTCGCTGAGGCGCGCCAGCACCGTGCGGGCCTCGGCCCCTCGGCCCAGATGGGCGAGCGCCTCGGCCAGCCAGAACGTACAGATCGTGAACGCGACGGTCGGCACGCCGAAGCCGTCGTCGGTGCGATAGCGCCGTAGCCAGCCGTGGTGCGACAGGTCAGCGGCGATGGCGTCGACGGTGGCGTGCATGCGGGGGTCGTCGGGGGGCAAGAGGCGCAACGTGATCGCTTGCAGCAACGCGGCGTCGACCTCGGTTCCGCCGTGATCGGCGACCAGACAACCGCGGCGCGGATCGACGGCGTCGCGCAGGATCTCGTCGCGGATGCGGGTCGCGGCGTCGGCGAACTCGGCGACGTCCGCGGGGCGATGGCGCTCGGCGATGCGGCGCATGCGGTCGGCGGCGGCCCAGCACATGAGCGTGCTGAAGGTCTGGGGACGCGCCGAGGTGCGCAGCTCCCAGATGCCGGTGTCGGGCTGGCCGGCGACCTCGACCGCGCGGCGCGCCAGTCGCGTGACCAGGTCGAGAAGCTCCGGCGTGATGTGATCGCGGAACCGCGCGTCGAGGAACATCGGCGTGAGGGCGAGCACCAACTCGCCGAACACGTCGTTCTGGATGTGGCTGGCCGCGCCGTTGCCGATACGCACCGGGCCGTGACCCTGGTAGCCGGGCCAGGCCGGCAGGGTCTCCTCGGTGAGGTCGCGCTTGCCGTCGATGCGGTAAAGCGGCGCCAGCGCGAGCTCGGGCGCGGCCGAGGCCAGGTCGAGCAAGAAGCCCAAGAACTGCTCGCGCTCCTCGAAGTGCCCGAGCAGCCGGAACGCGCCGAGCGCATAGAACGCGTCGCGCAGCCAGCAGTAGCGGTAGTCCCAGGTGCGGCCCGAGCCCGGCGACTCCGGGATCGAGGTCGTGAGCGCGGCGACGATCGCGCCGGTGTCCTCGAAGCAGTGCAGCTTGAGCGCGAGGGCCGAGCGGATCACCTCTTCCTGGTAGATCGGCGGCACGTCGCAGTGCTTCACCCACTGGGTCCAATAGCGCACGGTCTCGGCGAGGAAGCGCTCGCACAGCGGCGCCAGCGGCTCCTCGACCGGCGCGCCCCACGACAGCACGAAGTGACGGCGCCCGGTCAGCGCGAAGCCCTCGCCTTCGAGGTACGACAGCGGCGCGTCGGTGGTGAGGCGCAGCGGCGCGTCGTAGCCTTGGAACGCGACGTGGTGCGAGCCCAGCTCGCGCGCCGGCCGACCCTTCGACCAGCCCAGCACCGGCTCGCAGCTCACCCGGATGCGCGGCGTGCCGGCGAGCGGCTCGACGATGCGGACCAGCTTGGTGGGCCGGAAGCTGCGCTCGTGCTGGCGGAACCGCGGCGCGAAGTCGAGCACGCGGAACGAGCCCTCGGCGGTGGTGAACCGGGTCTCGAGCACGTTGGTGTTGGGCAGGTACCGCTGCACGCCGGGCTGGCGGTCGGCGGCGCCGATCGTGAAGTGACCGCCGCTGCCGCCGTCGTCGAGGAGCGCCCCGAACACCGGCGGCGAGTCGAAGCGTGGCAGGCACGACCACACGATCGCGCCGTGGCGATCGATCAGCGCGGCGATCTGACAGTTCCCGATGAGACCGAGCTCGGCGAGCGACATCCGGCGGTTGTAGCAAGCGATGATTGGAACTCCAAGTATCTCGTGTTAGAGACGGCGCATGGGGCGCGCCGTGCGGTTCGTGGTGGTGCCGCTGGTCGGGCGCGGCGTGGTCACGACCGCGGGCTACCCGGCGCTGGTCGGCACCACCCGCAGCTGGTTCGCGGAGGACCTGACCTTGCGCTCGCGGCTGGCGGTCACCTCGGCCAGCCGAGGCCTGGCCCGCAACCGGGCCCCCGAGCGGCGGGCATGACCGGGCGCCTGCGCGGCGAGGCCGGATGAAGTACCTGTTCGCCCCGCGCGAGGTCTCCGTGCTGCCGCAGCTGGCCTGGACCCGGCTCTTGGTCGCGCTCGACTTCGACGGCACCCTCGCGCCCATCGTCGAAGATCGTCACCGGGCCGCGATGCGTCCCCGCACCGCGCGGCTGCTGGCCCAGGTCGCCGCGCGCTATCGCACGATCGTGGTGTCGGGCCGCGGCCAGCGCGACGTCGCGGCTCGGGTCCGCGGGATCCCGCTGCGCCACGTCATCGGCAACCACGGCGTCGAGCCGGGCACCGACGCCGACCTCTCCGCCTTCGAGAGCGCCGTCGGTCAAGCCTGCGTCCTCCTCGAGCAGCACCTCGCCGACTGGGCTGGCCTCGATCTCGAGGACAAGCGCTACTCGCTGGCGCTGCACTTCCGCCGGGCCCGCCACAAGCCGGCGGCCCGCGCCGCCATCATCGCCGCCATCGCCGCGCTGCCGATGCCGATGCGGGTCGTCCTCGGCAAGCTGGTCGTCAACGCGGTGCCGGCCGGCGCGCCCCACAAGGGCGACGCGGTCGTGCGCGCCCGCGACACCGAGTCCACCGACACCGCCTTGTACGTCGGCGACGACATCACCGACGAGGACGTCTTCGAGCTCGACCAGCCGGGCCGCCTGGTGTGCGTGCGGGTCGGCGCGTCGTCGACCTCGGCGGCCAGCTATTACCTGCGCGACCAAGGCGAGATCGATCGCCTGCTGGCCGCGCTGGTGGCCGCCCGATGACCGCGGTGAGGTACCCGCTGGGCCCGTCGCTCGATGCCCTGCGTCGGCTGTGGCGCCTCGAGCACGCGCTGGCGCAGCTGTCCAAGCGCATGGAGCGTCGGCTCGGCATCACCGCGCCGCAGCGGCTCATCGTGCGCTGCGTGGGCCGGTATCCCGGCATCACCGCGGGCCAGCTCGCGACGACGCTCCACGTCGATCCCGGCACGGTGTCGGCCGCGCTGCGCCGGCTCGAGGCCCGTGGGCTCCTCGAGCGCCGCCGCGACCCCCGCGATCGACGCCGGGTCGTGCTCGGGCTCACCCGGGTTGGCCACGCCCTCGACCAGCCCGGTCCCGGCACCGTCGAGCACTCGCTCGAACTGCTGCTCGACGAGCTGCCCGCGGCCGAGGTCGAGCAGTTCGGCGCGCTCCTCGATCGGTTCGCGGCGCTGGTCGAGGCCGAGGGGCGCTGACCTTGCGCCGGGGTGCGGTTGACGATACCTCCGTCGCATGAACCGCCGCCTCGTGGTCGCGCTCGCCGTCGCCGTCGCCGTCGTGGGGCTCGCGGGTTGCAAGCGCAAGGCGCCGCCCGCGGCCGACCCGGTCGTCGACGGCGCCGCGCTCGATGCCGGCGGGCACGACGCCGCGCTCGATCCCGCCGACCCCGCGGTCATGGCTGGCAAGCTCGAGACCGCCTGCGGCAAGGGCATGGCCGAGGCCTGCCGCAACCTGGGCGTGCTCTACGCCGAGGGCCAGGGCGTCACCGCCGACCCGGCCCGCGCGCTCGCGCTCTACCGCCAGGCCTGCGACGCCAGCAACGCCGCCGCCTGCAACAACCTTGGGCTGGTCGTGATGCAGGGGCACGGCGTCACCGCCGATCCGGTCGCGGCCCGCGCTCACTTCCAGCGGTCGTGCGACGGCGGCAGCCAGCTCGGCTGCCGCAACCTCGGCCTCGCCCTCGCGAAGGGCGAGGGTGGCGGGCGCGACGACCGCGCGGCGCTCGCGGTCTTCACCAAGATCTGCGACGGCGGCCTGGTGCTGGGCTGCACCAACGCCGGCGAGATCCTCGCGCTGGCCGACCGCAAAGATCGCGACCCCAAGCGCGCGGTGACGATGTTCCAGCGCGCCTGCGACGGCGGCGACCCGTCGGCGTGCCGGCTCCTCGGCGTGGCCTACCTGCACGGCGACGGGGTCCCGGCCGGACCCGCGCCAGCCGCGGTGTGGCTGAGCAAGGCCTGCGTCCGCAACGACGCGGTCGGGTGCCGCCTCCTGGGGCAGCTCCATCGCGACGGCCGCGGCGTGCCCAAGGACGAGGCCCACGGCACCAAGCTCATCAAGCTGGCCTGCCAGCTCGGCGACGAGACCGCCTGTCCGGCTTCCGGACAGGCCGACGGAGCCAGCCCGACTCGGTGAGCCGTCGTCGCGCCGACCCGGCCCAGCCGGCTCGCCGAGGTCCGGTGACCGACCAGCGCGGCCCCTCGCGATGAGCCCGCCGGGGGCCGCTGACCCCGGAACAGACTGTGCAAATGTTCAGTCTTCACGGATCGATAGCGCAGTGTGTCATGAGGTTGCGACGGCTGTGGGCATCCGCCTATCGCACCTAACCCCCGATGACCTCGTCGCTCCCGACCCCGGCAGCCCACCGAACCAACAGGTTCTCCACAGGCAGCTCGAGTAGCCAGTTAAACGTATCGGAACCGGGCGGTTAGGGCTGGACAAGGCTGTGAATAACCCGTCGTGGCGGGAGACATATCAACAGGGGCGCCACGGGTCCCAGACAGTCAGTCCGGTTTCCGGACACACCGCGAGGCCCGGCTGTCCGGAGTGCGGACACCGCTGGTCGGACCGCCGGCCAGCTGTCCGGAACTCGGACATGAGACGGGGTGGCTCAGGGCGCGGGCTCGCCACCGGACCGACCCGCGCTGTCCGGAGCGGCGGACCATGCCAGCCAGCCCGCGGCACCGGTGAGCGCCACCGCCCCGACGGTGGCGACCAGCTCCAGCACCGCGGTCCAGATCGGGGTGGCCGGTGCGGTGCCGTCGACCAGCGCGGCCGGCACCCCGGCGATCAGCCCCGCCGCCACGACCGCGCCGAGCGCCGGAATCAGGAACGGGCTCACCCTGCGCCGGTGACCCTGTAGGCCGATTCTGGCGGGAATCGCCGCGAGGACCGCGCACAGCGCCGCCGCCCGCGGGTCGCGCGCTGACAAGCTCGGCGGGCCCTGCCAGATCAGGTAGCCCAGGGCCGCGACCGGCAGCCACGCCACGGTCCAGCGCGGCCGCACCGTGCACAGCGTGGCCCCGAACGCGAGCACCAGCACCAGGGCCGCCGCGAGGGCGCGGGTCACCGGCAGCCGCGGCAAGGTGGCGTCGGGATCGGGCGCGGCCAACGCGATCGCCAGGGGCCGGCCCACCGCGTCAGCCTCCGGCGCCACCCCGAGCAGGTCGCGCAGGTGGCGCGCCACGTCGACCAGGTGGACCGCGCCGCGCGTGATCCCGAACGGCGCGACGCAGCCTCGCACGATGCGCAGCGCCAGCTCGGCATCGCCGTGGCCGCCGCCATCGACGTGGCCGTGATCGGCGAGCACCAGCCAGGTCGCGTCGGGGCGAGCCGCGAGCACCCGCGCCAGGGTGCGGTCGGCAGCGGCTAGCGCGTCGCGGTAGCTGGCGCCGTGGCGGCCGTGGGCGTGGGCGGCCTCGTCGATGGCGAGCAGGTGGATCAGCACCAGTCGGACCGGGCCGGCGGCCGCCGCCACCGCTTGGTCCGGGAACCGGACCGCCCACGCCGCCGCGGCGGCTGGGTCGTGACCCTCGCGGGCGCGATCAGCCGCCGGCGCCGGGATCACGCGTGCGAAGCCGACGGCGCGGGCGATCGAGGACCACGACTCGGCGACCGCCAGGCTGTCCGGAAACCGGACCGGCAGCGTGCCCGGCACCCCGGTGGCGCGATCGTTGTGCGGCCCCAGCCCGAGCTGCTGCGCGGTCAGCCCACTCCACAGCACCGCCTGCACCGGCAGCGACTTGGTCGGAAAGCCGACGTCGATGGCGAGATCGGCGCCGCGCGCGCACAGCGCGTCGAGGGCGGGCAGGTGGGCGTCGGCCCGGCTCAGCCCGTCGAGCACGACCACCCGCACCAGCGACGCCGGCGCCACCTTCGACGGCACGCCGGCCGCGCCCCGCAGCGCCCGCTGCGCCTGGGGCCGGCCATCCGCGATCAGCCACGCCGCCAGCGGTCGTCGCAGCGCGGCTAGCCCCAGCGCCACGACCGTCATCGCGATGAGCGCCGCCAGCGCCCGCCCGATCACGACCGGGCTCGACGCGCCGACCGGTAGATGTCGAGGTAGGCCCGCGCCGAGCTGGTCCACGACGAGTCGCGCGCCATGCCGGCCCCACGCAGCGCGGCGAAGCCGGCCGGGGCGTCGCGGAACATCGCGAGCGCACGCTCGGTCGCCCACAACAACCCGGCCGCGTCGACGTGGGTGAAGCAGAAGCCGGTGCCGCCCGGCGCCGACGCGTCGATGACGGTGTCGGCCAGCCCGCCCACCGCGGCCACGATCGGCACCGCGCCGTAGCGCATCGCGTAGAGCTGGCCCAGGCCGCACGGCTCGAAGCGGCTGGGCATGAGGAACAGATCGGCACCGGCGTACATCCGGCGCGCCAGGTCGGCGTCGAAGCCCAGCCGCACCGCGATCGCGCCCGGGTGGGCCGCCGCCAGCGCGAGCAGCCGGGCCTCGAGCGCCGGGTCACCGCTACCCAGCACCGCCAGCCGTACCCCGCGCGCCACTAGCGCGCCCGCGACGTCGGCGACCAGGTCGAGGCCCTTTTGCGGGGTCAGGCGCGCGATCGCCACCGCGACCGGCGTGCCCTCGTCGACGTCGAGGCCGAGCTCGTCGGCCAGGGCGTCGCGACACGCCGCCTTGCCGAGCCGGTCGCGGGCGTCGAAGGGCGCGGCCAGCGCGCCGTCGGTGCCGGGGTCCCAGGCCGCGAGGTCGATGCCGTTGACCACGCCGACGACTCGCGCGACGTCGTGGCGCAAGAAGCCGTCGAGGCCCTCGCCGCGATCGGGGCCCAGGATCTCGCGCGCATAGGTCGGGCTCACCGTCGTGACCACGTCGGCGAACGCGAGCCCGGCCTTGAGCAGCGACAGCTGATCGTAGAACTCGGCGTGGGCCGCGTCGAAGATCGACCACGGCAAGCCCAGCGCGTCCATCGTCGGCTTGGGGTAGAGGCCGCGATAGGCCAGGTTGTGGATGGTCGCGACTCGCACCGCGCTGCGGCCCTCGAGGGCGGCCCACGCGATCGCCAGGCCAGCCTGCCAATCGTGACCGTGGACCACGTCGACGGTGCCGCCGACCAGCGACGAGCCAGCCACCAGCGCGGCTCGGCACAGCACCGCGAAGCGCACCGCGTTGTCGTCGTGGTCGTGACCGCGACCGTCGCCGTACAGGCCGTCGCGATCGTAGAGTCGATCGCACTCGACGAACCAGACGTCGGCGGCGCGACGCAGCCCGACGTTCCACACCGAGCCGCCCAGCGTGACCGCGTAGGGCCGGGCCGCCCCCAGCGTCACGCCGGCCGCCGCCAGCTGGGCCCGCGCGGCCCGGTACAGCGGCACCACGGTCGCGCACACCACCGTCGGATCGACCGCGGCCAGCGCCGCCGGCAGCGCGGCGACCACGTCGGCCAGCCCGCCGGTCTGCGCCCAGGGCGCGACCTCCGACGAGACGTGGACGATCCTCATTCGTCGTCGGGATGGGCGTGCGCGAAGCGCTGGTAGCGGGGCCCGGCCGAGTCGTAGCTGTGGCGGCCGTGCATCGCGATCGCGTAGGTGCCGGTGCGGACCTGAGACCGCAGCTCGGGATCGTTGGCGATCAGATCCGACACGTCGTTGGCGAGCACCACCGGCCCGCGCGGCGGCACGACCGTGCCCTTGGGCATGACCGCGATGCCGCTGTCGGTGAGGAAGGGTAGGCGCTCGCGGTCGGCCTCCGCGTCGTAGCCGATGACGGTGCCCGGCTCGATCTTGCAGTTCTTGTCGAGGATGACTCGGCGCAGCCGCGACCCCGCGCCGATGTCGCAGCCCGACAGGATCACCGACTCCGAGATCTCGGCCCCGGCGTGGACGAAACAGTCGTAGCCCAGCACCACCGAGCGCAGCCGCGCGCTCGCGACGATCGAGCCCTCGCACACCAGGCTGTCGTCGCACTCGCTGGCCGGCTGGCCCTCACCGGCGCGCACGAAGCGCGCCGGCGGGTAGTCGCGCTGGGCCGAGCGGATGCGCCACTGCCGGTTGTAGAGGTCCATCGCCGGCACCCGGGCTCGCAGCTCCATGTTGGCGTCGAAGTAGCTGTCGAGCGTGCCGACGTCGCGCCAGTAGGCCTCGGCGTCGGGCGGGTCGCCTGGGACGCTCGTAGCGCCAAAATCAAAGGCGTAGATGCGGGCGCCGCTGGCCAGGAGCCGAGGGATCACGTCCTTGCCGAAATCATGTCGGCTCGACGGGTCGCCGGCGTCCTCCATGAGGCTCTTGGTCAGCACCTCGGCCCGGAAGATGTAGTTGCCCATCGAGACCAGCGACCAGTCGGGCCGGCCCGGCATCGCCGGCGGGTTGCTCGGCTTCTCGACGAAGCCGACGATGCGGCCGCGTTCGTCGACGTGGAGGCAGCCAAACTGGTGGGCCTCGCTGCGCGGCACCGCGAAGGCCGCGATCGTGAGATCGGCGTGGCGCTCGCGATGAAAGGTGTCCATCTGGTCGGGGGCGAACTTGTAGACGTGGTCGCCGCCGAAGACCGCGACCTGGGCCGGGCGGGCGTCACGCACCAGGTTCAGGTTCTGCGCGACCGCGTCGGCGGTGCCGCGGTACCAGAACTCCCCGAGCCGCATCTGGGCCGGCACCACCTCGATGTACTCGCCGAAGCCCGACAGCCGCCAGTTGCGCGACAGGTGCTTGATGAGGCTCGACGCCATGTACTGCGTGAGCATGTAGATGCGCCGGTACCCGCTGTTGACGAAGTTCGACAGCACGAAGTCGATGATCCGATAGCGGCCCGCGAACGGGACCGCCGGCTTGGAGCGGTGCAGCGTCAGCGGACCCAGCCGCGACCCTTTCCCGCCCGCCATGATCATGACTAGCGTGTCCTTCATCGTGTCGCGATGGTAGCGCGGGGCGTCGGGCACGGTACAACCGGGCCGTGGACCTTTCGTTTCGTCGCGTCGCGGGGCGCTTCGTCTTGGCCGCTGGCGTGTGCGCCGCGGCGATCCTGGTGTTCCGCGGCGGCGACAGCGGACCCAAGGGCGTGACCTGGGTCGTCGATCCGCGCCCGCTCGGGAGCGACCTGCGCCACCTCGACGTCACCATCGCCGTCGGCGATGAGGTCCAAGCCTGGCAGACCGGCGCCTGGGATCGCACGCGCGCGATCGCGCCGCTGCGCCTCACCACGCCGACGCCGAGCGGCGAGGTCACGGTCACGCTCGACGTGGTGACCGCGAACGGCGCGCAGCGCATCGTCCACCGCGCCACGCCGGCCCGGGGCGCGACCGTCGAGATCGTCGTCGGCGCTACGCCGGAGTGACCGGCTTGAACAAGCTGGCGCGGTAGAAGCGCAGCTCGGCGATCGACTCCTGGATGTCGTCGAGGGCGCGGTGCGACTCGTGCTTGGGCGGCTGCTGGGTCAGCTCGACCGGATACCAGCGCCGCGCCAGCTCCTTCACCGTCGAGACGTCGATCATGCGGTAGTGCAGGCGGGCGTCGAAGGCCGGCAGGTAGCGCCGGATGAAGCGACGATCTTGGTGGATCGAGTTGCCGCACAGGACCGGTCGATCGCGCGCGCCGAAATGCGCGTCGACGAACGCGAGCGTCTGGGCCTCGGCGTTGACCTCGTCGACCAGCGAGGCTCGCACCTTGGCGACCAGCCCCGATCCGCCGTGGTGCTCGGTGTTCCAGGCGTCCATGGCGGCCAAGGTCTCGTCGGACTGGTGGACCACCAGCTCTGGCCCCAGCGCGAGCACCTCGAGGTTGCCGTCGGTGACGATCGTGGCGAGCTCCAAGATCCGCTCGCGGGCGGGGTCGAGCCCGCTCATCTCCATGTCGAGCCACAGCAGGCGATCACTCATCGCGCGCGACCCTACTACGATCCTTTGGGGCTCGCCGCCGGCTCGGGCACGTGGTCGGTGACCTTGGACTTCATCAACGACTCGAGCAGGTCGCGCTCGCCCGCGGGGAGCTGGCCCCAGCCCGACGCGTAGCCAAACACGTCGCGCGCCGACTTGCGCACCAACCCGTCGATCACGTCGATGGCGTCGAGGGGCACCAGCGCGGGATGCAGCTGGCCGCAGGCGTGGGCCAGCTCGAGCAGCTCCTTGCGCAGCGCGACGAGGTAGTTGGCGAGGCGCGCGCTCTTGAGCGTCGGGTCGAGCCCGCGCATCAGCCACGGTCTTTGGGTCGCGATGCCGGTGGGGCAATTGCCGGTGTGGCACTGCTGGGCCTGGATACAGCCGATCGCCAAGAGGCCCTCGCGCGCGACGTTGACGAGGTCGGCGCCCATCGCGAGCGCGAGCAGGCCGGTCTCGGGGAAGCCGAGCTTGCCCGAGCCGATGAAGACCACGTCTTCGTGGACGCCCTCCTCGGCGAGCGCCCGGTACACCGATGCGAAGCCGAGCTTCCACGGCAGCGCGACGTGGTCGGTGAAGACCAGCGGCGCGGCGCCGGTGCCGCCTTCGCCGCCGTCGATGGTGATGAAGTCGGGCGCGCGCCCCGACTGCCGCATCTGGCGGGCCAGCTCGTGCCAGAACCCGATCTCGCCGACCGCGCTCTTGATGCCGACCGGGAGTCCGGTGGCATCGGCGAGCCGCTCGAGGAAGTCGAGCATCGACGACACGTCGTAGAACGCCGAGTGACCGGCGGGGCTGTGGACGTCTCGGCCGACCGGCACGCCCCGGATGCGCGCGATCTCGGGCGTGACCTTGGCGCCGGGCAGGAGCCCGCCCATGCCGGGCTTGGCGCCTTGCGACAGCTTCACCTCGATCGCGCGCACCGGCGCCGACGCCACCGAGGCCATGAAGCGATCCATCGAGAACTTGCCGTCGTCGTCGCGGCAGCCGAAGTAGCCAGTGCCGACCTGCCAGATCAGCTCGCCGCCGTGCTTGTGGTAGTCGGAGATCCCGCCCTCGCCGGTGTTCTGCAGCGCGCCGGCCAGCGCGACGCCGCGGTTGAGCGCTTCGACGGCGGCGCCCGACAGCGAGCCGTAGCTCATCGCCGACAGGTTGACGATCGACCTCGGTCGAAACGCCAGGGCCCGGCCGCGCTTGCCGCCGAGGACCTTGCCGCACGGCACGGTGGCGCCGGGCGCGATGTGGGCCGACACCGGGAACGCGGCGTGGCGGATGATCAGGTACGACGGCGTCTGCTCGACGTCGTTGTCGGTGCCGAAGCCGAAGTAGGTGTTCTCCTTCTTGGACGACGCGTAGACCCAGCGCCGCTGATCGCGCGAGAACGGCCGCTCCTCGTCGTTGCCGGTGACGATGTACTGGCGTAGCTCGGGGCCGACCTTTTCGAACAGGTAGCGGAAGTGCCCGACGATCGGGAAGTTGTGCAGGATCGCGCGACGGGTCTGCACCACATCGTAGAGGGCGACCAAGGCGAGAAAGCCGGCAAGCACGCACACGAGCCACAGCCAGATCGGCATCGCCGGCGAGCCTACTCCCGAGGGAGAACGCCGGTACAGTCCCGGCGTGGCGCAACCCATCGAGTTCTACACCTGGAACACCCCCAACGGCTTCAAGGTCGGAATCGCGCTCGAGGAGCTGGGGCTGTCGTACGTCACGCACCCGGTCGACATCGGCAAGCAGGAGCAGTTCCGGCCCGAGTTCTTGCGGCTCAACCCCAACAACAAGATCCCGGCGATCGTCGACCCCGACGGGCCCGACGGCGCGCCCATCACGATCTTCGAGTCAGGCGCGATCCTCATCTACCTCGCCGACAAGACCGGCCAGCTGCTCGCGCGGTCAGGCCCGGCTCGCTACCAAGCCCTGCAGTGGCTGATGTTCCAGATGTCGGCGATCGGTCCGCAGCTCGGACAGTATTACCACTTCTATCACGCCGCCTCCGAGGTCATCCCTTACGCGCGCGAGCGCTTCGGCAACGAGGCGCGCCGGCTCTATCGCGTGGTCGAGAGCCACCTCGCCGACCGGCCGTACTTCGCGGGCGACTACTCGATCGCCGACATCGCCTGCTATCCCTGGCTGCGCAACACCAAGGCTTTCGGCATCGAGCTCGCCGAGTACCCGGCCACCGCGGCCTGGCTCGAGACGATGGCGGCCCGGCCAGCGGTCCCGCGCGGGCTCGAGCTCGAGCCGAGCTGAGTCAGCCGTCTTCGGCGAGGCGACGCAGCTTCTTCTGCAGGCCGAAGCGCGACAGCCCGAGCAGGCGCGCCGCCACGGTCTGGTTGCGGTTGGAGCGGGTCAGCGCGGCCTCGAGGTAGGCCCGCTCGAGGGCATCGACCGCCGGCCGCAAGCTCAGGTCGCCGTCGAGCACCGGGCGCGCCGCCCCGGCGGCCGGGGCGCCGAATGATTCTGGCAGATCTTCGGGCGTGATCGGATCGCTGCCCAGCGCGACCGCGCGGGCCAGACAGTTCTCGAGCTCGCGCACGTTGCCGGGCCAGCCATAGCGGGCCAGCGCGCGGGCGGCGTCGCGGGTGAGCCGGGGTGGGGGCCGGTCGCCGCACAGCCGGGCCAGGATGTGGGCGATCAGCGCCGGCAGGTCGTCGGGGCGGGCCCGCAGCGGCGGCACCGCGATCGCGATCACGTCGAGGCGGAACCGGAGATCCTCGCGGAACCGACCTTGCTCGACGAGGCTGGCCAGCGGGACGCGGGTCGCCGACACCAGGCGCACGTCGACCTTGCGGCTGCGCTCGTCGCCGACGCGCCGGACCAAGCCGTCCTGGACCACCCGCAGCAGCTTGGCCTGCATGGCCGGGCCGGTGTCGGCGATCTCGTCGAGGAACAGGGTGCCACCGTCGGCGACCTCGAACAGGCCCTTGCGATCGCGGTCGGCGCCGGTGAACGCGCCGCGGACGTGGCCAAACAGCTCGCTCTCGAGGAGCGGCTCGGGCATGGCGCCGCAGTTGATCGCGACGAAGGTGCGATCGCGGCGCGGCCCCAGCTCGTGAACCGCGCGCGCGATGAGCTCCTTGCCGGTGCCGCTCTCGCCGACGACCACCACCGGCAGCGCGACCTGGGCCGCGCGCTCGACCAGGTGCAGCACCGCGGCGAGGGGCGCCGACTCGCCGACGATGCCGTCGAGACCAGGGCGCCGGCTGCGGGGCGCGGTGGCGCGCACCACCGCCAGCTCGGCGTCGCGATCGGCGACCTCGGCGGCCAGCCGGCGGTTGAGCTCGGCGATCGCGGCGGCGTCGCGAGCCTGGTCGTCGAGGAGGGTCGCGGTGGCGATCGCGACCGCGGCGATGTCGGCCAGCTCGAGGAGCCAGGTCGCGGCCTCGTCGTCGAAGGCGCTGGTGCGCAGCCGGTGGTCGACGTAGACGCAGCCGATGACGCGGCCCCGCTGGTGGAGCGGCACCGCGAGCACCGAGCGCAGCCGCAACGCCGCCACCGACGCCGCGTGATCGAAGCGCTCGTCGACGCCGGCGTCGACGGTGATGACCGGCTCGCCGGTCGCGATGGCGCGCAGCGCGATCGAGCGGCTGAAGGCCTGGGGACCCAGCGCGTCGCTGGCGAAGCCGCGGGCGACCGCGACCTCGACGTCACCGCTGGGGCGCGCCAGCAGCAGGAAGCCGCGCTCGCCGCGGGTCAGCTCGATCGCGGTGTCGATGACCTCGTCGAGGAGGCGGCCGAGGACCGGCTCGGCGTTGAGGCGGCGCGACAGCGCGAGCAGGCGTCGCAGGCGCAGGTGCTCGGCGTCGGGCGCGCCTGGGCTGGTCGCGATCGCGCTACCGACCGGCGCCTCGGGTGGCGGTGCGGCCAGCGCGGCCAGCGCGACCGCCTCGGCATCGGCGGCCACCGCGGCGCGCCAGGCCTCGGGAGTCGCGGCGACCAGCTCGGCGTGATCGGCGCGGGCCCGGCCGGCCCGACGCTGCGCGGTGGTGACGTCGCCGGCGCGACGGGCCAGCTCGGCGGCGAGCCAGCCGGCCCGCCACGCTCGGTCGCGGCGATCTTCGCTGCGGGCGCGCTCGGCGGCGGCGGCCAGGAGCTCGCCGAGGTGACCCGGCTCGTCGGCGATGACGCCACGCACCGCCAAGCGGCCCCGGGTCAGCAGCGTGCGTGCGCGATCGTCGTCGGTGGCGTCGAGCGTCACGGTCTCGGCGAGCGCGGCCAGGGCCGGCGCGGTCGTGGTCGCCAGCTCGGCGAGCGCGCGCTGGGCGTGACCGCGATCCGGCATCGCGCCCGCGACCCCGATGGCCCAGGCCGCGCGGTACGCGGCGGCGGCGCCGACGCGATCGTCGTGACGGCGCGCGACGTCGCCGGTGACCAGCTCGGCGTAGAACCGCGCGACCGGCAACCCGGCGGCGGCGGCGCGGTCACGGGCCGATCGTGCGGC
>Ga0335394_10000574_pt1 | contig 39664 bp, 31 predicted proteins | sample MAT03_FD_205741 | JGI IMG/M metagenome (GOLD analysis project Ga0335394, IMG submission 205741) | Freshwater microbial communities from Lake Fryxell liftoff mats and glacier meltwater in Antarctica - MAT-03 (spades assembly) (version 2) ...
GGTTACCTCGCGCAACTTTTAGTGGATGTGGGCACCGTGCTCAACCCTTCGATGCCCGTAGCGATGATCAGCGATGATCGCTCCTTGGAACTGGCCCTTGCGGTGCCGGGTCCGGAACTGGATCGTTTCAAAAAGGACCAAACTGTTGAAGTCCTTGCCACAGGAGTTGGAACACGGATCAAGGGCGTGGTGAGCAGCGTGGGAAGCCGTGGCGATATGTCCCACAACTTCCCGGTACGCATTGCGCTGGAGGCGTCGGATAGCAAAGGCCTCAAGCCCGGAATGGCGGCTACTGTGCGCTCGGTTCCAAAGGATGCGGTCGCTGCGGCGGCCGTGATCCCCGCCAGCGCCATCATCGGATCCAGCTTGGAGCCTGAAGTGTATGTGGTGCGGGACGGCCGTGCCATGCGCAAGCGGATCACCACCGGTGCCGGGAATGCGGAACAAGTGGCAGTTGTCAATGGTCTTGTTGCTGGCGATCTGGTCGTCACCAGCGGTTTCATCAACATTAGCGATGGTGTGTTCGTGAAGGCCAAGTGAGCGAGTTGCTGAACAGAAGAACACGAGCCAGATGAGTATCACCGAGATCGCCATCAAACGCCCATCGTTGATCATTGTGATCTTCGGTGTGCTGCTCTTGGGCGGCATCGTGGCCTATCGCGGGTTGGGTGTGGAGCTGATGCCCGATTTCAACCAGCCGGTGATCACCGTGCGCACCATGTATCCCGGCGCGGCACCGGAAGAAGTCGCCAGCAGCGTTACCCGTCCGGTGGAAGATGCGCTCAGTTCGCTGGAGCACGTGGACTACATCGCCAGTCGTTCGTTGGCCAATGCATCCATCATCATCGTCAACTTCAAGTACGGCGCGAATTTGGATCTCGCCATGCAGGATGCGCAACGGCAGATCGACAACATCCGCAAGGACCTGCCCGAAGGATTGCAACCGCCGGTAATGTCAAAAGTCTCGCCGAACGACTTGCCGATCATCAGCGTGAGCGCCTTGAGCGACCTGCCCGCGCCAGAGTTCTACCAGCGCATGCAGGACGAACTCTTGCCACGTTTCCAACAACTGAAAGGCGTGGCAGAGATCACCCTGCTCGGCGGCGAACAGCGCGAGATCCAAGTGAAAGTGGATCAAGCGAAATTGGTGCATTACCGCGTTCCACTTCCGCAGGTAACCGAGGCCATTCTCCGTGCAGGCCGTGAGATCCCCGCAGGCGATGTGCGCACCGAACACGAGCGGACCACCGTGAAATTGGCAGGCAAGATCACCACGTTACCCGAGTTAGCGAACGTCGTGGTAGCGCAACCCGCGCCTGGTTCCGTGGTGCGTGTAAAAGACGTTGCCACCGTGGTGGACGGCATCGCGGAGATCAGCTCCGTGAGCCGGTACAATGGCGAAAGTGGTATCGGCCTGCTGATCAAGAAACAAGGTGATGCCAATGCCGTGGAAGTGAGCCGCGCCTTGCGTGCGGAGTTCGCCAAGATCGAGAAGGAACAACAGGACAGCAACACGCGCTTCATCCTCGCAGATGACAGCACCGACATCACCATCGAGGCTGTGAACGGAGTGCTCGTGGACCTCGGACTGGCCGTACTGCTCGTGTCGTTCATCATGCTGCTCTTCCTGCACAGCCTGCGGAATTCGTTGATCATCCTTGTCGCAATTCCTGCTTCGTTGGTCAGTGCTTTCGTGGCCATGGGCCTTTTTGGCTACACGCTCAATCTGATGACCTTGCTCGCCATGTCCTTGATCATCGGCATCCTTGTGGATGATTCGATCGTGGTGCTGGAGAATATCCAACGATACTTGGACAAAGGACACGACAAGGTGACCGCTGCGATCGAAGGCCGCGCAGAGATCGGCTTCAGCGCACTGTCCATCACACTTGTGGATGTCGTGGTTTTCCTGCCCATCATTTTCCTACAAGTGTTCGTCGCCGACCTGCTGAAACAATTCAGTGTCGTGGTGGTCGTGAGCACGTTGATGTCGCTCTTCGTCAGCTTCACGCTCACACCGTGGCTCGCCTCGCGCTTGGGCAAGAAAGAAGAATTGAAGCCCACGGATCTCTACACGCGCAGCCTGATCCGTTTCGAACATTGGCTGGATGGACTCACTAATTGGTACACCGGCGCCTTGCGTTGGGTCCTCAGCCACAAGCTCGCATTCGTAGGTATACTTCTAGCACTGTTCGCAGGTACAGGCATCATGATGAAACAAGGCATCATGGGCAAGGAACTGATCGCGACCGGCGACCAAGGAAAGTTCCGTCTTGCATTGGAATTCGACAAGAACACGGCCTTGAAAGAGAACAACCTGCGTTCCTTCGAAGTGGAACGCTACCTACTTAACCAGCCCGAAGTCGCCAGTGTTTTCAGCAACGTGGGCGGGCCCAGCACGGGCATCGGCAGTATGGGTGTAGGCGCAGAGAACAAGACCGAACTGACCATCGCACTCCTGCCCAAGGACCAGCGCAAGGGCATCAGCACCGATGCCTACATGCAGCACGTGCGACAAGCCTTGCAGGACAGTTTTCCGGCCATCGATCTCACCATGGCAGCCATTGGCCTGATCCCGCGAACAGCACCAGTGGAGATCACCTTGAGCGGTGCCGATCACGCGCTCGTCATGCACACCGCACAACTCCTGAAAGATACACTGATGGGTGTTCCCGGCGCCAACAACGTGCGCCTGAGCATCGAAGAGGGAAGCCCCGAACTACAGGTGGAACTGGACCGCGACCAAATGGCCATCTACGACTTGAACACGGCAGCAGTTGGCGCCACCTTGCGCAATGCCATTGCAGGCAACGATGATGGCATCCTGAACGACAAGGGCACCGAGTATCCCATCCGTATTCGACTGGATGATGTGGATCGCCAACATGCTACGGATGTGGAGCGCATCCGCTTCATAACGCCCGCAGGGCTGGCAGTACAGCTCGATCAGTTCGCGACCGTAGTGCGCCGCGGATCGCCCGCCATGGTGGAGCGCATGGACCGCATGAACGCCGTTACCCTCACCGCCGATGCGCTAGGTCGAGGCAGTGGCACCGTAGCCGACGATGTGGTTTCCTACGTGAAAGATAATCCCTTGCCGAAAGGCGTACACATGGTCTGGGGCAGCGACATCAAACGGCAGAACGACAGCTTCGGGGCATTGGGTGGCGCACTGCTCGCCTCACTGATCCTGGTGTACCTGATCATGGTTGCGCTCTATGACAGCTTCGTGTATCCCTTCGTGGTGCTCTTCAGCATCCTTGTGGCGATCATCGGTGCATTTCTGGCGCTCAACCTCACCATGTCCACGCTCAGCCTGTTCACCTTGTTGGGTATGATCATGTTGCTGGGTCTTGTGAGCAAGAACGCCATCTTGATCGTGGACCGCACCAACCAACTAAAGGAACACGGCCTGCACTACCGCGATGCGCTTATCGAAGCGGGCACCACGCGTCTGCGCCCCATCATGATGACCACCGTCGCCATGGTCTTCGGCATGCTGCCCATCGCCTTGGCCTCAGGTACCGCCAGCGAGTGGAAGAACGGTCTGGCCTGGGCGCTGATCGGCGGCCTTACAAGCAGCATGTTCCTCACCGTGTTCCTTGTTCCCGTGGTGTACTACGCGTTGGATGCGGTGAAGGAGCGGTTCAACACTTGGACAACCAAAAGGAACGTGATCGGTGGCATACCTGATCCACATTGAAACCAAAGGGCGCGTATGCATAGCGTCCGGAAAACCGACGAGCAATGACAACATCAACAGTGAACCCCGAAATCCGTGCCGCGATCAAATTGCGCCACTTGGCCGAAGCGCTTTCCAACAACTGGGAGCAGCTCGCCACCATCGGTAACGGTGTGAAGCGCAGCATTTCCGAAGCAGGCGCGTACATGAAAGCCAACGGCGACGAAGCGAACCAGAACCAGTTCGACGCGATCGAAAAGAATATGGCCGGTGAGATCGCCGGAATAGAGGGCATGCTGACCCAAGCCGCAGAACAATTGAAGAGCAATTCCATCGACGCACCGCTCAACTGGAGCACTGTGCAGGTCCATCTGGATCATGTGGCGCAACAGTTCGAAATGCTAAAGGCATTGCCCGCAACGGGCTTCAAGAAAGGCACCGCAGCGGATTGGAAGGACATCTGGCACGTAGTAGGATCCAACCTCGAAGCCGTGCGTGGCATCTGTGCCAGCGCCTACATCAAGGCCCGTATGCTCGCCGATCTTTCCACTGAGGAGATCGACGAACTCACCGCCACCATCGTGAAGCACATCCCGATGAACTATTCCATCTCTGAAGCGGACAAGTACGCTGCGGATCACATGCAGGCCATGGAGCAGATCAAAGCGGATTCCAGCGCCAAGTCGAATCTCTGGGACCGCTTCCTGAACGTTCTTGCCGGTGTGGTCCCCTTCGAGGAAAGCCCCGCCGAACGGGTAATGATGCAACGCTGGATAGACGGAGAGCGGGGGGAGTTGTGAAGAGGGGGAGTGAACGCATGGACTGATCTGTGGCACCTCTTGACGTGTAACCGACCGCTATGAACGCCCTATCGAACAAGAGGTGGAAAGCGGATCGCCTTGTCCAAAAAACTGGTCCTGTACGTGAAGTACCTGCAGCGCGAGATCGAGCAAGTGCACGAAGACATCACAGAGAAGCAGATCAAGCACTTCGAGAAGTTCCGCACCGATCTGTTGGACGGCATCGCCTATTACCACGGACTCGTCCCAACGTTGCGCACGCATGGCATACAGGGACTGGATGCCTTTACAACAGATCTCGACCGCCATGCGCACGCGTTGCGCAACCTGTTACTACCAGAGCCGCGGACGGTTTGATCCACATTGATCCAAAGCAAAGCACGCTCCACAGAATATTAACGAACACATGTTCCGCAGGACGGAACAGAACCTGAGTATCCATGCCAACAGCACATACTTCCTGGGCCGAGCCCTACAAGATCAAAATGGTAGAACCCCTCTTCATGACCACCCGCGAACAACGCGAGGAGGCCTTGAAGGATGCGGGACACAACACGTTCCTGCTAAAGAGCGAACACGTATATATCGACCTGCTCACCGACAGCGGCACCAGCGCCATGAGCGATCGCCAATGGGCGGGCATGATGCTGGGTGACGAAGCCTACGCGGGTAGTCGCAACTTCTACCACCTCGAAGCAGCCATCCAACGCTATTATGGTTACAAGCACATCATTCCCACGCACCAAGGTCGTGGTGCAGAGAACCTGATCTCGCGCATCCTGATCAAGCCCGGCGATATCCTGCCGGGCAACATGTACTTCACCACAACCAAGCTGCACCAGGAGTTGGCCGGTGGAACCTTCGCTGACATCATCGTTGACGAAGCGCATGATGTCAACAGCACCTTCCCCTTCAAAGGAAATGTGGACCTGAAGAAGCTGCAGGCTTTGATCGATGAACATGGTGCGAAGAAGATCCCGTACGTGAGCATCGCCACCACGGTGAACATGGCAGGTGGCCAGCCGATCTCCCTTGCGAACATGAAGGCGGTCCGCGAACTCACGAAGAAGCACGGGATCCGCATCATCCACGACATGACGCGTGTGGCCGAGAACGCCTACATGATCAAGTTGTTGGAGGAAGGTCAAGGACATCGCTCCACGGCCGAGATCGTGTTGGAACTCTGTGCGCTCACCGACGGCGCCACCATGAGCGCGAAGAAGGATGCGCTGGTGAATATCGGCGGTTTCTTGGCCACCAACGAGTGGGATGTTTACGAAGAAGCGCGCAACCAAGTGGTGATCTTCGAAGGGCTGCACACTTACGGTGGATTGGCCGGCCGTGATATGGAAGCCATGGCGATCGGCATTTCGGAGTCGGTGGATGATGACCACATCCGCGCCAGGGTGGGGCAGGTGTTCTACCTCGGAAAGAAGTTGCAAGCAGCTGGCATCCCCATGGTGAAGCCGATCGGAACGCACGGCGTGTTCCTTGATGCGAAGGCATTCCTGCCACACTTGCCGCAACTGTCGTTCCCAGCGCAAACACTGGCTGCCGAGCTGTACCTTGATGCCGGTGTACGGACCATGGAACGCGGTATCGTCAGCGCTGGCCGTGATAAAGAGACCGGCGATCACTGCTTCCCCGAACTCGAACTCGTTCGCCTCACCATCCCACGTCGCGTATACACCCAAGCGCACATGGATGTGATCGCCGAAAGCGTGCAGCGTGTGTACGAACACCGCGAAGCCATCAAGGGCTTGCGCATGACCTACGAACCGAAGTATTTACGTTTCTTCCAAGCTCGCTTCGAGGCGTTGAATTGAAATGAAGGTCGTTGTTACGTAGGCCATTGCAAGCGGGCAACCTCAGGCTCTTGATAGGAGTTGCTCTGTAGCATTTGGCTGTGCAGGTGCGCATAGGAAACCGGCTCCAGCCAATGGCTCCATGCGTGTGCTCGGTCCATCATGCGTATAAAGGCTTCTGTCTGTTGCTGGCGCGAAAGCTTGCGGAGTGCCAACAGATAGTCTTCACGAAATACTGTGGGGATGATGAGTTTAGTGCGTTTTCCGATCACGAGTTCCGCGTTCATCATCACCCGTGCGATGCGGCCATTTCCATCATTGAACGGATGTACCTCGCTCACAATGAACATCATGTACAGTGCGCGTGCAAGCGGTTCATCCAGCGTAGCCAGACGCTCGAACCCAGCTTTGAGGGTGCCACGGACCAGTCGCGGTTCAACGAATGGAGTATTCCCGGCTCGGTTTGCACGTTCCTTGAGGATCCCCGGCTCCTTTTCGGGTCTGCCGCGAAGCAATACCCGGTGCCGAGCTCGCAACAATTCCACGAATTCGATCCCGTCGTCCACGGTGCGGGTCATCTCTCTGCGATCACCACACACCTCGAATGTCCCAAGAATGTCGTGGCTATCGCCGGTACGGTTGGGAAGTTTAGCGCCGCGATAAACAATGTCGGCGGCCTCTTTCACCTCGAATTCGGTGCCTTCGATGTAGTTGCTGAAGTAGCTCTCGAAGAATGCGAAGTCACGGAACTTTGCTTCGGTTCCGGTACGTTCCAAGCGAATGGGCAATACCTCGCGGCGGAGTGCATTGGCAAGCCGATCAAAGAGTTGCACTCGTCCGGCATCGTAAGGTTCACCTGCTGCATGTGCTTTCGCCGCTTTTGATACCAGCCCTGCGGAGCGCGTGGCAAGCAAGGCGCCGATGATGTTATCGAGCTTAGCGAAGGCAGACTGCATGCTTAATTCCTTGGCTCGTTTTCTTGCTTTATCACGCATACATTTCAGTTCCTCTTCTCCCCGAATATCGAGGTGTTTCAGCAAACGCGCCTCCACATGTTCTTGATCTAATGTGCGACGTTCGCCTCCGGAAGCGCGTGCGGGCATCAAGTTCTCAAGTAACGCCCGTTCTTCCGATGATACATGCAGGCCGGTGAATAGTTCGCGGTCATCTTTTCCAGCCGTTGGACCCTTGCGTAATTTGACCACGAGCCCAGGCCATTTTACAACACGATCCTGCGAATGTGTCACGTACAGAATGCCTGCAGGACTGGGTTCATATTCCAATGCGGAAGGGTGGGTGAGCAATGCGCCCGGATACGTATAAGCCAGGACCTGTCGCCAATTCCCTCGCACCAGTTCTGCCGGATCGGTAGTGAGGTCACTGCTGTACACCCCACGCAACAAGCGGCGCAACCGACCAGCTTTTACCTCCCGGCTTATCCGGTTGGCTTCGCTAGCTGTACCGCCGCTGAATAGGATCCCTGATGCGTGACTGCTCAATTTCATGGGGTTAAGAGTGCAATTGAGCACCTAACTGCTCAAATATACGGGGCTAAGGAAGAATTTTCGATAAGATCAGGGGGCTAAGGATGAATAGAGCCGTTGATCCGTCGTTCAGTTCCTGAAGGCAAGTACGGCGTTCTTTGGGCCTTGATGCCAGAACCGATCTGCGAAAACGCAACCAAACTCCCGACATATTCCGAGCCCATGATGACAGTCAGTTTCTTAACTCGCCCGATCCCGGTTCTTTGTGGAATACAGCAACCATTTTAACATTCCATTGTCTGATCGTCTAATTTTCTGATCAGGTTATTGAGCGATCCCGCAGTCTAGGTTGTTGGACTGCTAAGCCGAAATTCTGATCCCCCCATGCAACACAAGACCGTCATTGAACCCTTCAAGATCAAGAGCGTTGAACCCATCAGCGTGAGCACTGAAGAAGAGCGTGCGCAATACCTGAAGGATGCGCACTACAATCCCTTCCTACTGCGCTCGGACAATGTGATCATCGACTTCATGACCGATAGCGGCACCAGCGCCATGAGCGCCAAGCAGTGGGCTGGCATGATGGAGGGCGATGAAGCCTATGCTGGCTCGCGAAGTTGGGAACGCATGGAGCGCGAAGTGCGCGACTTGACGAGCATGCAATACATCCTGCCGACGCACCAAGGCCGCGCTGCAGAGCGTATCATCTATGGCCACTTGGGCGGAAGGGAGAAGGTGTTCATCAGCAACACGCACTTCGATACCACCCGGGCGAACATCGAGTTCAGCGGTGCCACGGCCATCGATATCCCGATCAAGGAAGGCAAGGACACTGCGCTACAACATCCCTTCAAAGGCAACATGGACGTGACCGCTTTGGACCAATTGCTGAAGGAGCACAAAGGCCATGTGGGTGCTGTGATCCTTACCGTGACCAACAACAGCGGTGGCGGGCAACCCGTGAGCATGGCCAATGCCGAAGGGGTTGCGGCCATCTGCAAGAAGTACGGTGTGTTGTTCCTGCTGGATTGCTGCCGCATCGCGGAGAACAGCTGGTTCATCAAGCACCGCGAAGAGGGCATGGAAGGTGTCACCTATCGCGAGATCGCCCAGCGCATGTTCGCCCTTGCGGATGGAGCAGTGATGAGCGCCAAGAAAGATGCGCTCGTGAACATGGGCGGTTTTCTTGCTTTGAAAGATGAAGCTCTCGCTGAAGCCTGCGTCAACCTATTGATCATCACCGAAGGGTTCGCTACGTACGGCGGTTTATCCGGTCGCGACATGGAAGCGATCGCGATCGGCCTGCAGGAGATCTTCGACCCGTATTACTTGGACTATCGCATCAAGAGCACCCAATTCCTCGGCAAGAAAATGCACGAGCTGGGCGTACCATTGATGCTCCCGATCGGCGGCCACGCAGTTTATGTGGATGCAAAGAAGTTGTATCCGCACATTCCTGCACACGAGTATCCTGGCCAGGCACTGGTGTGTGAATTGTACGAGTTGGCGGGCATCCGCACCGTGGAGATCGGCTCCGTAATGTTCGGTACGTACAATGATGACGGAACGTTGAAGCCTGCACCGATGGAGCTGGTGCGTCTGGCCATTCCGCGCAGGGTATACACACAAAGCCACATCGAGTACGTGATCGAAACCTTCGCCGAGATCATGATGCGTCGCGAGAACGTGCGTGGACTGAAGATCACAAAGGAGCCGCGATCCCTAAGGCATTTCACCGCGCATTTCGAACCGTTGAAATGAGCATCCGTGGCTCGCAGCAAAGTGTGCGCGTTACCAAGCGCTTCACCTTCGAGATGGCCCACGCCCTGCGATGCCATGATGGAATGTGCGCACAGATCCATGGCCATTCGTATGTGTTGGACGTAACGCTGAACGGCACGCCAAGCAACGTTCTCGGTGACCCAAAGGACGGCATGGTCATGGATTTCGCGGAGCTGAAGATGCTGGTGAACAACGCTGTGATCGCGCACTACGACCATGCGTTGGTGTTGCACGAGAATGATCGCGAAATGGTTGCTGCAGACCATGAACTGTTCGGCCGTGTGCGCTTCACGCCATGGCAACCCACTTGCGAGAACGTGTTGCTCGATATCGTCGATCGCCTGCACATGGTGATCCCGGTAGCAGCGCGTCTGTACCGTGTGCGCCTGCAAGAGACCGCCACGAGTTGGTCCGAGTGGGATGCCGAGTGATCGGTCACACGTTCACAAGTAGCAGATCCAACAGCACGAAGAGATCCGGTTCGTGTCCACCTTGAAGAGTTCTGATCGCTCGCAACCTTGGGTCGTGCATGATCCAAGGTCGCGTGGCAGTGCTTGAGCATCCGTAGAAGCAGTTACGCATCCCACCTAAAGTATATCACCTTCGATACGGTGCAGCCCAGTTATCTTGGACCCATGGCCCGGTCGCAACCCTTACGTGTCTTCGCTGAGGAGGTCGGTGATATTGCCAGCTTCACAGGGCGCTTTTTCCGCGAGGTGTTCCGGCCCCGTTTCGAGTGGGCAGAGTTGCTACGACAGTCATTCATCAACGGCTATCGATCGCTACCGCTCGTGGCCGTCACCGCCTTCATCATGGGTCTGGTACTCACCGTGCAGAGTCGGCCAACCTTGGAACGCTTTGGAGCGGAAGCGATGTTGCCGCTCATGGTGGCCATTTCCGTGGTGCGCGAGATCGGACCGGTGATCACGGCGCTCATATGCGCGGGCAAGATCGGATCGAGCATCGGTGCCGAACTGGGTTCCATGAAAGTGACCGAACAGATCGATGCCATGGAGGTGAGCGGCACCAATCCCTTCAAGTACTTGGTCGTTACGCGGGTGGTCAGCACCACGCTCATGGTTCCTGTGCTGGTGGTATTTGCCGATGCGATCGCGATCTACGCTTCATACATCGGTGTAAATATCAAAGGTTCGGTCAGCTGGTCGCTTTTTCATCAGCAGGTCTTCGATTCACTGGCGTTCGCCGATTTCATTCCTGCTTTCATCAAGTCCTTCTTCTTCGGCTTCGCGATCGGCATCGTGGGTTGCTACAAAGGTTTCAATACCAAGAAGGGCACCGAGGGCGTAGGACAGGCATCCCACAGTTCGGTGGTCGTGGCCTCGTTGGTGATCTTCTTCATCGACCTCATAGCCGTGCAGATCACGGATATCCTTGGCTACAACTGAGATGGAGAAGCCTGAACATTCCATCGAGCAGCCCGTGGCAATAGGGGATGAGGTGGTGGTGCATATCCGAGGGCTGCAAAAGGCATTCGGTAAGAACCAAGTGCTTAGCGGTTTCGACATGGACGTTCACAAAGGAGAGAACGTAATGGTTTTGGGGAAGTCAGGTTCCGGCAAGAGCGTACTGATCAAATGCATTATCGGCCTTCTGGTGCCCGATGCTGGGGTCGTGGAAGTGCTCGGACAGGACATGCTGGCACTGGAGCATGATGCCATGGACAAGATGCGTGTGCGGATCGGCTTCCTCTTCCAAAGCAATGCACTCTACGATAGCATGACGGTGCGCGAGAACCTGGAGTTCCCGATGCGACGACACCTCACCGCGATGGAACCCACGGAGCGGAATGATAGGGTGGCGAAAGCCCTTGCCGACGTGGGCCTGGAACATACGGTGGACCTTATGCCGAGTGAACTTTCCGGAGGCATGCGCAAACGCATAGGCCTGGCGCGCACCCTGATCATGCGACCGGAGATCGTGCTCTACGACGAACCCACCACGGGACTGGACCCGATCACCAGCCGAGAGATCGTGGAACTGATGCTGGACCTACAGCGGGAATACGGCACATCGTCCATCCTGATCTCGCACGACCTCAACGTGGCGAAGTTGGCGGCCAATCAAGTGATCGTACTGCATGAAGGCATAGCACACGCGCAAGGAACTTTTGACGAATTGATGCACTCCACCGATCCGGTGGTGCGTCGTTTCTTTGACTCACTATAATGGCTGAAGAGAACTCACAACGTATAAAACTGGGCCTGTTCGTATTGGGAGGGACGCTCCTCCTCGTACTAGCGCTCTACCTGATGGGAACCCGCAAGGACCTCTTTTCCCGTTCGATCACCATAAGTTCCGATCTTCAGGGAGTGGGCGGACTACGGACGGGTAACAACGTGCGCTACGCAGGGATCGACGTGGGCATTGTGGATGCGATCGAGATCATCAGCGATACCGTTGTCCGTGTGTACATGAACATCCGCACGGAGCATGCCGAGCACATCCGCACCAATGCCTTGGCCAATGTGGGAACCGATGGGCTTATCGGCAATAAGCTGGTGAACCTCCTGCCGGGTGAAGGAAGCGGCACTCCCATCTCGGATGGCGATGAGCTCCGGTCCGTATCGAGCTTGGACACGGATGCCATGATGCGCACCTTGGATCGGACCAACGGCAATCTCGCCGCGATCACCGACGACCTACGTCAGGTGTCCGAACGGATGAACGACCCTAACAACCTTGTTGGCATGTTGACCGACACCGCCATGGGGGCGGTCATACGCGATGCCGTGTACCAGCTCAATGTCGCTGCCGGCAACGCCCGCGCACTGACGGAAGGAGTGAATTCCCTGGTGGCCGATGTGGAAGGTGGAAAAGGCGCGCTCGGCGTTCTTCTGGCCGATGATGCCGCGGAGGCGGATGTACGCCGGATGCTGAGCGAACTGCACTCCGCTTCAGATACGTTGGGCCTCGCCATCGGTCGCATCGATCGCTTCAGCCTGTCCCTGGAAAGCGACAAGGGACTGGTGCATACCCTCGTGCGGGATACCGCCCTTGCCACCAATGTGCGGCAGATGATGATCCGTCTCGATACTACGACCATGTTGTTGAATGAGGACCTAAGGGCCCTGCAGCGCAACTGGCTCTTCCGGAAGTATTTCAAGGAGAAGGCGAGGGACGCGAAATAGACTTACGCGCCAGAACGTGATCAGCGGTATTACGCGTTCTATAAAATTGCGTGGAAGCGATCAAACGAATAGTGGCATCGCTCTACGGAGTGTGAACTAAGACTTCAGATCTTGTCCAATACACGCTGCAATGCATCGCGCACTTCGATCGCGAGTGGTTGCACAGCAGGATTGTCCACAGCACCCATGGCCGCTGCAGGGTCTATTGCGGCAACTTCATGGTTCCCGTTCGGTAACTGGCGGATGGTGACGTTACACGGCAACATGGTGCTGATCAACGGTTCCAACGTGATCACTTGGTCAGCATAGCCGGGATTACAAGCCCCCAATATGACATGCGGCAAGTGGTCCTTGTTCAACTTTTTCTTCAACGTGGCCTGCATGTCGATCTCGGTGAGAACGCCGAAGCCCTCGCTCTTCAAGGCTTCTATAGTGCGCTCCTTCAGGGAGGCCATGTTGGTGTTATCGATCGTGCGGGTTATGGCGTATTTCATGATAGAGTAGGGTGTTGATCGGTCATGCAAAGTTCAGGTTACTGATCAACATGGATCGTGATGTGCGTCACGATCGATCACTCCCGCACTACCATCGTACGCGCCATCTTCTCACTATTGCGAAGCGTGAGGGAATACATTCCTGCTGGCAGTGTGCCGAGATCTAAGGATCCGTTCAGTCCATAATTTCCGGAGCCAGTGTACACGATACGTCCGAGGTTATCCCGAAGTTCAACAGTAAGCACTGGGAATGATGATCGGAAGTTCAAGGTATTCTTTACCGGATTCGGGAAGGCCAATAGCATCATTCCAGTATGAAGTTCAATGCTTCCCAATAATGGGTCAACTACGATGAATTGCAGCATCATCATGTTGTCCTCGTGCATCAAGTTGTGGCAGTGGTACATGTAGGGCCAGCCCTCAGTGGTATGGTTGAATTGTGCGATCACACGCACGGTCTCTCCGGCATCCACGAGCACCACATCCTTAGCGCCGGCTTCTTCCGGAGGCGGCGGAACACCATCGCGATCCAACACGAAGAAGGAGCAGCCATGGATGTGCATCGGATGCGCCATGTTGGAGTTGTTCGGGAAGGACCAGATCTCTGTGCTGCCCAATGTGACCGTGTCATTCACAACGGCCATATTGAACATCTGCCCATCGATCATGAACATGCCCATGCCCACCATGCCGTTGCCGGTCAACGCCTTCACACGGGTGCGTGATGCTTGCGCTTCCGGGATCGGCGTGGCTGTTCCCAATGTGGTCGGGATCGCGGTCACAGGCGAAGCGGTCGGCGGGCCTATGCGAATGCGCAACACATCGAAATCGATACCGTTCAGGATGCTGCTTTCCCAGAGGATGTTATTGCTACCCGGAACGGTCTGTGGCAACTCGCTGCCGAAACTCTTCAGCAGTAGACTATCGCCCTCCATTCCACTGAGGTCCAAAAGGATCTCCCAACGTTCCCCATTGCTCAAGGAAATTCGCTCCACATCCACCGGTGCGTTCAACAGACCGCCGTCACCAGCGATCACTTGGAAGCTGCGGTCATCCTCGAATCCAAGCTGGTACACACGTGAGTTCGATCCATTCAGAAATCGCAAGCGCACAAGTTGGGCGGGACACTCCAAGTAGGGGTGAGGTGTTCCATTCACGATCACCGAATCACCATACGGACCAACAACGAAGTTGCCGTTCGCTAGGAATTTTCGGTCCTGGACAACAACAGGAAAGTCGTCCACGCCGTAGGTGCGCGGTAGATCGAGGGCTGCTTCTTCAGCATCTTGCACGATGATCATGCCTGCAATTCCTTTGGTGGCCTGTGTCGCGGTGATCATGTGCGGATGGGGGTGGTACCAATACGTACCGGCCGGGTTCTCCACTTTGTATTTCAAGTCCCAATACTCGCCGGGTAGGATCTCCCGCGGCGGACCACCATCCACGATCCCCGGCACATGCATACCGTGCCAGTGCATGTTGGTCACTTGTTGCAGTTCGTTGGTCACACGGAAGCGGGAGGTATCGCCTTGATGCAGGATCAAGGTCGGTCCCAAGTACGGCCCGTTCACGCCGAAGGTGGTGGTGGTCACTCCTGGATAGAACTGATGCTGGTGCTCGCCCACCACGAGTTGGAAGGTGTCCACATCCAAGGCCGGTGGAATGGCCATGGGGTTCAGTGCTTGGCCAATAGCCAATGCAGGCACCATTCCAATGGTGAAAAGCAGCGTATGTCGCATCAGGCTTCGTTCAATTCCTTCTCCAGTGCAACAGCACGCGGAAACAAAATGTTGTTCTCCAAGTGGATATGCCGATGCAGGTCCTGTTCGAACTCATTGAGGAAACGGAACGCGGCATTGTACGTGGCGCAACCATCGGCCGGCATCGTGTAGTTGTTGGTGAGCTTCACAATGCGGCGGAAGCGTTCGCCCTCGGCATCGTGGTCCTCCATCATCATGTGTACCGGATCATCCACCGTACCGAAGTGCGGGGTGGGAGGTACGGTCCCTTCCTTCTTGGCTTTTTCCAATTGTTTGATGAAGGGGAACAACATGAGTTCCTCTTTCTTCATATGGACCGCCATGGCACCCGCACATTCATTGAATTCGCGGGCTATGTCGAACAATTCCGGATGGCGATCACCGTGTACTTTGCACAGCTTCTCCAAGTACTGTTGCAGCACCGGCACGCGTTGGTTCACGTATCCATGATGCACGCTTTCGACGTGATCGGCCAGTTTGGCGAGCGACCATGTCTTAGGATCGTCCCCTGTCGCTGCGTCACGCGATAATGCTTCATTGATCTCTTTCTCCAAGGTGGCGGGATCGATGTTCTTCTGTTTGCACACTTCTTCAACGCTGCGGCCTCCACGGCAGCAGAAGTCGATGCCGTAAGTGGTGAATACTGCTGCTGCGCGGTAATCGTCGGCCACGATGGAGCCGATCGTCCTGTCTTTGTTGATGTTCATTGGATCGTGGGTTTTGTTCTATTTCTTGTGGGTCATTGTGGAACGAATGCGCTGATAAATGCGATGTCGCGTATTTGTCATCACTGGATGAATTTCTCCGGCTGGTCGCGGATGAGATTTAAGCGCGAGATGAACATTTCCGCCATGCGAACGGCGTTCAAATGGGCGAGATCGGCCACTGGTCCGGCGAAGAATTCATCCACCGTTCCATGGAACAGAGCGAGCCAACGATCGAAATGCTTTTGCTCCAACGGCATAGTGGCATGCGGTCTAAAAGGAGCCCCGGTATACGACCCTTCATTGATCAATACCGTGCCCCAAAAACGGTACAGCTTTTCCAAATGGGCAGGCCAATGATCACCGATCACACCGTTGAAGATGCCGCCGAGCAAAGGATCCACGCGCACTTTGTCGTAGAAGGTGTCCACCAATTGACGGATGTGTTCGGGTGTTTTGATGTCGGGTTTGGTCCTCATGAAGCGGGTTCCCAAAAAAGCGTGAAGTAGAATGCTGCGAAGCCGACGAAGCCGATCAGCAGGGCCCATACCCAAGCCGGGATGGCCTTGGGCGTTTCGGATCCGGTGATCATGAACACATCATTGCGTTCACTGCCGTATGCATTTATGGTGATCGGGATCCTGTCGTCCACCACCTCGTTCGGCTTCAGGCCAAGGACGGTGATGGAAGGGCCATTGCGCACTTCGAACGGGATCGTGCGTACACCCTCCACGCCATTCGTGCTGCGCGCCACAATGCGCAAGGTGTGCGGCCCGTCGGGCAACTTGGTGGTGTCGAAAAGGAATTTCACCGGCGGTGCGAACTCGGCGAACGGCGCAGGGTCCTCGTCCAGGAAGAGCTTGATGCTACGTTCTTCAGCCATGGTGCGGCAAGGGATTGTTCAAAATGGACCGCTTGATGTGGTCCGCGTTCTTCTCATTCGGCTTCACCAGGAATTTCACCGCAAGGATCAACGTGATCACTACGATGACCGCGGAGACCCAGATGATCGGCATATCCCATTCGCCTTGTGGCCCGGTGCCATGCGTAATGCCCTTGAGCAATTTTGGTTGTTGCTTCTGGCACGCATCACACGCCCATGAGGCCAATGCGAAAAGTTGGAGTCCGATGGTGAGCAGTGTTCTCATTGTCCCATGGCGGTTTCGGGTGAAACAGTGAAGCGTATCCCTTTCACCACATCCTCGGTGGTCGCAGGTGCTTCGTTGCCAAAACTGGACCGCACATGGTTCACCACCGCCGTGATCTGCGCATCCGTGAGGTTCTCCGCTTGCGCCGGCATTACACCATAATCCGCGCGTGCGTCGTAGCCACCGAGTACGATGGTGATCATCTGTGCCGGGTCCTTGTCGTTCACGATCGCGCTGCCCGCCAAAGGAGGGAAGGCTCCGGCCAGCCCTTTGCCGTCCGCTTGGTGACACGCAGCACAAACTTGGGAGAAGATCGCACTACCATCGGGCAAGGCATCGGCATCCGTCAGCTTAACTGCTTTGCCATCGGCACCCGGTGAAGGAAGGAATTTGCCGGGCTCAACACCGGTGGGCAACGGTGCTTGTTTCAACGAGGTAAGGTATGCGACGAGGTCGTTCATCTCCGGCGTGGCGATCACCTTTCGTCCCGGACGGCTCAACCGATCGGCGGGGACCGGCACAACCACATCGCCCTCTTTCACGCTGGCGGGATCCACTTCCTGGAAAAGCCAACCATAGCGCGGCATGATGGATCCCTTCACTACCATGCGTGGGTCGTACAAATGCAAGAGGTGCCACTGCGCACCGGGTTGCCGCTGTCCAATGTTCGTAAGGTCGGGACCGGTCCGTTCGCTGCCCAATAACGATGGGGACTGTTGCCAAATGTTCGGTCGTTCCTTGCTGTAGTGGTAATCGCTTGGTACCGACGGACGTGATCCCCAGGTCTTGTCCATCTCGATGTTGCGCACCTGTTGCGTGTGGCACGCCATGCAGCCTTCGGAAACGTATACGGCCAAGCCGCGCCGTTGTGCATCCGTCATCTTCGGCATGTCCGGCAACGGGTCGGTGTGTTGCATGCGGTTGGCGGGTGCTACCGCGATGCCCGTGCTCAGGACCACGAACACCACCAAGGCGACATTCACCAAGCTTGCGTGGTCCTTGTGGAAGTTGATCATGGGGCTACAGGTGTCGGTAGATGTGTAGGTGCTGGTGTGGCCGTGGAGCTTCGTGACATGGTGTAGAAATTCCAAGCGAAGATCACGTGTGAGATGAACATGAGCGTTCCACCGATCGCACGCCAAGTCCAATAGCCACGGGTGTTCACCACCGTCTCGATAAAGGGTACTCCTTCGATCCAGGCCATGCCCTTCGCTGTGCCGCCTGCCATGAGCGAAACCGTGTACGCGAAGAGACCGATGAAGGCTAACCAGAAGTGTGCCCCCACGAGCATCTGCGACGGTTCACGTCCGGTGATCTTCGGAACGATCGCGTAGATGCAGGCCCACAAGATGAAGGTGATGATGCCGTACATCGTCATGTGCGAATGCGCCACGTTGAAATCGGTGAAGTGCCAGACATGGTTGGTGAAGCGGAAGGCTTGTAAGCTGCCTTGCGAACTGCCCACGAAATAGTAGATCACACCCACCAGGAAGAAGGGAAGCACGTAGCTGCGGCCGATCGCGCTCCAACTGCCGCGCATGGTCATCAGGAAGTTGGTGGTGCCCGCGATCACCGGAATGAACATGCCTACGCTGAAGACGATAGCCACCGTTTGCATCCACCACGGCAAGGGTGAGAACACGAAGTGGTGTGTGCCGATCAAGGTGTAGAACAGCATCTGCGTCCATAACGCCAACACGCCCAATGAATAGGAGTAGATCGGTTTGTTCAGCGCGGAAGGAAGGTAGTAGTAGATGAGGCCAAGCGTGAAGGTCATGAACCACATGCCCACGCCTTGGTGCATGTAGTAGCCTTGGATAATGGTCTCGCCCAAGCCGTCCTGGTACCAAGGCAAGTAACCGATGGTGGCCAGTACGATGGTCCACACGAGCGAAGCGAGAATGTACCAATTGCTCACATAGATCTCCGGGATCTTCCGTCGCTTCACTGTTGCGTAGAAATTGCGGAAGGTCAGGATCAGGCCCAGTGCGAACAAAAGCGCCACGGGCCAGATGTATTCCCGGTATTCCCCGCCACCGTTGTTCAGGCCGCTCATCAAACAGATGTCCCCGATCAGCACGGAAAGGTTGATAAGCCACCAAGCGCGCCAAGCATTTTTGTAACTGTGGATCAACGTGTTCGAAGTGCGCGCGATCACGAAGTAGCCCAACCCGATCATGGCCAAGGATGCCCAGCCCCAGAATACGGTATTGGTATGCACGGGCCGCAGCCTTCCGAACGAAAGCCAAGCCACCTCGTCAAGGTCCGGCCACACGAATTTCATGCCCAAGTATTGTCCGACCAAGGTGCCGAAGACCAACCAGAACGTGGCTGCACCCAAGTACCACAGCACGATCTTCTTAAGTTCTGGCGGTATTTCCAACCGCGTGCCCGAATAGATCTTCTCATCAACCAACGGATTCTCCGGCTCGCTTGTGGAACGGGTGATCAACGCACGGTCGTCGAAGGCGGACCCTGAACCTCCCAGCTCATCGCCGCTCAGCTTGAATTGGAGTGCTGTTCTTCTGCGCTGTTGGGTATCGTTCAACTGCTCGGATGCCATGGCGATCAGCACCTCGTCCGGAATGGGAACGGCGTGTGCCTTGCGCAGCTTGTTCGCTTTTAGGATCCGGTCCACCTTGGCAGAAATGATCAGCATCGCGACGAACATGACCACAACAAGCAAGAGCATGGTGCCCAAAACCCCGGGGCTGGTCAACCAACCATCCGTCTTTGTTGTTTGTGCCATGCAGATGGAAGTCCACAAGAGCATTGCTCCAGCCAACGGCCACCGGAACTGCATTTTATTCGGATAAAAATGTCCGATATACGAAAATGGGTTCATCGTTTCAGGTACGTTGTTCCGTCCATCAATCCTTGTGAAAGATCATGGATGGTCGTATTCTCCAATGTGCGGTACAGGTCGTCACGGATCTTGGCGAACTGATCATGCAAAGGGCATGGCTTCTTTGCATTGCAAGCACGCAGGCCCATCGCACATCCCTTGAATATCGCATCCCCGTCGATCGCTTCCACGATACTGCTCAGCTTCACCTTCCTTGCTTGCAACGGTGCCAGGTCGAAGCCACCGTTGGGTCCTTTGAACGAGAGAATGATATCCGCTTTCGCTAATTCCTGGAGAATTTTGGCTGTGAAGGCACGCGGAGCATCGGTGCGCTCCGCGATCGCCTTCAGACTCAATCGTTCACCGGAGGCACTGGCGGAAGCGATGACCGCAGTTGCCCTGAAAGCATATTCACAGGCCTTGGAGAACATTTCGGGGCGAAGATAGTCCAATGATAATAAAAGGACAAAACTATCCGATATAGATCTCGTATTTATCCTGAACTGGATAGTAGGTCGAAGGGTCGGGCGAAGCAAAGGCTGGTCCAGCGTATCACCAACCGCATGTGCGTTAGTGGATACCTGTGAAATTCATTAGCGAACAATGTGCCCCATGTAAGGTGCGAGCCGTATCCTCCAATGCCGGACAGGTCGGCCGGGAGCTTCAGCAACCATTGAACGCGATCACTAAATGACGTTGATCCGCCAAAGCGCCCACAGTGGCATTCAGGTTGACGGTTACCCGCCCCGGATGGTCGGTGCATTTCAAGTCTGAAGAATTCTGAAGTACTGCGGAGTTCTCGATCTGAACGAACGTTGAACACTTCAGCATATTGACCAACTCGTTATCTTTACCGTCCCTTCTATTCATTCGCGCGCCGGTGTTCGTTCGACACCACAGAAAGACCCACCCGATCTCCCTGCGCCGTGAAGGAATACCTCGCCCCGATCCTGCACCACTTCCAGCTGCCACTGCAGAACCCGGTGCTTGTTTTCGCCTTGATCCTGGCGATCATCCTGCTTTCGCCGATCCTGCTGAAGCGGTTGAACATCCCGGGCATCATCGGGCTCATCATTTCGGGTGTGGTCATAGGCCCGTTCGGGTTGCACGTGCTGGACCAGAACTCGGCGATCGAACTCTTCTCCACCATCGGCCTGCTGTACATCATGTTCATTGCAGGTCTGGAACTGGACATCAATGAGTTCAAGGCGCACCGCAACAAGAGCCTGCTGTTCGGTCTGTTCACCTTTATTATTCCATTTGGCTTGGGGTATCCGGTTTGCCGTTTCTTACTGGGCTTCGATCTTAATGCGAGTTTTCTAACTGCCAGCATGTTCGCCACGCACACGCTGGTGGCTTACCCCATCGTCAGCCGGTTGGGAGTGTCGAAGAACCAGGCCGTGGCGATCACGGTTGGTGGGACGATCCTGACGGATACCGCCGTACTGATCATCTTGGCGGTGGTGATGGGGAACAGCCGAGGCACGCTGGACCGGGATTTCTGGATCCGTCTCGTGGGCTCCTTGACGGTATTCTCGCTGATCATGTTCATTGTGATCCCCCGCATTGCACAGTGGTTCTTCCGCAAGCTGGAGAGCGAGAAGCATTCACATTACATCTTCGTGCTGGCAGTCGTGTTCTTCGCGGCCTTCTTGGCGGAATTGGCCGGTGTGGAGGCGATCATCGGTGCGTTCATGGCGGGGTTGGCATTGAACAAGCTGATCCCACACACCTCGGCCTTGATGAACCGGATCGAGTTCATCGGTAGTTCGCTCTTCATTCCCTTCTTCCTCATCAGCGTGGGGATGCTGGTGGATGTATCGATCCTGCTGCACGGCACGGCAGCGCTGATCGTGGCCGGCACGCTCACAGTGACCGCACTGGCGGGCAAATGGCTAGCAGCGTGGTTTTCCCAGCTGGTTTTCCGTTATACCAAGGCGCAACGCGGTGTCATTTTCGGCCTCAGCGCCTCGCACGCGGCGGCCACCTTGGCGGTGGTGCTGGTGGGGTTCCGCCAGGGGATCCTGGACGAAAGCATCCTGAATGGGACCATCCTGCTGATCCTGGTGACCTGCATGGTCGCCTCCTTCGTTACCGAACGCGCGGCAAAGCAATTGGTGGTGGAAACCCGAGAAGAGGACCCTGAGCCAAGCGCGGCCAATGGCCATAACGAACACATCCTATTGACCACGGCCGCCATTGATAATATTGAGAGGCTTCTGGAATTCTGCATCTACATCAAGGACGAACGTTCGGCCAACCCGATCTCCATACTAACAGTGATCTCCAACAACGAAGTGGCCGAGGTGAACATCCGTAAGGCCCGCCTTTCGTTGGATGAATTCGTGAAACAGGCCGCAGCTTCGGAAACCAAATTGAACGTGATCACCACGATCGATCATAATCCCGCCAGCGGCATCGCCCGTATCTCGCGAGAGGTCATGGCGGACATCCTGGTGTTGGGCTGGCCAGAGAAATTGGGCTTTTTCGATAGGCTTCTCGGAGACAATTTGGAGCGCGTGCTGCAGCATGTGGACAAGACCGTGATGGTGGGCCATTTCGATTCGCCTCTCGTTTCCCAGAAGCGGATCGTGGTGATGGTACCCCCGCTGGCCGAGCATGAGAAGGGTTTCGAACTCTGGTTGTCCAAGATCGCCCGCCTGGCCAAAGAGCTCACCTTGCCTATAATGGTCCATTGCAATGAAGCAACTGACAGCGCCATTCGCCGGGTTTTGAAACATGCCAAGCTCGCCCCCAGCCTGAATGTTGAACACTTTGATGAGTGGGAGGATCTCCTCGCGGTTTCGACGCACATCAACGATAACGACCTGTTGGTACTTGTCTCTGCGCGGCGCGGTGCTGCTTCATACCTTAACGTGTTGGACGGAGCGCCCGACAAACTGGAGAAATATTTCGACGCGAACAACCGGATCGTGGTGTATCCGCAGCAGTTCACCGACCACCACCTCCAGGACTACACCGTTTTCTCGTCAGAGCCATTGAACATCGGCTTGGAGACGGTGCAGAAGATCGGCAAAGGGCTGGGTAATATTTTCAAGTAGGACCGTAGTGGTGGTCATTGTCGCTGACGTTCCTGCCGCGGCAGGATGGTTCGCCTCAAAGAAGAAGCTGTGAAAGGGGAATGGTGAGGTGTCATCCATACCAAGGATCTTTGTCCGAGCTGAAGTCCTATAGACCTCGATCAGTTCATGGTGGATCCTGAGGCCCTGCCTTCGATGCTCCATCACAATTGAACGACCATGAACACGACAGAAGAAAAGCAAGTACACATCAGTGACCTGCACAGTGACCACACGCTTTGGATCAACACACTCGTCTTCTCCAAGCAGGAGATCACCCTACTTGAGCACCGCATGGAGGAGGTCGCCAATTGGAACACGGCACAAGAAGTAATGGCCGAACTGGAACATTTCCAGAACCAGTACATCAGACAGAATGAAGTGATCGACGAGTTGCGCCATGACCTCAAGCAACATGAGAACGCCTTGGGAAAGGAGGCCAAGGATCACCCGGTCGCGAACGATCACAAACTGTTCACGGACCACAGCGAACGCCGCGATGCCATGGCCACCTTTGAAAAGATCTACCGCGAACTGAAGGCCGAATTCATGCAGTGGTTGGTGAAGCGGATGTGAGGTGGTTTTTTGACTCCGCTGGGCCTCCCGCGCTCTGGCGAGGACCCTGCGGTCCAGGTCATGTACGCAGGGTCGCGAAGCGGAGACCATGCGTGGGTTTAAGGTCTATCCCAAGAGTCCCTTTTCGGCCAAGTCATTACGATCCGGGTTTTGCTCGTTTATCAGCGCATCCTTCCATTCACGCTTCCAGTCTTTCAACTGCTTCTCCCTTGCTATTGCGGCCTTGATACTTTCATGAGCTTCATACCAGACCAACTTCTCCACGTTGTACCTGGCCGTGAATGAATGTGGATCCAAGTGTTCTTTGTGCTCTTTCACTCGCCGGGCAATGTCATTCGTTACGCCCACGTACAGGACTGTGTTGCGGGCGTTGGCCATGAAGTAGACCCAATAGAATTTCATGTGCTGAAGGTAATGGGACTGCGGGTCGAGTGGCTGTTGAGTGACGGGACTGCGGCTCAAGGCCGCAGTGACGTACACACACAGGCGACCGTCACTGCGGGCTCGACCCGCAGTCCCGTAGGAGCGGCAGCGCTTAAACCGCAGCAGGCTCTTCGCTTCGAGACCCTGCGATCCGCCCGTATGTGCGGGTCACTGCGAACGAGATCCTGTCGTGGTTGAAACCTTCACCCCTCCTCCTGCTCCAACACCAACAACGGCAATTCCGTGTCCAACGCCAACTCCTTGGCAACGCTGGTGTGCATGATCCTGCTAAGTAGTCCCTTATGCCGATGAAGTACGGCGATCATGTTCGCTTTGTTCTCACGTGCGGCTTGGATAAGTCCTTCAACAACATCCGTTCCTTTCGGTTCCAATACCGAATAGGGCACATCGGGGAGGAGCACGGCCATTCGTTCCCGGGTCAGATCCGTTCCTGACTTGCCGTTGTCGATGTGGGCAACGAGTACTTCGGCTTTATGGCGCAAGGCGATCAAGCGCAACATGGCTAGTTTGTCCGGCTCTATCACCTCGCGGTCGTCGGCAAGTATGATCCGGTGCAGGGGAGTTAAGCCGGCCCCGCTCGGAACGGTGATCACAGGTACCGTACTGGTGCGTATGACATCGGAGGTGTTGCTGCCGAAGAGCCCCTTTCCGGAACGGCCCTTCGTTCCCACGACCAATGCATCGGCACCGCGCTCCTCGGCCATCTCCAGCAAAGCTTGGGGCAGTGGCCCCAACAGCAATTGGTGTTCCACGGAAATGGCACCCGTTACTTCAACGAATTCCCTTGCCGAAGCAGCCAGTCCTGCGCGTGCCGCTTCCAGCAATTCGGGGGTGTAAACAGGCATTGCCGGTACCATGGTACCCGGATCGAATACCATGGTACCCGATTCGAAGTGTGCATGGACCAGCACATAAGTGACATCCGTGTTGCCGAAAAGATGGGCCGCGTAACGTGCGGCATGCAATGCATCCGGACTGAAGTCGGTGGCGATGATGATACGGGCCATGTGCTGGACCAAGGTAATGCGATATCCATTTGGTGGACCAACCCGACATAGGCCATCACCCTAGTAGCTCAAAGGAAGGAACCGTGAATGGACGTGAATTCACATGAATTGGTAGATCCTACTTCCGTTCATTCACGTTCATTCACGGTTGAAGAAATGGGCGGGAAGTCGTCTGCGTAGTAGTTCAAAGCCCGATCGTGCGGACGAACATCCAACTTCCTGCGCCAAGGCTTTTCTTTGTACGAGCGGCCACGTGTGTTAAGCCCTTAAACACCGGCCTGTGTGAAAGTGCGTGCAATGCCCAACATATCCCTTTATCCTGCGCCGCTACCTTCGGCGTGGCCGTGGCTGTTCTGTTCCACGGTCGTTCACAACGTGACTATACGCTTTGTCCTCACTCTGGTCCTCGCTTTGATGGCCGCGCTGGCTTGCCACGCGCAGCCACCGAACAGCACATGTGCCGGTGCTGCCCTCTTATGTGCCGAACAACCACAAACCGTGAACAACACAGGTTCTCCGGTGAACATGCTCGGTGGTTGCCCGGCCACAGGCTCCCCGCTTTGGTACAGTTTTACGACCAATTCCGTTGGAGGGGTCGTCGATGTTACGGTGATCAACATTGATTGTCCGCTGATCTCCGGCACCAGTTCACAGATCAATGCGGTGGTGCTTTCAGGTGATGGGTCTTGCAACCTGCCCGCCTTCGTTCAGGCTTCGGATTGTGTGCAAGGGAACGATGAATTGACACTGACCACCGTGCCGTTGGCCGCGACAACACGCTATTGGGTGGTGGTCTCTGGAGCCGTTAACGGGATGGACACGCTGCCCGCGCAATGCGACTTCGTGCTGATGCTCTCCGGTCCCGGGGCCAATGTGATCAACGTGGATGTGGATGCCGGACCGGACGTTACCATTGAGGAAGGCAATGACACCCAACTCAATGGGCAAGTGGTGGATCTGACGGATTTCCAATGGTCACCAACTTCGGGATTGAGCGGCACGGACAATTTGGATCCGATCGCCTCTCCGGTGAGCACAACGATCTATTCGCTCAGCACAACTGTGGCAGGCTGCGATTTCACCGATCAGGTCACCGTGGAGATCATTCGCCTGATCGAACCACCCAACACCTTCACACCCAACGACGACGGCACGAACGATATCTGGGAGATCCCCGGCATGGCCGATTATCCCGGCGCGCAGATCGTGATCCATGACCGGTGGGGCCAAGTGGTGTACCGATCGACGGGCTACCGCGATCCATGGGATGGTACCGCCAAAGGGCGAAGGCTTAGTGTAGGGACGTATTACTACCACATTCAACTGAACCAACTTGAAGGTCGCTCGCCCCCATACGTCGGCTTTGTAACGATCATTCGATGAGGATCCGATCATCCATCATCCTGCTGCTCTTGCTACCGCTCGTCGGGTCGGCCCAGCAGCTTGCGCAGTACACGCAATACGTGTTCAACCAATTCGCGATCAACCCCGCCGTTGCCGGAAGTGCCGATTGTTTGGACCTGCGTTTGGGCTACCGACAGCAATGGGTGGGGCTACCCGGCGCACCTACCACGGGGTGGGTCACCATGCACGGTGTTATCCGCGCCAAAGGCAAACCTTTCCAGGCCAATAAGCACGGGATCGGCCTTTTTGTGGAAGCGGACGATGCAGGTAATTACGGCTACACCGGTTTCCATCTGGCGTATGCCTACCACATCCAAATGTCACGTAATTTCTTCACCTCGGTGGGCTTGTTCGCCGGTATGCGACAGATCAAATTGGCCGTTGGGGATATCACCCTGCAGGACTATAACGACGATGCGGTGAACAGTAAGGCAGCGGCCATCATCGCCCCGGACATCGCACCGGGGATCTGGTGCTACGGCAAGCGCGGTTGGGCAGGTGTCTCGATCCACCAAGTGCTGGGCAACAAGTTCAAGAACGTGGGCGCAGGTGATTCACGGTTCGCACGCCATTTGATGATCAGCGCCGGTTATCGGTACAAGGTCGGCCGTAAGACCATCTTCATTCCGACCGGTTTGTTGAAGTTCGCCGCAGGCGCACCACCCGCGTTCGATGTGAATGGCATGATCGAATGGAACAAGGTGCTAACACTGGGCTTGGGATACAGGGCCGGCGATGCATTCACTGCATTGCTGAAGGTCGGTTTCCTGAAGTTCTTCCAACTCGGCTACAGCTACGACATTACCACCTCGCGCTTGAGGGTGGCCAGTTCCAATACCCATGAATTGATCCTGGCGATCACTCCTTGCCGAAAAGGAAGTGCAAGCAAACGTATGATCAGTTGTCCCGCTTTCGAATAGTAATACCAACTCGCATCTCAAATACCCCCGATCTACTCGCCCTTTTCGCCCCATGCATCTCCGAAATAATAGTTCCGTAGCTAAGGCTATGCAAAGATTATTTCGGAGCGCCTTGGACAAAAATTGCTTCGCATCTTTGGGTGTATTTGAGTTGCGAATTGGTATAAAAGCAACTAACGTGAAAAGAACACCGACCCTGCCCGCGCTGATACTGACCCTGTTGGTCCTGGTACAGTCCACGTTCGCTTTGGCCCAAACAAAGTACTGGACCGGCGGTAGCGGTCAGTGGAACGATGCCGCTCATTGGAGCATTTCCCCGGATGGGATCGGTGGTGCCGGTGTGCCCAGTGACCGCGACAATGTGGTGATCTCTCCAGCAAGGCCGATCACCATTGCATTGCAAGGACAGGCCACCTGCAAAGGACTTTCCGTAGATGGTGAAAGTGCCGCGGTACGGATCACAGGTACTTCAAACGTCGGGATCACCATTGCAGGTAATTGGCAATTGAAGGGAGCGGTTGAATGGAATGCGGAAGGTGAAGTGGAATTGACCGTGCGCCGAGAAGGAGTGGAGCTGGACTTGCGCGGGAACCCAGTGCGTGGTAGCATCGTTCTGAATGGATCTGGATCGTGGTCGGTGCTGAGTGCGATGACCTGTGAAGGTGATCTGAGACTGCGACAAGGAACGCTCATTACCAATGGCAACGTGATCACTGCGCGTGGGTTGATCGCCGAGACCAACGCACAGAAGCAATTGATCGCCGGGAACGCTTTGGTTGTACTTGGTGATACACCCGATCGTAACGCCTTGCGTGATGTGGTGGTCGTAGGTACATCAACACTCGTTGTGAATGGTGCAATGGAACCGTGGGGCTTTGGTGAAGAACAGGGGGGCGATCGCGATGCGAATACCTGCGGAACGGGTGCTGGTCAAACGCCGTTCACCGTTACCACTTCCGTGGTTACGAATTACAACGGGTTCGGTGTGCGGTGCCGTGGGAATTGCAATGCAACGGTAACGGTTACGGTCAGTGGTGGGTCAGGGAACTTTTCCTACCAATGGTTGAATGGTGGCCCACCGACCGCAACTTGGACAACAGCCTGTGGCGGACCCCAATTGGTGGTAGTAACCGATACTGGCCAAGGCATATCGTGCCCCGTGCAAGTCGTAGTGAGCGAACCTGCTCCCCTCGGTGTGATCTTCTTCGGCCTAAGCACCCCACCAACTTGTGCGAACGTGTGTGATGGTAGGCGGACCAGTGCAGCGATCGGCGGTGTTCCCGGTGCCACCGGATACGGGTACAATTGGAACAATGGTGCAGGCAGTAGCTCATCCTTCAACATGTTATGCGCCGGAGCGAACACCTTGCGCATTACGGATGCCAACAGCTGCATCTTCGATACCACGTTCTTTTTCAATGTGGCACCCATTGCACCGAATTTGACCTTCAACAATGCAGGTTGCAACGGCGTGTGTGATGGAACGGCGACCGTTGCACCGTTAGGCGGAACAGGCGCTTTTACGGTGACTTGGTCCCCGCAGCCCATCGTTACGAACGGTCAGTTCAATGCGGTGCAATTGTGTGCGGGCAACTACAGCGTACACGTACGCGATGCGAACGGGTGCGATACCACGGTGACCTTCATGATCAGCCAGCCACCGCCGATCGTACCCAACCTGACCAGTACCAATGCGACCTGTTCCGATGGCTGCAACGGTACTGCTTCGGTTGCACCAACAGGGTCCATAGGACCGTTCACCTACGTGTGGACACCTCCACCCGGCGGTAGTGGTGCAGGGACCAATGCGGTCAATGGTTTGTGTGCAGGAAACTACACGGTGCGCGTTACGGACGACATTTCGGGATGCTTCGTGGTAACTCCATTCGTTGTGACCGCTCCGCCTGCGATCGATGTGCAAGGTGTGGTTACGGATGCACTGTGCGCGAACACCTGCGATGGTGGAATTGACCTCACCGTTACCGGTGGCACGGGCGCATTCACGTACTTGTGGACACCGCCGCCAGGCATAGGCCAAGGAACGGGATCGGTATCTGGACTTTGTCCGGGCGACTATAGTGTTCTTGTTACCGATGCTGCAAGTTGCGATACCACCGTGACCTTCACCGTGGGTTCTCCACCACCTTTGGTGCCCACTTTGGTGACAACGGATGTTTCCTGCGCCGGAGCATGCGATGGAACTGCTTCCGTTTCCGTTTCAGGAGGTGTCGGTGGTTTCACGTACTCGTGGACACCCGCTGTTACCGGAGCGGGTACGCCCAATGCCACACAGCTCTGCGCTGGCACGTACACCTTGTTGATCCGCGATGCCAATTTGTGTGATACCACCTTGACCTTCGAGATCACACAACCATTGCCCTTGACCGCCACACAAAGTCAAACCGACGTTTCCTGTGGAACACTCTGCGACGGAACAGCTTCCGTGGTGGTGAGCGGGGGTACAACCGATTACACTTACAACTGGGACGGCCCTGCAACACCGACCGGTGAAGGAACACCCGATGTGACCGGCTTGTGTGCTGGTGTGCATTCCGTGTTGATCACCGATGCCAACGGTTGTACCCTGACGCAAACCTTCACCATTCTCCCTGCCGTTCCGATCCAGGTAACACTGACTTTGACCCCTGCCAGTTGCCCCGGTATATGCGATGGTCGCGCGGATGCCGTTGTGTTGGGCGGCTCCGGAACTTTCACCTACAGTTGGTCGCCGTTGCCCGTGGTGGGAGATGGGACCCCGAATGCAAGCGGCCTTTGTCCACAAGACTATACGTTGACCGTTACCGATGGCGTCGGTTGCGACACAACGATCACCTTCACCATACTAGCCCCCGCGGCGATCCTTCCGAACGCCACGCAGACCGATGTCACCTGCGCCGGAATTTGCGATGGCACGATCACGCTGGCCCCTACGGGAGGCAATGGCACCTTCACCTATTTGTGGAACCCAGCGGGTCCGACCGGTCAATCAGCCACGGGCCTATGCGCCGGTGATCAACAAGTAACGATCACGTCCGGTGGTTGCGATACCACCATCACCATTACCATCACCGAACCGTTGCCGATCACTGCTTCAGCTGTCGTTACCGATGCGACTTGCTTCAACAGTTGTGATGGTTCAGTGGACCTTACCGCAGCTGGTGGTGCCGGGGGCTTCACTTACATCTGGGTGCCGCAACCCGGTTCCGGCCAGGGGACCGCAACACCCAGTGATATGTGCCCTGGAGCCTATTTGGTGACCGTTAGTGACGTGAACGGTTGCGACACAACGCTCTCCGTTACGATCAACGCGCCTCCTCCGATCTCCTCTGGATTGACAACAACGGCGGAAACATGCGGGGGTCCATGTACGGGAACCGCAACAGTATTGCCGTTCGGTGGTACCGGGGTGATCAGCGTTTTCTGGGCCCCTGCACCGGGCAGCGGACAGTTCACGAATACTGCGATCTTCCTCTGTGCCGGTACAAACTACACGGTAACGCTTACCGATGAAGCTGGCTGCGACACAACGATCGCCTTCACCATTGACCCGAGTTCCACGATCGTTCCCAACAGCAGCAGCACGCCTGTCACTTGTCCCGGAGCGTGCAACGGCACTGCAACGGTAGGGCCTACCGGTGGTGTGGCACCGTACACCTACATCTGGTCGCCACCCCCGGCTGTGCAAGGCCAACCAACGGCGACAGGCCTTTGCGAAGGACCCATCCAAGTGATCATTACCGACTCGGCAGGTTGTGTTTCCATCTCCCAAGTACTGATCACCGGCCCCGCACCGATCACCGACAATGCCGTAGTGACCGACCTGCTTTGTTCCGGTGATTGTAACGCGAGCATAACCCTGGATGTGCAGGGGGGTACAGGTCCGTACACCTACGCATGGACGCCGCCACCACCTGTTGGTGCCGGTACGGGTACAATTTCCGGCTTGTGTACAGGCGTGCGCAATGTGCTTGTTACGGATGCGCGAGGATGTACGGCAACCTTCACCTACATCATTGGAACACCGCCGCCGATCGTGGTGAACGTGTTGAAGACCCCCAGCCAATGTCAGATCTGCGTGGGTGCCGCTTCCGTTATCGCTACAGGCGGTACAGGGGTTCTTACCATACAATGGTTGGACGGTGATGGCATTCTGGTGGGAACGGATACCGCCATCACGAACGTGTGTGCCGATGTGTACACCTTGATCGTAACCGACGAGAACGGTTGTTCCGTTACGGAGTCCGTGCCGATCACCGATTCCGATGGTGAATCGATCCTGGCCACAGGAAGTACAACCTCCTGCCCGGGGATCTGCGACGGAGTGATCAGCGTCGACTTCAATTGCGACTTTCCCCCATGTTCCATTGCTTGGACGGATGACTTCGGGGTCCAATTGCCGGACACCTCCAACACGGTATCCGATCTGTGCCCTGGCGATTATTTCGTTTCCGTGACCAATGGACAAGGCTGCGTTACGATCGATACGGTCACTGTGTCTCCTTCCATGGATCCCACACTGGCGATCAGTTCTACCGGGGTCAGCTGCACCGGCCTTTGCGACGGGACCGCGACGGTGGGTATCACTTCCGGCACACCACCATTCACCTTCACATGGAGCCCTGAACCAGGGACCGGCCAAGGAACACCGTTCGTTACCGGCCTTTGTGCCGATGTGTACACCGTTACCGTTACCACTGGCAATGGTTGCATCTTGGTCGCCGAAGTGCTCATTACCGAAGCCCCACCAATTTCCGTGAACGCGGCACTGATATCGAACGTGTCGTGTTCCGGGCTCTGCGATGGCAACGTGACCATGGCCGTTTCCGGAGGCACTCCTCCCTACACCTTCTTATGGACACCAGCACCGGCCGCAGGTCAGGGTAGTTCTGCTGCGTTCGGTTTCTGCGCCGGTCCTTTCTCCGTGTTGATCACGGACAACGCAGGTTGCAGTGTTACCCGGAGCTATGTGATGCCCGAACCGCTACCGATGCAGGTGTTCACATCATTCACCGCCAGCGGTTGCCCGGTCTGTGATGGTACCGCCACTGCTACGGTGATCGGTGGCAACGGTCAGTATACCTTCAGTTGGTTGCTGAATGGAATAGAGATAAGCACCGATCAGGCACCTACTGCGCTCTGTGGTGGCCTGTACACCTTGATCGTGAGAGATGCTTTCGGTTGCGAAGTGCAACGCCTACTGCAGATCCCATCTTCAGTAGGTGAAGTGTTGACCCCTGTGAACGGACAAACGCTCTGTGGAAATGATTGCAACGGCGAGGCCAGTGTGGACTTCACGTGCTCATTGCCCGATTGCGTGGTACAATGGTTCGATGCCGATGGCAACCCGATCGGTGGGAACTCCAACACGTTGACCGGATTGTGCAACGGCACCTATACCGCGCAAGTAACGAACGCCAGTGGCTGCGTCAGTTTTGCCGAGGTAACGGTTAGCCCATCAACAACAATCATTCCGAACCTCAGCACCACACAAGCCAGTTGCGCTGGCGTGTGCGATGCAACGGCGACCGTTGGACCGGTGGGTGGCATTCCGCCGTACACCTACATGTGGACGCCGGCCCCCGGCGGACCCGATACGCTTTCACAGGCCACAGGTCTTTGTGCCGGTGTCTACCAAGTGCTGATCGGCGACCAGTCGGGGTGCGATACCACTGTTTCCGTCCTGATCCTTGAACCACAACCCGTGGTACAAAATGCCGCCATCACCAACATTGCGTGCAATGCGGTGTGCAATGGCAGCATCGTGGCAACACCTTTCGGCGGCACTGCCCCCTATACCTTCTTCTGGGATCCCGTTCCACCGAACGGCCAAGGCAGCAACGGTGCTTATGATCTTTGCGCCGGGGACTACGACCTGCTTGTTACTGATTTCCGCGGTTGCAGCGTGCCGAACACATGGACCATTGATGAGCCTGTTGCACTACAACTCGCCGGTGGTAGCATCGAGAGCCAATGCGGTCTGTGCAATGGCACCGCTTTCGTTACCACTTCGGGTGGTACCGCCCCGTACATCTTCATCTGGACACAGAACGGGAACATCTTCGGCACAGGCGATACGTTGTCACCCGTCTGCCCCGGTCTTTACACGGTAACGGTGACCGATTCGCTCGGCTGCGTCGCCAGTACGTTGGTGCCCGTACAGGACGAGAATGGTGAGGTGCTTACGACCACGGGCAGCCTTACGAGTTGCCCCGGGGTTTGTGATGGGACCGCCGAGGTATCCTTCACCTGCAGCTTCCCGACTTGCACAATTGCGTGGTTCGATGCCATTGGGACGGATCTCAACTTGGACACGGAACAGATCTCCGGCTTGTGTGCTGGCTTGTATCTGGTGCAAGTAATATCGGGCAACGGCTGTGTTTCCATTGACAGTGCCTACGTGACCGAACCGCTACCGATCGTAGCGAACTTGAGCACCGCCCCAGTAACCTGCTTCGGCGATTGTGACGGCGTGGCGACAGTGGGACCAACAGGCGGCGTGGAACCCTACGTTTACCTCTGGACACAGAACGTGAACGGACAAGGAACACCACAAGCCACCGATCTCTGCGTGGGCACCTATGAGTTGACCATCACCGATGATAACGGTGCAGGCTGTTCTTTGGTGACTTCCATACTGATCCTTGGTCCTGATCTGCTGATCCCGGGAGTTGCGACAACACCGATAACGTGCAACGGGGCCTGTGATGGAAGCATCGTGCTTTCGCCAAGTGGTGGTACGCCGATCTACGTGTACAATTGGATCACCGAGCCGCCCAACGGTCCGGGATCGAATAACGGAGTAAACCTCTGCGCGCAGGATTGGGTGGTACAGATCACCGATGCGCGTGGTTGCGATACGACCGCGACGATCACGATCACCGACCCACCCTTGCTGGAAGCCCAGTTGAGCACCACGGACAACAATTGCTTCGGAGAATGCATCGGCACGGCGAGCGTTGCGGTCACAGGTGGTGTTCCACCGTACACTTTGCTCTGGAGCGGTGTCACAGGAGCCATCGCCATGGACACTACGGACATTGGATCCTTGTGCGCGGGGGATTACAACCTCGCTGTTACGGACTCCAGCGGATGCGCGATCAACCTGCCGTTCACCATAACGGAAGGCGCAGCGATCGAAGCCGGTCTTTCCTTCACCGGTGAAACATGCAATGGACCTTGTGATGGAACGGCGGCGGTAAGTCCGAACGGTGGTGCCGGTGGGTTCACCTTCGATTGGCAACCCGATCCAGGACCCGGCAATGGACAAGGGACGGATCAGGTCTCCAACTTGTGCGCGGGCAACTTCACCATCACGGTGACCGACCAGCTGACCTGCGATACCACGATCGCCTTCACCCTATTGCCGTACACACCGATCAGCAATGAGGCCACTGTGACCGATGTAACGTGCAACGGTGCGTGCGATGGAACGGTGATCACCGATGCCACTGGCGGCATTGGCACCTTGATCTACACGTGGACCCCACCACCGAGCAACGGCCCCGATACACCTGTTGCATTGGAACTCTGTCCGGGTGATATAGCGTTGACCATTTCTGATGCGGCCGGTTGCGACACCAGCTTTACGTACAGCATTACGGAACCTTTGTTGCTGGAAGTGAGCATTGATCTGGTGAGCGATGCAAGCTGTGCCGATGCTTCGGACGGTGCGATCTCCACCACGGCTTTCGGTGGCGAACCATCGTACACCTTCGCTTGGAGCGGACCGAACGGTTTCAGTGCAACTACCGAGGACCTTTCCGGATTGCAAGCCGGTACATATGAAGTAACAGTGACCGATGCCAACAATTGCACAGTAGTGGTGCCGGTTACAGTGAACGCTTTGGTTACCGTGGTGGCCAATGCCGGTGCCGACCGGACCGTGTGCGCCAACACTGTGGAGACACTCGATGGTAGCGCAAGCACCGGTGCAACCACCTACCAATGGACGAATGACCAAGGCGATGTGATCAGCGATTCGGTCATGGTGGAATTGCCATTACAGTCCGCTGGGACCTATGTCTATATCCTTACCGTCAGTGATGGTCCTTGCTCCGCCACAGATACGGTGTCCATCACCTTCGCACCATTGCCGATCGCGAACGCGGGTCCGGACCAGTTCATATTCCTGACCGATGTGGTCACCTTGGGCGGCACGCCGAGCGGTCCCGCAGGTTCCACTTTCAGTTGGACACCGGATTCGTTGGTAAGCAACGCAACAGCCGCCAACCCCACCACGTCGCCGGCGGTGACCACGTGGTATGTGCTGTCCATTATCGGGCCCAATGGCTGTTTGGATACGGACTCCGTGCTGGTCACTGTGGAACCCAATGTGATCATTCCAACGGGCTTTACACCGAACAGCGATGGCCGGAACGATACATGGGTGATCGACTACATCGAACTCTTCCCTGAATGCGTGGTGGAAGTCTACAACAGATGGGGAGATCAGCTGTTCCGAAGCGTCGGCTACAGACAACCTTGGGACGGCAAGTACCGCGATGGTTATGTGCCGGTGGGTACCTATTACTACGTGATCGACCTCAAGGACGAACGATTCCCCGAAGCGTACACTGGCCCGCTCACCGTTATCCGCTGATCCATGAAGAACTTGCACAGCACCCTCCTTCTGGTCTTGGTCCTCGGTTCGGTTACGGCCATGGCCCAACAGCTCCCGCAGCTCACGCAGTACCAGTTCAACGACTACGTGGTGAACCCTGCCGTGGCGGGCAGCCGACCGTTCTTCGAGATCCGAAGTGCGCACCGTTACCAATGGGTCGGCATACAGGATGCACCGCGCACCTTCACCTTCAGCGCAGCCGCACCGATCGGTGAAAAGATGGGTCTGGGTGGCTACATCTTCACGGATATCGTAGGACCAACACGGCGTACTGGGGCACAGATCTCCTATGCCTACCACCTCAAACTGACGCAGGATATCAAATTGTCACTGTCGGTTTCTGCGGGCCTGCTCCAGTTCCTGATCGATGGTTCCAAGATCCAGTTCCATGATTCGGGAGATCCCGTTCTGGACAACCAATTGCGGGGCGAAACGAAACCCGACGCCAAATTCGGACTGTACCTCTACGGAAAGCGCTTCTGGTTCGGTGCCACAGCCCCACAATTGTTGCGCAACAAAGTGTATTTTCTGGACCAGAATTCCACGCTGAGCCGCATGCAGGACCACTACTACATCATGGGAGGCTACCGTTTCCTGTTGGGCGATGACTGGAAGATCGAACCTTCCTTCCTGGTGAAATACACTACACCGGTACCCATCAAACTGGACCTGACCGCCACCATCCGCTACAAGGACACCTTCTGGGTCGGTGCAGCCTACCGCACGAACGACGCGTATTCCGCCATGGTGGGCCTTTGGCTGAAGAAAACGTTCCAATTCGGGTACAGCTACGACATCATTTCATCCAACCTGAATAATTACAGCACGGGGACGCACGAAATAATGCTGGCCATTACGATAGGGAAGGTTGCTGCTGCTGTAGATCCGGTACCGGTGGTGGCGCCTTGAGGGGTGGGTCGAGTATTGAGTGTAGTTTACAATTAGAGAGTACTGGGTACAGAGTACCGGGTACCGGGTTCGTACCCAATACTCTGTACCCAGTACTCTGTACCAAGGAGCAGACAAACCTTTCCACTACTCCCTCACAAAAACATACTGCCACCGCAGATCCAACTCCCGCCCGTCCAAGGTATCCAACAGCGCACGTGTAACCCGTATCGGGAACAACACCGGCGTGGTGGGAACCAACAACATGTCCTTCCATTGCGCCTCGGTAATTCCCTTGGGGCACTGCGCCATAAGCACTTGCATGGTGAGTTTGTTGGGCGGTTCTTCGGCAAGGCTTTTGGGCCGCTTGGCCGGGTCTTGCGCGAAAAACATAAGCGGCGAGATCAAGGCCAACATGAATAGGTAACGCAGGATCATGGGGTGGCAAGAATTAAGCGCGTGTTGATATGCAGTTCTCCCCAACTCAAGCTCACATTGTACAGGCCCGGTGCTTCGTTCGCCAGATCAACCGTATGTATAGTGCTCCATTGCGGCAAGCGCTCACGAAATACCAAACGACCGGCAAGATCACGGATCTCCAAAACGCCTGCTTTGGCTTGGGCCGGATAGCGGACCGAGCTTGACCCTATACTTGGATTGGGGTACGCTCGCACTCCCCTCTCCTCGGTAGAGGTGCCGGGGGTGAGGTTTACTGTGATACCCAAACTATCGCACACACTGCCATCTACCGGCCCCAAGTGGTAGTTGGGGTGGTTGGGGAGGGAGTTGAAATTGTAGCTGGGTAGTTCAATGGCATGCTGTTGAAAGTCGCAAGCCGAACCAGGCAGGTCCGGCTCATTGATCACATGCAAGTGGAAAGTGCTATTGCCTGTACTGATATAGATCTTCCCATCCGGTGCTAACTGGGCAATGTCGAAGACCGTGGCAAAAGGCGGACTCGGCGAATAGAAGCCATCCCAAGAACCCAAGTGGACCATAGTCCCTGCTATATCTGCAACTGTGACATCGTATTGGTACACATCCATGACCGAGGACACATAGAGGAATTGGCCACTGGGCGAAAACGCAACGCCTCCCATCTGGTTGTAATCGTCGATAGCAATATGGATCGGGTTGGACAAGAGACCAGTGCAACGATCGAAATCGAAGATCTCCAAGTCGTCTTCCGCGCCATAATAATATGCGAATCTGTCGCCATTCGGTGAAAAGCAGACCTGACCACCGTCGGCATGCCTCAACACACCAACTGATTGCTGGAATGGACCCTGGATCCCAAATGGTGCGACCAATACGCGGAAATAGATATTCGTGAATTGCTTATGGCAAAAGACCCACCAATCACGACCATTGGCGTGACGAACTCCTCCGATTTTTCCAATATTCAATGTGTCATTGATAAGCACGGTGTTCTTTGAAACAACCGAACCCAAACCTCCATTCATATTCAGGTCGATCTCGGAAACGTACAGGTACTGAGCGAATGATCCGGCGAAGTCGTCGAATGTCCCGTGAAAAAGGTAGTGCCGAGAAGGACTAGAAGGGACAGGGATGATCAAGACGTCCTGGGGTGTATGTAATCCTTCGTTGTAGGTCGTTGAATAGTTGCTCGGACTGAGTCCCGTTCCATTCTGCATGGTGTCACCAAAAGCATCGGCCACCCAGGCACCGTTGGTACTGAACAGCAGTTCACCAGAACTGCTGGAAATATTCGCATTCGCGCGACTGAAGCCGATATCCCGGTACTGATAGTAGATGTCGGGCGTGCCGGAAATGAAATCGATGTTGGTGCCGCCCAGCGGTATGCCCGCGTCGTTGCTATACCCCATCAAGAAAAAGTTGTTCACGCCCTGCGCAAAGCCTTGGTGGCCGATCAATTGGCCAGCCACCAAGGCGATCGCTATGCAGAAGGAAGGCATCCTGATCTGTTGGGTGCTCAACGCAAGATCATCAGTTTACCAGTACCAATGACATCTGCGCCGTTACTTACCGCATAGTGGTACGCGCCTTGTTTCAATTCCGCCGTGCTGAACTCGTAACGCACGACATCTTTGCTCAAGCGGTGGCGTTGCACCTGCTTGCCCAATGCATCATAGATGATCAATGTTCCTTGCATGTCCTCGTAGAACGGATAGAGCAAGGTGGCAGCATCATTGGTCGGATTCGGTTGGATGCTGACCTCCGTTATGGTTTTGGGCTTCCGGCTCTTGTAAATGATGCCGTGTTGCAGGCAGAGGCTGGCATCGTTGTACTCCATATCGTCATCGATCAAAGCATACAAGGAACGTGCGCGGTAGACCGCGTTGCCACCTACCATGGGACATTGGTTGGCACTACCGAAGAGTGTGCTGGATTGTCCCGTAGTGAATGTGTCTACTTCTTTTCCGATGGTAGCCAAATATACCTCGTTCACAGCCTTGGCATTTTGTTCGATCAGTTCGCTCGTGCTTAACGCCGTGTTCGCCGTTTTTACGTTCTCGGCACTTAGGATTTTGGAAGTGCGTGCCAATTCCATAGCCGCAGTGTTGTATTCGGAAAGATTCCGGATGTTCAGGTTGGCGTTCAGCACGGATGCCGACAAAAAGGCCATTAACAATAGGTTTCCTCGCATAGAGTTCATGGAGTTACAAGGTTGCTGGTGTTGTTCTTCGCAACCGAAGGTAAGCGACAATGGTACTTGATAGAAGTTCCTGGTCCGAAGAAAGCCTTTCAAGAACTGCGGTGGCTCGGGGCCAACCCGCATTTTACCAACTTGGTTAAGGGCTGCATGGTTGAGGGAGTTACACGTTGACCAGATCAACGACCTCGTCTCCAGCTATACTGCGGGGCTTCGCCCAGCGTCCGTTGCCAACTCCGGCCGTTCATCGAGACCCAAATGGCCTCGTTCCCACAACCGATGTCATGTCTTAGGCATCGAAACACCGGAAACCTGCGTCTAATAGCAAGGTCGGATTGCAGGGCAAACGCATCTAATTTCCCATAGGTCCTCGCCTTCATGAACAAGCGTCTGTGATCACAATGTGTAAATAGCGCTTTGATCCCATTTTTTGAGTA
>Ga0335394_10000577_pt1 | contig 39600 bp, 23 predicted proteins | sample MAT03_FD_205741 | JGI IMG/M metagenome (GOLD analysis project Ga0335394, IMG submission 205741) | Freshwater microbial communities from Lake Fryxell liftoff mats and glacier meltwater in Antarctica - MAT-03 (spades assembly) (version 2) ...
TAAACCACCAACCGCCAGGCCTCGCAGCTTAGCGTTTTTATTTAGCGTAAGCCTGTTTGGTTTTAAAATCCCTGATGTAAGCCCCTATAAACTTAAGCACTACAGTCTTTTCTTCTTTGGGCAAAGTGGCAATCTCTTTGTACTGGTTCATTAGTTCAGTATCATTTAAGGTAGTATTTACATAATGGTCCTTAATGGTATTACTTAGTGTTTGGCCGAAAACTCCATTTTCGTCGTTGTGTCAAAAAAAATAATCGCTCATTTACCCCAGTAAACCTCACAATCATTTTTTTTAACACGCTTCGAAACTGAATTTTTCCATCCAAACACCTAGTTTTCGGACAGACACTACTTAGTAGCGAAGCTGAATAGTTGTAAATAACTGGCCACCAGTTAAAATAGGCATTAGGTGCCGTTGCACCTGACGGCGTATTCGTGCTGCCCATCTGCCAATTACTTTGTCCTGTAGGAAATGACCAATTATTGGTTGAAAAAGAATTTGATGAAAAGTTCTCAGAAAAAAGAACAGAAACTTGAGCGTTAAGTTGAGTGAGTATGAGTAAAAGGAAGACTAATGACTTAAATTTTTTACACGAAATTTTCATTTAGGGATGATTATAGGTAGGTACACGTTTAGTGATTAAACTAATTTTTGATAACGTTAAAGAGTTTTGATGTTTGTCCGTTGCTTACTTTGATGTAATACAAACCATTAGGTTGGTTCCTCAAATCTATCATTTGCGAATTATCTATTAGCGTCTTACTAATAATTTCCGCTCCCTGGCCGTTATAACATACGAATATTAAGGGTGTATTTTTTTCAGCGCTTTCAATAGTGAAAATTCCAGTACTCGGATTTGGATAAAGAGAAAACAAGTCGGAAGACATTTCGTACTTGCTAACGCCCGTACATTCCTCTACTAATTGTGTTATTGTAGTTGTCGTAGAGCATCCGTTATTACTTCCGGTTACCGTATACGTTGTTTGTGTATTTGGAAAAACAACAATACTGGGGCCCGTTTGTGAAGTACTCCATACGTAGGATAAGGCCCCAATGGCACTTAGACTGACAGGTTCGCCTGCACAAACAAGAGAGTCGCTGCTAAAAGCACTGGTTAAAGGGTATTGATCAACCACGATTTGAATATTTTTTGAATCTGTACAACCATTTACACCCGTTCCTTTAACGGTATAACTAGTAGTTGAATTTGGACTGTCGTAAATAACATTCACCTGCGAGCCATTGTTCCAGGTATAAGTCTGCGCACCATTTGCCAGCAAAGTAACAGTAGATCCCACGCAAATGGAATTTGAAGAGCTGGTGATATTTATGGTTGGTGAAGCGATTACAGTCAAATTTATAGCAGATGAAGAAGAACACTGCAAAGAACTTGTACCTGTTACAGAGTAAACAGCATTTTGAGAAGCATACACTGTGGCAATTGATCCAGTAGCTCCAAAATTCCAACTATAAGTCGAAGCACCACTTGCCGTAAAAGTGAGCGCTTGTCCTGAACATACCGTTGTTGTTGAACTAATTGCCGTAACTACAGGTACTGGATTAACCAGAAGTGTCAAACTACTTGAATTGTTCGATCCGGTGCAGCCTTGAGAACTTGTTCCAACAACGGAATAATTTGTGCTACTGGTTGGCGAAACCGTAATACTATTTCCACTTAAAAGATTACTCCATGTGTAAGTGGAAGCACCATTCGCCGTTAATTGAGCTGAAGAGCCGACGCAAATAGCTGTATGAGATGAAGCAATATTTACGGTAGGATTAGGATTAACATTTAGTCCAATAGTTTTCGTCGTCACACAGCCAAAGCTATTTGTAGCGGTTACAGAATATATTGAATTTTGGGAAGGTGTAACAACTAAATTAGAAGCAGTAGAGTTATTGTTCCAGGTATAACTTGAGGCTCCAGATGCGGTTAGCGTAGCCGTATTACCTGTACAAATAGCCGTTGACGAACCTACAACGTTCACAGTAGCACTGTTAACTAACACGTTAACCGTGGCCGTGCCAGCACAGCCTTGATTATCCGTTCCGGCAACCGAGTATATAGTGGTAACTAGTGGAGATACAGTAATAATCGCAAAATTAGACCCTGTATTCCAGGTATAAGTAACAGCTCCGCTTGCAATAAGGTTATTACTGCCCCCACTGCAGATAGCTGAATTAGTTGCAAACGCGCCAAGCACTGGATTTGGATTGACGTTAATCCCAATAGTTTTTGTAACAATACAGCCAAGTGTATTGCTTGAGCTAACCGAATACACAGTACTCACAGAAGGACTAACCACAATTGAAGTTGTTAAAGACCCACTATTCCAGGTATACGACGATGCACCTGTAGCTGTTAGCGTCAAAGAGTTCTGGCTGCAAACAACAGAGGACGTGCCGGATACGCTGAGCGGAGTCGTATTGGTAAGAACTGTAATATTGGAGATTGCGCTAACGGGCGGGGTGTTGCAGCCCGTTAAGTTTGAAATAATAGCGTAAATCGTATTTACGGTAGGTGACACAATTGCAACCGAGGCGTTACCTCCGGCCGGTGACCACGTATATGACGCCCCTCCGCCATAAGCGGTTAAGGTGGCGGATGTTCCTGCACAGATAGTTGTAGTGCCGGTAACCGTTAAACTGGGTAAAGCACTAACACAAGTGGTTCCTTTAACAACAACGTTATCAAGACTCCAGCGCGTAATATTAAAACTACTGACCCCATACGCTACAAAACGAATCTGAAAATTTTGCCCCGACATTCCGGACAGCGGTACGTTGGTAACAGACCAATTTTGAATGGCTGTTGGAGAGTTTGTATAATTTGCAATGAGAGACCAGGTGCTTGATCCAACATCTTTAAACTCAACTTTAAACTGTTCAAGCGTTGCTGTACTGTATGGATTAAATAAAAGCAAGTAATCCAATGTTACCGGTCCGTTTATAGCAGTAGCATTTATTGTGTTGCTCAGCAGAGCGACTGAATAGTTGGATGCGGAAACTGCCCAGTTAAAAAAGGCATTTGGTGCACTAGCACCCGAAGGCGTGTTGCTACTTCCGACCATCCAATTGCCCTGGCTATTCGGGAAAGTCCATCCGTTTGTGGAAAAGGAGTTAGAGGAAAAATCCTCATTTAACAGCGTAACAATTTGTGCATTTAGAGATTGAAAAATTAACAGCGAAAGAAAAAGTATCAGAACTTTCTTTTGCAAGTTTATTTTTTTTAGTGACAGTGTAGTGGGCATATTAGTGTACTGATTAGATTAAATGTTTTATTTTTTGTTAAAATAATAAATTGAGAATAACAAACTCAAGCAAAAGTAAGATATCCTCTCAATAAAAAGGACGAATGGCAAAAAAAATCACTGGGTGTTTCCATAAATTTTTGCTAGGTGTTTACATAGTACGTACTGGTTTTTTCTGAGTCTCGGAATCCTAAACTTTTTTATTGGATGTTGATTACTAACCTCCTATAATTTGCACTCCTTTTCTTTTTATGGTAAAACTGCAAAAGTACCATCACTAGAAGGGCTAAGCTATGTCCTCGGGCTAATTTCCTGCGTTTAAAAGCCCTATTTTTAATATTATGAGACGCAAGGTACTGAAAGGGAAGTACTTTTCAGGAGCTCAGAAGTAAATCTGGAAACTGTCCTTAACCTTCATCAATTCCAAGGAAGACCTTTTCAATATGTAACTTTAACTTCACTCAATTCGATAATCATCGAAGTCGGCCCTTAAAAATTAATAGAAAAAACACCTAATTTCTATGTAGTGTCTGTCCGAAAACTAGATGTTTGGATGTAAAAATTCAGTTTAGAGGCGTGTTAAAAAAAATGATTGTGAGGTTTACTGTGGTAAATGAGAGATTATTTTTTATGACACAACGATGAAAATGGAGTTTTCGGCCAAACGCTATGCAGTATGTGGTGATCAAAACCAAAATAGTAAGACAAATTGATTGCCGGTATTGGAAGATGGAACTGTGAAGATTATCCCAACTATATAAGACGCGTCAAGTAAGTGCAACCAGCCCACTCCGTAACGCATATTTTAACAGATGAGCAACATTATTACATTTTGTTTTGGTGTAAATTCTTGTGCGGTAGAAATCAATAGTACTTGAGGAGAGATGAAGGTTCATCGCAATTTCCTTATTGGTTCTTCCATCACAAATCTGCTTCAGAACATCCGTTTCCCTGTTATTTAATGTTGCGTTCGGGGAAACCGCCATTCTTTGTTTTTCTTTTAACACCATGTCAAGTAAAGCCTTAGAAGTGGAATCGTCGAAAAAAAATCCGTCGCTCTTTACCTTATGAATGGCTTTGCACAAAGTTTTTACATCGCAGTTTTTATTCAAAAAACTATTCGCGCCATTGGCCATAAAATCGGTTTGAACTTGAGAATTTGTCTGGTCGCTCAGTACAATCACTCTTGTGTCAGGAAACCGCCGGTGAATAATTTCTAAAATGGCTCTTCCATCTACTCCAGGCATGGAAGCATCTAATAATACAATATCTGCGTGTGCCTTCTTCAACAGGGCACTGAGTTCTTTACCGTCTGCCGCATCTCCAACAAGATCAAACTCCGGATAGGTTTTTAAAAGTGAATAAAGTGATTTTCTGAATAGTTCTTGTTTGTCAGCGATGATGAGTTTAATTTTTGGGATCATTGGATGTGATTTGTGGGGTTTATATTTTATGTTTTGTACAAATTTAGGCAGGTCTATTTTTTTTTGCAAAGCCATAGGCCGGATATATTGCACATGTTTTAGGTTTCCGAAACTGTTTTACCGGTTATGACTTGTGTTTAAACTATTGGTCTCAAAAAAGCAAATTTTCATATTAATCATGTTTGGTGGGTTCTCGAAACGGGTCTTCTGGTTTGTGAGGCGCTATCTTCAGGTTGTGACGGGTGGTGGTGACGCTCTATTTTTTTGCTTATTGGGATTAGTGGTTTCTGTTGCATTTCAGCTATTATTTAAATTTCTTGTATCGCACGGAACACTTTTCACAGGAATACGCCAGCACTATCCGCCTTCTTTTACTCATTACAATAATTGTACCATCTATTAAATTTAAAAGATCGGTAATTTTTTTGTGCATTGTTCTCGAAAGTATAACGGTAAAGTTAGAACTTTGGTGTGTTGAAGTTAGTTTGATTATGTCGATTTAGATGAATGCGCTGAAAAGTTATATGAATCGGGTGTTTTAAACGATGAAATAATTATTTTAACACTTAAGTTCGTTTTTACAGGCGGTAAATTTTCCTTAACTGCTATGTGAATACATAGAAATTGTTGGTGTGAATACATAGAAATATTCGCTGAGAAGATCTGTTTATTTACAAATTGATTTTTTCTTTAAAAAAAAATTTGCGATGCACTCTCGTAAAATAAAATTCGGTTTCCTCAACTGTGATTTACATAGTACAAGAAGTATGTAATTACCCCAATGTATACTATGTGAATTCATAGAAGTTACTGGAAATTTACCCTAAAAATCTGTGTAAAAAATGGTAACTACTTGATTATCATGACTAATCACTTTGCTTAAAAAAAGTATTGGCATTTAGGTATGGTCACTTACTTTTTCTTTTTGTTAAACCAGCAGTTGTCAGGGTTAATTTTGGAGAAGTTATAACCAATTAATACAGTGAAATTGTGACTATTTATTTTACCTCAAATGTCTCTCGCAGTACTGGTAATAAGGATGAAATGAGCTTCTAAAGTGATTTAGGATAAAAAGGGCTAGTAAAAGTAAGTTATAGTTAACACGTTGTGTAAGCTATTAAAATTATTAAACTATGATGTTTAAAACAAGGATAAGGTCGTTATTGATATGTTGTATCAATGCCCTCGGTAGTTACGGTCAGTGTGATTGTAATGTAATCATTGATAATAGTCAAACGTCGTATATGATTAATACTGGTGACTATGCTTGTGTTGACCAAAGTATAACATTTACAGGACAAATTATTTTAAATGGCGGCACTCTTTGTAATTACGGGAGCATGACTTTAAATAGTTTTTTATTTAACTCAGGTGTAATTAATAATTACGAATTTATTGCGATAAAAGGAAATTTTAATCCAATGGGTGAAGCGGTGATAAACAACTATAACAAGATGGAAATTGAGAATCTACATAATTCTGCTACTCTCAACCTGTTCCAAGGTTCTTTCTTATATACCCGAAATCTGGAAAATAATGTAAGAGGAATTATAAAAGGACCGGAATCGATAGAAGGCGATCTTAACAAATACAGTACTATTTTTATTGGTGAGGTTTCTGAAAACAGAGGGGGTTTACAGAGGTACATAAATTTTATTGACCTTTCTTATGTGGGGAGCTCTGAATATCGAATTGATAATGCTTATGAAAGTTTCCCTCTTATCGATGTTCCTTCTGTTAAGTTTAATCTTCCCTTAGGAGATACTGGACCGAGAGGGCCGGCGCTTTGTCCTTATTTCATTGATATTAATCCAAATTCTAATCTTACCATTTGTTCAGGTGCTTCTGCCACTTTCAATGCTACTCTTTTATACCAAACAACTGTTTTTATTGTAATTCTAGGTGCGCCCAGTCCTTTTACCTGGAACCCGAGTCCGCCTCAGTCGTCCGGTACTCCAGGTGGAACTAATAATTCGTCTTTCACAGTAGGTGGGGCTAGCAGTAGTTATGCCATTACGGCGAGTACATTTTACGGCGGGTGCTCAGTGACAAGTCCGCCCATTGTTGTGACATTAAAAAATTTGATAGCTAATGCGGGGCCAAGCAAATTTATACCCTACGGTGGGCAAACCAGTATTGGTAATATGGCAGGTTCTAGCTGTGCGGTTGCAACTGGTGGTTCTGCACCTTACACTTATTTATGGACGCCACCTACATCTTTTGTGCTCCCATCCACGCCTACCTCTTGCAATCCAATAGTCAACCCGGCTGTAACAACTGTTTATCAGGTCGCGGTAACAGATGCCAATTCAGGATGTACGGCCACTTCAACTATGGCAGTTATAGTGGAACCTTTTCCGCACGCGGTTTTAAAACGGAATCTGGATGGAGGATACTACAAAGTGATTACGAACAATACGCTTTATTTCAAGTACGACGAGGAATATAAAGGTAATTCTCCATTATCTTATAAAATCTACAAACAAGACCACGCAATTTCTGCCAGTGCTATTTCGTGTGCTGTGCTAACACCAAGCTATGGTGACAACAGGTTTGCGCTGAATTTGTCATCTGGATGCACTCCCGCGCTTTCTGCGAATCAATATTATGTGTTGGAAGTGCTTAACGAAAAAAACGAAAAGTTTTACCTAAAATTTTATTATTAAACCAGGCTTATGAAGACGTCAAAACTAGGATTTGCATCCATCATTATTTTATTAGTGTCAATATTGGCTTACCAGTATTTCACCAAATCTGCTAACACCAGAATTGCTTTTATTGAGCTCAATAAAGTTTTTGTTGACTTTAAAATGAAAAAGGAGCTAGAAGCAAAAATGAAAGTGGTCGAAGAAAAGAGGAGTGCTATATTGGACAGCTTGAGAATTGAACTAAAGATACTTGCCCGGCAGATCGAAAGTGAAAAACAAGCGGATAAAAATAAACTTGCGCTTTTTTCGGTAAAAGAGGAAAACTTTTACGCAAGGGAGAAGGAATTCAGTGAGGATAATATTGCCATTGCAAAAAAATATGATGAAGAGATTTTCAGCCAGATAAATCAATACGTAAAAGACTTCGGAATTAAAAATGAATACACGGCAATTTTAGGCGCTGATGGTTCGGGCACATTAATGTTTGCAAAAGAATCCATTAATGTTACGGAGGAAGTAAAGTCATACATAGATGAGCGCTATAACGGAAAAGGGAAGTAATGAGAGCACTAATTTGTATAGTTCTTGCGACTGTTTTGTTTTCCTGTGAAAGGACGAAAATGGACAAAACACTTCCTGCTGGTAGTTTTGATACGAAACCGATTGCGAAGCCGGATTATGGAAAGGATAGAGACCTTGATAAAGATGGATACCTCCAATACGTTACTGATCGTTCAAATGGTTTAGTCATAGATAAAGAAATCGGGGACGTTCAGTACACGCTATTTTTTAAACCCCTGGAATATCTTGCAATCAAAAATATGGGAGATCAAACCGATAAAAGTAGGGTTATAGAGGAAGTCGAATCCTTAAAGGATCTGCAATATTATAATTTCAAAATCGCGATTAAAAATTTTAATCAGGAAATATTGAAATACAAATTAGGCAGTGAGCAGGAGTACACTGATAGAGTGAGTTACCTCGCGTTCGGCATGCAACAAGATATACGCCTCGTAGAAGGGCTTGATACGCTTCCTTGTGCCTTATTCCATTTTGAAAGAAATTACGGTGTTGCTCCCAATGCAAATTTTGTTTTGGCATTTGAAAAAAGTAAAAGTGAGAAAATGATCTATAGCAGAACACTCATGTTCGAAGATAAAATCTTTGGCACCGGTAAGGTAAACATGACTATTGAAAAAGAAAGTATTGCGCAATTACCAGGATTAAATATCAATTAATATGAGAAAAGAAAAAATTCGTAGGATCATCGCCTTTTACTTGCTTATTAATTTGGTGGGAGAGATCTGCTTTCCTACTACAGCTATGGCCTTAACTTCTGGACCAGCACAACCCGAAACAAGCAGTTTTGAGCCTGTGGGTACTTCAGAAATGGTTGATCTTTTTTCAGGAGATTTCACCTACAATATTCCACTACTTGAAGTAGAGGGTTATCCTGTAAATATTAGTTACAACTCGAATATCACCACTGATCAGGAAGCAAGCTGGGTGGGACTGGGGTGGAATATAAACGCGGGAAGTATAACAAGAAACATGCGTGGCATCCCAGATGATTTTAATGGAGATGAAATAAAAAAAGAAATTAATATGAAACCTAACAGAACCTATGGTATTTCCGTCGGAAGGGGAAGGGAGATTGCTGGTTTTGAATTTAAAGGTTTGAAAGCAACGAAGAATGTTTCATTTGGAATAAACTATAATAATTATACCGGGATTAGTTTTGAATTAGCCATGACTATGGGTCTGGCTGCTGCCAAAGGTTCCAAAACGCCTTACACAGCCAGTCTGGGCTTTAGTTCAGGTGCTAACGGATTAACAATTTCTCCAAGGGTGGGCTATTCTTCGAGGTTGAGTAAAGCCGAGGACTTAAAAGGAGAAGCAAGTATTGGAACCTCTTTTAATTCACGTGCGGGATTAAAAGCCTTGACATTATCTGCCAGTATAAAGGAAGGAACAAAGACAAACAGCAAGGGTCAGGAAGCTGAAGGTTCAAGTCTTGATTACAGTTTGCCAATTTCTTTCGGACGCTCTACCTATATTCCACAAGTAAGAACTCCAATGAAAAGCGTTGCTGTGACCTTATCTTTTAAGTATGGCAACCAGGCCAAAATAGCCGATAGAAATTATAAATTCGGCGGTTTTTTTTCACAGGAAAAATTAGCTGAAAATGAATCGTCTAAAAAGTCCTATGGTTATTTAAATCTGCAAAATGCAAGCAATAGGATCGAAGCGATGCTGGATTTTAATCGTGAAAAGGATGGCCCCTTTGGCGATCATACGAGTACGCTGCCTATGGCCGGACTTACCTATGACATGTATAATGTTTCCGCGCAAGGTATTGGTGGAATGTTCAGGCCATACCGAAATGATCTGGGTTATGTTTACGATCACGAAGGTAATTCAAAATCGGACAGCTATAGTTTGGGTGTTGAATTAGAGGCGGGATCTATTGTAAAGTTGGGCATTGATGTGGCTGTTACCGACGTTAGATCCAACTCTGGCCAATGGAATGATGACAATACAGCTAAGCAAAACCTGCGCTATAGAGGCGTAAACGAGGTTCCCGGCTTCGAGCCCGCATTTTTCAAACAAGCTGGCGAGCTCAATGTGGATGTAAATCCAGACTTGTATGCAAGTATTCGTAACGAAGAATTGGTTCGTTTAAAACTAAATCGCCATTCAAAATTTAAACATGAAGTAAAAGCTGAACTGGAAACGGATGACAATCATGTTGCTCCCACACAACTAGCAACGACAAACTACAAAACTCAAAGGCCCAGCAGGAACCAGAATTTCTCTTATATATCCCGTGCAGAGTATGCAAAAGCCGCCATGTCTAAATACCTGGCACAAAAACCAGTGAACGATCCTAACGGTCTGTATGATATTTCCGGCGGCACCTGCAACTCTCTCGGGCATCATATTGGCGAAATTACAACGGTAAAAACGGATGGTACTCGCTATGTATACGGTATTGCTTCTTATAATACAAAACACAGAGAAGTGTCTTTTAACGCTTCAACAGATGTCGGTCCGCCGAATTATAATAATACGAGCTACGTGCCAAATACAGGGTTGGTTAGTTACCTGGCAGGCGCTGATAATTCGAAAGAAAATAAACGGGGATTGGATAATTTCTTCAGTGCCACTGAGATCCCACCCTATGCACATTCTTATTTATTGACATCCGTTTATTCTTCAGATTATATAGATGTTACCGGGGATGGACCAACGAATGATGATATGGGAACCTACACAAAATTCACGTACAAAAGAACAACAAATAACAGTGCACTTGGAACAACCGGAAATTATAAGTGGAGAGTTCCCTTCGAAGCCAGCATGGCTAATTACAATGAGAATACGAAAGCATTACCCTATGATGATCAGGGAAATTATCTGTACGGAGAGAAGGAAATAAGGTTCCTTGAAAAGATAGAAACTAAAAATTATGTTGCTGTGTTTGAAACCGCACCGCGTAAAGATGGTTTTGGTGTTGCCGGTGAAAATGGTGGAATCAGCACAGGAGTCAATCCCATGCATCTTCTTAAAAAAATCTCTTTATATGCGAGACCTGATTACGTTCTAAACCCCGCCACCGCTGCACCGATTAAAGTGGTGAATTTTATTTATGATTATACACAGTGTTTAGGTATACCTAATCGCAAAACAGGTATCTCTACACCAGAATCGGCATACACTCTATCAAATACAGGTGGGAAATTAACTTTAAAACAAATATACTTCACCTATGGGAAGTCTTTAAAAGGTAAACTGTCTCCCTATAAATTTGAATATGGCGATCCCAATATTTTCGGCGTAGTGATAAACCCTCCATACAACATTAAGAATTACGACCGCTGGGGGGTCTCCAAAAGATCAGCTAATCCGGGAGGCTATCAAACTGGCGTTTTCGGAAACGGGTATCCAAAGCCAGGGACAAGAACTAACAGTGACTACCCCTATACCTGCCAGTCAAGAAATCCTTCGAACTATGGAGCAGACACTGACGCCTGGGCCTGGCAGCTTACCAGGATTGATCTGCCATCGGGTGGTAAGATTAATGTAGAGTATGAAGCCGATGATTATGCATACGTGCAGGATAAAAAAGCAATGCAGATGTTTTCGCTTACAAATATTGGTACCTCTTCAACCTCACATCCAGATCCCGGTTACAATAATTCGAATATTGCGGTTATAAACGATTTAAGCGATCAGAGAAATGTACTGTTTTTTAAATTAAAAAATCCGATTCTTAAGTCTATGGGACTTGCTGCGGCTGAAAACATATTCAGGCGTGATTATCTGAAGGATATTGAACAGTTGTATTTCCGTGCTAACATGCGGGTTAGTAATGCCACGAATGCTTATGAGCCTGAAAAGTACGACGATGTTTCAGGTTACGCACAAATCTTTTCATCGGGTCTGTCGCAGGTAGTTAATAATAGTAGTCCGTATACGGCAACAGTTTATCAATATGGTTATATTCAGTTGAAAAATGTTTGTAAAGGAGATCGAAAAGATGGTTCAAACTGTGTCCTGGCAAATCCTATTTCAAAAGCAACATGGCAATACGCAAGACTCCATTGTCAGCGTGAGGCCTTGAACGCGAATAATGATCCGGATCCAAATCTTGATCCTGAAGATATTATTTTAGGCCTGGTTGATGTTGTGGCAAATGTAGGGAAAACCTTTATGGGTGTGAATTCAGTCCTGAACGCATCCGGAATAGGGAAGGACATTGCATTTACAAGAAGCTGGATAAGGCTTAATTCTCCCGATGCGTTTAAAATAGGTGGCGGATCGCGAGTAAAAAAATTGTCTGTTATAGATAATTGGGATGTTATGACCGGTAGTTCTCAGACACCAAGTTCATATGGTCAGACTTACGAATACACAACAATTGATGAAGAAACCGGGAATACTATCAGTTCAGGAGTCGCTCAAAATGAGCCATCGATCGGGAATGATGAAAACCCCTTAAAGCGACCTATAGCAGCCCGTAACATTAATATAAATACAAATATACTTGCCCCGGACGACTACCAATATCTGGAATATCCTATCGGTGAGAGTTTTTATCCGGGTTGTAGTGTAGGGTATAGTAAAGTTACGGTGAAAAATCTCGTCAACATGCTCGTCAAGCGCCATGCAACGGGCAAGGTCGTTTATTCATACTACACAGCGAAAGATTTTCCTGTGATAGCTGAGCAAACGGAGCTCGATGCTAAAAGAGGAAAAAGTGTTTTAGGAAAGCTCTTGAAATTTAATGTGAAGGATTACATGACTGCTTCCCAGGGATTTCGTGTGATCTTAAATGACATGCACGGCAAACTGCGCTCGCAGTTTGTATACGGTGAAGATAAACCTGAGGCCATTTCAGGCACTGAATATATTTATAAAACGGATGGCGGAAATTTATTGAACACGGTCACAGTTATAAATAAAGACGGCTCTACCGGCCAGAAAAATGTGGGCGTTGACTATGATTTCGTTGCCGATTTTAGGGAAGATGAAACAGAAACAATTACCGCGGGTTTGCAGGTAAACCTTTATTTATTTAATATAGGGCCGGTTCCCGGAGCTTTGCCGCCTGTTATTCCTCAGTTTAACAGGGAACATGTTCGGTTCAGATCTGCAAGCGTTAGTAAGGTAATTAATAAGTACGGACTACTCGATACAACAATAGTCTACGATCTGGGATCAAAGGCCACCACTGCATACCTGGCTTACGACGCAATTACCGGAGAGGTATTATTAACCAAAACAAATACAAGTTTTGATGATGCCACATACAATTTAAAATACCCGGCGCATTTTGCTTACGAAGGGATGGGTCCCGCTTTTAAAAATACAGGCATACTTATTAAAGGGGTTAATGCATTGGTGAATAATACTAACGGAAAATTACTTTCTACTCATCCGTATTTTCAGTTTTTAAGTCCAGGAGATGTCTTAATGTGTTACAATAGTGGTGCATTGCAAACCGCTCAATATTGGGTACATAAGCTAGGGAACGATCTTTATATTGTAAATGCCACAGGAGCTGCTGTAGGCGGATTTACAGCGAACGATGATTTTAGAGTTTACCGTTCAGGCAGAAGAAATATGCAAACGATGTCCGTTGGTGCCGTTACCAGTTTTTATAATCCATTGGACGGTAACAAAGACAATGCTGTTGATCCTACTATGCCACTACTTGATGAGAGTTTTGGGGTGATCCAGTCTGCGGCCGTTGAGTTTTCAGATAAATGGCAAACATTCTGCGAATGTGGAATAACTCCGGGCAGCCAATACAATCCCTACTTAATTGGAAGATTAGGAAACTGGCGCAAAAAGAAAGAATTCGCTTTTCTCGGTGTACGTGAACAGACAAAATTAAATGGAAATTCGAATGTGAGAAAAGATGGGGTATTGAAAAATTATTCACCTTTCTGGACAGCTAATTCAGGTTCTGATTGGAATGTGCCCAATGACTTGTATACTCCTAATCCTAAATGGAGTTGGGTAAGTGAGTCGGTTAAATACAGTACGAACGGATTAGCTATCGAAGACAAGGATGCCCTCGGCAGATATTCTGCTGCATATCTGGGGTACAATTATACTTTGGCTTCCGCAGTTGTTGCAAATTCAAAATACAGGCAAAGCGGTTTCGATAGTTTTGAAGATTATGCCTTCAGAGCCTGCACGGATGACCATTTAGGGTTTAAACAACATAAAGCACAAGTTGTAACCAGTCAGTCCCACACAGGTAAAAGAAGTATTAAACTAACACCATCCAGTTCTGTACTTGTTACAAAATCACTTGATGTTTGTCCATAACTAAATAATATTTTTCAGATGAATAAGACACTTGTAAAAGTTCTCCTAATGTTGTTGCTCACGCTTCATGGATTAGGCCAAAATAAACTTTATTTCACAAGCATTGATTTACTTGGTTCTCTTGAAAAAGGAAACAGCGATAATATGGTTGCTTCTGAAAACATAAGTAATAAAAACCCGGACTTTTATATTGAAAAAAAAATCGAAGCTGTGGCACAGAATGATTGTTGTGACAGGATTGACTTTCATTTCGACGGTGTGTTTTTGGACACCTGGGCACAAGGTCATGGAAATGATCCATGGAATTTATATTATGCAGTATGCCAAAACAAAGATTTTAATTTGACCGCTGATTGTCACAACCCAACTGGCACGGGCATGACTTATGTTTGGTACTGGGGAGATGGGTCGCCGAACTCAACTGGCTCAAGTGTATATCATGCTTACACCACTCCTGGCGTTAAAGTAATTAAGATAATAGGCACTGGCAACGGTTGCAGAAGAGTTACTTCATACATAAGAGTAACAGTTGGTCTGGAAAAATGTGAATTATGTTGTCCGATTGACTTGAGCAGCGTGAAGAACACCCAAGGCTTGGAGGATCTTAATTTCTACGACGAATACCCATATCCAGACGATAATACCACAAAAGAGACTATTTATACTGCGAATGTAAATTGTCCAAGATCTTTAACGTTTGATTTAGGTGATTGTGAAAACGGTTCTATTACCTGGAATTGGGGGGATGGCAGCTCTGATAGTTATGGAACGAATGCTACACACAGCTACTTAATACCAGGGACGTATACGCTATTAATTACACTGGCTTCGAATACCGGCGGACCAGGAGTTCCGGCTTGTAGAGGAGGTTCACAAAAACTTGTGCTTACTATTACTAAGGACAACTGTCCGGCTTGCTGCACGAAAACAAAAAATTTTGTAACCACTAGTGGCTACTTCACTTTTACAAATTCCGCTGCTTCGTTGGAACTTGTTGCAGACGCCTGTAAAGGATCTGAGCTTGGGTTTAGTGCCAATTGTCCATATGCGACTACTTATCTTTGGGATTTTGGCGACGGTAGCCAGGCTTCCGGGCCGAATGTTGTTCATACCTATGCGCCAACATTAATTTACGGTATATACTATATCCAAGTGATAATTCAGGGGCCTTCGTGCAATCCTGTTATTGAAACGATCAAAGTTAACCTTGATATTTCTCACTGTCCTCTTTGTTGTGAAACGCCATTTGTTATGTCAACAGGTATTCAAAACATTGCTGCCACAGGCAATCCTATGACTGTTGCCGCAGAAGCCTGCCCTAACACAATGATGATCTTTAATGCAAATTGTCCTAATGTAACTAATTACACCTGGAACTGGGGAGACGGTTCTCCGAATTCCACGGGAACTCCCGCTGCTCACGCATACAGCAGCGCAGGAAGTTATGCTGTTACGATTACCCCTTCAGCACAGGGATGTCTTCCTTTTCCACAGACGATATCGTTAAACGTATCTAACACCTATTGCCCTCCCTGTTGCACCGACCCATTTGTTACAGGAAATATTCAAAACCTATCGTTAACGAATACCCCTATGGTCTTAACCGCTGACGCTTGTCAATACGCCCCAGTAACATTTACCGCGAATTGCCCCGGAGCTACTGGTTCTGGCTATGTCTGGAACTTTGGTGACGGAGGTACCGCTACCGGCGCAACTGTATCTCATCAGTATTCTGGGGGTGGTAATTTTGTTGTCACTGTAACATCACCTAACGGTTCCGGCTGTAGCGGATCTATAGAAACAATAAATCTGACAGTTTCAAATACGCTTTGTGAGCCGTGTTGTCAATTAAGTGCCTTTATTGACAGTCCTGATATTTTAAATTTAATAGAGACTGCGCCCGGCGTGTATAGCGCGCAGATCTGCGCGGGAAAAGCCATTAGCCTAAATGCTCTTAATTGTAATTCTGTCGCAAGTGCCACTTATCTGTGGCTATTTGGTGATAGCGGAGCATCTGCCGGAATTAACGTAAGTCATACTTATGCCACAGCAGGTACGTATGTGCTGGAATTGTTTGTTTCGGGCGCCGGTTGTTATCAAAAACAAACTATAAATTTCACCGTTGTGGATTGTTCTTGCTCCGGCGCTTCCATTATAGGGCCCACTGGGGGAGGATGCACGGATTATCCCGTATCGTTATCTGCCGATGGATGTTTAGATCCCGGCGCTATTTACAATTGGAATTTTGGTGATGGAACAACGGCTACTGGTTTCGCGGTAACGCATGTATATTCAGGTGTTGGTAACTATAATTTGTCTCTTACTATCATCCATCCACCTTATGCACCTATCACTATCACTTCAAATATGGCTATTACTACTTGTCCCTTGTTAAACCAATGCAAAGATTGTATCGGTGCTTTTTCTCCGGAGCCAGGGGAATATATCATTTCTGTTTGGGCTAAGTATGACTACTATTATCCTTTAAGCTCATCTTCTGCACCTGGGGTGAAGGTAAGTTTTGTGGGTAATACCGCTTCCTTCGGGCCATTTTTGCCCGATGCCTCTAAGAGCAAGGTGATCGATGGTTGGCAAAGGATTGAAGAGAAATTTACGGTGCCGGTTGGCGCTACGAGCATTAAGATAGAACTCTTTAATCTTGCCAGTCAGCGCGACTGCTATTTCGATGACATCAGGGTTTATCCCGTAAATGCGAGTATGAAGTCTTATGTATATGACCCTGTTACGTTACGGCTTGCGGCGGAGCTCGATGAGAATAATTTTGCCACGTATTTTGAATACGACGACGAAGGCAAACTGATTCGCGTTAAAAAAGAAACCGAGCGTGGAGTAAATACAATAAAAGAAGCACGTAACAGTTCAAAAAAATAACCTTATGAGAAACCCCTTTTTAATCCTTACACTGTTAGTTATTTGTGTGTGTAATTTGTTAGGCCAGGAGGCAAAAGAAGATTTTGCCAGGATCAACGCAAATATTCTTGGAGCAGCTAAACTTCTTGTTGAAACAGAGTACAAGGTTTTCCCTAATCATTACTCACAAACGCCTAAAGAAGTAAGTCATGGTATTATGAAACAGGACGGTAATAAAATCTACCAGCAAATTGCATCCCTACAGGCCTTAATAAGTAATAAGATGTCGATTCATATGGATACTGTAGAAAAATTAATGGTTATATCCAATCCCGTTAAACTCGAAAGTCAAAGAACCGAAGCTTTGAAGGTGGATTTGCTGAGTTCCCTTTCAAAGTGCAAGAGGATTCAATATACAGAAGTAGATAAAACGATAGGCATGTATACACTCGAATTTAAGGACAATGTAGAGACCGAATTCGATAAGTGTGAATTCTATTTCAACCGTCTGTCCTTTTTACCCTACAGGCTGGTTCTTTACTACGACGAAGAAATGGATATGAATGACGATAAGAGAGAGGTGAAAAATGAAACGCCGAGATTGGAGATCACTTTTATAAAAATAGAAACTTCTCCCGTGTTTAGAGACTCAGATTTTGATGAAACAAGATTTATAAAGCAGCGGGGGAATAAACTTTTAGTGGCTTCACTGTACAAAGGCTACAGGCTCATTGACAACAGGTACTCTTCGAATTAATAATAGAATTAACAAGATCAATATGAAAAATATCATCACAAAATTTCTGATAGCCTGTTGTTATATATTTCTTTGTTTAAAAACCTATGGAGGAACAGAGCCTTTAAATGTGAGGCTTACGGCGGCCAATATATTTGCGGGAACCGGGATCGCTATTTCAGACAATAAATTCACTTACCCTAATCCTGACGCAGAACTAGCGGGGTGGGCAAAGGTGAATAGCTCTGTAGGACAAATAGTACTCGGTATAGATCAATCTATTCTGGCAAATCCTTACACGCGTTTTACCTTAAAAGTCAATTTGAAAATTACCGCGTATGACAAAGTCGGAGCAATTATTCCTGTTCCTTCCGCAGTGACCTTGGAAGTAAAATACAATAAAGATTTTGGCTACCAGTTTAAAGATAAAGACGCGTTCGTTATAAAAAATTGTCACAAGATCACCGCGCTTATTAGCTCGATCGTTTACACAGACGCAAATAACGCCGTGTTCACCAATCCATCCGTAATACCTTCGATAGTTTACATGGAAGCTGATATGGTTACTGACAGAATTTACGCAGGTGGAGTATGGGGTCAGCAGCCTCAACTCCTTTCTACACAAGTTACCAACTTAGCTGTGCCTTCTAACGCTAGTGAAATCGAACTGAACTGGCCGCATCAAACGGGCGCAGAAGAGTATGACCTGGAATACCTCTTTGTGAACAATTATTTTGATGCTACAACTTTAATCGCCGCCACAGCATTAAATTACGATTTTAGAAATAATGCCACAAGAATTACAACTGCCCAAAATTTTTACAGGCTTTCCCTGGTTTTTGAAAAAGGTTATCTCCTTTACCGCGTTAGGGTGCGAGGTCGCGATTTAAACGACCCGTCAGCAGTGCTCTATGGAAACTGGAATACGTGTAGCACCGCGCCATGCGATTCAGGAGTAGTTTCTAATTATGTAAATAAGTATCAGGTAACTTCCCCGCATGATGACGCTAAGAATTGGCAGTACAGTGCGAGTTTTGCAGAGGAGGGAAAGAAAAAAGAAGTTGTGAGTTATTACGATGGCAGTTTGCGAAGCCGACAATCAGTAACAAAGGTCAACACAACGAATAATATAGTTGTTGGTGAAACTTTTTATGACTACCAGGGAAGGCCAGCTATAAATGTGTTACCGGTGCCAATTTCTGCTTTAGACATTAAATATAGGACTAACTTTAATCTCACTATGGCAGGCGCGCCCTACAACAAATCTGTTTTTGATGTAGATGCCTCTTCTTCGGGGTGTACGATGCCTAATACGCCCGGCATGCTTAATACTTCTTCAGGGGCCTCTAACTACTATTCTATAAATAATCTCGATAAAGAAGAACAACAAGCTTATGTACCTGACGCAAAAAATTATCCCTTTACCCAAATTGAATATACGCCCGACAATACAGGAAGAATAAGAAGGCAGGGAGGAGTGGGGAACAGCCATCAGTTAAACAGTGGTCATGAGACCAAATATTATTACAGTCAGCCGGAACAGGCCGAATTGGATAGGCTTTTTGGATCAGAAGCAGGGTTAAGTTCTCACTACAAAAAAAACACAGCAGTCGATGCTAATAAACAAATCAGCAGCAGCCTGATAGATATGTATGGACATACGGTTGCTACCTATCTTACAGGGAATGTACCGGCAAATGTAGATGCACTGCCTGCTACAGCACAGCAGATCACCTCTACTTATATCAAACCCAATATAATCCCAAATCCAAATAGGGAGATTGGGGAAAATGTGCTTGTTTTTACGAAAGAACTTGTAGTAACCACACCGGGTCCTTATGTATTTAATTATTCTCTTGAACGGGAGCATTTGACTTCAATATGTGCCCAAAACGCTTCTCCGATGTGTTACAATTGTGTTTATAAATTATCCGTCGATATTTTAGATGAGTGTGGTGTCAGTTTGTTGGGAGCTTCTCCGTTCACGCATGTTATTGGAACCATCGACAGCACAGCATTTGCCTGCCCGGGAACCAATCCTATTTTTCCGGCTTCAGCAGGAGTTTCCCCTTTTACGATAAACATAGCAAACATAGGGAGCTATAGCATAGTGAAAAAACTCACCGCCGACGAAGCTGTGGCAAATCTATATGCCAGTAACTATATCCGAAAAGACAAATGTATAAAAAAACTAACTGATTTTGATGTGGCAGCAATGGCTGAAATAGATCTGACAGGCTGCCACACCGACTGTTCTGATTGTTTAGGGCAGTTAGGTGCATATTCCGCACATAACGATCTTGCTAAAGGTACACCAGGTGATCCTTCCTACGACGCCAATTATGTGTACATGACGCAAGCAGACTATGATGAAACAAAAGCAGAGTGTGAGGAAGCCTGTAAAGCGGTGACCGAATGTGACGTGTTGTACCAGCTGATGTTGGGCGATGTCTCTCCTTCGGGGCAGTATGCGCAATACAATACACTCGCAAATGGTTCATTAGATGCTTCGGCGTTTGCCCTATCATTATTGAATCCAGCAAATGTCCTTCCTCAGTCCTATGAATATTCCTTCGGCACCGCCGGTGGCTGCACGCCAATTAACGGAGTTACGCCTGCAACAGTCAGGTATCCGAAAATGACAATTAATTCAGTTATTGTGAATGAATACCGTGATGAAGACGGCTTAACCCGCTCAAAAATATACCTCGACCAGGTCGGCACAAACTACGTTCCCGACTATGACCATACTATTTTAACCTCGGGGCCTTATTTTGATGCTGGAGCAAATAAATATTATGTATATCCCGAACAACTGCTAGATTTAAAAGATTTTGTAAGTGCTTTTGGACAGAATCCTCAATGGTCGAGGGCATTGATCGAATACCACCCGGAATGGGGCTACTATGGTTTGTGTACAAAACTTACTGATCCAACCTATGCGAATAAAAATGGCAAAACAAGCGAAGAGTTTGATCAGGCGCTCAGGGATGCAGATACTTTTGTCAAAGCGGCCGCAGCAGGATTTATAGATAGCACTAATACAATGAACCTCGCAAGTCCACTAGATCTCTTCAACCAGGACCCATTTTTTGACAACATGCTGAATGGGAATATTCCATTGGGTCACAATCAGAATTTTAATGCCAAAACGGAGTTTTTAAACAATGTTGTAAATAATTATAAAAACTCTGGTAAAAATCTTAAGGAAATTGCTACCCAATTGGTGCGTTGCAATAATGTTTATTATGGTGTAACCTCTGGATGCACGGGTGCCGGTTTTGGCGATTTTACTTATTTCGTCGGAACTCCCGAGGATGGCCAAAATGTGCGGGATGCCGAATGGAGGGCCTACAGGGATTTTTATGTGAATGAAAAACAAAAGCTGAGCAAAAATGTAATGAACAAGATTGCCAAAGGAAGTTTTAACCAGGGCAGTTCTCCTTATGGAGTAAATGACGATGGCTTTTTTAACGGGCCAATTGGGATCGGAGACGAGTATTATAACCAGTATGCCAACGATATGGTTGTATTGGGCCAGTTCTGGTCTTTTTGGTGGTGGGGTTGGTCTCCTTTTGTCAGCCCAACCTTTCCTATACTAATCAATCAGTTAACTGATCCGCGGTGCAAAGGTTACGGTGCATTTGACCCGGCTCAGCCGTCCAATTTCAATACCTGGCCGTATTATACAAATAAAACAAAACGATTTATTACAGGTGATAAAGCCTTGCCGCCGTCGATTTCGGTTAATGCAATGACTCACACAAACATTAACGCTTTGTCTACTTACGCCGATTTTAATACTTACCAGGTAACAGGACAGTGTCCTGTTACCATGAACTTTGAAGCATTTCTGAATCAACTGCTTGATGATTTTACATTTACAACCACTTCACCTTATCCGGTTGTTCTAAATGATTATTTTACGAAAGGGATGTACGATGTGTTAGATCCTTTAGGCTCTGGTAACAATACATACAAGCTTTTCAGTTACTTGCCGGCTACAACTGCTAATGGTCTAACAGGCACCTTTCTGGATGCTACAAATACCCCCGCAAACTGCGGATTTTCATTAATTTATACAGGAGGTGGCACTACATTTAACTGGTTGAACCTGAAATATTTTAGCGATATCAATTTTATTGACGAGGCGCCATCGGGCACCTATAATTTCGTAATGAAGGGATACTATGACGATGACGCCAATCCTTTAACGGCGAACATCGAAGGAACCTTCAGTGGCTCTACCTGCTTTAAACTTGGCGGGTGCAGCTTTGTTAATTATTGTTCGCCCAGTCAGGCAGCGAGTGAGTTACTCGGACTGCTGAATGTTTTGCAGACCACGCAAAGCGGATCAAGTGCATTGGCGAGTACTTCCGCTATTAATTTAAGTACTTCTCCTTATACTTCTTTGCTTACCCCAAAGTTAAAAAAGCCTTATGGTTCTGCGTCAACTATGTATTGGACTGCTACTACTGTCCCGGGCAGCCATCTGATTGCTACACTTTCCAGAACCAGCCCGCCAGCTATTTCTTCCTTGTTTGATTTCGATTTTGCACAGATAATTGGTGGTGGATATACTTATAGCAGCATCCAGTTTTTTTCTTCGATTGTTCCGGACGCCAGCAACCCAAATAAATTTACACTGCAGGCTTACGTTGGTATAGTGAATGGGGTGCCAAAATTTATTCCTGTAGAAGTTATTATTACTCCTCCGGCAACTGCGCCGCTATATAAATTAGGAAATTGTGGCGCACCGCCCAATGTCAACTGTCAATCTCCACAAAATCAATCGCTGGAAGACATGCAGAAAATGCTTAATGATCTGGTAAGTCCGACCTACAATTTAATATCAGGCACTGCTGTGGACCTGCAGCCATTGGACGGTTTCTCCACCTTGCTTCAGTCTTATTTAGCGCCAGGCAATTCTAAAACGTGGAATTACAACGGAGTATCCGGTTTTTATAACAATTTTACAATTTCTGCCAGTATCGGCACGGGCTTGACTGCGTGCAATCTGGAGTTCAAAATGCGGAAATACCACCCAACGATTGCCCCCGTTCCAATTACAAGTTTCAGTGCAATAAAAGCAGATAATAGCCAATTGAGCACAGGCGGCTATCCCAGCGATTTTTATATTATTGCTCACTACGCTACCGCGTCAGATACCGCTCTCATTCATGTAAAAACAAGTTGCTTTCAATTCCAGAATTGTATCGAATGTGATGTGGCTCAGCCTTTTTTTTACTCTGAAACATTTGACACTTACATAGGAGGAGCAAGCCCACAAAATAGTATCATTAGTCCGGATTTTGGAAGCGCTGTCTCCGGAAACAATTGCGCACTTTCCGCTCCAAATACATACAATCTCCTCAACGAAACCATTCAACCTGCCACTTGTGCGTATGGCGGTCAGGCCGGATTTATGCTCGATAATAAGGATCATTCCGGCTTTTTTAATAAAAATTACATGCATTTCAGGGTCGATCTAGCAGCTAATGCAACTTTAGATTTATGGCAATTCTCGAACGGATCTAATAATCTTGTGACTGTTGCGCCAAACTCCAACTATGAATTCTCTTGCTGGTATAGAAAAAGTTTTAATGAGCCAATGATCTTAGGTTTATTTGTGAATGGGGTCAGGATTTCTGAAGACGAGTGGAACGGTTATGATTCAGGAACGTGGCGCGAACTTAAATTTAATTGGAATTCCGGTGCCAACACAACCGCTGACATAAGAGTTAAAATAACGAACACAACTGGTGGCCAACAAGCAACATTTTACACTGACCTTGATCAAGTCGTTTTCCGGACAAAACCCTGCATGGCAATCCATGCATCCAATCCGCAACCAACAGATTCTTTAGTAGTGTGGGAACCTTGTGATACAATGTTAACTGCCATTGGTAACGCCAATGCGCTTGTGGCTTATGAGCGTTATATAGCGAAAGAAAAAACCGATTTTAAAAAGAATTATTTATCAAAATGCCTCAGTGCTTTCGAAACATTTGGCGTGCAGTATACCGACCTTCAACATCACTATACCCTATATTATTATGACCAAGCCGGTAATTTAATTAAAACGATTCCTCCTGCTGGAGTAGAACCACTGGTGCTGACAAACAATTTTCCGAATACGGCGATGACTTATAGCCAGGCTATTGAAAGCGACCGGCTAAATAATACCAGGAACGTGCTTACCAATCACAGGATGGCAACTACCTATGAATACAATTCCTTGAATCAGCTCATCAATCAGTCTGTTCCCGATCACGACACGGGCGGCAGCCTAAATCTCACAAATACGGTAAACGGTGCTGTGCCAACCTTGCCTGCAGGTGTGGTGGTGAATAGCATGGATTTCAAAGGGCAAACCGGTTTCCTTGTTGGAACTGACGGAACTTACAATGCTATGAATGGTGTTATCTATTCAACGACTGATGGTGGTGCTACCTGGGCTCCGGCTTCAAATGTCAGTTTCAATAATTTGAATAAAGTACAGGATGCCGGCAATAGCACACTTTATGCCGTGTGTGATGCTGGCGCTTTGGTGAAAAGTACCAATAATGGAACGAGCTGGACGCAATTAACTATTTCAGGTGCAATCGCTAAAATCAACGACCTGCATTTCTTTACCGATTTGTCTGGTATTGTGGTAGGAAATAACGGAACCATTTATAAAACCACCAATGGCGGTACAAGCTGGACCCAGCAGACCGGTGTTGTTTCAACAGCTGTTCACATAAACGACATACAGTTTACCGATGCAAATCACGGATATATTGCCGGTACTAACGGTACCCTGTTTTATACAACAAACGGTGGTTCAAACTGGATTGCCCCGACAATTCCTTTAAATTCAAACCTGAGCATCAGCTCGGTTAATTTTTATGCTCCGCAAATTATTAATACCTACGAAGTAATCACTGGATTTTTAACGGGCTACGACAATGTTACTAACCAGGGTAGAACCGTTTATATCACTAATTTGAAAAGCAGTCCTTATACCGCGCAGTCCACGAATCCTTTAAATTTTATTTCGTATGCAGGGATTATTTTTAATAGCGGTTTAACACAGGCTAAACAACTCAATAGCATTGCAGTTTCTGATCCATTAAGCACCGGCACAACTTATACGGATGATGAAATTATAACTGCGGGCAAGAACGGGGAGATCTATAAAATCACCTATAATGCTACAACCACTATGTGGCAAGGCGCGCTACAGGCTGTTCCTACAAGTTATAGCGGTGAAATAAGCCAAGTAGCTTTTACACAGTACAATGGCACAACCGTTCCTTTTGCTACTGTGAAAAATGGAGATCTTTTAAAACAAGCTGGTACAAGCTGGACACCGCTTTCCGGATTTACAAATGCTACCCCGTTAAATGGTTTGTATTTTTCACAGCCTTATTCTACAGGCAGCGCTGTATACGCTGTTGGTAACGGTGGCCAAATTTACAAGAGCAGTAATGGCGGAACTTCCTTTGCAAACTTAACCCAGTTGAGCTTTCCAAAACTAAACGATGTGAGCATCGCTAAAGATAACTCGGGTATAGTGTTAGCTGTGGGTGATGGGGGTTCTGTGATCCGCTCCACAAACAATGGTTCTACATGGACAAGCATTACACCGATTGTGACCAACGATTTTAGTTCTGTTTGGGCATTCAGCAACACGAACGCAGTCATTGCGGGTATCTATGGTGTCATGACCACGCTCAACAACGGCGTGCTCTCCTCGCCGACTTATCCTACCGGGTCAAGCATTAACGATGTTTATTTTATGTCTCCTACTACCGGCTACTTTGTGGGGGATAATGGTATTTTATTTACAAGCACAAATGCAGGAACAAGCTGGTCATCCGTGACTTCAGGTACTAGCAACGATTTAAAGAGTATTCACTCCTATGGCACAACTGTTCTGGCTGTCGGCAATTCTGGAACCGTTATAAGGAGTACGGGCGGTGCCTTTACCAACATCGTACAATCGGCAAGCAGCGCGCAGCTGAGGAATGTGAGGGTGGTGGATAATCTTCTGGCTTATGCTTTTGGACCAAGCAGTACGATCATTAAAACTCAGGATGGAGGCCTTACGTGGTCTCTGAGTAATGCTCAGTATGGTTATGATTTTAATGCAGTGGTATTTACCAACCAGGGTACAGCCCTCATTGGCGGCTGGGGACCAACAACACTCTTCCAGATGACCGACGATCCTGGAAAATTTACAAGCAGCTTCTGGTACGACAGGCTTGGCAGACTGGTGATCTCACAAAATGTGAAACAGGCCAAACGTATGCCGACACCTGCTTACAGCTATACAAAGTATGATGCGCTCGGACGGGTAACTGAAGTTGGTGAAATGACGAACACTATTAAACCGTGTTCCTTGACCAATTACAATAATATAATTAACGATGTGAATTATACTGCCTGGGCCAGTGCAGGTGCAAGAGCCGAGGTTACGACTTCTAAATATGACCAGGTAACAAATAGCAACATCAGCCAGCGAAATTTGCGTAAGCGTGTTTCTGCGACATATGTCGACGATAACGGCAACTTGAACGACGGTTATAAGGCTGCTACTTTTTACTCTTATGATATTCACGGAAACGTGAGTACCATGTTAGAAGATAATCCCGGTCTCGTGAGTGTTGGAATGAATCAGCGTTATAAAAAGATTAACTATGATTATGATCTGATAAGCCGGAAAATGAACGAAGTAAAATACCAGGACAAACAACCGGATGCCTTTTATCACAAATATTATTATGACGCGGATAACAGGATCACAAATGTATATACGAGTAGGAACGGGTTAAGTTGGGAACAGGACGCCAAGTATTTTTATTATAAACATGGCCCATTAGCGCGCGTGGAAACCGGGGATGAAAAAATACAGGGTACTGATTATGCTTACACTATTCACGGATGGACCAAAGGGGTGAACAGTAGCACTATGAAACAATTACGCGACATTGGGAAAGATGGAGAACAGACTCTTACTACATCCGGACCATTAGTATACAATACCACACATCCTTCTTTAAATAAATATATTTCGCAGGATGCTTATGGTTACAACCTGAATTTTTATAACGGCGATTACACCGCAATTGCAGGGATAGCTCCTACGGCTAAGTATGGACTTTTGAACAGTTTTGATGCAGCTTTTACAACAGCTACCAATGATCAACTATTTAACGGAAACATCAGCTCGATGGCCACGGCTATTCCATGGTATACAGGAGGTGTGATCACACTGAATGCTAATCCGGTGTTAATGTCTTATAAATATGATCAGCTTAACCGCGTCAAAAACGCAGGTTCCTATTACAATATGGTTTCAGTAACCACCAATAATACCTGGGCAAGTATATCTTCAGGTAATCACTGGAAAAATTCCTTTACCTACGATCCGAACGGAAATATTGAAACCCAGAACCGCTACGATGCTACAGGAGTTCAAATTGATCAGATGGTGTATAAATACGACCTGGATGGCAATAGTAAACCAAGGAAAAACAGGCTGTATCATGTGAATGATAACACGAGTCTAAGTGTTAATGCCGCAGATGATATCGATGATCAGGGAACATTTGTGCCAGCTGGTTCAGGAAATGTAAATACTGCCAACAATTACGGCTATGATGAGATTGGGAACCTTGTGCGCGACAATCAGGAACAGATCGGTACCATTGAATGGACGGTATATGGGAAAATAAAAAAAATCACCCGTTCTTCCGGCACCAAACCGGACATGGAATATGTATATGACGCCGGGGGTAATCGGATAACCAAAATTGTAAAACCAAGACCCTCCGGTTCTCCTTCAGCCCCTTCGTCTTGGGTGTACACCCATTATCGCAGAGATGCGCAGGGCAATGTAATGGCGACTTACGAAGAGGATAAAGCGAATACGACCTATAAGGTAAAAGAATTTTCTTTGTTTGGAAGCTCCCGCCTTGGTGAATTGTCCGGGGATAATTACACCAACCTTGTCAATATCAACGCAAGCCAATACAAATTAAACCATGAGAAAGGATTTAAAAGTTACCAATTATGTAACCATATAGATAATGTTATCGCAGTAGTATCAGACCGCCGAAGAGCCATTGATGACAATGCGAATAACATAACGGACCTATTTGAAGCTGAGGTATTGAGTTTTACGGATTATTCTCCATTCGGAGCGCCAATGCCCGGCAGACAGTTCAATAACGGTTCTTACCGTTACGGGTTCAATGGCAAAGAGAAAGATGACGAGATCGTAGGCTCTGGAAATATGCTAGATTTCGGGGCAAGAGAGTACGATACGCGTATTGGTCGTTGGTGGTCAACAGATCCCTTACAACAATTTGTAGGATCCCAATATTCTGCATTTGCGAATAATCCCATACTTCATACAGATCAAGACGGAAGATGGATCCCTGGGGTAGATGATAATGGTAGAATTTTTGTGACCGCTGAAAAAGGAGACAATTTGAAATCTTTATATAAATTTTTTGGAGGTAAAGAAAATGCAAACAAATATTTATCCACACAATGGGTTGGCAAAGCTGCACCAAAATTTGTTATTTCAACAGGAACAACAATTAAACTAAATACGACAAATGTATTTTCTCAGGCAACTGGTGACGCAGCTGATCCTAATAAAAAAGCAAAATATACCCAACAAAATAATGAAGGGGATGCTGATAGAAATTATAATTGTCATACAGCAGCAGTTTGTGGATCAAAGGGCGAATCGTTTCAGGATAAGTCAAATATGGATATTGACGACAGAAATAAAATTATAAAAGATGGGTATGAAAACGCAACTTCTGGAGAGGCTGTATTTGGTGAAACAATTGTTACATTTGGAGATCAGCATTCAGCAGTTTACTTTGGAACAAGTCAAGATGGAACGGATTATGTCTTTTCTAAAAATGGGACGGCAACTGGACCTACGATTGAAAAATCTGTAAATTTAACTGGAGGAAATCAAGATGCAACATTGGGCGCACCGACATATGGAGCTGTTGGAAATCCTACAAACGATGGTGGCTCTGCGTATGAAAGTTATGGTAAAAATGTTGATAAAAAAGGACGTCAAGTTGGAGCGGATGGTAAGGGTATAAAGCAAAGCAATGGAACAGGATATTATAATCCGAAAAAAAAATAAATACGCATGAAAACGTCAAATTATTTAATTTATCTTTTCTTTCTAACATTCTTATTTAGTTGTAAGAATCCTACAAATAAGAAGGGGTTAGAAATTATTGGTTATCGTTATAATAATTCCGCTGAAACAGAAGAGCTAATTTTTAAACTAAACAGAGAAGATATAATTTGTGTTGATTGGAAAAATCAATCCTATAAGCTAAGAGATTCAGCAATTAGCAAAATAAAAGAAAGCAAATTTACAGGCGGGTATATTAATGAATTTATCAAACTGCTTTATAATGATTCCGTTATTTCCGTGGTAAACGTTTTGAATTCATATTCAAGCAATCATAAATATTTTAAGGATAGCCCTTTTACTTGTGTTTATGAATCAACTAATAATATTATTACAAAAGACAACTGGTTTGTAATTAATTTTTACGGTGAAAAAAAGCAAGGTTATTATGAGAGTTTATTTAACAGCGATTTATTCATTTATTTACACAAAAATAATTTATTGACTGCGTCTCAATGGAAATGTGACCAACAAGTTGGAAATGAAATAAAAAACAAGCCTAATTTAAATTTTGATATCGATTTTTGTAAAAGATTTTGTGGCGATGGTATTGTGAGTTCAAATATTAACTTTCTTTGTCGTTCATCTCAATGTCATGCTTTTGTAGACAGTCTTACAAATAAAAATATTATAGAGCAATGATTGTTTTCAGTTTTTAATGAGTGAATCGGAAGATTTTTTAGTGAAGATTACAAAGGGGCTATTCAAGACGAAGACATGGCGATAAAATTGAATCCCAAAAACAATGACTATTATAATACTAGGGGTTACGTTAAAATCAAACTTAAAAATTATGAAGAGGCGATAAAAGATTTTGATTTATCTCTTCAAATTAACTCAACTGAAAATCCAAAAGCAAAAGCGAATAAAGGTCTAGCATTGTTTGAATTGGGAAAATTCATAGAGGCGATTAAATGGTTTACAAATTCTTTGCTAATAATTAAAGATGACCCCGAACTCTTATATTACAGAGGACTTTGTTATTTAAGAACTGGAAATAAAATAGACGCTTGCAATGATTTAAGAAAGAGCTATTCATTAGGAAACTCACTAGCTAAAGAAGTCATAGAATGTTCGATTAGATAGTGTTGATAATATTATTACTCTATTTAAATGAGTAACCAATTTTAATACCTATATCAAAATTAGGAGTTGTAAAAACTCCTGATTGATTTTTCAAGATATTGGTATGATAATCCCCTTCAGGTTTAATGTTATTGTTTTCATAATCTGATAAACTTGACCTTATATACTTTTGGCGAATACCTATACCAATAAAATAATCAACTAATACTCTGTATTTATAACATTTCAAAAAGCCATATTTAATTGTGAAACAACCAACATTTTTGGAAACAAAATAATCTTTTAAATAATTTGCAGAGGGGAGTAAAATTGTGTCATAGGTATAATATGATTGATGCTTGAAAAATGCTTCAGCAGAAATGTAATGTCCTAAAGTTAATCCTGATTTATTTAAATATAACTTAACCTCAAATTTCGTCAAATAACCTCTATTATTATGCATACCATTAGCATTTGGGATATATGTACCTATTTCATTATATAACGAGATATTATTTTGTAATTTATATTCAATTCCCACTCTTGGAGATGTCCCACTATATAAATCTAAAAGAGAAAGAGGGGCTATTTTTTAAACAGAAAAAATTATCATTAATTGGTTCTTTTTGTGCAAAAATAAAATTTACGGTAAATAAAAAAAATAATATAAAAATCCTCATCATTGTTAATTTTTGCACTCTAAAAAAAGTTCAGTTAAAATAATTTCAAAGTTAAGCAATATAATACGAACAGTAACTTAAAATTCCACGGAAAAGTGCAATAAAACCGCACGAATATTTGTTGTTATAATCAACGACTATTTGAAACAATTATCCAAGCCAATTTTCGCTATAAATCTTCAAAGTCAGCTACTCTGCTTTACTGTCCGATAAATTTCTCGGACATTAAATCCGAATACCCCGAAATAAAGCAAAGAAAAGCCAAATGCTCCGAAACTCTCTGATAACAATAGATTCGTGGCACAACGTATGATACACACCCTGCACCGCCCAATGAAGGAGCGGATTACAAAAAACAGAGTATAAACTTAAAACAACGAAAAATGAAAACAGCAGAAAACAAAACAGCCGAGACAACAGTATTAAAAGACAATTATTTAATGGTATCGCCAAGTATGATTGTAGCCGATGAGAAAGTGAACCCACGTTCGGAATACGGAGACATTGAAGAGTTAATGAACTCGATACTTGAAAACGGAATTTGCAATCCCTTAAAAGGTTATAAAAAAGGCGAGCAAATTATTTTAAAAGACGGGCATCGCAGAATGCGAGCTGTAAACCTTGCCTTAACCAAAGGGCATAAAATTGAACGAGTGCCTGTAATTATTGAGCAGGGAGCATTAAATGAAGAAGAGCGCACCTTAGAGTTTTTGATTTACAACGATGGTAAGCCCTTAACGATGCTCGAACAATCCGAAGTAATAAAACGCCTTTTGAATTTCGGTTGGAAAACAACCGATGTCGTAAAGAAAACAGGCAAAGCAAGGGGGTACATTGAAAACCTGATTATGCTTACAAAAACAAGTATGAAAGTTCAGCACCAAATTGAAGAAGGAAAAATATGCGCACACGCTGTAATACAAATTATGCAAGCACTAAAAGGCGACATTGATAAAACTACTGCCGAAGTAGAAAATGCTATTAAGAATGCCAATGATTCGGGCAAAGCAAAAGCGACCCCTAAGCACGTTGCTACGCAACAAGTAAAAACCCAATCCTACGGTAAGTTTTACAAATGGGCTGAGGAGATTGCTGATAAAATTGCAGGGAGAAAAGATATTTTAAAAGACCGAGAAGACGTATTAAGTAAATTACTTATCAGTTTTGAGAACGGTCAATCTTCCACTCAATTTGCTGAAACCTACTTCACGGATAAAACAAAAAAATCAGAAGCCCCTGCGAAAAAAATAGTTCCATCGGCAACAAAAGTAAATGCTTCAGTAAAGAAAAAAGTTACAGCTAAAAAAGTAGCTAAAAAGAAATAACACGCTACTCCTAAAAACAAAAGCCCTGCAATTGGTAGGGCTTTTGCCGTTTATGCAAATGAATCCAAGATAACTTGCACGTTCAAAACAAAGTATCGTTCTTAGATAAAACAAAGCAGAAGCCATGATAACAAAGCAAAACGATAAACTTATTATAGAGGTGTTGCACCCTTGCCCTGAAGAATTCAGCAAGGACTTAAAGGAAGCTATCATTTTAGCGATTCAATACCAAAATCCTCAAAGTGCCGAGCCTGCTAAAATACATTTTGTGACTTGTACTTTGCTTGAACTATTAAAAAACTTAGACTAGCATTATTGTAAATTTAATTACCTATTTGAGAACGGAAGCCTTGCCCAAATTGCAAGGCTTCCGTTATTTATTCCACCACGATGTCAAAGAACAATTGGAACTTAATTTTAATCAAAAATATTAATGTCTCCGCCCTGATTAAAACGACCATACTGCGTTGCTTTGCCGAGTTCAGGCACTTCAATAACAACATCCACATCATGCTGAAATTCGTTATTCCCTTTAAACTGTCCACCTTTGGTGGCTTGGAAAATATAAATAAATGAAATACCTTTGTTGTTAGCTTTTAATCCTTCCAAATCTTCAGGGGTTAATCTTAGTTTGTTTACTGAATCTAAAAAAACAAAATTGTAAAGTGACAAATCAGAAGGGATAGCATCGGAAACGGTTAAATTATCATGTGCTACATTTTTGTCTTTCAATTTATCCTGAAGCGTTTTATCCAACTTCTCCTCTTTTGAAACGTATAATAGTTTACCGTGATTCCTTGCCAAATAACCTGCAAAATCAACGCACAAATAACTTTTTCCCATCTTAGGCATACCAAACACCATCGCTGTAAATCCAGCCGAAGGGTCGCCAATAAACGCCAACCATTTATCTTTAAAACCAAGCGTATTAAATCTCAGGTTCATAAAATCGGTACTCTTCATAATATTAATTGGCGGTTGTTTTGTTGCTAGTTCTTGTGTTTGATGAATGCCGTTTAAATTCATTGGTTTCTTTTTTTCATTGATATATTCTTCATCAATATCATCAAGCGAATTTTGCCACTTTGTTACAATACTTTTTAGATGTTTAATGGTTTGTGGTTTATTAATCGTTTAGTCATTTAGTATGTATAAAACCACTATGCTGCTTATTTAACGTGGCTTACATGGAAGTACTTTTGCACTTGGCTTTTATCTTTTTTTCGTTTTAGCATAAACTCATTTACGTTATCCTTCATTTGAGCCTTGTTAATAGGGCGTTTCTTGCCAATTATATTTGTTTTCACATCTTGATTAACATATTCTTGTGGGTTTAGTTCGGGACTATATGGCGGAAGAAAAAACACTTCTATTCGTTTTTTATTTTCTTGCAACCACGCATTTAATTTTTTTGTTTTGTGTGCAGGATGACCATCTGTTACAAAATATATTTTTTCTTTACTATATCTTATCATCTGTTTCAAAAATTTAATAAACACATCACCATTAAATCTTCCATCAATAATCATAAATTGCAAATGTCCTTTTGGGCTTATAGCGGATATCATATTTAAGGAGAAGCGTTGACCTGTTCTCTTTATAATTGGCGTTTTGCCCTTTGGCGAGTAACTTTTCCCAGCTTGATGGTCACTTCGCATACCTGTTTCATCTCCAAAATAAATAATAGCCTTTTCTTTTTTTGCTTTCTTTTTTATTGCAGGATATTCTTTTTCTAACCATGCTTTAACTTTTTCCGGCTTCTGTTCAAAGGCTTTACTTATAGGTTTCTGGGGACTGAATCCCCAAGCGGATAAATACCGTCCAACTTGCCAGCGAGATAAATCAATGCCGAATTTCCTTAACATTAATTCCCCTACTGCTTCTCTTGTCCATAAACCAAATGGGAGTTTTAATTGGTCAGGTAATTTTTCTATAATCAACTTTCGTATCACAGCAGCCTGTTCACCTGTTATTTTTTTTCCACCCTTCACGCCACGCTTCTTGCTTGTTAATCCTCGCTTGCCAGAGTTTTTATAACGTCTCCAGATTTTCTGAACACCATTAAGAGTGATGCCATATAGCAAAGAGGCTTGCTGCTGCGTACCCATTTTTTTGTTTAAAAAATCGATAACAAGTATTCGTACCTTTTCTTGAGACTCTTTGTTACCTCGCTTCTTAAGATGTATTGTTTCTTTTATTTGCATATACAAATATACAAATAAAAATTTAGTTACATACTAAATTATACTCTTATTAATAATTGAGGAAATTATGTTCAACTTCTTACTTTTTATTTTACGATTCACTTAATAAAAATGGATAAACTTCTTCTAAACTAGTTTCACCAGTCATAAATAATTTCATAGCATTTTCGGCCAGTTTATCAATTTTATTCACCTTCAAGTAGTTATCTATTTCTGTGACATTCTGCTTAATTTGCTCTCCAAGTTCCTTTGTAATGTTTATTACCTCATAAATTGCTTTACGTCCTTTATAACCCGTAAAATAACAGTCTTGACAGCCCACAGGTATATATTGTTTTTTTAATTCAAAATTTCTGTATGCACTTGGTAATTCGCGTATATCAAAATTCTTTTCTTGTTTGCAATGCGAACATAAGATTCTAATTAGTCGTTGTGCTACTGACAAATTCATAACACTAGCTAATAAATAAGGTGCAATGCCCATATCAACTAACCTAGATATTGTACCCCAAGCGGAATTTGTATGGATGGTAGACAGAACCAGATGTCCTGTAAGTGCATCCCGAATTGCCATTTGTGCCGTTTGTGCATCACGAATTTCGCCAAGCATAATCACATCTGGATCTTGTCGTAGAAAAGTACGCAAGGCTTCGGTGTAACTTAAACCAATTTCTTCTTTGAGTTGTACTTGATTGACTCCGTCTAAAGTATATTCAATAGGATCTTCAATCGTTAAAATATTATTGGTAGGTTTATTAATTACTTTAAGTGTTGCATAAAGTGTTGTAGTTTTCCCAGAACCTGTTGGACCGCTTATTAAAATGATGCCATTTGGTTTTTTTACAGCTAATTCATAACGCTCTAATTCGTCTTTGCTAAACCCCATTTTATCAATCTGAATATGACTCGCGTCGCTCCCCAACAGACGTAAAACAATTTTTTATCCGTACAATGTTGGAAGAATTGAAACTCGGATATCGAGATTAGAGTTATTAAACTTATAGCGGATACGACCGTCCTGTGGCATGCGTTTCTCTGCGATATCACAAGAAGCCGCTATTTTGATTTTATTGATGAGTGTTGGATACTCAATTCTATTTAATTTGTGACGATCAATTAAAACACCATCCACGCGAAAACGGATACGACATTTTTCACTGTAAGTTTCAATGTGGATATCGGAGCTATATAGATCTTTAGCTTCTTTAACCAGCGTCTCCAGAAAATTATTATCGTTAACGTTTAACCGATAAGCCCCAGTGGAAAACATGTCCATCGAGTTACCATTTGTCGTTTTTGGATAATTACTCATCAGTAATTGTTCCAAACGTTTGCTTTCAATTCCTTCTAATTTTATTTTCTTACCAAAAATAATTTCCAATTCACTTTCCAGTTCTGAAGTGATTTTGTGTTCGTCGACTAAAAACTGTAGAAAATTCTTGTCGGTTTTGTTTGGCACAATTCCATAATACCATGCCTGATCTATGGTGATTTGATTTTTAACATCGTTATTTATTTGGGTAATGTCCATGCTTGACGTGTTACTAAAATAGATATTTATAAGGGGTTAAAAAATATACAAATAGCTTTTTAAATTAGGCTATTGACAAAACTTATCATAGTGATTTATATTACAAGTCTAAGCCCTTGCAAATCAATGATTAAAAAGAATCAATGCTTTTTATAGCGGGAAGCGATCTGTAAAATACTATGTATATACCTAGTGTTTTTTTATGTAATCACACAGTGATTTCTAAAGTGCATACCTACATTAAAGACTTATAATTTTTTGTTGATTTTAATCTCCTAGCGGACGTATATATTTCATATAAATTAGGAATCGTACATAACAACTTTTTATTAGCAAATCAGAAGAAAAACAAATCGAATGTGGACAGGAACTAGATAAGTTAAAGACAAAGAATGAAATTCATAATTACTCTTTAATAACCTTTACAGTTTTTGTTTGACCATTGTATTTTAACGTCGCAAAATAAAGGCCACTTGGATAATTCATAAGATTAATATTATTATTTTCTTTATCAATTTCTTGTAAAAAAAGAATTCTTCCTGAAATATCTTTTATTTCCATATTGTAATTCAAAGGTGTTTGTTCAAGCTCAACAGTGTAGTAACCGTTGCTTGGGTTTGGATAAATTTTAGAAGGGATTTGTTTTTTATTTTCGCGAATACCTGTAAGACCCTCACCAAATTTTAAAATAAATACGTCTTCCATACCGCAAGAACTTAAATTCGCAATTGAAGAGCCAGTATCAAAATCAAAAGTCGAATTAAAAGGCCCCGTTACTACAAGATCATTATAATCACCCGAGCACACGGTAGCAAAACTTGCTAATCCAATTCCATCAATAGTTTTCACCCAAATGAAGTTTCCATCTTTATCTAATTTTTCTAAAAAGGAAACGCCGGTGGTTACATTGTAAATTGCTGATCCTGGGTCAAAATCGAGTGTGCCAGAAAAATCACCTACCATGAGTATGTCCTGCTGATTATTCAGCGTTAATCCGTTTACATATTCGAAAGATGGTGATGCAATTGTTTTACTCCATATAAAATTTCCGGAACCAGAAAGTTTAAGTAAACATATATCCGCGTTACCCTGGTTATAGACCATGTGTGTTAGAGTGGGACTAGGATCGATATCAAGTGAGTCATAAACATTCGTCGCAAGATAAACGTTAGATTGAGAGTCAACCGCAAGCTCAAATTCCATTTCTTCCAATGAACTTCCAAATGTTTTGGCCCAAATAAAATCTCCTGAGGTATCAACTTTCATAACATAAATATCACGGTAACCATTAGATGTTTGGTTAACTGTGGCTGGACCTGGATCAAAATCTACTGTATTTGAATAGCTACCAGTAAAATAAAGTTCATTGGCAGTCCCTTTTTGAAGATGTGAAGAACTCATAAGTCCTGGTCCACCATAACTTTTAGCCCAAAGAAAATCACCATTTGAGTCTCTTTTAGCAAGATACGTGTTATAGAATCCGTTCGAAACCATATTAGAGCCTGTGGGCAAAGTGAGAACACCTTGGTAAGTACCTAAGTTATAAATATTATTCATTTCATCAACAATCAATTCACTCGACCAACTAGTTTGACTATTGTAGCCATCTTTCTTTACCCAAATAATATTGCCTAACCCACTGAGTTTTGCAACAAAGGCATTTTTAACGGTAGAGCTAAAACTATAGACGTTTACTCCTGGATCAAATTGTCCGTTACCATTAAAAAAACCACTTACCAATATATTTCCACTGTTGTCTGTTTTTATAGAAGACGGCTGAACATCTCCATTAAATAAACTTACCCACTTAAAATTACCATAGCTATCTAACGCAAGAACGAAGGCACCAGACTGGTTGGGCGAATTATTATAAACCCCCGGCCCTGGATCAAAATCAACAACACCAGCATATGTTCCAGTTAGATAAATAGTACCTTCTGAATTAGAGCATACATCAGCGATGGCTTCAGAAAATGAACTGCCGCAAAGACTCTTTGCCCAATGGAAATTTTGACTGTATGAAGTAAAAACAGTAAGAAGACTAAATAAAAAAAAATGGTTTTTCATGAGATATTGAAAATTAGTTTTATAAAAGTCTGATTACCAAACTACAACAAATTCATAATTGTTTTGCATTTTAATAAAAGGACTATTTTCACCTTTTAAGTATATTATTTTGGGAACATGATCTTGAACCATTTGCATCAAGATGTTTTTTTCTTCCTTAAAAAAGTAATCTGCAAAGTCATCGTCCTTACTATTCATAAAATAAATTACAGCAGTTTTAATTTCTTTTTTAATTCTACTCGCTAAAACTTCAAAATTACCAGAACAATTGCAATCATTAGGGTAAATAGAGGTTGTATGAAAGTGCCCGTTAAAAGAAATATAGTTACCCCGTAAATTCTTGTTTATCTCATTTTTAATATTTTTATAAAGGAAATCTTCCCTCATTTGTTCAAAAAACGCCGTGGTGTCATTTTTAGCACAGTCCTTGCAAATCTCAATCCCATCCAACATATCAAGAAATTTGGTAAACTCTGTTAATCCTAATACTTGCTTATATAAGTCATAATTCTCAATAACTTTTTTTTTATAATCCAAATAATATTTAAATTTATTCTTGTCAGTAATGAATGGGTTGAAATTTATTACTTTTAGTTTTTTGAAGTCCTTAAAAGTTTTTTTATTTTTCTTCAATAATGGAAATTTCATGACAAAATCACTAAGCATTATCTGATGAGGATATATAACATCTACAGGAATAATTCTAAAATTGTATTTTCTGTTTTTATATAAATTTTTTAAAATTATCTTTTCTTCATGTTGATTATTATATATTGTCTTAAAATCCAAATCATTTGTATCAGAATGCTCCATCTTTTGTAATACTATAAAATCTGAATAGAGGCTTACAGGATACTCCATAAATACAGCCTCAATTTTTTTTTGCTTAAATAAAAAATCATTAAGAGCCGCTTTAGCTATACCGAGACTTTCGGTTTCATGCAATTCACTATAGAAATAAAATTTGTACTCTAAAAGTCTGTTTTCAAACTGATTTAAATTTGAATTTCTTAAATCTTCGATACTTTCCGAGTTTTTACTATAGTAATTGTTATAGGATGCTTGCGAAAAAAAAAGAGAATATTTTAAAATAAAACAAATTAGGAATATCATCTTGATTTTAGCGCACATAATTAGATAAAGATAGTTACTGTTCTTAATTTATCATATTAAATAGTTTAAAAGAATTAAATTAATTACCACCACCACTTCTCCATAGTACCCAATCGTAGTAAAGAATTGAAATTCTGAACTTCTTTTGTTTAGGGCCCCATTTTCTTCCAGGGAACTCTGACTCATTAAGCCAATTGCTACCTTCATCATTAATTCTAACTTCAAATATCACCAAGTTATTAATTTTGTAACCATGGGCAACGTTGGTCCATTTAGCCTTCCTTTTTCTTTTACGGAGATTTTTCCTTGCTTTTCCCCTATTGAAACCTTTTCCTCCATTATTGATTCTTTTCCTACTTTGCTTTAAGTTGCAGCCGCGATCGGTTGGAGTCGAGACTGATAATAAATTATCATCTAGTTCCTTAAATTTTGGGCTATCATTAAATTTGTTATTTGCAGAAGCTGACAAATTCGAACTGTTATCTGAATTAGACTGAGGGTGCAAAATCCGGTGAAGTTGACCACCCCAATCCTATTTAAACTGACCACCTGATTCCGGTTTAAATTGACCAGTGTAAACCGGCTCAACTTGACCACCTGATTTGAAGAAAAAAATTCATGCTTTG
>Ga0335394_10000578_pt1 | contig 39556 bp, 26 predicted proteins | sample MAT03_FD_205741 | JGI IMG/M metagenome (GOLD analysis project Ga0335394, IMG submission 205741) | Freshwater microbial communities from Lake Fryxell liftoff mats and glacier meltwater in Antarctica - MAT-03 (spades assembly) (version 2) ...
CGGTGCTCACAAGCAATGACGAGTCGGCCCCCCACCCGAGGAGAACGATAAACGTACCACCACCGTAGGCCAGCCCCTTGTGGGTGTTGGGCGAGTGGTCGTCATTGTTGTTCTCGAAATTGCGGTTGGCTACCCAGGTCCGCCCGTCATCGCACGAAACGATGGTTCGTCCGCCCTGACCTGCGGCGACAAACATCGGGATCTTTCCTTTTGGCGTATCCAGAGGGAGCGTGCCCCCATCCGGTTCAACCCTCGGGGTACCGCCACCAGAACCCGCCCCGCCACCAGCACCCGCCCCGGCGCCAACCCCGCCGCCTGCCCCCGAGCCACCTCCGGCCATCGGACTCTGATTGCCTGCCTGTCCACCACTGCCCTCGGCGTCCGATTTCAATGTGCAACTGGCACCGACGACGGTGGTGCAAAGAGCCGCGGTCAGGACTGTGGCCAATCCATATCTTCGTAAGGCAAAGAATCGGTCCATGAGAGGACGATGCCAACAATTGCGCAGCAGGTCGAGCCTCAAATCTTCTTTGAACGCGACAAAGTCGGGAATGCCTGGTCAACGGGATAGGCGGACCCTCGTCGTATCAACGAACCATGCTACGTAAGTCAAGAAGTCGACCAAATATGAAAAATAACTTGTCGCATCATAGCTTTGGAACCCTCATTCTCTTGACGGCGGTGATGAGTGTCATCGGCTGTAAGTCCGAGGGGTCCGACCCCGAGCCTCAACCCGCCTACCGCAAGGTTCACGGATCCTCGCCGCTGCAAAAATCGGCCATGCGACAGCAGCTGATGCTTGATACGGGTGAACCAGACGACACCATACTCCTCAAGATACCGTCGCGCGCGATTCCCGAAGGCGTGGACATCCAAGCCCGAGTCGTCACCGGCATTCGGATGTCGGCGTCGGGGCCCATCGGGGACACCGCCATCGAAATTACACCTTACAATTTTAGCTTCGCCGTACCGGTTAGGGCTCGATTGCGGGTCGCCGCGCCGGGCCCAATGAAACGGTTCGCTACCGTTCATGCCGAAACACCCGAGGCAACGGAGTTTGTTCAGACCACTTCGGCAAGACGGGTTGGATTGGGATCACCCATCAAACCCGAAAGCGAGGAATGGGAGATCGACATCACAGGCGGCGGTCTCTGGGGTATCGCCCATCACTCGGTCGATCTAGGCGGCGATCTTGGCGGCGGCATCCTTATCGTTGACGAGGTCGAAGTGCCCTTGGCCGACGAGGAACAGTTGGTGTTCATCGGCCCGAAGACTGCGCGCACCTTGGTGTTCGTCCCGGCCGAACCGAATGCCGACGAACCTGCCTTCAACGGCGAGGTCGCAAACCAAGGAAACAAGACGTTTGCGGATTCGGTGTTGAATGCACTTGGCCAAACCATCTCCCCGCAACGTAGCCGCACGGTTGTTGTACAAAGCGTATCACCCGTACCCACGAGACCGCGAACCCCACCGCTTCCTCCGACCGCGATCCGGGTGCGAACGCTCGTGTCCGATCAAACGCCGGAACCAACACTGCCGCCCGTCCGCGTCCGCGTCGTACAGCCCTTGCCCGAACCGACGCCACCAGTCCGAGGCCGCACGCCGGTCCGGGCCCCAGAAAACGGGGGCATGTGGATACCGCAGAGCGAGGTCCGCCGGTCACCGGTGCCGCTGACCACCAACGGCATCAACGCCGCGGCCGCTGGCCCGCCTATTTACAACTACGAATACGAACTTCCCTGGGATGCCGACGGGTATTGGGGCATCGCCGATCTAGCGGCCGAGGAACCGGTTCCCGTCGCAAATTTGTTCGCATCGCCTCCCGCATTTGCGTTCGCTGACACGGCCATCGGGGAGAACCGTAGCACAACCGTCATGATCACCAACGGTGGCGATCTGGCCAGCGCGTCGGTTATGGCATCCTTGAGCGGCCCCGGTGCCGCGGCGTATTCGCTGGTGGGTGACGACTGTTCGGGATTGTCCGTGGCAGCGGCGGCGAGCTGTTCAATTTCGATTTCCTTCAAACCATCAACCACCACCTCGCAAGATGCGATCCTGCGAATCAGCGGTGGTCCGGTGGACGTGAACGTCATGCTCTCCGGCAACGGAATATTGCCCGCAGCGCTTTCGGCGTCGCCAGCACTGATTAACTTTGGTAGCTCCGTTACGGGCGTTGCAAGCGCCGTATCCGAGCTCACCATCACGAACTCAGGTGGCTCGACGGCCGGTGTCCCCGCCGTCGCGCTTGCGGGTGCAAACGCAGCCGAATTCGCCATCGCCAACAACGGTTGCACGGAGGCGCTGGCAGCGGGACAAACCTGCAAAATCGGCCTTCGTTTCTCGCCAAACACACGCGGCGCACGCACGGCCAACATTGGCATTTCGGCCACACCGGGCGGTTCGATCCAGGTCTCCTTGATGGGAACAGGCCAGGCACCCGGGGATCTGCGAATCACGCCCGCCAACTTTGGATTCGGCAATACTGCAATCAACGGTCAAAGCGTCACACAGACGTTCACCGTCACCAACCCCGGAGACACACCCACGGGCGTGCCGTCGGTCGGACTCGGAGGTGCGGCTCCGGGCGCTTTCACCATCGTCACGAACCGCTGTACCGCCGGACTGGCACCAACGGCGACATGCACCATCGACGTCCGCTTCAACCCCGGTCAACGCGGCATGCTCGACGCAACCTTGCAGGTCAGCGCGAGCCCTGGCGGCAGTACGCTTGCGGCACTGAGTGGCACCGGGCAGTCCGTCGGAGCCCTCACTGCGTCGACCCCATCCTTGAACCTCGGTAGCGTCATCAAAGATCAGGCGGGAACCGCAACACCGGTTACCATTACCAATACCGGAGACCAACCCACAGGCACATTGTCGGTAGAACGCGCCGGTGCCAACGCGGGCGACTTTTCAATCGTCACCAACGGGTGCACCGGACAAATCCTCGCAAGCGGAGCCAACTGCTCCGTATCGGTTCGGTTCGATCCGAAAACTACCGGAAACCTACAGGCGACCTTGAATGTGTCCGCAACACCCGGTGGCGCCGTCGCAGTGGCATTGCAGGGGGTCGGACTATCCCAGGCCAACGTTTCGGTTTCGCCATCGAACGCCAATCTGGGTGGCATCAACGTTGGCGCAACGGGAACCGCAACACCATTTTCGGTTCTCAACATGGGCGCGCAGGCAACCGGCGTGCCCTCGTTCGCGTTGCTCGGAACCGACGCGAATCAGTTCACGCTCGGAACAAACAACTGCGCAATAGGCGTACCCGGTGGTGCTTCGTGCACGGTCAACGTGGCGTTTGCACCCACGTCGAGAGGCATGAAAAACGCATCGCTTCAGATCACCACCAACCCCGGCGGAATGGCCTTCGCCAGCCTTGGTGGAACGGGGCTTGCGCCGGCGTCCTTGACCGCCGCGCCCAACACACTCGCGTTCGGATCACTGGTCGTTGGGACGACAAGCGGCACCATCACGTCCACGTTTTCCAACCCGGGCGATCTCGCAACCGCAGCACCGAGCGTCGCCGTCTCCGGTGCAAACGCCGCAGACTTCGCCATCGTGAGCAACTCTTGTAGCGGTGCGATTCCTGGCGGCGATTACTGTATCGTCGGCATCGCGTTCACGGCCAGCCAAACGAGCGCGCGCTCGGCCACCCTGACGGTCAATGCCGGCGCGAGTGCAATGGCCTCCGTCTCGTTGACCGGGACTGGCCTGGCCCCCGCCGCCATGAGCGGCACCCCTCCCTCGCTGACGTTTGGGTCGCTGCAAGTCAACACCTCCAGCAGCGGCAGCCTTGTCACCATCACCAATACGGGCGCCGTCGCAACCGGCAGCATCAGTGCGTCCCTCGGCGGAACCAATCCAGGGGACTTCGTTCGTACCTCCAATTGTACGACGCTTGCGCCGGGCGCGACCTGTACGGCAAGCGTCACTGCGACCCCCACTGTTGTCGGCAGTCGCACCGCCACACTGACCGTCCAGGCCAATCCAGGTGGCATGGTTGTGACGAATCTTTCCGTGACTGGCCTCGCGCCCGCCAATCTCACGATTGGGCCTGCCGGATTGAACTTCGGCAATACCATTCAAGGCAAAATCGCAATGGTCCAAAGTTTCACGATCACGAACACCGGCGGTGTCACGTCGAGCACGCTGACGGTTTCCAAGTCCGGAAACGATGCCAGCCTTTTCACGACGAGCGCGGACACGTGTCTCAACGTCTCGTTGAATGCCGGCGCGACCTGCACGGTGAGCCTGACTTTTAATCCACTTGCAAACACCCCCACCGGGGGCAAGTCGGGAACACTCACCGTCACGGCCACGTCGGGTGGGACGGTCAACGGAAATCTCAGCGGCACCGTGCTCGAAGACGCCGTTTTCGTGTCGACCCAGGGTCAATCAGGTGCCGCGGGTACGCGATCCGCTCCGTTGCGATCGATACAGGGAGGCGTCGACGCGGCAATCGCCGGTGGCTACACCAAGGTCCTCGTCACAACCGGATCCTACACCGCTGCCAACGGCGGACTGTCCGGTTCTACAACTGCAGGCGTACAGATCAACGGCGCGCTCACCGTCACCGGTGGATGGGACGCGGCGTTCACGGCGTTTTCGTCCAACTCGATCCTCGATGCAGCCTCGGCCGCATCACACGTTGTCTGGATTTCCGCGTCGAATGTCACGTTTCGCTATTTCACGATGCAGGGTGGTACAGGCTCGAACACCGATGGTTACCACAACTACGGTGGGGGTATCTTCATTGCAAATGACGCTGGAGCACCGAGAACCATCCTGATCGATTCGGTCACTGTGACAAACAATGCAGCCGTGCAATCAGGAAGCGGCATCACTGCGTTCTACGGTGAAAACTTGACCGTCAGCAACAGCACGATCACGAACGGCACCGCGAACAATGGTGCCGGTGGCATCTACTTGTCAGGCACGAGTGGGTCCACGATCTTGAATACCACCATCTCCGGAAACACGGGCTACCACGGAGGTTCCAATTTCCTCGACAATCAGAACTTGCGTCTGGACGGGCTCACGATGACCAACAACACCGGGACGAGCGGCTATACGGACGACATCGCGATCTGGGGAGGCCGTGACATCCGGATTCAGAATTCGGACTTCAACGACAGCGGCCCTGCGATTTTGGTGAATGGCAACTCGGGATACAACGTCACCGGCCTCATCATCGACAACAACGTTTTCCGGGGCGGCATGGGCGGCGTCAACGGCGCAGCGATTCGTGAGATTCAGGCCCTCATCACGGGACACCAGATCACCAACAACCGATTCGACCTCGGCACGGTCACGAACCTGTACCGAAACCACTACCCGGATTACACCGCAACCCCCGCAACCGCTGCCGGCCTTATCATCCTGAACACCCCCAACCACGCCTCTCACAATGCAGCCGTGGCCTCTGGAAACGTGGCTAATTAGGGTGAATCCATAGAAAACGAGGGTTTGCAGCGCGCGGTATGCTAGCTTGACGCCATGAATCTATCCTCGTGCCGGGTCTCGTTCGTCGGGATGGATGCGCTTGAACCTGCCCGCGCGGAGGTCATGGCCTGGTTACCGCGCCTGGGCTCGGCCCTGGATCGCGCCACCGGAGTCCACGTGTTCATCGAGGCCATCTCGCAAAAGCGCAAGGAACAGCTGCTGCGCGTCCGCATCGACTTCTCGTTCCCGGACGGCATCCTTGAGATCCTGCACGACGATCCCAAGAACGCAGCCCACGACGATGTCTTCGTCGCCATAAGGAACGCGTTCCGGGCGGCTCGCCTGCAACTCGAGTTGTTCAAGATTCAGCCCGATGCTGTGCCGCCACCGGTGGCACGACAGCTTCCGGTCTAGGTCAGAAGCGTCCGGGCACAGGCCGATTCTGCTCGCTAGGCCTTGGGAGGCGTCGGGCCCAGCGTCGTTTGCCAGCGGTGCGCATCCCGCATGGCCTCGAGAATCGTGAACTCGGTCCGCCATCCCAACAAACGACTCGCCTTCTCCACGCTGGCGTAGACCTCCATCACATCGCCAGGACGACGCACGCCCATCTGATAATTTAGCCTGGTGCCCGACGCTTGCTCAAAAGCAGCGATCGCCTCCAGCACGGTGACGCCGTTCCCGGTCCCAAGGTTGAAGATCTCGTTGAAAGCCGGGCGCGTGTCTTTTTCGAGCCAGTGCATCGCCGCAACGTGCGCGCGCGCAAGATCCACGACGTGAATGTAGTCCCGAATGCAGGTGCCATCGCGGGTGCTGTAGTCGTTGCCAAACACCGTCAATTCGCCGCGCCAGCCGGCAGCAGACTGCGTGATGAAGGGAACCAGGTTTTCCGGCTTTCCAATCGGAAGCTCACCAATGAGGGCGCTTGGATGGGCCCCCACCGGATTGAAATAACGCAGACTGACTGCTTGCAACGGAATATTGGCCGTCACCGCATCGTTGATCACCGCTTCACAGAACTGCTTGGTGCGCCCGTAGGGTGATTCGGCGGGCTTCATCGGACTTTCCTCGGTCACCGGAAGCGTGTCGGGCTGCCCGTAAACCGTACAGGAAGACGAGAACACGAAACGTCGTACGTTTTCATTCCGCATCACCTGTAACAAAGTCACAAGCGAACCGAGGTTGTTGGCGTAGTACTCGAGAGGCTGGTTGACCGAGGCGCCAACCGACTTGTACGCCGCAAAGTGAATGGCGCCCTCGATGGGTCCTTCTTTCCGAAAGACATCCCGCATCGCAACCGCATCGCAACAGTCGATCTCGTAAATCGGAATGGGTGTGCCAAGAATCTTGGCCAGTGCATCCATGACCCGACGGTCGGACCCGGAAAAATTGTCGACGACAACCGGCAGGTAGCCCGCCGAAAAGAGCTCGACACAGGTGTGAGAGCCGATAAACCCTGCGCCACCGGTAACCAGAATCTTCTTCATCAGGATGGAGAAGACCCTACCATACCGCTTTGCGTCGCCTCGAAAAATACGCAACGCTTGCGACGTTGCGTATCCCTCGAAAAATGCAGCGACCAACTACTCGGGTATTGGATAAGTGCAACCCGTGGCGTTACAGCCTGGCTGGCCATCGCACACTTCGTTAAATCCAGGTTGGATACGACCGTCGCCGCAGTACGGAGCAACCGTACATTGCGTCGTACACTTGTTCGGACCATAAGGATTGGCCGCGTTGCTGGCTCCGAGGTCGCAACCCTCGACTCCATTCTTCTTGCCGTCGCCACAGTAGTCGGCGCGCTGGCACATTGAGTTGCAGGTGCCGTAGCTGCCGTCGTTCTCGCCGTTGTCACATTGTTCACCGGGATCAACGAAACCGTTGCCGCACTTGTTTCGGCAACGCACGTCACAGCTGCTGTTTGCGGTTCCGTTCACGGCGGTGCCGTCGTCGCATTGCTCGCCAGGATCCTTCGTGCCATCGCCGCACTTCGGCAGCTCGACCCAGCCCTTGCAGTCCACTGTGCATGAGCCAGCGAGACCGCTATTAACGCCATCGTCACACGCTTCGCCACCGCCCAAGTCGACGGCACGATCGCCGCAGAAGGGGGCCGGTCGGCATTGCGGCGTGCACTTGCCTATGCCGTAACCACTGGCGTTGTTTGCACCAAGGTCGCACTTCTCACCTGCGGTATCCTGAACCGCTCCATCGCCGCAGCGTGGGCCAAGAACGCACATATTCGCGCAGGTGCCGTAAGAACCGTCGTTCTTGCCGTCGTCACACTGTTCGGGATCGCTCTTGATGCCGTCACCGCAGCGAGGGCCGAAGGTGCAGTTGGCGTTGCACTTGCCGTAGCCGCCCATGTTTTGAGCAGCGCCGTTGTCGCATTGCTCGCCGCCGTCGACCATGCCGTTGCCGCATTTGAGTGTGCACACAGCCGTGCAAAGACTTTGTGAGTTGCCATTGGCGTTGCCGTCGTCGCACTGTTCACCATCGGAGGTTACCTTGTCGCCACATCGTGGTCCGAGCTGGCAGGTTGCCGTGCAGTAGCCGTAGCCCTTGCCGTTGTCAGCGCCCTGGTCACACGCTTCGCCGCGTCCACCATTGACCACGTCGTCGCCACAACGCGATGCCCACTTGCAGCCCGGGCCGCAACGTTGGGCGCCCGTGCTGTAGGTCGCGAGATTCGAGCCGTCGTCGCACTCTTCGCCCTGACCTGCCTGAACCATGTTGTCCCCGCAGCGGGCTGGCAAGGTGCAGTTTGAATTGCAAGTACCATAGGCACCCGTGTTTCCAGCGGTCCCGAGATCACAGACCTCATCCGCCGTGACGATGGCGTCGCCACAAACCGAGTTACAGTTGCTGCGTTTGGCCGCAAATCCCGACAAGGTTAGTTTGAAGTTCGAGTCACCCGGGCTGCGTTCGGCGTGGAAGATCGCGATCTCGTAGACCGAGCCGACTTGCAAGCCAAGGTTCACCGCCCTCGGAGCGGTGCAGGGGGGCGGATTAGCCGATGGCGCGATGTTCACGAAATCACAGGTTGCTCCCGTGCCGTTGGTTGCGTGCAGCACGACGCTGCCGGAACGCGCAGGATGCAACCCACCCAGATCAACCGCGAGCTGCTTGTTGATGAACACCCAGAGATCATCGTCTCCGGTGAAGTCCAGCGTTTCACCGCCGCGATACTCGAACCAATAACGGATCTCCGAGGTGAACAGGAAATTGTTGTCGCCACCGTTGGGCGTATCGCCCCAGCCACGACCGTTGATCGGGAAGAACTGATTGCTGTCGTAGCGATAGGTTCCAGCGCCAATTTGACCAAGTGTCAAGGTGTCAACCACGGGCCTTGCGTAGCCATTGTTGTCGTCGCGATACCAGTACGAGTAGAAATCCTGGGTGATACCCGGATCGTTGTTCACCGTGTGATCCTGTTGAGCCGCTGAATGGACGGGCTTGCCGTTCGCGCCCAACTGACTCTGCGCAATATCCGGATCACCCACGCCGCCGAAGGACCAGAAGTCCGGGTGCCCACCCTGAACGGAGTGCGTCAGGAAGTCGCGGTAGACGATGGGCAGGATCAACGGATTCGGCTCGATCGCAATCGTCTGACACTGAAAGCCCATTTCGACCTTGCACAGGCTTGAGCATCCGTCACCCGAAACGATATTGCCATCGTCGCACTCCTGCCCGTTCTGCACGTCGATCGGCAACAACAGACCGTCACCACAGGCCGTCGTGCAGGATCCGCCTTGCGACGGACAAACGGGTTCGCGTCGGCAGAAGGGCGAGCAACCGTCACCCGAATCGTTGTTCATGTCGTCGCACTGCTCGTTGCCCTCGGCAAAACCGTTGCCACAGTTTGAACGAACACACCTGCCGCCCGCCGGGGGACACACCCAGGCGTTGCGTTCCGTGGGGCCCGGCGTCTCGACCTGACACTCATTGTCACACCCATCTCCCGTGGCCGTGCCACCATCGTCGCAGCGCTCCGTACCGGCGACCCGTGAGTCACCGCAACGTTCGGCCCGGCAAGCAGCACCGGCCGGGCAAACCCAGCCTGTTTCAACCTGACACACATTGCTGCAACCATCGCCCGAGTCGCCATCGCGATCGTCACACGTTTCGTTGCCACTGATGATGCCATCACCGCAACGCACGGTGGATACACAATCCATACCGGGCTGGGGACAGGCAAAGTCGGCCTCGCGAACACAGGTCGCGCTGCAACCGTCGCCACCCATTTCGTCGCCGTCGTCACATTCTTCACCGCGAACAAGCGATAGTTTTCCGTCACCGCACCATTCGACCAACATGCAGGATTGCCCTGCAGCCGGACAGGTATAGCCGGGCGTCACGCGACACATGTCGGTGCAACCGTCGGTCGTATCCGTATTTCCGTCGTCGCAGAATTCACCGATTGACACACGGCCGTCGCCACAGCTGTCCATCGGAACGGGAATACACATGCCACCAACGCCGGCGGCCGTCGGGCACGTGAACCCGGGTTCAGTCGACTTGCAATCCGCAGCACAACCATCGCTGCCCATCTTGCCACCGTCGTCGCAGGCCTCGTCGCCGATGACTTTCAAGTCGCCACACACGATCGTGGTTTGGCAGAGTACCCCGGGCGTCGGACAAACGAAGAACGGCTCTTTTTGGCAACGGCCCGTACAACCATCGCCGGGCTCGGTGTTCATGTCGTCGCATTGCTCGTTGTCAGCCAGATTGCCGTTGCCGCAATACTCGTCACGGACGCAAAGCTCGCCCGGATCCGGGCAGTTGAAGCCCATCTCCAGTTGGCAGGTGGCGCTGCAACCATCGTTCGGAAGGTCGCCACCGTCGTCACACGTTTCGCCCATGTTCACGATTTTATCGCCACAACGAACCGTGATCACCTTGGTGCAGAGCTCGCCCGGCGTTGAGCATCCGTAGCCGGATTCGACCTGGCAGTCCAGGGTGCAACCGTCACCCGACTTGAGGTTCTTGTCGTCACAGCCTTCTTTGCCACCGACCTTGCCGTCGCCGCAAACAATGGTGGTCAAGCATGCTTCGCCCGGAACGATGCAACGAAAGTTGGGTTCAACACGACAAAGACCGGAGCACCCGTCACCCGGCTGGGCGTTGAAATCGTCACATACCTCTCCCTGCTCCACCAATCCGTTGCCGCAAACCGAGGCAGCGGCGTCCATCTCGGGGCATGCAGGGCCGGGGCACAACATTGCATCGGGCATTGGCGTCACCGCTGCGTCGCGGTCCCCTCCCGGAAACGTGAAGCCCGACGTGCCGCCCGTTCCACTCTGGGTGGTGCCCCCCTCGCCGTTGCCACCGGCGTTTCCGCCCTTCCCCCCTCCTCCCGAGTTTCCGGAAGAGCCACATCCGGCTGCAAAAAGGAGGAAAATGAAGGCGACAAAAACTCGATTGGGTCTATCCATATTAGATCTCAGAATCTACAGCATTGACGATCGACAAGTCGTGTAAAATGTTACAGATCAATTTTAGGATCGTAACTATATGTTATTATTCGATAAATCACGTGTGCTGCGTTATCCGAGGGTTAAACCACAGTCGCTGCAACAGCCGTCGGCAAGCGGTCCCACGTGACCACAGGCCGGGCAAGGGGGCTCGGCATCGGATGATGGCGCCGCTTCGGAATCGGGTGTTTCCCCCCTCATCGCGGCCTCAAAAAACGCGATAGCCTGTTCGTCGGACTGTCCCTCGGCACGCAACATGTCAAGCCATGCGTCTCGCAGCAGCTGACCAAGCCGGGGCAGGTCGTCCGGACGCGCGAGCAACAAAACCTTCGGACTGCAGCCCGTCGTACAATGATCGTCGCGACCCAGTGCAACGGGAAAGCCGGCGGCAAGACATCGATCACGAAGCTGCTTGGCATCCGCCATGGCGAGTTGCATACACGGGACCACGTCCGCATCGGCAAGCAGACGATCGGCCTCTGCGGTGGAGAGCGACGCCTCGTTGGATTCCGGAAACATGCGCAAAGTATAACCTGTGTTTCGCATCACGGGGCAGCGCAAAGCGGAACGTTTCGGAACGTTCGGAAGCCACGTATCGAGTGATACGATGCCCGCCATGTCGATCGCGAAAGTTCTCACCCCAATTCTTCTTTTAACGCTGATTCCGTTTTTCGGTTGTGCGTCCCGCCCGACGTCCGCACCGGTCAATGCCAGTGCAACGCCCGGGATCACCTCATTCAAGGCCCCGTACGCCACAACCGGTTCCATCGAGGTGCTCGACGACGGCATGAACAGCCTCATTGACGCCAATGCCAAGATCGAAGTGCTTGCCGAGGGATTTGGCTGGGGCGAAGGACCCACGTGGATTGCGGATGGCAGGTACTTGGTTTTCTCCGACGTCCCGGGCAACACCATCTACAAGTGGAAAGACGGCGAAGGCATTTCGGTGTTCATGCGTCCATCGGGAGGACTGCCCCTGAAGGACGGCAAGCCCGACGGCGATGGATCGAACGGTCTTTTCTACGACAGCGAAGGCCACCTGCTCATCGCACAACATGGTGCGCGCCGGATCGTACGGCTCGATAACCTGGCAGCCCCGAATGGTGGGGTCACCGTGCTGGCGGATCAGTTCGGTGGCAAACGCTTTCATTCACCCAACGATTTGGTTCCCGCGGGGACGGGTGTCTTTTTCACGGACCCACCTTATGGGTTGAAAGATGACAGCCAGCGCGAGCTGCCAAGCAATGGCGTGTACTACGTTTCGGCCAACGGGGATGTCCGCCTTGTCGATGGCGATCTTGAACGCCCGAACGGCATCGCGCTTTCGCCGGATGGTGCGACCCTCTATGTCGCGAACTCCGACTCGGGCAATCCGATCTGGAAAGCCTACACACTGGATGGCGAACAAAACGCATCCGACCCTCGCACTTTCTTCGACGCTCAGCACCTGAGGAAAACCGGTCGAAGCGGCGGCAATGATGGCATGCGGGTTGATGAGGGCGGCAACATCGTTGCCACGGGCCCGGGTGGCGTCTTATTTTTTTCGCCCGATGGACGTCACCTCGGCAGCTTGCTCATCGATCGTTCGGTCGCGAACTGCGCCTTCGGCGACGACGGAAAAATACTGTATCTGACGGCCAAGGACAAGCTCTTGCGGGTCAAGCTCAAGACACGCGGCCTCGGTAGATTCTAGGCTCTGGTCAAGCCGGGGCGCCGATGTTATCAAGAACGCCCGTGACCGAATCCCAGACAGCCAAGCCCCCGGCCCAAAAACCGTTGCACTGGCCGGAGATGGCCCGTTTCGCCGCGGGCGATATGGGCTATTGCCTGTACTGGAAGACGTTTGAGATGTTCCTCTTGATCTTCTACACGGACGTCTTCGGGATTCCGGCGTTGACGGCCGGGACGATGTTGGTGGTCACCCGCGTGCTTGACGCCGCCATCGATCCCTTCCTCGGCATCGTGGCTGACCGAACCGACACACGTTTCGGCAAGTTCCGACCCTACGTCCTCGCCTCTGCGATTCCGCTGGCGGTCCTCGGCGTACTGACCTTCACCACCCCCGATCTCAGCCCGAGCGGCAAGGTGCTGTGGGCCTACGCCACGTACATGGCGACGATGTTGGCCTACACGCTCGGTAACATTCCCTACGGCGCCATGCTGGGCGTCATCACCCACGACGTGCGCAAGCGCAGCACGCTCTCGGCAATGAAGCTGGTCGGTGCAAATGTTGGTGGGATCGTGGTGGCGTTGTGTACGCTCGACCTCGTCGCGTATTTCGGCGCCGGAGACAAGGCCAAGGGTTGGCAATGGACCATGGTCGCCTATGGCGTGGTCTTGATTGCGTTGCTCGTCACCACCTTTGCAGGCGTGACCGAACGGGTCCGTCCCTCGCCGACGCAGAAAACGTCAGCAAAACAGGACGTGGCCGACCTGTTCCGCAACGGACCGTGGATGTTGCTTTTCGTCATTGGCTTTATCGTTATGTTGACGATCGCGATTCGAGGCGGGACCACCGCTTATCTCTTCAAGTACTACATGCACCGCGAGGATCTCACGCAGTGGGCCCTTGCGTTGACCACGATACCGTTGACAATCGGCGCCGCACTGACGCCCCTGTTCCTGCGTTTTTTCACCAAGAAGCAACTCTTCACGATCTGCATGGTGGTGGTTGGCGTGTTGTGTATCACGGTCTACTTCATTCCCCCTGAAAACGTGGCCGCCATGTTGATCATCTCCGTGGCGATTTCGTTTGCGCTCGGTCCGAAATCACCGCTCACCTGGGCGATGTATGCCGATTCGGCGGATTTTTCGGAATGGAAGAACGGTCGGCGCGCCACGGCGCTGATCTTCAGCGCGGCTACCTTCGGCGTGAAGTTTGGCGGCGCGGTTGCACAATGGGTCGTGGGGTTGCTCCTGACATTGACCGGGTACGTGCCCAATCAACTCCAGTCAGCGGAAGCACTCAACGGCATCCTGTTGCTGACCAGCATCATCCCCGGTGTCTGCGCGCTTTTGTCAGCGATCGTGATTCAGGTGTATCGCCTGGATGCCGGCAAGCTGGATATCATCCAGAAGGATCTGCAAGATCGCCGGATCGCCCGCGGCGAAGCCTAGTAGTCCTACGCCTGCAGATTCAGATCGTCCTGCAGGTGTGTGAAACGCCGATCCCAACGTCGCAAGAATTGTGCTTCGGTTGCCGCAAAAAGTGGCCCGATCTCAACCCGGGCCGTTTCGGACAATTCAACCGCAACACTCGCGGCCTTCAACCAGCGCACGTATTGGCGGTGTGCAAGCGCAACGGCGGTCGCGGCACTGTCGTCGCCGCTTGCGTTCTTCACCGGCGCGAACTCATCGTCGCGGCTGATCTCAAGGCCCACGCTGACGGAGGCCTCCGGGATCAGGTCAAAAATAAACCGCTCGCTCTTCCAGCCCTGGGTCTCGACGACGCCCGAGGCCGTCCAAGCCTTGAGTGGTTTGGAACTGCGGTGCAAGGGCAACTTGTAACCGCGATCGGCGAGCCGTCCGAGGAACGCCACACTCCAGCAATGCATCGCGGGCGAGCCCCATCGGTAGATGAGTTGTCCGGACGCATTGCGCATGCGAGCCTGTTCGGGGGTTACCTCGGTATATTCCACGATGCGATCGGCGCCGCCCACGCGAACAAGGTGTCCCAGTTTTTCGTCGGGATGGGCTTTTTCCAGCACCTTCGTGACGACGTCGGCCTTTTCTATCGTCGCCAAACCAACAAGCTCGACGTCGTCAACCGGCGCGAGAATGTTGTCCACTTGAATGTAGATGATCTGTGTTACGCCCTCGCGGCGCAGCCGCTCCAAATTGCCCGAGGCAACGAGCGCCGTGAAGCAACCGCCGTGACCATCCGGGTTTTCCAGAAGCGCGCCAGGACTTGCAAGCAAAGCGCGACCCTCGCGATCCAGACTGGGCACCGTGCTTTGACTGAAGAAGCGAACTTGTTCGGATTGCAGACCAAAGTTTTCGTGTTGTGAAAAAAAATCCCGGGTGTCGGCATCGGTCATCGGCGAGGTCATCACCAGAAACGGAACGCTTCGATTGCAACGCCGTGAAAGCGACAACACCTTCTCCGCTTGCAGCTGGTAGATCGTCTTCCGTGAGTGCGGTGCGATGGGAAAACATCCCTTCGGCGCCGTCAATCCAAGTCGCGTGCCCTGCCCACCTGCGACCATCAAGACCGCAACTTGACCCTCTTGCAGACAAGACTCGCCCGCCTCTCGAAGCGGCGCGGCGCGGGTTGATCGTGCTGCGAAATCGTACACGCAGCTCGGACCAATCTCGGCGAGGTCCGGTGGTTCCGCCGCATGCTCAAGCTCTTCCCAGTCGATCTGCGAGAGGCGCGTCGCGAAGGCTGCTTTCTCCGACCCTGATAGGGTTTCGAGATGGACCAGCAAATGGTCTTGTCCGTGTTGCTTCAGGGTGGCGGAAAGTTTAGCGGAGATGGTCATGGTCAGCAGCGAATGAATACCACCTCAAGGTTCGGTGTGCCTCATGCGCTCGAACACGTTGCGGGTGATTTTTGCGATCCGTGGGTCGGGGCCGAAGCGTTTTTCGTACGCATCCGGACGCGAATATCCCGGTGGCTCGGAAAGTCCGTCCGACCACCAACAGGTTGCCGCATTGAAAACGATGTTGCCACGCGGGCCGGGGTATACGGTCGCCGCGTATTCGCCCGGGCCAGCGGAACTCTGCGTTGGTCCGCCAGCCACCACCTCAAGGCCTGGAATTTCGGTGGCCGGATCCCCGTGGAACTCCCAGCCTACAAGACCCGGGACGCCCTCCCCTTCTTTCATCCCCGTGCCCTCAAACAACCAGTGGTCGGGCTTTCGACAGATCCAATCGGCTCCGCCCATGATGGGCCCTGTGCTACGACCACCCAGCAGCAAGGATTCGTCAGGCGCGGTGCGCGGCAAGGTCGACATCTTGATGAAGGTCTCGTCCCCCTTTTCGTCGCGTGGACCGAAGCGATCGATTCGGCTCATCGTACGGTTGGGGCGTCCGTCACTTGAAGGTCCGACGTCAATCAGACCGCAACAGGTGTTGCCCGACAAAAACGCCACCGAAAGGCCACGATCGATCGCAGCCTTTAAACCGTAAAACATGGGCAGGGAATAGTATTCATCGTGCCCCATCGAGACGAGGCCTCGGCCTCGCAGCAGGCTTCCAGCGTCGGTGTGTACATCCAAGTTTGAGATGTAGCTGGCATCGTAGCCCTGTGATTCCAGCCAAAACACGGTGGGAAACTCCCACAGCAAAAATTCACCCGATCCCTGCGATTGCGGCGGCATCCCAAACTGGCAATACCGACCGTAAGGCCGATCAAACGTGACACGGGATCCAGCTCCCCAAAACCACGTATCGATGCCGTCGTCATACAGCGAATGTTGTTTGGGCCAGCGGTTGTAGGCCTGCCATGTGGTATCCGAGACCTGCACCAGGAAATCAGCTCTGCGATCGTCTCGTACCACAAAGGTAATGAAGCTATCGAGACCCGTCGAGTGTATTCGCAGCTTCGCGAGATACACGCCGCTACACCAGTCGTTTGGAATCACGAACGCGGTCGCAACCTCCCAGTGGCACTCGCGCACACGGCCCGGACCCTCGGGTGGATCCTCCTGGATGCGACCCTGAAAGGGTCCGAGTTTCGCCATCGATCGCGCGCCCGTGCCCCCGTAATAACCCATCCGGAAAATCTCGACCTCGAAGGAAGCCGAGGGATTCGTGCTGACAAAGAGCTCAAGCTTCTCGCCCGCGCGGATGGAGGTGGCCGAGGCGTAGCCCTCGATTCCCGGACTCCGGTACGTCGTTGCGGGATCTAACTTTGGATTCTGCAAAAGCCAGGTGCGCGTCCCTGCGTGCGCATTCTCACGTCGAATCAGATCCCCCGCTTCCGATGTGTAGGCGGTCCTCGGCAATTGGGGTGCGCACGATGGAAGCACGCCGGGCAGAAGCGCGGCAGCTCCCATTTTGGACAGCGTGACGATCGCCTTCCGACGCTCGGCTGAACCGGGTGATGGCTTCGACATCAAACGGACTCGATGGGAACGCGCGGGGGAGTGGCGCCGGGAATTTCGGGCTCAAAGACGCCGAGGACGTCGTTGGCCTCGTACCAGATCTTTTGTAGGGCTCCTGCTTCGCCGGGATCGTCGGCCACGAGCGTCAGGATCTTCATCATGCTTTCACGGGCTCTGCGCAACTCGAAGGCAAGCCAGCGGGTTTGTGTCCCCATGTCACTTTCGTCACGCCTAACGGCGTTTTCGATCTCGCGGATCCGGCGTTCGGTCAACAGATGGCGTCGTGGTGGACGCCCCGAACCATCACAATCGCCACAACGAACGGGGCCGTTCACACTGCCCACCTCTCCAAGTCCAAGACAGGTCAAGCACTTTCCGCGCAGGCTCTCGTTGTTTCCCATGAGGGGATATTACCGCCGATTCGCACCAATCAACAGATGCCAACCTCGCTTCTTTGCCCGCCAACCTGGTTGGCAAGGTTTTACCTGACACCCCGTCAAATCCCCGGTTTTGTCGGAAACACCTGGCACAGCACTTGCGATGAGATCGAGACATGACCACGAAACGCACTACGGCCATCGACCTCGCAAAGCGCTGGGGCTGGGCAGGATTTTCCGCCTTCCTCCTCGCCATCACCTCCTGCACCGTCCACGATCTTGAGGCGCCAATGCCGCTACCCGGGGGCCAGTTCGACGTGTTGCAAGAAGTGAACCCCATCCGCGATATCGACATCCTGTTCGTCATCGACAACTCACATTCAATGAAGCTCGAGCAGGAAAACCTGAGGAGAAATTTTCCAAAGTTCATCTCTGTGCTACAGAACATCAAGGGCGGATTACCCGACGTTCACATCGGCGTCGTTTCCACCAACGTCGGAGCGGGGAACATCCTCTTCCCGGGCAACAGTGCCTGCAGTTTTCCCGGTGGTGATCGCGGGCAGTTCAAGCCGACCGTCGATAGCGGTCTTGAACCTGGCGCCAAATTCATCATCGCCACGAACGGCGGCAAACAAGACAACATCGTCGGAGACGCGTCGATTGCCGAGGTTTTCTCCAGGCTGGCGAACCTGGGAATCGAAGGTTGCGGCTACGAACACCAGCTGCAGGCAGCACGACTCGCCCTCTTCGAGAGCTCGACGCCAAACAACGTCAATTTCCTCCGCAAGGATGCGTACCTGGCAATTATCTTCATCACGGATGAAGACGACTGCTCGGCCCCTCCGGACTCTGATTTTTTCGTCAGCTCCGACTATTCGACAACCGAGCAACAGCCCAGCTTGCGTTGTGCACTCGCTGGTCATCGCTGCGACGGCGCATTTCCGCCCGCAAGCGCGTTCCAAACCGCACTCGCCAACTGTGTTGCAGATGAAAATGGTGGCGGCAAGTTGATCCCCGTCGCCGGAATCGTCAACGACATCAAAAGTCTCAAAACCGCACCCGGGCGAATCCTCGTCTCCGGAATCATGGGCAAGTCAGCCGATCCGGCATCAAGCAACTACGCGATTGTTCGCCGGGACGGCAAATTCGATCTGGCGCCGACCTGTACAACCCCGGACGGTTCTGCTGCGCCTGCTCTTCGCATGAAACAGTTTGTCGAAGCGTTCCGGGGCCCGGATGGGACACCGAGTGGCTCAATCGAGAGCATCTGTCAGGACGACTTTGGGCCAGCGTTGACGAACATCGCAAAACGCATCGAAAAGGCCATCATCAAGGGCTGCGTTGATTCGCTCTTACTTGATTCGGATCTCGACGGAAGCAACGGCGACTTCGTTCCCGAGTGCGTGCTATCCGAACGCGTTCCGAATCCAACCACGGGCCAGGTCGACCAGAAGTCGATCGCGAACAAGTGCAACAACACCTCCGATCCGAAGGCCTCGACCAACAAACCGTGTTACGCAATCGTCCGGGACAGCACCTGCACCGCGATCGACGGAAACCCTGCGGGCGGCTGGTCTGCCGACGTTTATCGGGACGGCGACGCCCCCCCTGGCACGATTCAGGTCACGAGCTGCCGAACCTGCGCTCGCAGCTCGCCGGAGGCACCGGAGGTCAAGGCGGGGCTCTGTCGCTAGGTCCCACAAAACGTCTGGTGCACCACCTCGGAGGGATCCGGGGGGTCGCGATATTCGAGGTGCTCCGGATTGTCCTGATAGGGGGATTTCAGTGCCGCGACAAGCGCGTGCATCACGGAAAAATCACCGTCATCAACGCCTGCGCGGATCGCCTGCTCGACGCGATGGTTGCGTGCAATCACGGTCGGATTGTGCGCTGCCATCCGCAGCACAACGTCCATCATCCCACCGGATTGCCGCGCAAGGCGTGCCTGCCAGTCGGTGTACCAAGTCGAAAACTCCGAATCCCGATACACCGCACCCTGCGGCAACGCATCGGCTGTTAGATCCCGAAAGGTGTTGGTAAAGTCGGCCTGGTTTTCTTTCATCCATGCAAGAAGCCTGGCGACGAGCGCGCCATCGTCGGTCTCCTCGGTGGAAAGGCCAAGCTTCGAGCGCATGCCCGCCAACCACAGCTGACGAAAACGTTCCGGGAAACGATTGATGGCTTCCTCGGCCAACTTCAGCGCGATCTCGGGTTCGTTGTCGATGAGTGGCAGCAGCGCCTCGGCGAGTCTTGCGAGATTCCACTGCGCAATCTGCGGCTGATTGCCGTAAGCGTATCGGCCATGGTGATCGATTGAGCTGAATACGGTGCCGGGATCGTAGGTATCCAAGAACGCGCACGGACCGTAGTCAATCGTTTCGCCCGACAAGGTCATGTTGTCGGTATTCATAACGCCATGGATAAAGCCAACGTGCATCCATCTTGCAATCAAGGCCGCCTGCGCTTCTATGACAGCTTCGAGCAAACTCAGGTAGGGATTGCTGGTGTCTGCCAGTGCGGGATAGTGACGTGCCAGCGTGTGTGCGGCCAGCGTTTGCACCCCTTTTGTATCTCGGTTCGCCGCGAACAATTCAAAGGTGCCCACACGGATGTGGCTCGACGCAACCCGCGTCAGGATGGCACCGGGCACCGTGGTTTCGCGATACACAGGAGCCCCGGTCGTCACAACCGCCAGGCTGCGCGTCGTGGGGATGTCCAACCCATGCATCGCCTCGCTGATGATGTATTCGCGCATCACCGGACCAAGCGCAGCACGCCCATCTCCCCGTCGCGAATACGGAGTGGGTCCCGAACCCTTGAGTTGAATGTCGTATCGTTGACCGCGATCGTTCACGACTTCGCCGAGCAAAATGGCGCGACCATCACCAAGCCGCGTGAAGTGTCCGAATTGATGGCCGGCATAGGCCTGTGCGATCGGCTCCGATCCATTCGCCAGCTGGTTGCCCGAAAACACGGCTGCACCCTCGGGCCCATCGAGCCGCTGTCCATTCAGACCAAGTTCGGCGGCCAACGCGTGGTTGAACACGATCATCTTGGGCGAAGGCACCGGCGTCGGCGCGACCCGGGTGTAAAACGTTTCCGGTAAGCGGGCGTAGCTGTTGTCAAAGGGTCGGCCCAGATCGGCAAGTGGCAAGTTCGCGGACATCGTCTGAGCCTAGCTCAGGAAACGCCGTCAGCGGAAGATCGCGGTGAAGACGTTAAAGGTCGGCGGTTCGACCGCATTGAGAGCGTCATCTTCAGTGTAGTTGAAGGCTGCAACGCCGACACCGTTATCCGACATGCCGCAAGACACCGGCAAAACCCGCAACATCGGTAGGGAATGCACCTTGGTCGCTTCGGTCCATTTTCCGCCAAAAGGCAACCGGGCACCCCAGACACTGAAGGTGTAATCGTCGGTAGAAGATTCATCGCGGCGCCAGATCGCCATCACATTCCCCGCCCCATCGAGGCCGACACACGGCTCGGGATCGGTGTCCGTTCGCAACTTTGCGCGGTTCACTGTTTCGAGGGGAACTGGCTCGGACCAAACACCGCCGAGCGTCAGCCGCGTCGAATTGACGTTCCAGAAAGATCCCGCCGTTGAGGCCCAGGCGACGGTCACGTTGCCGAACTTATCAACCACAGCCGAAGGAATACCATCACTTGTTCCCATTGTGATTGGTGTCTCTCCCAGGAATGCGTCACCGTTGAAGACGCGGGCGATAAGGCCACTGCTGCCTGAAGAGGAAGTCCACAACAATACTCCCCGCCCGTCGCCATTCATTGCGACGGTGGGCGAAAAGGCCCGCTCATCTGAGTTCTCCATCAGAACGGGCGTGGAAACGCTCGCACCCGAGAAACGTGCTGTCCAGATGCTCTCGGCGAAAACACCACCCTGAGAGAAGGCAATGATGCCCTGTTCCTGCGCGTTGATCGCAACAGAAGGCGTGTGCTCCTCGTCAACCGTGGAAGGTTTCACCACCGCCGGACTCGACCAGGTCGTCCCCCCAAAAAAGGCCGTCCAAAGTGTCGAGACGTTCGCGTTGTTGGCGTCCTTCGAGGCTGCCTCCCAAACCACCCTAGCTTTCCCCGCCTTCGAGACCGCAATATCGAGACCTCCCCACGACGCGCCCTTCCACAACGATTGGGGAGCCGTCCAGTTCACGCCGTCCATGGATGTGCTGGCCCAAAGGCCTCGGTCTGCGTCGGGCGTGTCAATCGGAATCAAGGTCCAGACCACCACCGCGCGACCCGTCCCATCCATTCCGATGACCGCGTCTTGCGGATAGACTCGGTTGTCAATTGGTACCACGTTTCCCCAGACGCCAGTCGCAGCCGTGTACTTTTTTGATTTGACCCTATTTCTTTCGGTCCAAACAACAACCGCATCACCGTTCGGTGCAACCGCAACCCGCGGAAGAATCGATGACGCCGAACCATCGTCCTCTTGATTGACCGCCGCCGCCCACTTTGGATCTGGATTGATGACGCTCCCCGGAGCGTCCGGAATCGCCATCGAATCCTTCACACCTGCATCGGTGACCTGCATCGGCATCGTGTCATTGCCGGAGATGCGAACATCCGGATTGGTGCCACCGTCATCGCCAGGTTGCCCGCCACTGGCAGACAACACAACATCGGCAGCGGCGCTGGTTCCGCCCGGAATTGCGCGAACCTCAGCCGAACGGCCTGAGCCGACCTCGACGCCGCTCGCGGCAAGCGCGCGCACGCTGACGACGACGCCGATCTCGCTTTCGGTATCGAGGTAGATCGCAAATCGTGACACACCGGTTCCATCCGACTCAAAAATGGCGTTGCGCCTCTCTAGCGGATGCTCGCCACTGCTGGCAAGAATTTCGAGCGAGGTTATCGAGCCTGCGTCCAGATCACTTGCCAGCGATATATTGACCGGCACAAGAGCCCGACCATTTTCGGAACAAGCAGTCAATGCGACGGCAGCCAACAGAGACAGAAGGTGAAGTCTGGTTTTCATTGCGGTTAACCTGTTGAAGTAATTCAAAGACACATCGTACCGGCTGGACAACTGGGTTCCTTGGTGCTGTCGAACGCACCCCCCACTACAAGACCGACCACCACGGCCGCTGTCGCAACGACAACTGCACCCCAGAACCAACCACTTTCAAGGAGGTGGCCTCCCTCGTCCGAAGAGGCCGGCTTGGCGCTGACCAGGGGTGCAGAGGCGGTGTCATCCGGTGCGGATTTGGGCTCGGTCGGCACCGCTCTATCGATGGGCGCGGTGACCGGCTCCGGCTTGTGAGCTGCGTTCGCTGCCTGAGAAGCCTGCAACGCTTCCATTTCCTTGATGTAGCCCTCGACCTCCGCCCGTTCAGGGGTGTTAAGGCCCTGGGCCTTGCGCAGGTAATCGCGGAAACTTGAGATCGCCTTGTCGGGAACGCCCAGGTTCTGATAAGCGCGCCCGATGTTGCGCAGATACGTCGGATGCAGCGACTCGGCGTAGAGTTTGGCGAAGAGATCGATTGCCTCCTCGTAGCGCCCGGCGGCAAACGCTTCGCGGGCTTTCAGCTCCTTGGCATCGGCCGCAAGCGCATGGGAGGGCACGAGCGCGGGGGAGGTGAGTAACAAGAAGAGGGGCAGCAACCAGCGGGTCGCAAGACGAAGGGAAAGGTCTTTCATTGCGGTCGCACATATTAACGCGAAACGATGGCAAATACTGCAGGGCCACTTCAGGTCACCGAAATCCGTGGGAAGGTGCGCATCAGGCCGTAGACTCAAGGCCCATGGCGCCTTCGGCAACGATCTACCACCTGAAAATCGACCTCTCGGACGTGACGCGTGGCGTTTACGAATCGCTGGACCTGCGGATTGCGCAACACCCTTCCGAATCGACGCGGTATCTGATGACCCGGATCATCGCCTACTGCCTGTGTTACGAAGAAGGCATTGCCTTCACGAAGGGGCTCGCGAATCCAGACGAGCCTGCCATTTGGATCCGCGATCTACAAAACAACCTGCGGGCTTGGATAGAGGTAGGCTCACCGTCTGCGGATCGACTGCACAAGGCACGCAAGGGTTGCAACCGTGTGGTCGTATTCACGCAACACGATCCCGCCTTGCTAAAAAAGACCGCGACCGAGCGGGACATTCATCAGATCGAGTCCATCGAGGCCTATGCTATCGCCCCTGCGTTTCTGGACGAACTCGATGCGGCCACCAATCGCAACACTGAATGGGTGGTTGTTCACACCGACGGAGACCTCCTCGTCACGGTCGGCGACGATGGATATTCCGGTACGGTCGAGCGGTTCGCGCTGACTTGAGATACACTTTCCAACCGAAATGGATATTCAGCGAAAGTTCATGACTGCATTGTTGGCGATCCTCGTGGTCGTTGGCATCGGCGTCTCGGGCTACCAGTTGATCCTGAATGTCAAATGGCTGGATGCGCTGTACATGACAGTCATCACACTCTCGACGGTGGGGTTCGGAGAGACACTGGCCGGTCTCGACCACAGCAGCACGGGCAGAATATTCACGATGTTTCTCATTCTGATGGGTACGGGGACCCTGGTCTATTTCGCCAGCGTCACGACCGCATTTTTTATTGAGGGTGAACTCACCAATATCCTTCGGAGACGCAAAATGGACAAAGAGATCGCAAAACTTGGCAGTCACACGGTGGTGTGTGGCATCGGCAATACCGGAGTCCACGTCGCCGCCGAGCTCACTGCCATCGGCGAAAAATTCGTGGTGATCGATCAGAGCCAGCCCCACCTCGATCATGCGCTTGAACGGTGCGCCTTCCTTTACATCACTGGGGATGCGTCGGATGAAACGACGCTACAAAAGGCGGGCATTACCAGCGCGCGCGGCATCATCATTTCGCTGGGATCGGACAAGGACAACCTCTTTGTTACCTTCACGGCTCGGCAATTGAACCCGGATGCCCGAATCGTTACACGAGGCTTCGAGCCGGCCATTCGAGATCGACTGCTCCGCGCCGGCGCCAACGCCGTCGTCATCCCCAACCAGATCGGCGGAATGCGTCTCATCTCTGAATTGATCCGGCCGCATGTGGTAGGATTTCTGGATCGCATGTTGCGGCCCGCGCAGACCGTGGCGGTCGCGAATGATTCGATTTGGCGCATCGAGGAAATTGAAATCACCGCCAATTCCCGTGCCGCGGGCAGCGCGCTCGGCGAACTTGGCATTGAAAAACATGTGGGCATCCCCATTCTTGCCGTCATGTTTCCATCCCGAGAAGAACCAGTCTACTACCCCAAGCCCGATACCCGGCTGGAAGCGGGGAGCCGCCTCGTGGTGATGGCGGAAAAAGCGCAGGTCGCACGATTGCGCGAGATTGTGTCGGCCTAGTTGTTCGAGTTTCCGGTGTTCAAACAGGCTCGATGCCTGTCATCGTCCCGGTGCTGCCGGTGAACCGCTCTGCCGGAACCCCCAGTCGCTGCAATATGTTCACGAAAAGGTTCGGCAGCGGGTAGTTGCGCGTCCTATCAAACGCCAGATGCTGGCCGTGACGAAACCCACCGCCCGTGAACAGAATCGGCAAGTTGGTCGTGCTGTGGGTGTTCGCGTCCCCCAGGTTACTCCCGTACAAAATCATCGTTCGATCGAGAAGTGGTGCACCGTCTTCTTTCACGTTCTTGAGACCGCTGAACAAATCCGAGAGCAACTTCATGTGCTCGCGATCGATGGCGTCAAGCTGGGCCAGCTTCTCCTCGGACTTTCCGTGATGCGAAAGGCTGTGGTACCCATCCTTGATCGTTGCGCCGGGCACGATCACCACGGGTGAAGCCACGCTGTCCAACATCAAGGTAATCAGCCGCGTCGAATCCGTTTCAAACGCCAACCGTGCCATCGAGTACATCAAATGCGTGCGCCGAAAATACTCAGTGGGCGAATCAGCATCCCTCGGTTCCGATACCGAAACCTTTGGTTTGGGAACATCCTCCCACTCACGGGAGACAGCAATGCGTCGTTCCAGATCGCGAACGCTTGTGTAGTACTGTTCCATCCGCTCGCGATCCACGGCGGGCAAGCCCTTCTCCAATGATTTCGCCTGCGCACCCACCGCATCCATCACGCTGCGACCCATCGCCAGCCGCCGTAACTGGGCGGCTTCCTCCGTGGGGCTGCCTTTCAGAAACAGTTTCCGGTAGAGAACAGAGGGCTTCTCCTCGCACGGGATCACCACTCCGCCCGGTGTCCAGGAAAGGCTACGGGGCGCGTTGTTGACGTTGACCCCCAGCGTCAGTGTTGGGAAACGTGTCAGGTGCCCGATATGCCGGGCAGCCACCTGATCGAGAGAAATCGTATTGCGAAATCCGCCGCTCGCGGGGTGAGCGGCCGCCGTCAGGAAGCAAATATCCGCAGGATGGCCACCATCGACTTCGGGATGAGACGAACCGCTGATGAGCGTGATGTCCTTGCGGTGTGACAGAAGGGGTTCCATGTACGGAGACGGTTGATAGTCCCGTCCGGTTTCTTTCGGATACAGACGATCGTTGAGCAGGCCAAGGTTGTTGCAAACCGCCAGGAAGCGTCGCGGAGTCGCCTTCGCGGCACCTGCCACCTTGCGTGGACACATCACCTCCAGAGCCGGCAGCGCCATCGCCACCCCCATCGCAGCAAGCGTGTGACGGCGGCTCAAGGGTTTGAACGACACGGTATTTCTGGAACGGATCATTTGCGTAGAAAAAGCTCACTTTTTGCGACTTCAGCCACGAGGGTGCGAACGCCATACTGTCGATTGGCCGCGCGATCCAGAATTGCCTCGACCCGTGCGCGATCGCCGAATCGAACGGGAGAGCCCGTCGCATAGACAACCAGTTGTTGCACGAGGTTGCGTGCAATCTGGCGCTCTTGTCGAAGCAACAACTTCTTCCACTCGAAGACATCCCGGAAATTCTGGCCCGATGACAACACGCCCGAAGCATCGGCGGGTTGCGCCATGTGGAACTTGAAATCATGACCGGCTTTCCCGATCCCTTTGACGGGCTCGCCCGTTCCGATCGCGCGGTATCGATCGCGCCATCCACCGAAGACATCGAAGCTTTCGAGAGCAAAGCCCGGCGGGTCGATCTTGGCGTGGCAGCTTGCACACATGGGATCAGACCGATGTTTCTTTAGCTGTTCCCGAATGGTCTGAGCGCCGCGAATGTCCGGCTCGACCGCAGGGATCCCGGGCGGCGGTGGTGGCACTGGCTGCCCCATCACGCGTTCCCGAACCCAGACGCCCCGAAGCACCGGCGAGGTTGTGGTACCATTGGCCGTCACCTTCAAAACGCTGGCCTGGGTCAACAATCCGCCGCGTGGACTCCCGCGTGGAACGGGGACCTTCCGAATCGAGACACCGGTGATACCCGGAATCCCGTAATGATTGGCGAGGCGCTCGTTGATCATTACAAAGTCGGACTGGACCAAATTTCGGGCAGGCAGGTTATTGCGAAGAAGTTCAGCAAAGAATGCTCGGGTTTCAGCGGTTGACGATTCGAGCAAGAGATCGTCGAGATAGTAGTCAGGATACAAATCGGCATCCGGCGAGGTCGCCGTGATCTTGCGCAGATCGAGCCAGTAATTGAGGAACGCCTCGATGAACCGCTCGGATCTGGGATCCTTCAACATACGCTCAACCTGCATCGAAATCGAGTCGGGTCGATGCAGCGTTCCCGAGGCGGCAAGCGACTGCAACCGATCGTCGGGTCGTGAATTCCAAAAAAAGTAGGATAGTCGCGAGGCGACGGCCACATCGTCGAGCGCCCCTGGTTCCTCTTCGAGGTACACAAATCGGGGCGAACACAGGACCGCAATGTAACCTGCAATCATCGATTCGGTGAACGACGCCCCGGTACCCTTCGCACGTTCAACCACAGCAAGAAAAAGCTTCAAATCGTCGGCGGTCGCCGGGCGTCGATAGGCACGATTGACAAAATTCTGCATCAACCGGCTGGCATCGGCTTCCGGCGATTGGGATACGAATTCGATCTCGCCACTCGGCAGCCTATTGGTCCCAAGTTCGCCGAACAACAGCTTGTTTCCGGCGGTTGGCCATTTTTCCAGGATGGGCCCTTCGACCTCAAGCCAGCGAAACACGACACCGGGAACGCCTTCGCTCGTCGCGAGTGGATTTTTCCACTTTGGTGGGCGCGAACGAAACAATCGGCTGGCGTCAGGTTGAATCGTTTCTCCCGCCGACAGGTAGGCAGTAATTTCTCGAACCGTTGGATCGGGTTCGATGTCGACCGCATCGATCCGCCGCAAGGATCCTGACCGGGAACGTGCATAAAGCGTGACGGGCTCGGAACGTCGACCCCGCGAAACCTTGTCGAGATCGGCCTCCCATACCCTGCGGTGGTTGTGCCAGTCGGGACCGTTCGGTTCGAGCCACACCGTGTGTGCGCGCAGGCGTAGCCTGTATAGACCCGAGCTTGTCGCTGCGAAACGGTCGAACTTCGGCTCGATGGGTTCATACGAGCTCGCAATGACACCCACCCCTTCGAGTTCGCGCGTGGTGGGATCGGACGCACCGACCGTCACGGGTTGCGTTCCGGCCCGAACTTCGGGTTGCGCCGCGTAACCCAGGGTTGGAAACGTCGCACGGTCTGCACTGCGATTGAACTCGCTGTAGCGCATCGGTCCGACAAAGCTATTCATATCCCGGGCGTAATATCGGGTCGTCTTGTACTCGGGTAGCACGGCCTCGGCTCGAATGACCTGACGGATTGCCTCTTCGGCCACCACGAGGTACTGCGCCATTTGTACAAAGGACACATCAAGCGCATCCCCCACCTTGTTGAAGCGATGCGACTCACCATCTTCGGGTAATAGATCTTTCAACTGCAACCACGTCGCTGAAAAAAGATCGCGAAGGGTATTTTCGTATTCGTGACGGTTTAACCTTCGGCGGGTAGAACGGCCCTGCGCAGCCTCTCGCGCCAGATCCGTTGCGACCAGCGGATCTGCCAGTGCACTCAGGAACTGTTTGGTATGTGTTGCGGAAGGCTTTCGTTTCTTCCCGGGCGGCATTTCACCCGCGGAGACGCGGTCATACACCTTGACCCAGGATTCAAAGGTCTTTCGATCACCGAGCGCGATCCCGAGGCCCGCAAGATCGAGGCCCGCCTTCGCACCGTCACCGTCGTGGCAGTCGAGACAGTGCTGCTCCACGTACGAGCGAATTTGAGACGGGGTCGCCGCCAACGCGGCATTGCCAGCCAACAATATGAAGATTCCTGCGATTCGTGTCATCGAACATTCCGACAGTCAGAGGGGTCAGTTCGCCGGAGGCATATAGTCTCGCCACATCCAGGCCATGGTGTCCGCGAGCGTTTTGTCGAAAATGCGGCCGTCACAATGTTTGGATTCGACACTGTAGACGTATCGATGATGGTAACCCGTGGCCTTCAACGCCGCTGCTGTTCGCTCGTTTGCCATCTTCCAATTATGGTAGCTCGACTCGGGCAACGCCACGCCAATGTCGTGCTCGGCGACGTGGAGAAAGATCCGCAGCGGTTTCACCGGCGTGTTCTCGATGAGTTTCAAGCTTGAGTGGTATTCCCATGCGCCCAGTGGATACGCCGCTTCCTCTGGAGCATCATCGTCCTGCTGATCGACGAACGTGCCCGAGTAGGTGATGAGCCGGCGAAAGAGATCCGGGCGAAACCATCCCATGGTCAAGGCAGCAGCGCCCCCTGAACTGCAACCAAACGTACCACGGCCCCAGGGATCCGAGGTCAACTTGAAGCCGGGATAGACGGACCGGAGCTCGGCGTTGTTGAGCACGGCCGGCAGCACCTCGTCGTTGATGAATCGGGCCAGCCGATCCGACATCGTGTCGTATTCCAGGCCTCGCTCGCTGCCCTTGCTGTCCGAACCGCCGTTGGCCACCGCAACAAGGACAAGAGCCGGCAGGTGGCGATTGGGATCCTTTGAGATCGACAGGTTGTCGATGGTACGGCTCAAGCGGTCAAAGGGCCCGGGACCATCGTGCACGATCATGAACGGCGCCGGCGTGCCGTCGAGATATCCCGCCGGAACATAGACACTGATCTTGCGAGTAAACGGGTGCTGGTGTTCCGGCTTCAGCGTCGTGTCCTCGCCACGGAAGATCGCGCTCTGCGACGACGCAATCTCGAAATCGAAACGCCGCCCCTTTGGCGCGCCGCGGTCGGTGAGGTCGGGATCCATCGTGAAGTCGGGGCCAACGGTGAAGTTACCCTCCCCTTCCGTGGAAGGGAGCGACGCAACCGGCGGGGGAGCGGCCACCACGGGCGCGGCAGCCTCCGGAGGGCGACACGCAGGGTTTAAAGATCCAAGAAACGCAATAGCCACACCATATCGACGCATCTAATAAAGATAACGGCGATCGAACACAAAACAATCCTCACATGGCCTGAAGGCAACCAAATCAACGGTATTTCGAGACGTCCGTGCCGGGCGTCACAAATTCAAACCATCAGTCCGGGCAGACCACCCGTCGCGTTGTCCTTTTCGCTGAACGACTGGATCTGTGGGAGGCCCATGTAATGACACATGGAAACCAAAAGACGCGTGTGCTGAGGCGAGGTCACAAGCGTTTCACCAAAGCGCAGCGATTGCCCGAGTCGGACACCGTGGTTGCGTCCACCCGCGACAATGAAGGGGATCTTCGCAACCGCGTGCGACGCGCCCCAACCAACTTCGCTGCCCCAAACGACCAGGGTGTTGTCGAGCATGGTTCCGTTGCCTTCCGGAACGGCCGACATCTTGTCGAGGAACTTCGCAAACATCTCGTTGTACCAGGTGTAGATCTGCTCGCAGTGCGCCCACGCCTTGCTGTTGGCGACGGGCGGTTCATGGGTCGAGGTGTGGTGATCCATCGTTCCGCCAAGCCATGTGTAATACGGACTGCCGTCATTTTCACCAAGCCGATATTGCATGCTCGCGATGTTGGTCAGGCCGCACGCGAAGGACGCCACGATCATATCCATCTGCTGGGCCCAGGCATCCGGCGTTGCGGGTCCGCTTTGCGCATCGACGCGCTTGGCAATCGTGGGTGCCGCACACGACGCCACCTGCAGGCTGATCCGAGCTTCGACTTCGCGGATGGCGTTCAGGTGCGCATCCAGTTTGTACCGCTCGGGGGCCGCAAGTTTGCGTTTGAAGATGCCCAGGTCGTGGTTCACGGTGTCGAGCAAACTTCGACGATCAGCCGTCATTGCCTCGAGCTGTTCTTTACTGGCACCCAGATTGCCAAACAACCGCTTCAACGCGTTCTGCGGATCTTGCTCGGGTTCGAGTGGCTTGGCCGAACCGCGATAGATCATCCGTCGACCCGGATGGGAACCACCCGAGCGAAGTCCAAACTCAAGACTCCGGTAGGGCGTCTTCGGATTGAGCGCGTCGACGATCACCTGATCCACAGAGGCCGAGTAGTTCCACCCGTGATCGCCAAAGGTCGATCCTGGCATGACGCCGCGCCCGGTCCACAAGAGCGGAAAGCCCTTGGTGTGATTTCCCCCCAGGCGATCGGGGTTCATCTGCATGTTCTCGATGTTGACGATGTTTTTCTTGTGACGTTCGAGTGGCGCCATGATCGGCCCGAGGATGGGCGCTTCTGCCGGTCCGGAGGTTCGCCATTTGTTGTAAACGGTGCCGTGCGGGGTAAACCACAACAGCAATCGCTTGGGGCTTGTTTCGGCGAACGCGTCAAAAAGGGGCACAAACGGCGCCAACGCAGGGGCCAGACCCATGGCCTTTAATACAGACCGGCGACTCGTGCGCGGGGTCGAGTTCCAGTTCGACAACAACGGCCACTTCATGGCTGGCCTCCCTTCATCGTTGCGTATGACATTTGGTAGAAGGCAGGCGTTGTGACCAGCGTTCCAAGAAGCACCCGAACGTCGCCTCCAGCGGACAAAAACGCCTTGGCCGTATCTTTGATCAAACAGTCGTCACCCTCGCCCGCTCGCCGGCCCAGGGTGTATTCAACCCATTGCCGCACCATGCATTCGGCAACCACCTCGCTGCCTGCAAGCTTCTGCGATAGCTCAACCGCACCGACAAACGCGCCATCTACGTCACCCGCTTCGGTCAACTCACCCGAAGCGTCGATGGGCTTTCCATTTTCATCCATCCGGTAGGCGCCAAGCGCGTCGTAGTTCTCGAAGCCAAGGCCAATCGGATCGATGAGCAGGTGACACGACGCACAGGTCGGATCCTCTTCGTGAATCGCAAAGCGCTCGCGGGTTGTCGCATCCGGCGAAGGCATCGGAACCGCATTGTTCACATTGTCGGGTGGCGAAGGCAGATCCTGACACAAGAGGCGCTGACGAATCGCAACGCCGCGCTTGACTGGCGAGCCTTGGTCAGGGTGCGCGTGGGTGGCCATGAACGCGGGCAAGGTCAACAAACCTGCCCGCTGTGATGGATCCGTTGCAACGGGTGCGTTGATATCGGCCGAAGCCTTGACGCCGTAAACTTTCGCGAGTTCCGGTGACGGAAAGCCGATGTTTGTCGTCAACAGCGTGCTCAAATGCGCATCACCGTCGAAAAACGCGTGATCGATATAGCGATGGGCGTCGTCCAACATCGCCGCGTTCAAAGCGGGTGTGTAGCCCGGAAAAACCGCGGTACTCTTGCCGAGGCTCGCGATCTCGTCGAGGCCGAGCCATTGTGTATGAAACCCACGCAGGCCTGTTCGAGCGCGGGGATCGTTCATCATGCCATCAAGCGCCGTACGAATTGCGACAGGCGTCGCAAGTCCACCCTTTCCGGCGAGATCAAGCAACGCATCGTCAGGTGTCGTATTCCAAAGCATGAAGGAAAGGCGGGCGGCAACTTCGTACTCCGTCAAACGCTCGCTGCCTTCGCCAAACTCGGCGTGATACAAAAAGTTGGGAGACTGCAACATGGCTCGGATCACGAACCGAAGCCCATCCTCATCCGTCATACGGCTTTTGAACAAAGCAAGGAACAGCTCGGTTTCCTCGGCGTCGAGCGGCCGTCGAAACGCCCGTCGACCAAACTCGGAAACAAACGCCGTCCCACAGGCAATCCCCGTGCGCGTGCCACAGTTCGCGAGGACCTTTACATCGGCTTCTGCCGCGAGGCGCTCGGCGTTTTGTTCAAACTTCTCGACCAGAAAGGCATCCACCGGCGTGTTGATGTTGCTGGAAAACGAACCCACCTTCTCGTCGGCCGCAAGTCCTGTAGCGGCCAGACCCGCAACGTGCAACAGATCGCGCACCGAGTTGTCGAGCTGGGCGCGGGTCAAGCGGCGAAGCTGGAAAGGCGCCGACTCGCCGTCCTTGCAAGCACCATCGGTCGTCCCGCTCCCCGGGACCTTATCCGATCCATCGCCGCCATGGCCACCGCCACCGCCAACCCCGCCCGATTCGCCACCGGAACAGGCCCAAAGAGGCAACATCAGCGCAGCAATGGCCACCCGACGGGCCTCGTCAAAACCCAATCTGAACACCGATTTCTTTGCCATCTTATCGAACTTCATGAGAACCATAGATTGTAGACAGTCTATGAATGGTAACAAAGACCCAAGGAGAACCCGGTAAAAGTCGCAACCGCACAGAATGAAAGCGTATTCAACGGACGAACGACTCACATTGGTCAATAGCGCAGCGATTTTAGATACAGCCACCAGTTCGGCAAAATCGATGCGACCCTCGCGCAGGCACACCCGGTCGAAACCGGGCGCGCGCGCCATGTCCTTGACGTGGGCAAATTCAATCAGCGTGGGGCTGTGTTAAGAAAGTCACATGTCCGTCCGTGTTTTTCAGTATCCCAAATGCAGCACGTGCCGAAACGCCCTCAAGTGGTTGGAGGCCAGGGGCGTCGCATACGAAACCATTCCCATCGTTGAAAAACCACCCAGTGCCGCAGCGCTTCGCGAGTTACACAAGCGTTCGGGCAAGCCCATCGCGAAGTTCTTCAACACTTCGGGTGAAAGCTACCGGGCCGGCAATTTTAAAGAAAAGCTCGCCAAGATGTCCGAGGCCGAGTGCTTCGAGGCGCTTGCCAAAGACGGAAAGCTCATCAAACGTCCACTCATCGATGCCGGCAAAGCGGTGCTTGTCGGTTTTGACGAAGCCGAGTACCAGGCAACGTTTTCTACCCAAAAGTACTCCTGACGATCGATCTCATGATGTTTCGATTTTGTCTTCTCGTTTCGGCACTGGCGCTTGGCGGTATTCCGACCGCCCGGGCCCAGGCATCGTCGAACGCATCCGATACCGCACAGGCGCCACTCGGTGGTTCCGAAGAGGCCTACCAGCTATGGGTTGCATCCCTTGAATACGAGGAGAAGAAACGGGATCCCTGGACCGCGTTTGGTCTGGAGCTCCTTTTACCCGGACTCGGCAACCACTACGCCGGGGAAGCGCAAACGGCAGCGCTCACCTGGACCGGACTCTTGATAGGAACGGTGTGGCTGCTGAAGGGCACCGGAACCTTCTGCCGATGGACGACCAGCCCCGACGACCAATGCACCGGCAATTTCGTCGACACTTACATGGGATGGGCATTTCTCGTTGGCAGCCGTCTTTTCGGACTGACAAGCGCCCCAGAGAATGTGCTACTAAACAACCGAGCGCTCAAAACCCGACTCGGCCTCGACGCCTTCATCTGGCCTAGCGTATCACAACACCAGGTCGCACTGGGACTGGGTGCCACCTTCTAGCGACCCGGGCTCGTGAGGCAACACGAACGGTCTCATTCGCTCCGGGGTTGTGCCGGTGTCGCTGGTTCGGCAAACGACCCGCCTGCCCGGTTCCCTCGCCAGAGCAGTGCGAGCGCTTCCCCGGATAAACCAAAATCAACAATGCTCTCAACGGGTTATAAAACCGTTTCGGCATCGATTTCGAGGTGATCAAATGGCGACTGATCCGCTATATTGCGTCCTCTTTCGTCCACCCCCCGGGTACCATTTTCAATGCTGCGCAATACCGCCAATCTCTCCGACTACGATGCAGAACTCTTTTCCGCGATGGAGCGCGAGCGGCAGCGCCAGGAACACCATATCGAGCTCATCGCCTCGGAAAACTACGCCAGCTTGCGCGTGATGGCGGCGCAGGGGTCGGTGCTGACGAACAAGTACGCCGAAGGTTATCCGGGCAAGCGCTACTACGGCGGCTGTGAATATGTCGACGCAGCGGAGCAACTCGCGATCGATCGCGTCAAGAAGCTCTTTGGCGCCGACTACGCGAACGTTCAACCGCACTCGGGATCGCAGGCGAACTTTGCGGTTTACATGGCACTCTTGAATCCTGGTGATACGGTTCTTGGGCAGTCGCTTGCACACGGCGGTCACTTGACCCACGGCTCGCCCGTGAACTTCTCGGGCAAGATCTACAAGAGCGTTCAATACGGTCTCACAGCCGACGGTCTGATTGACTACGACCAGGCCGAACAACTGGCACTTGAGCACAAGCCAAAGATGGTGCTCGGCGGGTTCTCGGCCTATTCGCGGATCGTGGACTGGAAACGTCTGCGCGAGATCGCGGACAAGGTAGGCGCTTACTTCATGGTCGACATGGCCCACGTGGCCGGTCTCGTCGCAGCCGGTGAGTATCCGAACCCAATTCCCTACGCTGACGTGGTCACCTCGACCACCCACAAGACGCTGCGGGGACCGCGCGGCGGCGTGATCCTTGCGAAGGCGAACCCCGAACTTGAGAAGAAATTCCAGAGCGCCGTGTTCCCGGGTGCCCAGGGCGGCCCATTGATGCACGTCATCGCCGCCAAGGCAGTCGCGTTCAAAGAGGCACTTGAGCCCGAATTCAAGACCTATCAAAAACAGGTCGTCGTCAACGCACGCGCGATGGCCAAGGTTTTCATGTCTCGCGGCTTTGACATCGTCTCGGGCGGAACCGACAACCACCTGATGCTCGTGAGCCTCATCGCCAAGAACCTCTCTGGCAAGGACGCCGATGCGGCACTCGGCAAGGCCAACATTACGGTCAACAAGAATTCGGTCCCGAACGATCCGCGCACGCCGTTCGTTACATCGGGCATTCGCGTTGGCACCCCTGCCGTGACGACCCGCGGATTCAAGGAGGCCGAGGTTACAACGTTGGCTGGCTGGATGTGCGACATCCTCGACGACGTGACCAACGAGGCCACCATCGCGCGCGTAAAAGGCCTGGTGATTGAACTGAACACCAAGTTTCCGGTTTACGCGTAGTTCGGTTGACGAACGACCGCTAGGCGGGCGTGATGTAGCCGTCAGCCGTCAGAAGCTCTGCGGTCAGGATCGCGCCCCCTGCAGCGCCGCGCAGGGTATTGTGAGACAAACCGACGAACTTGTAGTCAAACACACTGTCCGTCCGCAGTCGTCCGAGCGTGATACCCATGCCCTTTCCTGTATCGCGATCTAGCCGGGTTTGCGGTCGATTGTCTTCTTCTAAGTACGTGAGGAACGGACGCGGAGCACTCGGCAAGGAGAGTTCTTGAGGACGCCCCTTGGCGTTGCGCCAGAGCGACAGGATGTCGTCCTTCGAAGGCTTCTTCGCGAATCGAACGAACACGGCCGCCATGTGACCGTCCGAAGCGGGCACACGAATGCACTGAGCCGTGAAGTTGGGCTCCACCGCGTTTTCAATTTTCCCACCGACGATGCGGCCGAAAATTTTCAGCGGTTCGCGCTCGCTCTTTTCTTCTTCGCCACCGATGTACGGAATGACGTTGTCGACCATCTCCGGCCAGGTCTCAAACGTCTTACCGGCGCCCGAAATGGCCTGATAGGTACAGACTGCGATGTCCTTGGGTCCGAAACCCATCAGCGGTGCAATGGCGGGTACATAGCTTTGCAACGAACAGTTCGGCTTCACCGCGATGAATCCACGTTTCGTGCCAAGGCGCTTGCGCTGGAATTCGATGATCGCCGCGTGATCGGAATTGATCTCTGGAATCATCATCGGCACGTCCGGCGTTGAACGGTGCGCCGAGTTGTTCGAGACAAGCGGCACCTCGTGGCGCGCGTAATCTTCTTCAAGCTTGCGGATCTCTTCTTTGCCCATGTCCACAGCGCAGAAAACGAAATCCACCTGTCCCGCAATCGACGCGATGTCGGATGCGTTGCCGACCGTCATGTTCGCGACACCCGACGGAATCGGGGTGCTCATTGACCAGCGCGATCCGACGGCCTCCGTGTAGGACTTGCCAGCCGAGTTCGGGCTCGCAGCGACGACCGAGATGTCGTACCAGGGATGACCTTCCAGGCAGGAAATGAACCGCTGCCCGACCATGCCGGTCGCACCAAGAATCCCGACTTTCAATTTTTTGTTCATGGACAAGCTGCTCCGAGCCCCAAGGTCCCAAAGGTAGGGGACCGGTGTTCTGTGTCAAGGCAAGTCAGCGACGGAGACAGGTGAAAGCGCTGCCCGATAGTGTTCGACACCCGGTCGGGGTAACGTGGAACCCCATACCCGGACAACATGCGCGTTCTACTCCTCACGGCGCCGATGGTGCAGCTCAACACGCCCTATCCAGCGACGCCGTATTTGACCGGATTTCTGCGCAAATGGTTTCACGAGACCGGACGTCCCCATTCGGTCGTTCAGGCCGATCCGGCCCTCTCCCTGTTCCTGCGGTTATTTTCGAGCAAGGGGGTCGCGCATCTGGCGGGCGAGGCGGCGAACGTCGCCAATCCCGAGCCCCACATCGCAACGTTTGTGGCAGGGGCCGATCGCTATATCAAAGCCGCTGACTGTGCCCTTCGCTTTTTGCAGGGCAAAGACCCCACCCTTGCCCACCGCATCGCCGGTCGGGATTTTCTACCGGAAGGTCCGCGTTTCGCGCCCCTCGACGCGGTTGGCGACTCAGACGATCCCCGCGACGATCCGCTGTTCACGGGCTTTGGCAATCTTGGTGTTACGGATTGTGCGAAACACCTGGCGAGCCTCTTCATCGATGACCTTGCCGACGTCATCCGTGACGTGCTTGATCCACGCTTTGGACTCTCTCGTTACGGCGAAAAGCTGGCAGCATCCGCCGCAACCTTTGATGAGATTGCCCGCTCGTTGTCGGCTCCGCCAACGTATGTCGACCAAACGCTTGCGGCGATTGCCACCGAGCTTGCGCTAGAACACAAACCCTCCGTCGTGGGCATCACGGCCCCGTTCCCAGGCAATGTGATTGGCGCGTTTCAGCTCGCTCGCACGTTCAAACGGCTTGATCCCAGGGTGACCACGATCCTGGGCGGTGGCTACCCGAACACGGAACTGCGCCAGCTTGCCGAGCCGCGGGTCTTCGACGACTTCGATTTCGTGACACTTGATGCCGGTGAACGTTGTTTTGTCGAGCTCATCGAATTCCTCGAACGCGATCGGCACGAACCGGAAAAGTTGGTTCGTACCTATCGACGCGAAACGACCACATCGGGCGACCGGGTCGTATTCCACACGCGTGCGTCGAATGACTTTCGTCACGCCGAAACCGGCACGCCAACCTACGATGGCTTGCCGCTGTCCGATTACGTATCGCTGTTGGAAATGGCCAATCCGATGCACCGCCTCTGGTCCGATGGCCGCTGGAATAAACTCACGGTCGCACACGGGTGCTACTGGAAAAAATGCACCTTCTGCGACGTGAGTCTCGACTACATCAGCCGCTATGATGTGGCTTCCGCCGACGTTCTCGTGGATCGCATCGAGAGCCTCGTCGCCGAGACCGGCACCACGGGCTTTCATTTTGTTGACGAGGCCGCGCCCCCTGCGGCCCTCCGGGCACTTGCCGAGCGGCTGCTTGAACGCAACGTTCGCATCAGCTGGTGGGGCAACATCCGCTTCGAGAAAACCTTCACGCCAAAGCTGGCGGAGTTGCTTTCGCGGTCAGGGTGTATTGCGCTTACCGGAGGATTGGAGGTTGCCTCGGATCGCCTGCTTTCGTTGATGAAAAAAGGTGTCACGGTTGAGCAGGTCGCCCGGGTCACGCGGGCCTTTACGGACGCCGGCATCATGGTACACGCCTATCTGATGTACGGTTTTCCGACTGAAACCACCCAGGAGACCGTAGACGCACTGGAACGTGTGCGACAGTTGTTTGAACAACGATGTATTCAATCTGCGTTTTGGCATCGTTTCGCGGCCACGGTGCATAGCCCAATTTTTGCGTCGCCCAAACGTTACGGCATCCGAATTCTAAAGGACGACGAACTCCCCACTTCGTCGATTCGTTTCGCCCGCAACGAGGTGTCGTTTGTGGACCCCACCGAAACGGACCACGACGCCCTCGGCGAGGGTCTGCGCCGGGCGCTCTATAACTACATGCATGGCAACGGCATTGACCTCGACGTCCGACGCTGGTTTGCGCCTGGACACGGCCGCCGGTATTCGGTTCCCAAGCCCACGGTGCCGCGCGATCTGGTACGCACAGCCTTGAACCCGTAGGATGCCGGGCATGACAACGATTGATCCACGGTGGGGGACGCCCAGTTTCATGCACGATCCCCACTTGCTCGCGAACTTCATCCCGCGCCCCACGGACGTGTTGATCACAACGGCTGCCAAGGCGGGGACCACCTGGATGCAGCAGATCCTGCACCAGCTTCGGACCGGCGGGGATACGACCTTCGAGTCGATCTTTGATGCGGTGCCGTGGATCGAAATGCCCCGACCCGGTGTGCCGACTGGCGACGTGATCGCGGAATACGAACGCATCGCCAACCCGCGTGTGTTCAAAACCCACTGCACGTTCATGCAAACGCCGGGCAGCGATGTGGTACGCATCATCCTCACCGTGCGCGATCCACGCGACTGTTGCGTCAGTTTCTTTCACCACATGAATGGCATCAATCCCGAGGCATTACCCGACATGCCATCGATGTGCTTCGAGAACATGCAACAGTGTGTGGATCGGTTTCTCTCGTTTGGTGGATGGTATCGCAACGTCGCCTCGTGGTGGCCGCACCGAGATCAACCGAACGTGTTGATGATGCGTTACCAGGATCTGATCGCGGATCTGCCGGGACAGATCGATCGGATCGTCGCGTTTCTCGGCTGGAAGGTCACACCGGCGCAACGTACAGCCGCGATTGAACACGCGTCGTTTCGCTGGATGAAAGAGAACGCGGACAAGTTCACGCGCAAGACAAAGGGCGCGCCCGCAATGTCGAAGGAAGGAACGTTTATTCGACAGGGCAAGGTCGGAGGACACAGCGCGGAGCTGACGCCGGAACAGGCAGAGGCAATCGTGGCACGCGCGCGGCAGGATCTGACGGCGGAGTGTT